>NPIE01007548.1_pt1 | contig 39269 bp, 44 predicted proteins | sample 8637661 | NCBI WGS metagenome assembly NPIE01 (sample SAMN07420842, study PRJNA396082) | bioreactor metagenome | isolation source: sample BA12 brine-fed electro-methanogenic bioreactor BA | place: Japan: Kochi | collected 2016-12-09 | reverse complement strand
CATGGATGTGCTCGTAGCGGTTTTCGGAACGACACCCCTCCAGGCCCGTGCCCCCAACCCGAGGGACCACGGAACATGACGATACTCCAAAGCAAAATCAACCCAAGGTCCGACGAATTCCAGGCCAACCACCAGGCCATGCAACAAGCCGTCGCCGACCTCCGGGAAAAAGTCGAAAAGATCCACCAGGGCGGCGGCCCCGACTACCAGAAGCGCCACACCGACCGAGGCAAACTCCTGCCCCGCGAGCGCATCAACACCCTCATCGACGAAGGCTCCCCCTTCCTCGAAATCGGCCAGTTCGCCGCCTACAACGTCTATAAGGAAGAAGTGCCCGCCGCTGGCGTCATCGCCGGCATCGGCCGCGTCTCCGGCACCGAGTGCATGATTATCGCCAACGACGCCACCGTCAAAGGCGGCACCTACTTCCCGCTGACCGTGAAAAAGCACCTGCGGGCCCAGGAAATCGCCATGGCCAACCGCCTGCCCTGCATCTACCTGGTGGATTCCGGTGGCGCCAACCTGCCCCAACAGGATGAAGTCTTCCCCGACCGCGACCACTTCGGCCGCATTTTCTACAACCAGGCCCGGATGAGCGCAGACGACATTCCCCAGATTGCCGTCGTCATGGGCCTGTGTACCGCCGGGGGCGCCTACGTGCCCGCCATGGCCGACGAATCCATCATCGTCCGTAACCAGGGCACCATCTTCCTGGCCGGCCCACCGCTGGTAAAAGCCGCCACAGGTGAAGTGGTCAGCGCGGAAGACTTGGGGGGCGCCGATGTGCATTGTAAAATCTCCGGTGTCGCCGACCACTACGCCGAGAATGATGCCCACGGCCTGGAAATCGCCCGTCGATGCGTGGCCAACCTGAACCGTCGCAAACCAGTACCGGTTGAGGTCCAGAAGCCCCGCGCCCCGCTGTACGATCAGGAAGAAATCTACGGCATCGTCGGCACCGACCTGCGCAAGCAGTTTGATGCGCGCGACGTCATCGCCCGCATCGTCGACGGCTCAGAATTCGACGAATTCAAGCGCTATTACGGCTCCACCCTGGTAACCGGCTTTGCCCACATCCACGGCTACCCCGTGGGCATCATCGCCAACAACGGCATCCTGTTCAGCGAATCCGCTCAGAAAGGCGCGCACTTTATTGAACTGTGTTGCCAACGCAACATACCCCTGCTGTTCCTGCAGAACATTACCGGCTTCATGGTCGGCCAGAAATACGAAGCCGAGGGCATCGCCAAACATGGCGCCAAGATGGTGATGGCCGTGGCCTGTGCCAACGTGCCCAAGATTACCGTTCTGATTGGCGGTAGCTACGGTGCCGGCAACTACGGCATGTGTGGCCGCGCCTACAGCCCGGACTTCCTGTGGATGTGGCCGAATGCCCGGATCTCCGTCATGGGCGGCGAACAGGCAGCCGGCGTGCTGGCGCAGGTACGCCGGGAAGGCCTGGAGCGTAAAGGCCAGAGCTGGAGCGCCGAGGAAGAAGCCGAGTTCAAGAAGCCCATTACCGAAACCTACGAACACCAGGGCCACCCGTACTACGCCAGCGCCCGTCTGTGGGATGACGGCGTGATCGACCCGGCCCAGACCCGGGAAGTGGTTGCCTTGAGCCTGTCTGCCACCCTCAACCGGCCCGCCAAGCCAACGCGCTTCGGCGTGTTCCGCATGTAAAGGAGCGCAGCCATGTCACAGCAAGACACAGCGGTTCTGCTGCACCAACGGGGCGATGGCGTCTCAGAAGTGGTGTTGAACCGCCCGGACAAACGCAATGCCTTCGACGACGTGATCATCCAGCAGCTGATTCAGGCACTGGAACACGTGGACCGGGATGAGCAAACCCAGATTGTTATCCTGCGCTCAGAGGGCAAACACTTTTCCGCCGGTGCCGACCTTGGCTGGATGCGCCGCATGGCGGACAACACCCGCCAGGAAAACCTGGACGACTCCCGGGAACTGGCCCGTCTGATGAACACCCTGAACCACCTGTCCAAGCCCGTGATCGGCCTGGTGCAGGGCGCGGCCTTCGGCGGCGCGGTCGGCCTAGCGGCCTGCTGCGACATCGTGCTGGCCACTGAAAAAGCCAGCTTCTGCCTGAGCGAAGTCAAACTCGGCCTGATTCCGGCCGTGATCAGCCCCTATGTGGTGCGAGCCATCGGCGAACGTCAGGCCCGGCGCTACTTCCTGTCGGCGGAAGTCTTCAGTGCTCAGGAGGCGCAGCACTACGGCCTGGTTCACCTGGTGTGCGAAGACGAACAGGCCATGCACCAGCGTTGCGACGAGCTGCTACTGCAACTTACGCTGAACGGTCCCGAAGCCATGAAAGCAGCCAAAGAACTGGTCTTTGCGGTCAGCCACAAGACCATCACCTCCGAAGTGATTGACGACACCGCGCAGCGCATCGCTGATATTCGTGTGGGCGAAGAAGGCCAGGAAGGGCTTAGCGCTTTCCTGAACAAACGAAAGGCCAGTTGGATTCCGGAGACACAATAATGTTTAACAAGATCCTGATAGCCAACCGGGGCGAAATCGCCTGCCGGATCATCCAGACGGCCCATCGAATGGGCATCCGTTGCGTAGCGGTCTATTCCGAAGCCGACGCCAACGCCCGGCACGTGGCCATGGCCGATGAGGCCTTCTACATCGGCCCCGCCCCCAGCTCCGAGAGCTACCTGCGGGCCGACAAGATTATCGAGATTGCCAAAGAAAGCGGTGCCCAGGCTATCCACCCGGGGTACGGCTTCCTGTCTGAAAACACCGACTTCGCAGAAGCCTGCGAAGCCAACGGTATCGTCTTCATCGGCCCGCCCTCTTCCGCCATCGCCGCCATGGGCTCCAAGTCCGCGGCAAAAGCGATCATGGAAGACGCCGGTGTACCGCTGGTGCCGGGCTACCACGGCAAGGACCAGTCGCCGGACCTGCTGCGGGCTGAAGCCGAAAAATGCGGTTTCCCGCTGCTGCTGAAAGCGGTTGCCGGCGGTGGCGGCAAAGGCATGCGGGTGGTCGAAAACATGGCCGAATTCGACGATGCCCTGGCCGCGGCCCAGCGCGAGGCAAAAAATGCGTTCGGCAACCCGGACATGCTGATCGAGCGCTACCTGACCCAGCCACGCCATGTCGAAATCCAGGTGTTCTGCGATCAATCCGGCAACGGCATCTATCTGGCCGAGCGGGACTGCTCCGTACAGCGCCGGCACCAGAAAGTGCTGGAAGAAGCGCCCGCCCCCGGCCTCAGTGAAGACACCCGCAAAGCCATGGGCGAAGCCGCGGTGCGGGCGGCCCAGGCCATCAACTACGTGGGCGCCGGCACCGTCGAGTTTCTGTACGACGTGGACGGTTCCTTCTTCTTCATGGAAATGAATACCCGCCTGCAGGTAGAACACCCGGTCACCGAAATGGTCACCGGCCAGGATCTGGTGGAATGGCAACTGAAAGTGGCCTGGGGTGAGCCCCTGCCGCTGACCCAGGACCAGGTAAAGACCCGTGGCCACGCCATCGAGGCGCGTATCTACGCCGAAGATCCGGATCAGGACTTCCTGCCAGCCACCGGAACCCTGCGTTACCTGAGCACTCCGGATGAGTCTGCCCACGTGCGGGTAGATACCGGCGTGACCGAAGGCGATGAAATCAGCATCCACTACGACCCGATGATTGCCAAACTCATCGTGTGGGACGAGACCCGCGAACAAGCGGTCAACCGCATGGTTCAGGCCCTGGAGCACTACCGTATCGCCGGGCTGAAAACCAATATCCGGTTCCTGCACGCGGCGGTGGATGCGCAGCCATTCCGCGAAGCCGAACTGACCACCAACTTCATTGCCACTCACAACGACCTGCTGTTCCCGAAATCCAGACTGGATCTGGACAAGGCACTGGTGCTTGCCGCTGGATTCATCCTGGAGCAACGCAAATCAGCGGAACCGGTTACCGGCGATCCCTGGTCGCCGTTCGGCCGCAAGAACAGCTGGCGCATGAACTCCGAATACGCCCAGCCTCTCACCCTTCAGGTGGGCGACGATAAACACGAGCTCAAGATCCTGGAACGGGATGACCGCTACCAGGTGTTCGTGGGCGGCAGCGTGTACCACCTGAACGCCAAACTGAATGACGATTACCTGCAGGCGGTGATCAACGGCCACCGGCTAAGCGTGCACGGCAACCTTCACAACGAAGAACTGGTGCTCTTCTACGAGGGCGATACCTTCAAGTGCACCGTATACCGGGAAACCTATGGGTTTGAGGAAATGGCCAGCGAAGGCAGCCTGGCGGCGCCCATGAACGGCTCCGTAGTGGCGATTCAGGCCCACATAGGCGACAAGGTAACGGCCGGCCAGACGCTGGTGATCATGGAAGCCATGAAAATGGAACACGCCATCAAGGCACCCGCCGATGGTGTGGTTTCCGAGATTTTCTACGCCGAGGGTGACCAGGTGGCCGAGGGTGCGGAACTCATCGCCATCGACACCGGGGAGGCAGAATAATGGCCTTTCCGAAGCAGGCTCGGTTGGTGGAAATGAGCCCCAGGGACGGGCTTCAGAATGAGCCCGGCGATGTGATCGCCACCGAGGTCAAAACCGGCCTGATCGACCGGCTGGCCGATTGCGGTCTCAGTCACATCGAGGCCGCCAGCTTCGTATCACCCAAATGGGTGCCGCAAATGGGCGACGCGGCCGCAGTGATGGCCGGCATCACCCGTAAACCCGGCGTTCGCTACTCGGCCCTCACCCCGAACCTGAAAGGATTCGAGGGCGCCCTGGCGGCCGGGGCCGACGAAGTGGCGGTATTCGGTGCGGCATCGGAGTCCTTCACCCAAAAGAACATCAACTGCACGATTGCTGAAAGCCTGGAGCGCTTTGCACCGGTGGTTGAAGAAGCCCGCAAACACGGCATTCCCGTACGCGGTTACGTGTCTACCGTGATGGGCTGCCCGTACGAGGGCGATATCCAACCGGCACAAGTCGCCACCGTGGCCAAGGCCCTGTACGACATGGGCTGTCACGAAATATCCCTGGGCGACACCATCGGCGTGGGTACGCCCCTGAAAGCCAAGCGGATGCTCGAAGCCGTGGCCGCCCATGTGCCCATGGACAAACTGGCGGCGCATTTCCACGACACCTATGGCCAGGCCCTGGCCAACCTGTACGCAGTACTGGAAGAGGGCGTAAGCGTGATTGACGCCTCTGTGGCCGGTCTGGGCGGCTGCCCTTATGCCAAAGGGGCATCTGGCAACGTAGCCACCGAAGACGTGCTATACCTGCTTAACGGCCTGGGCATCGATACCGGCGTGGATCTGGACAAGCTGGTGAAAACCGGCGACTGGATCTGCGCGCAACTGAAACGTCATAACGGCTCTAAAGTGGGCCAGGCACTCGGGGGCCTGTGCCAGTAACTTTCCAGCCCTCAACTACAAAAACAATGGAGGCAGAGACATGAGCAAGACTCTCCCAAGTTACACCAGCGGTATCGCAGAAAAGCCACTGCTGGGCATGACCATCGGCGATATGCTGGACCGCACCGCCCAACAGTTTCCCGACAACGAGGCTCTGGTGTGCCTGCACCAGGACATTCGCTGGACTTACAAAGAGTTCGTCGACAAGGTGAACGAGGCAGCCCGGGCGTTCATGGCCATCGGCGTCAAGCGTGGCGACCGCGTGGGCATCTGGTCACCCAACCGTTACGAATGGACCGTTACCCAGTTTGCGACTGCGAAAGTAGGCGCCATTCTGGTAAACATCAACCCGGCCTACGGTGTGCACGAGCTGAAGTACGCCATGAATCTGGCCGGCATCAGCGTTCTGGTTACCGCCGACAGCTTCAAAACCTCCAACTACCGGGAAATGATCTACGAGCTGGCCCCGGAACTGAAACGCAGCGCACCCGGTAAACTCAAAGCTGACAACGTCCCCGATCTTCGGGCGGTCATTAACGTACACCCGGATAACCACGAGGGTATGTGGACCTGGCAGGATTTCCTCGGCTTTGCCGGCGACGTATCAGAGGCAGACCTTGCCAAGCGTCAGGATGAGCTGCAGTTCGACGACCCCATCAATATCCAGTTCACCTCCGGTACCACCGGCAACCCGAAAGGCGCCACGCTCACCCACCACAACATTCTGAACAACGGCTATTTTGTTGGTGAAAGCCAGCGCCTGACCGAGAACGACCGGCTGGTGATTCCAGTGCCGCTCTACCATTGCTTCGGCATGGTGATGGGCAACCTGGGCTGCATCACCCATGGCACCGCCATGATCTACCCGAGCGAAGGCTTTGACCCGAAAACCGTACTCCAGGCCGTCCACCAGGAAAAAGCCACGGCCTTGTACGGTGTGCCCACCATGTTCATCGCCGAACTGGCCGACCCGGAGTTCGACAGCTACGACCTTTCCACCCTGCGCACCGGCATCATGGCAGGTTCCATCTGCCCCGCCGAAGTAATGAAGAAGGTCAACGGCAAAATGCACATGAAGGAAGTGCAGATTGCCTACGGCATGACGGAAACCAGCCCGGTTTCCACCCAGACCAGTTCCCTCGACCCGTTCGAGAAGCAGGTCACCACCGTGGGCCGCACCCAGCCGCACCTGGAAACCAAGATTGTCGACCCGGGCACCGGTAACGTCATGCCCCGCGGTGAGATTGGCGAACTGTGTACCCGCGGCTACAGCGTAATGCTGAAGTACTGGAACAACGAGGAAAAGACCCGCGAAGCCATCGACGATGCCGGCTGGATGCACACCGGCGACCTGGCGACCATGGACGAGGATGGTTACATCCAGATCGTGGGCCGCATCAAGGACATGGTGATCCGCGGTGGTGAAAACATCTACCCGAAAGAGATCGAAGAGTTCCTCTACACTCACCCGTCCATTGAAGAGGTGCAGGTAACCGGTATTCCGGACGAGAAGTACGGTGAAGAGCTGATTGCCTGGGTGAAACTGCGGCCCGATGCAGACCCGGTAACCGCAGAGGACCTGCAGGCCTTCTGCAAGGGCAAGATCGCCCACTTCAAGATTCCCAAAAACTACAAGTTTGTGGATGCATTCCCGATGACCGTGACCGGGAAGATCCAGAAGTTCAAGATGCGGGAAATCTCGATTGAGGAAATGGGACTGAAGCAATAATCGAATACCGCCCAACCCCAGGAAACCCGGCCAAGGCCGGGTTTCTGCTATCTGTGAAACCTAATGCTTGCTCATACGCTTGTACCGGTAGGGCTCACCCTCTTCATTCTGCAGTTGATAATCGTAGGCGGCCTGGAGCCCGGTTTCGTCTTCCGTCTCCTCCTCCGGTTCCTGCTCCAGATAGCGCGGGTATAGAGGTGAAAACATGGCCACCACAATGCCAATCGCACAGAAGAATCCAAAGGCATTGGCATACCCCACCTGCCCCACCAGCATACCGACCACAGGCGAGCCCGCTGCCTGTCCCAGAGACACAGCCATAAAAGGCAGCACCGGGCCCATGGACAGCCGCCCCGGTAACAAACGAATCCCTGTCATCAGGTACAGCCCGGTCAGACTCATGTACGCCAGCCCGAACACCAGGGCTGAAAAGGCCGCCAGCGGCAGGTTGTCTGGACTGGCAGCCAACAGAGCCAGGCTCGCCGCAAGCATCATCAACATCAATGCCTGGGTGATCGGCGGGTTATTGCGGTCTGCCAGATCGGCAACCACAGCACCACCCAGGCCAGCAACCCCGACGCCCAGCCACAGCCAGGCGGTGGAATCGGAACTCATTTCACCCAGGTTCACCACCAGGTCGGGCGCAAAAATCCAGTAGGCCGCCGAGACAAACCCCATCATGAAGCCAAAGATCGAGAGCCGTAACAGGCGCCACCACTGCAAGGCCGAGATCGCCGGCGGTGGCGCTGCGTTAGATGGCATCACCCGTGAAACTGAAGGCAGGAAAAACCAGGTGGCAAACACCCCGATCAGGGCAAGAACGGCAAAAGACGCGTAGGTATAGCGCCAGGCCCCGGCCAGAAAAAGAACCGTGGGCACCGCGACCATCACACCCACGCTGGTACCAGCATTCATCACCGAGCTGACCCGGCCATGCATCGAGCGCCGCACCAGTGCCTGCATGGCCGCTGTCAGTGCAGGCATCATCAGGCCCGTGCAGATACCACAGGCAAATACACCCAGCCCCAGTGACAGGGCACCGGCCGATTGACTGATCAAAGCCAGTCCGACTACCCCAAAAACGCCGGAGGCCATCGCCGTATTCCGGGCGCCGAGACGGTCGGCACACCAGGGCGCCACCACCGACGCCAGTGCAAAACTGATCAGAGGGAGTGCACCGATGATACCGATCACATGGGGCGACAAAGACAGATCCGCACGAATGGGCGGAACAAACAGACCGAAGGCGAAGCGCGCAAGACCGAAGCTGATCGCAATCAACCCCGCGCCCAGGAGCGCGAACGCTGTGCTGGAGGGAAACTTCATATCGGTCTGCCCTGCTCGCTGTCCATAGCGGTCAGCGTAGACAGCAAAACCGCCAGCATCAAGCCGGCCGCCGGAATCCCACCGCTCAGCCCGTCGTCGTCACACAACCGTAACACGCCTGAAGCACAATCTGGTGTATACCAAAGGAGTTAACAATGCTTGCCATATTTGATCTCGACGAGACCCTGATTCAGGGGGACAGCTCTCAATTGTTCACCGAGTTCCTTCGGGCACAAGAGATCGAGCGCACTGACGATGCCCTCGACAAAGACCGGGATTTCATGTCGGACTACCAGCAAGGCCGACTGAACCTTCAGGCGTATATGGAATTCAGCCTGGCACCGCTACAGGGCTGGCACCGGGAACAACTCAACACCCTCGTCAGCCGGTTTATTGATCGTGTCATTGCGTCACGGGTGTTACCGACCGGCCGCGAGCGTGTTGCGTGGCATAAGGCCCAGGGGCACCGGGTGTTGATCATATCGGCCACCGGCGAACATCTGGTCAAACCCATTGCTCAGCATCTGGGCATTGAGGAAGGCATCGGCGTGGAAGTGGAATGGCGCGACGGAAGCCTGACAGGACAGATCGGGCCAAGGCGCCCCTTCCAGGAAGGAAAGGTGGCCGCCCTGCGCGAATGGCTGGGGAGGGACCAGGTAACACCGGAAAAGACCTGGTTCTATTCCGACTCGCATAACGATCTGCCGCTATTGGAACGAGTTGATTTCCCTGTTGCGGTCAACCCGGACCCGAGGCTGAGACAACACGCCCAGAAACACGGCTGGCAGATCCTGACAGATTCTGCGGCCCTGCCATGATGCTACGACACCTGGCTATGGCCCGGGCATGTCTTGCGGCGCCGGCGATCGGGCCGCCCGCCGCCCCTTCCCCGGTTATCCCAAAACCACAAGCAGCAAGCCGGCCAGGATGGTCAGGACCCCCACGATCTTCGGCCCATGCAAAACCTCGCCCAGGAAATACCAGCCCAGGGCTACGCCCATGGGAATACTGATTTGCCGGAACGCGACAACGTAACTCACGTCGTCCGCATAGGCCATAGCCCAAACCACCAACGCGTAGGTGCCCAGAATCAGGATGCCAGCCGCCATGGTGCTGCGCCAATTTGCGGCCAGCTCCCTCAACAGTCGTCGCTCTTCGGATTGTAACCACAGACCAAGACTGAGCCAGCACAGCGCCGACCAGGCCTGGAGAATCACGAACACGAGTGCCACCTCGGCGTCCTGCGCCAGTCCCGCCAATAGCGCCCGCATCCGCTCGGTGGCCAGATCATCAACCATGGAGTAACCGGCCGTGCTGGCTGCGGCCAACAGCGCAAACAACGTGGCCAGGTTACGGTAGTTCGCCAGCGTGAAGTCGCGGAATCTCTGCATTGGCAGAACAATACAGCCAGCCACAATCAGACTGATCCCTATAACCGCAGCAGTGGTGATTGCCTCCGCGGTGCCAAGGAACAACGTTCCCACTAACAGGATGATCAGCGGCGAAGAACGGGCCAGCGGGTAAACCACCGACAATTCCCCGTGTCGGTATGCTGCCGCCAGACTGCTCAGGTAGGTAGCCTGAAAGAAACCGGTCGCGACCACCAGCCACCAGATCCCTGCGTCCAGTTCCGGCAACATCTGGTGGTAATACAGTAAGACTGGCAATGTCAGAAAGGCGCCCCAGAAGGTGCTATACCAGAAGAAAGCACCAGTGGGACTGACTTTTTTGCCAAACAGGTTCCAGCCCGCATGGGCCAGCGCCGACACCAGTACAATAACAATCGCGGTTGGTGTCATAGGATCACTGCCGGGCCGTTCATTCGGTGCCCTGGCGCCAGGCCCGCGTGGACCGATCCACCCAGAAGCGCAGGCCACCCTGAATGAGCTTCGCGGCAGCACAAGTGGTGGTTATCAGGATCGCCATGGCGGCGGCGGGCGCAATGTCTCCCGCCTCATCCATGTTCAGTACCGCGACAGAGGCGAGTTGTGAATCATGACCGTACAGAAAGACCACCGCAGACACCGTGGTCATGGCGTTAACGAAAAGGTAGAGCGCAACGTCAAGAATCGCCGGCAGACACAAGGGCAAGGTCACGGTGAACAGTACCCGCCAACGAGACGCTTTCAGGGACTCGCCCACCGCTTCGAACTCCTGATCAAGCTGTTTTAACGCCGTTACCGCCGTCAGGTGGGACACCGCGTAGAAATGGCTCACGGTACACAGAATCAGAATAGACAGCGTGCCGTAGATCCCGTTGATCGGGTTGTCCGGATGGTTAAAGAAGAAAATATACGACAACCCAAGCACCAGGCCAGGTACCGCCAGCGGTAACAGCGACAGGAACTGAAAAACACCGGTCAGCAGCCTCGGCTGGGGTGTGCGCTCCATCAGCCAGGCATTGAAGAAAACCAGCAGTGTCCCGATCACCATGGTGCCCAGGGCCATCTGCAGGCTATTGGTGTAGGCGCCCCAGCCGCCCCCGTCCATACGGCCGAACTGATAGTTGTTCAGGCTCAGTTCCAGATTGTACGGCCAGAAAGTCACGAACGAGGCGTAGACAGCCATACCGATAATGGCCAGGATGAACAGAACCGTCGGCGCCAGCATAACAGCACCGATGACATCCCTCCTGTGGTCCCGGCTCGGCCGGTAAGGCACCGAACGCGCGGTAAAGCTTGCCGATTGCTTGCGCTGCACATAGCGGTCGGCCAGAAAGGCCAGCATGGCGGGCAGCAAAAGCAGCACGCTGACGACGGCCCCCATTTCAAATTTCTGTTGCCCGATCACCTGTTTGTAGATGTCGGTAGCCAACACGTCGAATTGCCCGCCAATCACCTTGGGCACCCCGAAGTCAGTGATCACCAGAGTGAAAACCACAAACGCGGCGCTGACCAGTCCATAACGGGCACCTGGCACCATCACGGTCCAGAAGGTGCGCCAGGGGCTCGCCTTCAACGCGGTTGCGGCCTCATAGTGCCGACCATCGGCATTGTCCATTGCCGTCAGCAGAATCATCAGTGCATGGGGAAACGTCCAGAAACAGGACCCCATGATAATACCGATGGGGCCGTAGATTTCGGCACCGAACAACCAGCTTTTCAGGACACCCTGATTCCCGAACAGATACACCAGGCTGATCGCCGGCAGCAGAGAGGGCGCCAGTATCGGCAGCACCAGAACCCCGCGAATCCAGCCGGTCATCGGCAGGCGAGTTCGTGTTAACGCCCAGGCCGCCATAAAGGCCAGACCGACCACCACCAGGGTGCTCAGTCCTGCAACCCAGAGGGAGTTGAAAAAGGCCGATTCGATGCCGCCGGAACTCAGATAATGAGCAAAGTTGTCGAGCCCGACAAAGTCACCGGCCTTGTTCTCCACACTCTTGGACAACAGGGTATATAGCGGCGCCAGAACCAGAAGGCTCAAAACCGCACAGCCGAGCACCAGCAGCAACGCAAACAGCCAGCGCCCGGTGACACGTTGCCGTAGTTCCGACAAGGCCCCTGCCCTGCGTGAGGGCGAGGTTAGAGGTACAGAGGAATCCATCATGAAGGTCTTACCAGGGTGAAACGAGGGCATCGGGTTTTCGCGACCTCTTTCAGGCCGCGAAGCAATGCAAGGCATCAGACGGCAGGTTGAGACAGACTGCACCGCCCACCCGCAATTCCAGTTGTCGGGCAGAGCGCGGGTCTACGTCCACCACCAGGTCCAGTTCCACGCCATGCAGCCGGACGTGGGTGCGAATAAAGGCCCCCAGGTAATCCATCGCCTGGACCTGGCCTTCCCACTCACCGTCGCCCTGCGGCAGGAGATGAACATCCTCAGGCCGAATCGCCAGACGAATGCCGTCCGGCGTGGCCGGTAGCGGCCTGACCAGATCCAGCTCCCGATTGCCGAGGCGAACACGCTGCCCGTTCACCGGAGCGCTGTCGAAAAAGTTCATTGCCCCGATAAACGACGCCACAAACGCCGAAGCAGGCTGTTGGTAGATGTCCAGGGGTGTTCCCACCTGTTCAATCACCCCGTTATTCATAACCACCACTCGGTCTGCCATGGCCAGGGCTTCTTCCTGATCGTGGGTTACCATGATGGTGGTAACGCCCAGTTGCTTCTGCAGGCTGCGAATCTCGCTGCGAAGGTGGTGGCGAACTTTCGCATCCAGAGCTGAGAGTGGCTCATCGAGAAGCAGCAGGCCCGGGGATGGCGCCAAGGCTCGGGCAAGCGCCACCCGTTGCTGCTGGCCACCGGAAAGCTGCGCGGGATACTTGCGGGCGTGATCCTCCAGCCCGACCACGGCCAGAAGCTCGTCTACCCGATCACGAACCCGGGCCTTGGGCATACCGATGCTACGCAGTCCGTACGCCACATTGTCGGTTACCGTCATGTTCGGGAACAGCGCGTAGGACTGGAACACAATGCCGAAGTCACGATCCCGGGGCGGCTTTTGCGAGATATCGACATCGCCCTGTCGGAGCGTGCCGCAGCTCTGCTGTTCAAGCCCGGCAATAATGCGAAGCAGGGTCGTCTTGCCACATCCCGACGGCCCCAGAAAACACACCAGTTCACCGGGCTCAATGGTGAGATTGATATCCTTCAACGCACAAAACTCGCCGAAGAACTTGTTTACGCCCCGGACTTCCAGACGACTTCCCTGGGTATGCTGAATCATGGTACCCCCTGCTTCTCCAATATCTGCCCGGGCACACCAGAACGGGTGCCCGGTCGCACAGGCCGGGGCTGCGCCCGGCTCCGAGCGGATTACTTGGCTTCGGATTTGCCGTCGTAACGACGCGCCCACTCGGTCAGAATGGCTTCGCGATTACTGGCGGCCCAACCGAAATCGTTGTCGATAATCAGCGCTTCCGCGTTGGCGGGAAAATGTTCCACCGGCTGTGCCACACCTGGCATCGCTACAATGGCGTAGCCTTCGTTGTACATCTCCATGGCCTGGCGGGTGATCGACCAGTCGACCAGAGTCTGGGCGGCTTCCAGTTTGTCGGTGCCGTCAACAATGGCGGTCGCTTCAACTTCCCAGCCCAGCCCTTCTTCCGGGAACACCAATTCAAGAGGCGCGCCCTTCTCTTTCAGACGGGCACCACGGAAAGCGAAAGACACACCAATCGAGGTCTCACCCGAAGCAGCCATTTTGCAAGGCTTAGAGCCGGAGTGCGTATAGCGACTGATGTTCTGATGCAGGCCGTCCATGAACTCCCAGCCTTTGTCTTCGCCCATCAACTGGAGCCAGGCTGAAACGTCCAGAAAACCGGTTCCGGAAGAGTTCGGGTTCGGCATCACAACATGGCCCCGATACACCGGCTTGGTCAGATCCTGCCAACTGGTGGGCATGGGCAAATTGTTCTTCTCAGCCTCGATGGTGTTGACGCATACCGCCGCCATCCAGGCATCCATGCCCACCCATGAGGGAGTCTCATCGCGGTCACGGAACTTCGGCGACAGTTTTTCCAGCCCTTCCGGTGCATAAGGCGTCAGCATGCCCTCGTTCTTCAGCAACAGCAGGCTGGTTCCCGCCAGCCCCCAAACGACATCTGCCTGCGGGTTTTCTTTCTCGGCCAGCAGTCGCGCGGTGATGACACCGGTGGAGTCGCGAACCCAGTTGATCTTGATGTCCGGGTGGTCTTCATTGAATCGGGCGGCATACTTCTTGAGATCTTCCGCCTCAACCGCGGTGTACACGGTCAGTTCGGTCTGGGCGTTGGCGTTAACGGCCGCCATCAGGGCGGTCAGGGCCAGGGCTTTTTTCAGGTGTTTCACGCTACTCTCCTTTTACGGCATCAGTTCGGTTAGGCTTTCTGGTCTATACCAGATTCGCTAACCACCACCTTAGGGACATTTGATTGCAAAGACGTGACAGATCAATGACGTTTCCTTGTCGGTCCCTCAGGGGCGCTCTCCCGCTGCCAGACGCCTCTCGATATCGCGGATAACGCCCGGCAGGTCCTGTATCGAATCGATGACATAGTGGGCTGCCGATCTCGCCATCACCTGGCGACCACGGGCCAGCAACGCTTCGCGATCGTTCTCCGGAAGGGCGTAAAACTGAGCTTCACTCAATCCGACTGAATTACCGGAGGCCACTACGGCCACCGTCCACATACCCGCATTCAGACCTTCCTCAATACCGGTCCCTGTGTCGTCCACTTTGACGCAGGCCTGAACTGCGCCAATGCCCAGCTCGAGTGCGTTTTTCAGGCTCATGTGGGGTGCCGGCCTACCGGCCGGCACTTCTGTCGCCACAACCACGCTTTCCGGCATAAACCCCTGATCCGCGAGCCCCGGCAGCATAACGTTCACCATGTCTCGGCTATATCCGGTGTTCACCCCCAACCTGATGCCTTTTTCACGAAGCAGATCCTGAAGCGCCAGAGCACCCGGAATCAGTGTTGCCCGTTCGGCAATCGCCGCGGTCTGAAGGGGCAGAAATGCCTCATATAGGCGATCGACATCAGCGGCCTCCGGCGCCTTACCATGAGCCTCCAGCCATTGGCTCCGAATGCGGGGCATCGCCAGCAAACAACGGATATGCTCACGCTTTTCGGTCCCCATGGGCTCCCGGGCTTCGGTTTCGGAGACATCAATGCCCTCGTTCCGGAAGAGCTGGAGAAAGGCCTGAATCGGTGCCAGTGAACCGAAATCCACGCAGGTTCCGGCAAGGTCCATAATCACCGCTTGCAGAGGACCGGTGTAACGACGGGTGTAGCTGTGCATAGCGCTTCTTCCTTTTTCGATCAGAGTGAGATCATTGGTTTTCGAGATTGTCTGGCGCAGCAGCCGGAGGGGGTACCGGCACCGGCATTCCCAGCGACTGACAGGCGTCGGCAATCGCCGCCACCACTGCATCAATCTGCAGATCATGAAGCTGGCCGATACAGCCAAGCCGGAAGCTCTCCGCGACCGTCAGCTTGCCGGGATAGATCAGGAAACCTCGAGCCTTGATGGCCTCGTAAAAACGGGGAAAATCGAAATCCGGGCTGTCTGGAGACAGGAAAGTCGTAATGATCGGAGACAGCCATTCATCGGCCAGCAGAGTCTGGAACCCTAGCTCGCGAAGGCCCGCCACCAGTCGGTCTCGGTTTCGGCTGTAGCGGGCAAGACGACCGGCCACACCGCCTTCGGCCTCGTGTTCTCGCAGGGCCTGCAAAAAGGCGGCGACCACGTGGGTCGGCGGCGTATAGCGCCACTGCCCCGTTCTTTCCATGTACCGCCATTGGTCGTACAGATCCAGCGACAGGCTGTGGCACTGCCCTTCGGACTCAGACAGCAGGGTCTTGTCCACTATGGCAAAACCGAAGCCCGGCACACCTTCAAAGCACTTGTTGGCGGACGAAATCAGCGCCGCACAGGGTAACTCCGCCACGTTGACCGGCAACGCGCCAAACGCGCTCATGCTGTCGATAATCAGGCGCTTGCCAGCCTTTTCACAAACCTCGGCGATTTCAGGAATCGGGTTGAGAATGCCCGAACTGGTTTCGCAGTGAACGACCACCACCTGATCAATCTCCGGGTACTGTCGAAGTGTCCGTGCCACCTCGTCACCCCGCGGCGGATGGTAATCTCCTTTGTCGATGGCCAGACATCGACGGCCCAAGCGATCAAGAATTTTGCTGATTCGCTGTCCATAGGCTCCGTTCATCAGTACCAGCGTGGTGCTGTTCCGGGGAACCAGCGTGCCCAACGTGGCTTCCACCGCAAAGGTACCGCTACCCTGCATGGGAACGCACACATGACTATCCTGGCCACCGGCCACACGCAGCAGACGCGCACACACCTCTGCGGTGAGCTCATTAAAGTCGTTATCCCAGGAGCCCCAGTCGTGCAACATGGCCTGCTTCACAGACAGACTGGTGGTCAGCGGACCGGGGGTCAGTAAATACGGATCGTTCGGGGTCATTGGAGTCTCCAACGGAATTAGCCAGTGCGTTTGCGGGCTCGTGCCGCAGCACAGCGGTGGATAAAATCAGGATCAAAGGGATCAATGGCGCCAAACCGGTCCAGGCGAAACGGCTCGGAAGTGACGAAGGTCGGCTGGCCGGCTATCAGTTCGCTGATGAATCGACCAATGCCTCCCGACATACCAATGCCGGCACCGGAACAGCCGGTTGCAGCGATAAAACCCTGAATGCCAGGCATGGGGCCCAGCAGGTAGAAGCCGTCCGGGGTATAGCTGGAAACGTTGCTGACGTAGTGGGCCAACCGGAGTTCGTCCAGCAGGGGAAGCTGAGACCGCAGTGACGCGTACCCGTCCTCAAGGGCGTGCTCACCCGCTGGATCGGTATCGAAGCGGAAGCCCTGCAGACTCTCGGGCAGGGCCGCCGGGTCTGCAACCACGTCCTGAGCCTCCCGAAGACCGAACAGCAAACCGCCCACGTCTGGCCGCGCATAAGCGCCACTGTCGGGCAATATCGTCATCGGGCCATGGGCAGGAATACGAGCGTCAGGTGCGGATATCCAGTAATGACTGCGCACCGGCGCCATGCCAAGGTGAACACCCACTTGCCTGGCCAAAGCCGTACTCCAGGGGCCGGCGGCATCAACCACCAGGCCGGCCGAGAGCACTTCACCATGCCCTAGGCGAACACCCGTTACCCGGCCACCCTGCATAAGCAGGTCGCTGACACTTTGCTTCAGACGGAACCGAACACCACGGCGGCGCCCCTCAGCGGCATAAGCCATGCACAACGAATAAGGATCAATATAGCCATCGTCCGGCAACCAGAGGGCGGCAGTATCGGGTGTCAAATCAAGCCACGGAGCCAGTTGCATGGCATCTTGCACGGCAATCGCTTTTGCAGTCACGCCGGCCTCTTTTGCTCGCCGGGCCGTCTCTTCGAGCTGGCGCAGCCCGTCTGGTCGCGCAGACACCTGCAGACTGCCAACGCTTCTGAGCGGTAAGGGCTCACCGCTGCTCTGCCCCATTTCCTCGATGGCGCGAAAGGTTTCCATGGCCAAAGCCGTCAAGGCCGAATGCGGACGGATACGGGTAAGAAGCGCAGCCGCGTAGCTGGTGGTCTGCTCTCCCAGGCCGTGTCGCTCAACCACGGTGACGCTGAGGCCGGGTAAACGACTGAGATATCGGGCAATCGCGCATCCGAGGATGCCGCCTCCAATAATGACGACATCCGGATGATGGGGTGTGGGCATGGTAGCTCCTCGCTCATCTGGTATAGACCAGTTTGCCGAGGAACTGTGACGGTTTTATGAAGACCCGATGACAGTCCGGAGACGATCTGCCGGAGTGGTCAGCTCACTTCAACCTGAATACTCAAGGCATCGTGCAGCCAGAACTCTTCATCGAACTCGATAAAGCCTCCCTGACCGTCCTGACTGCAACGGGTGACATAGAGCCCTGCGGTACCAGCCGTTACACCGATGGCACTCGCCTGAGGATCCACCAACGCCGTGGGATACATTTCAATTCGCTTACCCTTCAGTTCCACGCCGTATTGCTCCCGGAGAAGTTTCCAGAGCGAGCGGTTGAAATCGTATGTCTCAATGCCCGGCAAGCGGGTCGCATTCAGGTAAATGTTCTCAACCAGCACTGGCCGGCCATCAATCTGACGGCGCCGACGAAGCCAGATCACCGGATCGCCGACAGCCAGGCCGGTTTTTGTGGCAAGCCAGGCATTGGCCTCGGTCGCGGTGACATCCAGGGTTTCGGTTTCGGGCACTCGCCCCTGAGCGGTAACGTTGTCTGAGAAACTGTAATCGTGCGTTGGCTTGTAGATCAGCCGGGGCGGAGAAACAAACCAGCCACGGCGATTGGAGCGGTAGATCTTTCCTTCTGCTTCCAGTTGCGCGAGCGCGAGACGGGTGGTGACGCGGGTAGTGCCGAATTGTTCGGCCAGGATTCGCTCGGAAGGTAATCGGGTATTCGGGGTCAGCACTCCCTTGTCGATCTGCCCCGCTAACTGATCTCGCACCCTCAGATAAAGCGGCAGGGTACCCTCCGCAAACGCTTGCTGCTGCATACTCCGCTCCTGTCACCCACAAAACCTGCCACGCTAAGCCGGCACTGTGACGACAGTATGACAGAGCACGGGCGAAGGGCGTAAGTTCCTGAACCCGGTACGTTAAAACAAGAAACCCCAGGCCACATCGGCGGCCCGGGGTTTCGGTCTATTGCTTTTCAATGAGCAGAGATCGCTCAGTACAGCAAACTCAGCGACACGTTATCAAAGTAAACGTCGTTGTCGTTGCCGGCCTTGCGCTCACCGCCAATGTGCACCACCACGCTGCGGACACCGGCCGGTAAAAAGCCCTCTATTGACTGGGTTTCCCAGCTCTTGATGGAGGTACTGGTACGCTCCGGCGACTGGTTCCACGCCACCGGCTGATCGTTCGCATCGCGCAACTCAATCCTCAATTCCGGTATATCATCCGCCGACCAGGTGGTCATTTGCGCCGAGAGATCCAGATACACCTTACCGGCGTCGATATCCTGCCCGTAGGACGAAATATCCACCTGCTGGAACGCCGAATCCGTGCAGCAGTCGCCAGGCAACCCCTGGCCGAACCCTCGGCCCGCGAAATAGTAGTCGCCCTCGGCCGCACCAAAGCCCCCGTTGTTGTTGGCCGTGATGGCACTGACCAGTCCGCTCGACAGCGTCCAGGCCGACAGGTCTCCGGCTTCTGCATCACCATTGGTCAGCAGGTTCGGGGTGCGGGTGCCGGCCAGGCTGAAACTGTAGCCCTCACTCCAGGACGACCAGTTCATCTGCGAGTCTCTCACCCGGGCTCGCCAGTAATAGGTGGTGCCGGGCTTCAGCCCCAGAGTGGGCCTTGGCTGTCCGCCGTAGGCATCGTAGGAGGAAACGTGCGTATTCTGAGAGGCAAACCGTTTGTTCCAGCGGTAGTAGTCATCCCCCCCCGGACGGACGGTCTTCAGGCTTAACAGCTCCGACAGATCCAGACGGAAGATATCGGCGCCCTGCTGGGTATCAATGGCTTCATAGCCCTGATATTCATCACCGCCCACCTGAGTGGCTTCATCATAGAACAGATTGTGGCGCCGGGTTTCGTTACCCCATACGTCAAACACGACCCCCTCGAACTGCTCATTCTCGGAGATCTGCCATTGCACTTCGTGCACCTGCTCAGGCGCTCCCACGTTCACCGCCAGTTGAATATCCGTGGCCGGCAGCTCACCCGTTCCCGCGGTTGCCTGCGGCAGGTTGTCATTGCGGTTACTGGCGAAGGTTACCTCATCCACCACCTCAAATTCGGTATCACCGTCATACCCGCCTTTTTTCCGCTGCAACGTCACCGAGGCGTCCGCTCCAAAACGGTACGTCAGCACGCTGTAACCAAACTCGCTACGGCTGACCTCAAAGGTATCGTAGTCGCTGATCTGATTGTTCTGATGATCGGCGTTGTCGAGTGGTTCAATGTAGCCTGAGGCACTGGCTGCGTTGAGCCACAGGTGCGGCGTGTTTAACGACTGCCCGCGGGAATAGGAATGAGTGTGCCCGAAGAAATGGCCGGTGACCGCACCGGTGCGGTCGCTGTATTTTTCCAGATCAGACACCATTTCGCAGGAACCAATGCTTTCCCCCACATTCCACATCTCAGACAGGCAGCCGTGATGGAACATGCCCATCACGAAGGTCTTCTGCTGGATTTCGGCATCAAGCAGCGTTTCCCGCAGCCATTGGCGCTGAACCGCCAAGGTCTCGCGATTGAAACTGCCGTGGGCGCCCGAAATCGGGTAGCTGTCCAGCCCAATCAACCGAAGGTCCAGATAATCGATGAAATACCAGTGATCCTCATAGCCCACCGATCCGTTTTCCGGTGGCGACATGTAAGTTCGATACAGCTCCAGCTCCGCATTCGAGTAGTAGTCATGGTTACCCGGAACCGTAATCAGTGGCACGTAGGGTGTGATATCTGCCATTCGCCCGAACAGCTGGTCCCGCCAGTTGGAACGGTTGCCGCCGGTTTGTACCACGTCCCCGGAGATAGTGATGGCAGCAATGTTCTCGGCACAGGTCTCGGGCTGAGTACCGTTGCATTCCTCGGTCATGAAACCATCTGTCACCACGTTGTTCAGCACCACCTCGTAGATCTCCCGATCCAGCTGGGTGTCACTGATCGCAATGAACCGCGCCTGATCAACATCGTCGCTCGCATCTGGCCAGGTTTTGAAGGCAAAGGCCTGCGTCACCCGCCCCACTCCGCCTGCGTCGTTCGTCAGCACGTAGTATTCGTACAAACGATTTGACTCGAGCCCCGACACGACCGCCCGATACACCAGGCCATCCTCGGAGTGAACGCCAGCGTCAATCTTCTGAAACTCGTCCGAACTGCCGAAAGGACGCACCCACACCTGCGGCTGCGTGTTCTCGGTCTCAAACATCACCGTCATGGTATCGCTACCCGGTGCCTGCAAATACGGCCTGACAATAAATTCGGGGGGCTGCTCTGCCGAAGGCGCCGGCACCACCACAGGGTCTGGGTTGCCCGGCTGCTCAGTGCCAGGGGCCGGAGCTGCGTCGGAACTCGAACTGGAATCGTTACAACCTGTCAGCAGCAGGGCCGAGGCACCGGCTGCCAGCAGTATGCGGTAGGGGGAAGACATGAAACTCTCCTTTATTGGTATATACCAGTTTTGGTACCTACCAAAATAGAGGGAGAAAGTGTCAGTCCTGTGATTATTGTGTTGCGGTCACCTTAAAGATTCATGACAACTGGTACATACCAGATGCCCCCTTGCGAACGACTCCGGTGATGCCTGTAACCGTGCCGGGCCGTCTCAAGCAGGCCTGCCCGGCACGGTTGTCATGCCCCGTATCTCAGAGCCGGCAAAATCAGACCACTGCGGCTTTGAGCTGCTCTGCCAGTTCATCGTCCAGTGCGTTGGCACGTCTGGCCGCTGGCCGGCTTTCCAGTCTGTCGGTGTACTCCCGGAACACATCGAGCCTGGGGATGTTTTCCTGCATCATTTCCCACCAAAGGTAACTACTCACCAGCACATCTGCAGCCGTGAACTGATCACCGCAGATATAGGGAGTTTTTGCCAGCGCTTGTTCCAGTACCTTAATACTGTCGTTGACTGGCCCACATCCTACAGCCTGCTCGTTGCTGCTATCGATCCGCCAATCATAAGCGATGGCGCTGCTCGCCATTTCAAAAGGCCCCGCCATAAAAAACAGCCAGCGGTAATACCCGCCACGCTCCGGTGCGTGGAGCCCGGGAGCCAGATTCTTTTCCGGGAACCGATCGGCCAGCCAGGCACAGATCGCGGCGACTTCAGTCACCACCACGTCGCCATGCTTGATAGCGGGCACCTTGCCCATTGGGTTAATGGCCAGGTATTCCGGCCCTTTCATATCCCCGCCAAACTCCAGTGTTTTCACCGTATAATCGGCACCCACTTCCTCCAGCATCCATCGAACCACGCGCCCGCGGGACATGGGATGGGTATAAAGCGTCAGATCTGACATATTGATCTCCTTTTCCTGCCAGTTGTTTTCATGATTGTGTGTACTGCAGCGCCAGCTTATGCGGCAATTAGGCAAGAATCCGTCCTAAATAAATGAAATAATTCGTGGCATCATCTGACGGCTGATTCAGCTCCCCGGAGGCGCCCATGTCTGGCCCAACCACCCGTGTATTGACTGTTCTGGAACTACTTCAGGCTCATGGCCAGTTGGGCGGAGGGGAGTTAGCGCAACGGCTGGGCGTAAACCGGCGCACGGTTCGGCGCTACATCCGGATACTGGAGGATCTGGGTATCCCTGTGATGACAGAACAGGGACGCTACGGTGGGTACAGACTGGTGGCGGGCTTCAAACTACCGCCGATGATGTTCACCAACGAGGAAACGCTGGCGATCTCGCTGGGCCTGCTTTCCGCGAAGCAACTTGGATTGACCGATGCAGCGCCCGCTATTGCCAGTGTTCAGGCCAAACTTGAGCGGGTAATGCCCGACAAGCTAAAAGGTCGGGCTCGGGCCATCAGCGAGACAGCCAGAGTAATCCTGCCGCGCAAAGAGCCCAATCTGGATGAACATGCACTGGACACACTGGCCACTGCCACAGAAACCGCTCGTTCAGTCCATTTCATATACCACGCTCCACAACACCCCGAAATGGAGCGGAACATCGACCCCTACGGCCTGGTTTTCAGACAGGGGCGCTGGTATGTCACGGGATTTTGCCATCTCCGGTCGGCCATGCGCTCATTCCGACTGGACCGAATCAGCGAGGTTCAGCTGCTCGCAGACCGCTTCACACGGCCTGCAGATTTTGATGCCGCAGAATTCCTGCACCAGAGCTTCATGGCCTGGAACAATACCCACGCGGTATCCCTGACCTTTCATACCGATCCTGCAACGCTAGCCTCATTATTTGATCCTGGCGAATACTGCCGTGATGGCATTCAGCAAACTGCCGATGGCCTTTTGATGGAAACCCACGTCGACAGCTTCGAGTGGTTCGCCAGCTGGCTAGCCCAGCTGGCCTTTGCTTTCACCATTCATTCCCCTGCTGAGCTCAAACACGCGGTAAAGGCGCACGCCACTCGCCTTCTGGATAGTTGCCGATAGCCGTTGTCGATTTCGACCATTCCCAACCGACTAGACTCATAGACACAAACCAAACGTCCAGGAGGGTTATTGCCATGACACATCCGAGAAATACCATTTGCCTCTGGTTCAACGGCCAGGCTGAGGAGGCCGCTCAGTTTTATACCAGCATCTTCCCCGATTCCTCAGTCGGCAGGATATTGCGCGCACCCGGGGATTATCCCGCCGGATCCAGGGGCGACATCTTAACGGTTGAATTTACGGTGCTTGGCGTTCCCTGCCTTGGGCTCAACGGCGGCCCCGCCTTCCAGCATAACGCGGCCTTCTCTTTCCAGATTGCGACTTGGGATCAGGAAGAAACAGATCGCTATTGGCATGCCATAGTCGATAACGGGGGCGAGGAAAGTGCGTGCGGATGGTGCAAAGACAAGTGGGGACTTTCGTGGCAGATAACCCCCGTGGCCCTTACCGAGGCGATCAATAACCCGGACCCCAGTGTTGCCAAGCGTGCCTTCGACGCCATGATGACCATGGGAAAAATCGATATTGCTGCTATCGAGGCAGCGGTTGGCCCCTGAGAGCCACACCTGGAGCAATTGATGGGAGCAAGAAACGCCACTGGCTGGTCGATTGACGCTTTGCAGCCAGAGCTAACGGGTAAAGTCTTCGACTTCCTCATAGTGCGTCACTGAAACGCGCTCCCCCAGTGCCCGCATGCCCACCATCTGCGCAGGGTTTTCCCCGCTCCAAAATGCTTTCCAGCTTTCCACGGAATCCCATTTCGCGACGGTGAGCACCTCGGTTTTGTCCTCAGGACTGCGGAGCATAAAGCTACCCAGGGCTCCGGGCACGGTTTCATGGATATGGTTGGTGGTGCGAACCCAAACCTTCTTGAAGTCCGCGAAGTTCTCTTCCTTAACTTTCCAACGGTAAACAACCCGAATCATACTGCCTCCTGCAGTTCCCTGGAAATCCCGAGGAGCTTTGGGTCATTCAGGAGTCCTGAGCGGCCACTGCACAACCTTTTTAAACCCGTCCACGTGGATTTTACTAGACGTCATATCCCATGCTCTCGATCTTATCGAGCAGCAATCCATGGCCGTTTAGATAGATTGAGATTCTAATCGTCCTCCCATGGCGAAAACGAAGAACGTACCAATGCAGATGCTTGTTAAAGCTTATGCTTCTTAACTCGCTCCACGTAAACCGCCGTTTACCCTGCCAAAGGCTTTGAAACGTCAGAGACTCATCATCAAAGCAACCTCTGGTCCAGATCACCTCGGCCCATCCATAAATCGCGAAGGCGCCAAACATCTCCAACATCAGGATGATGGGGATATCCTGACCGCCATGGTCAACAAAAAACAACAACCAGAGCATTCCTGCCGCAATCAGCGTAGACGCCAAGCTGGTCAATATAAGGAACCAACCGAAGAAAAGCTTACCGCCGGTCTCAGCAGTTGATGATCTCTTTGCCGCATTGCTGACGATATAGTAGGTCAGAAAACTACCCACCACGCTGATTACAATCTTAGCCAAGACTTCCATGTTTGCTTTGAATCCAAATAGTTACAGGCGGGAGGACCCTGAGAACACCTTCAGCGGCTCAATGCCCCCCCGAACCTGGAGATGGAATTACCAATTACCTACCCCGCTGTTGCCAAGCCTGCCTTCGACACCATGATGACCATGGGAAAAATCGATGTTGCTGCTATCAAATAGTTCAGTGGAGGCTAGAACGGGCTACAACATACTATCAAGCGTTTCCAAGCTTTCAGGCCCGCCGGCCAATCGCACACACCGAGCCGATTCTTCTTCCCAGGATGCAGCAGACTCTGTGTGAAGATGAACAGATATCTTCGACGTAAGAGTCTCTCCCAACAAACCAGCAGGAATCCAGACCATCCCGCTGTCCCTCAGACTATTAGGAACCGGACTACCACAGACCGAGCAAAAATCGCTTCTGAACCCACTGGGCCTCTTGTAACTGCGTATACCACTCTCACCGGAAACCCAACGAAAGGCATGCTCATTTACAAAAGTTGCGGCATTCGCCGCCGCTCCAGTGGCTTTTCGGCAGAGCGAACAGTGGCACTGATAAAGGTTTCGGATTTCCTCTGTGATTTCAAACTTTACACTTCCACAAAGACATTCGCCTTTCATAGATCATTCCTTTCGCCAGCTACCCCGTTCCCGGACTAATACCTCATCCCGGTTACGTATAACTTCAAGCAATCCATCCTGATGCACGTAGTACGTGGTATTTCCATTCTCAAACTTATACCCGAGAAAACGGCAGGGAGTATCGCCGTCGGCACAGAGTGTATGCCAGGAACTCCCTTCCAGCATGATGCTATTTCCTGTTGCCTTGCTTGTACCGTGATAGGTCATTTGGTTGCACGAAACCTCGCCTTCAGCGCAGCGAGATTCTATATTGATGATGAACCTCTCTGTTGCCAGCTCCGCCGCCGAGGCAGAAAACGAAAAAAAAGCGATGACAATGAGCTTTTTCATATGCGGCTTAACCCGTTGATTACGAGGGGCCTCTCCCAGTTCTGAACTCACAGCATAGTCTTCAGTTATTCATAAAATTGCGGTGTTGCTCTTCTTTTTTATTCCACTACGACCAGAAGAGACAAAGGCAGCTCCGTGGATGGGTGACGAGGCTCGGTTAGTTCTATGATGGAGTAACCGCAGTCCCGGAACAACGCTACCCAGGAGCCGAGCGTGCGAAAGTACCAGGGCATGGATTGCCATGTTCCCGGGAAATCCCGAAAATCCTCATTGCGCCAACCGTCGAGATAGGGGCCGCTCACCAACCAGGGATGCACCGTCTGCATGACCATTCTTCCCCGAGGAGCAAGCAACGGCCGGAGAGCCCGCAATAACCCGGCCACGTCTTCATGGAGGATCGCGAAGTTCACAGACACCACATCAAAGTCGTGGCCTATCTTCCGGGCATCGTCGACAAGCTCAGAATAGGTACAGACGTGGAATCGTCCTCCCCCAAGGGACCGGGCCGCTTCAATCAACCCGGGGGAGCCGTCCACCCCGACGCAATCAACACCATGACTGGCGAGCGCCCGTACCAGCCAACCTTCTCCGCACCCCAAGTCAAGCACCCGCCTCGGATGTTGGGCGAGCACGGCGTTGACCATGGCCTGGTCAGTCACCAGGCGGCGACTCTCGATATCGCCGTCACGGACCGCCGAGGTCCAGAGTTCGGCATTCGTTATCCAGCTTTGCGCCAACTCGGATGGTTTATTGGAGCTGCTGCTCATTCAGAATTCCCGCGTGCCACCAAGCATGCCCTGCCCGGCAGTTAAATGGGTTTACTGCCCTTTTCCTCGATCGAATCAATGGCCTGTTTCAAAAGCTCATTGAACGCCTCAGGCCTTTCCAACATCGGGAAATGGCCAGCATCCTCAATGTACATAAGCTGGTAATCATCAATGTGTTTTCTATTCTCTTCCAGCGCTGTCGGCCACAACCTGGCGTTTATCGAGATGACGGGCACCCTGACTTCATCAAACGCAGTGGCCGCTTCGCCAGTGACGTATCGCTCCAGATAGTTTCGGAAAGCGTTCAAGGCAATGGCCTTTGGCGCAGAAGACATATCTTCTTTCACCCAGGAAACCAATGGCTCATCGGCACCTTCAGGAAACATAGGTGCGACAAAATCCTTTACCGCCGTCGTAAAGTCAGCCTCAAAGGGCTGAGCCATTTCATCAACGACACTTTGGGGAATTCGCTCCGCAACGTTCTGTAAGGTATCAACCCCTATCACACCAACAACTCTGGCCGGCATCAATCTGGCTGCTTCGGCAATCACCGCACCGCCCATCGAATGCCCTACAAGAATGGCACGTTCAATGCGCTCTTGATCAACAATGGCCTTCACATCGTGAGCGAAAGCCACCATCGAATAATCAGAGCGGCCAACCGATGAGTGCCCATGGCCCGCCAGATCAACCGTAATCACCTGATAATCGCCGGCAAACGCCGGTATTTGTTGCTGCCAGTAACGTCCGTCACAACTCCAGCCGTGGATAAAAACCAGAGCCGTTTTTCCACCCCCGACCACGTCATAAGCGATTCGTTCTGAGTCAGAAGACAAGGCGACCTTGTGCCTGACAGGTATCTGGTGAGAGGCACAGCCTGTCAGCAGGAGGAAAGACAACAAAACCAACACTATCGATTTATGCATAAACAATCCCTTTAGTTCATACAAGGCTGTTGTTAAGCGCCCGACGCGGGCATCCGGTTCACTGGATTGGAAAGCTCAGAAAAGCCAATGGCCTCAGGCCATCGGCTTGAAATCTGGCAACGAAGCCACACGCTTCAGCCATGCCAGAATCGCCGGATAGTCTGCCAGTTCAAAGCCGCCCTCGTGAGCTACGTGGGTGTAGGCATAAAGCGAGATGTCTGCCGTGGTCGCATGCTCCCCTGTGAGATAAGGCGTTTTCTGAAGCTGCTGCTCCATCACTCGCAACGCTTTGTGGCCGCCGGCTTGCTTCGACGCATATTCCTCAGCTCTGTCATCAGGCAGCCCAAGGTACTTATTGATGAAGCGGGCTACCGCGATATAAGGCTCATGGCTATATTGTTCGAAAAACTGCCACTGCAGGATACGCGCTTGAGCCAGCCCACCCTCGGGGTATAACGCCGATCCGCCTGCCAGGAAGTTGATAATGGCGTTGGACTCGGAAAGCGTCTCGCCTCCATCGAGTTCAAGCAAAGGTATTTTGCCATTCGGGTTCTTTCGCAAGAGCTCGTCGGACCTGGTGTCGCCAGCCAGAATATCGACCTCAATCCACTCGTGGTCGATGTTCAGGAGGTTGCACACCAGCTGAACTTTGTAGCAGTTGCCGGATTTGGCATCACCGTAAATTTTCATCTGCTCTCCTTACCGTGCCCCACAGGAGCACCCGATGTAAGCTCCAGTCCGGAACGAACTACAATAGAAAGCTCTTCAGTAACCGGTTTCGTAGTCTTTCAAATGATCCCGTGTTCATTGCCATCACCGATTCCGAACACTTTGCCGAAAACTTGCTTCATAACGCCCACCATCACGCACTCGTCGCGTGGATGGCCTTGTTGGCATCCGCTATCTCATGTTGGCTAAACACCTGAATACCATGCCGACGCAACAACGCGGCCGTAACCCCGATGCCAGGAGTCCGATTACCTGAAAAGCTACCATCATAGATGAAAGAGCTGCCGCAAGAAGGACTGGACTCAGCCAGTACAGCTATCTCAATGTTGAACTTTTTGCACAGCTCCAAAGCAATGGAGGCACCTGCGATAAAATCATCGGTGACAACATCTCCGCCTTTTTCAAAAACGTCAGCTTCACCGTCTAACACACTGGTTCCGCTACCTCCGAAGATCTCCGCAGGCTTCCTGGGGATACTCATCCCGGACTCCACTTCCGGGCAGACGGAAACGATCCGGCCTTCAGATACCCACTTCTCCACAAGTTGATCGTGCACCGAAAGGCTTCCACCATCGTATCTGACCTTTTTACCTAAAAGGCATGCACTCATTAATACTTTTCTCAAATTACTAGCCCCTCAGGGTTGCGGTTCTAATGCTGAAATAAGCAGTGCCCTGACAAGGGCGTCCGGTGGAGGCCACAGGACGGAATGGGCTACAACAACTTGTTAACCATACTTGATGGCGAGCAAAGTTGCCGACACCGCCGCCGCAGCTAAAAACGGCGCTATGAGTATGAGTAAAGAGACTCGATACTCCTTTAGCGACATATAAATCCAATAGGCGGCAACAAAAAAGGAAGCCACCCCTACCCCGTGGGCCCACTTACCCGAAAACTCAGCGAGTCCCGTGCGCCCAGGTAGCGTCACATTGTCGAAATAGAATGCCACCGTACCGGCAACCAGGAACACGAAACTGAACAAACCATTAATGAATGACCAGCGCCGACGATAATAGCTAGCATCCCTGATGACGGGATCAAACTTCCACAATGTCCGGCTCTCCAGATTGTCAATGAGGTTAACGCTTGCGTAAACAGCATCCGATGGAAGGCTGTCGGGCCGGGAACGAAGTTAATGCACTGGTTAGAGCTGCCGAGGTCATACGAATCTGCGCCCCGGCCTCCATCGTCTGAATACCTGTAACACAGCAAATGCGACGACCCCAACCAATGCCACATTCAAAGATAGCTTGGCAAATGATACCCACGTCGGAAACTCCTGGGGAAGCATGACAGCAAAGGAGCGAGGAAATGAGGGTGGGTCTAGTTTCTCCACGCTCTGCCACACAAACGGAAAGGGGAAGCCATGAGGAACTTCGCCCATGCCAGATCGACCATTAACCTTTGACGGTATAAGCAAAGAAGCCATGACGAGGACAACCGCTAAACACAAGCATCCGCCTATCTGCTTTGCCATGCCACCTCCTCCCTGCAGGCTGTAACAGCTAATTAAGCATTTATCTGGTGGACGAAGCCAGCTTCGTCTCTGACACCTACTCGGTTGCCATCAGGGTCGCTGATGTTGATAGTCCGACCCCACGAACTTTCCTGGATTTCAGCTTGGATACCCCATGCCCTTATTTCCGCCAGGGCCTCCTCCAAATCCTCAACATTAAAGCGCAGTTTGAAGCTACCCTCTTTCGGTGACTTAACGCCATTCTTCGCCTTGCCTCCTTGCTCGACCATCAAATATCCATTCCCGTACTCGAGACAGGCGAGCTTGAAGTCACCCTCCTTTTTCTCGAATAGCTGACGCAACCCAAAGAGGTCTCGATAGAACGCCACGCACTCCTCGAAGTTTTCCGTGTTCAGAATGATTCCGTAGCGGGCTATGTTCGTGGGCATAAGCCTTCCTTGTGCTTAACGCGAAAACGAAGCAGCGCGTTTCACGCGTTCGCCTTAAGTGACTTGTTAGGCCTATGAAATGGCCTCCGTTTGAGGCTGGGGTGTGTCATGTGTATCGGGATAAGTCCAAACCAAACCGCCGCAGGGGCCAGATACTGTGACATTAGGCTGAAACACCTGGATAAGGTATGCCGAAACCTTCGTCTTACGGGAAACTTACACTTTCCTAATCAAAGTATAATTCCTTTTATTTTCAAATACTTAAAAATTACATGCATACGCTCACCTGAACGATAGCCGGACCATTCATTGTCACAGTTTTGTTTGTGTGCCACGTTAAAAACCGAAGGAACGCAGTAATCACAGCAAATTGGCATTGCTTTAATCGATGCCAATCTCCATGCACTGAAGTTCTGGCCTTCGGTCCTGCATCCAGGGATCTACTCAGGGGCCAACAATGAGGAGGATGCTATGAATAACGACATTTTGGAAGGCAACTGGAAACAGCTGAAAGGTAAGGTGCGCGAAAACTGGGGCAAATTAACCGACGATGACGTGGACCAAATCGGCGGTAAAAGAGAGCACTTTATCGGCAAGCTTCAGGAAAAGTACGGCATGAAGAGAGACGAAGCAGAGAAAGAATGGGACAAGCTCACTAACTAACCGTCGTTTTTACTCTTGAGCCCGGGCCGATGGTGTGACGTATGCCATCGGCCGCTCGCTGCTCCCCTCCCCCCCTTCCAAAACTAAACTAAGCCCTCGCGGACGTTGAGATTGTGCATTGGCACAAGCGGGAATTTCCAACTCTGGGTGGACCTGATACGGGGTCAGGGTCATTGTGGCAGCGCGCCAAAATACGTCTGAAGCGGTTCTAAAACCCTCCGTGGAAGCGGTGTAGAACCCACACCGGGATTGAAAGAACCTCGTTTCGCCCGAGCCTATTGGCCGGTGAAACGACAATCCCCCAAGAACTGATATGCAGCGGAAGGAGGCAAACCATGGTAAACGCGAACGAATGGAAATCCGAGCGTGAACGCTATGATGCGGCATGGGCCAAGTACCAGAATGTGGCAGAACGGATTGATGCCAAATATGAAAGCCTGGACAGCGGTACCCAGGATCAGACGCCCGCGCAGGAGGATTTATCCGAATTGCAGGAAGCCTGGGAGGAACTTGAAAACGCTCGGCAGCGGCTAGGCGAATATATGAACGAATTTCACGAGCGGCATATGGCGCAAGGGAAGAGCATGTAAGGTCGCGTCAGCAGGCCAAAGCCACCCCGGTTTTGCCAGGGGTGGCTTGTTCTGGCGTGAGAGTTATAAGTCAAGGTGCTCGATAATTGAGTCAGTCTCCTGTCGCACCAGGTCTTTGTCGATAGACTTCACCACCGCCGCCATACAGTCTTTGCTTAATTGGTGGCGCAGGACCCCAAGGAACTCCGGGGGCGCAATGAGAACGAGATTATCAAAGTGGCCTTCATGGCGGGCCTTTTCGAGTTGTTCGCTGAGTTGTGCGGCAAAACGCTGTTCCTCAGGGTCTTCGGAGGGTTCACGGTCATAGCTTTGGTAGCCGCCAACACCACCATGATCGCTTCCCGGCCGGTCAGAATAGCGTTCCGAGTCTTTTTCGCGGCCCTTTTCATGCTCTTTGGTCACAACCTCATTTAGCGCTTTTACAGGCGTGACCGCCTGGAAAAGCCTAGCTCGGGAACTATCTGCCACCAATACGTAAAGTGTTTCCTGCGCGAGCGGCTTATCAGCGTCTTGGTTCATGGCTTTGCCCTCGTAGTCTGTGTGATTTCACCCTTCAAAGTAGCAGTCATCCTGATGGCGTCAAAATAGGGCAATTCCGTGATGGTGGCAGGCCACGGTTTACTAGACGCTTGATAGTGTTGTGAAGTACTGCCTTTCGAAGTCCACCGGTCGACGAAGATCGAGACCCACCAACTTTGACAGAAAGCCACACCAGAAACGCTATCAGTACAAGGGCAAAAGCGAGGGGAGCAACAACACTTTCCAAGACAGTACCGGCATTTAAATCAATCACATGCCAGAGGCCGAACAACACAGCTGTATAGATATGGAACCACTTCATACGCCTATCCTTAGAGTCTGCTTTCCGTAACTTTTTTCGCTTACAGCAGGGGCGCGACGTCAATGCCGCTCCTTACCTGTACTTGTATTGATGGCATCAAGGAAAGCTCTAAAGCCCGGGTGCTTTCTGGAGAAAATTAGTCCACGTACAGACCTGCCCGAAAAAAGAATATACCTCCCCAGCGGAGATCGATCCTTGAATACCACCTTATAACAACCACGGAAAAATTGTGGATTGTGCTTCACAGACTGAATTTTGCTGAGTGGAATCTCCACAAAACCCTTTCCTCGCTTGACCTTAATCGCCTGCTCCGAGAAATATACCTCTTTAACCTTCCAAAAATAGACAGGTAAAAACCAGATTCCGACCAGGAAAAAGACCGAGAGCAACCAGTGCCCGTTGATCAGAGCCAATGAGATGGGAAACCATAAGCAAGCCATCAAGACTATAACCCGCGATGGCTCCCTATCAGATATGCGATCCATTTTAATCAAATCCTAGGCACGTAGATGCACAACGCCGCCAGCATGCGCGGCTTTGGAAGAGAGGCGAAGCCGCAATGCAGTTAGGTGTCGCTGTGCCTGCGCGTTATGTGGGGCTTCAAGAATTGACACCATAGTATGAAGCAACTCGCTTTGAGCGCTTAAAATAATAGGAACAGAACACATAATAAATAATACCAAATAGGATCGGTGCTGGCTTTTCACTAACGTAACCTCGCATATATAAATAATATATAAGCATGATCGCTACAAAACTCAGCGCCAGATCAATCCTCATTAACCATTTAATCTTTGATGGAACCTTATCCGATTTCATTAATAGCGACTTCCATATTAAAAAGGAAATCACAGCTCCAGGAATAAACCTCACCAATGATGCAATAAGATTCAAGTCATTTTGAGAGTTGTTTCCCCAAGTAAGCAAAAACAAGGGAGGCAGCGCCAGAACCACCAATACTCCTATCCCCCAATTAATACCATTGAATACCCGAAAACAACGAAGCCAGCCACCATATCCAAGGCCAGACTCCTTGCTTTCAAATACGCTAGTGGTTTGCATAGAGTTTCCCATAATGCCAAAACGAAGGGGCGCGTCTCACGCGTCCGACTTCCGTGACTTGTTAATTTTAGTTTCGGGCTGCGCCGTAGCTCAGACTGACAACCTGCCAAGCAGCGCCATCCCACTTCCAGGTTTCCAAAAACACCAGTACCGGCCCTGGGGATTGACCAGTAATGGTATACCCCTGACCAGTGACAGTGGTGCTGCTACCCGAATCCTGAATGGTTAACTCAGTATCGTGTTTTTGCCCGCCTTGGGGAAACCAACTGCCATTGCGCTTGGCTGACGAGATCGCGTCGATCTGGGATTTTTTGGATTGGACACCACGCTCGGTAGTGACCGTAAAATTGTCTGCCTGGACCCGAGCAAGGTGCTCAACGTCACCTGCGAAAAAAGCCGAGTACCAGTTTTCTCGTACTTGCTTAAGATCTTCGTGATGCATTGACTGATCCCTGTCTTTAGAAATTAACGCCTGCCATAAGCAGCCGAAAAAACCGCCAGGTTTTTGAGGTCCAGCCTTCCGCGCAGCGGGCGGCGATGCTTGATGGCCTTGTTATGCCATTAACCCAAGCGCTCGGACACACCCATAGCACGACTTAAGCCTTTTAACTTTGTTGGTCGACCGCCCAATGCATTAAGTAGGTAGCGAGTAGGTTTACACCAACCATACCAATGCTGATTGAAAATAAAGACCAAAAGAATTTGTCCAAATACGAATTCTTCTTAAACAGCCACACCAGCAGCGCGACAACAGCTGATACACAGACCGTAATTCCGACCGGGACAAAAACGTCGCTGAGGTAGCTCATCTTCTCTGATGGATCGTAAAAATTGACATACCAATAGGCAAAAAAATAGGTTGAAGCTACATAGAGAAGAAACCCACTGAGACCGTAATACTTACTTTTCATGTCCAATCATTTTCCTGTGGCACAACGCCGCCAGCATGCGCGGCTTTGTAGTGGAGGCGAAGCCGCAATGCAGTTAGGTGTCGCTGTGCCTGGCTTGTTATAAATCAGTGACTTTCGTGCTCATGAGAGCACTGTTTTCAGAGAACCCAAACTGCTCGTATAGTCCTTGGGCATCTCGAGTTTGCAACACCAACTGGGTTCCTTTTATGGCCGGATGCTCTAACAAACATTCCACAATCCATTTACCTAGGCCGGCGCCGCGAAATTCGGGCTCAACCACAATATCCGCCACCCAGGTGAACGTAGTGCTATCGGTGACGGCTCGCCCAAAGCCAATCTGTTTAGATCCATGGTAAAGACTGAAACAAATAGAACCGGCAACCATACGATCGACGATTTCTCTGGGACGCCGATCTCCCCAATAGGTTACGGCAAGCAATCGGTGGACAACCTCCAGTTGTACTTTGGATCTGTCGTCAGTGATTAGGTACTTGTCCTTGCGCCATTCCATCAATGGCTACTCCCTGATTTATCGCCAAGCGAAGCGGCAGCCTGTTAGGGACGTCCGCCTTGCGCGATTTGTTAAACATTCATCCGACGACAGTTGGCGGCAAGTAGATGGTGAACTCATTCAAAGGCTCGATAAGCACACTATATGGATTGCGTTGCTCAGACTCTGAAACAATCCCAAGCCTAGATAAAAGGCTAAACTTTGCCGACTTGAGAGTCGCTGGCTTTACCAGTAATTCCTTGTGCCAAACCCTATAGGTACCGAGCTTGCCGTCTCTACGATAATAAAAACCAGCAAGAGGATGCGTCAGGTAAACCAAAGCTGACTCTGTGTCAGGGAACCCCGGGAAATGAAAAGTGTCTTCTTCTGATTGCTGCAGTTCAACCGCCGCTTCTGCCCAGTTGGACTCGGTGATCATTTCATACTTTTTGTACAAACCTGTCGATTGATTAAGGCGGCAATCGAATTTCACCTTCCCTGCATGCCAAGGTAAATTCCATAGATACCTTGGGACTACCAGGGTCCAAGAATCAAGCGTAGTGCCAAGAAACCAAACGCATCTTTCACCTGTAACCCTATCTATGATGTAAATGCGATAGTTGGTTTGACCCATAGTGAATTTTGGAAACAGAAAAACCGCCGACGTGAAATCAACATCGATGAATGGCACAACCGAGATCAATCCCAGTGTTCGTCCATCAACTTCAATAGTGTCTAACTGGAACCTATCTGGAAATATCCCAATAAATCTCTCGGCGGGAACTGCATACGTAATTATTGCGAAGTGCTTTAAGCCACAAAGTACGTCAACCCCCTTCGGCCGAGGGCGTTCGGTTAGGCAATCTTCAAACCTTCTCGCTTCCTGCAAATTGATTTCCTTAAATTTAACGCCGATGTTAAGCAGCGCGTCCTACGCGTCCGTCTTCCGTGACTTGTTTAACGTTCCATTTTTCCACTTCCCGATCAACCCGTATCCAGCAAGCAAAACACCCAAAACCAAAATAATCCCTACAAAAGCAAAGAATCGATCATCGCCAATAGCTTGGCTTACTATTGGGTCGCCTCCGCGAATCGAAAGCTCCCCTGACAGCAGAGCAAGTCCAGCTATGAAGATAAGTACCGCTCCTCCAGAGAGGCTCTTGCTGTATTCGCCAAGGCGTTTGTCTTTTCGCTGTGCTTCTATGAACTCGTCTCTCTCCTTTCCCTCATAGTTTTGGGCTTCAGTAAGTACCTCTTCATGCTCGGCTTTCGTGACCCGAGAGATCCAAAAGGGAGCCGCAAGGAAAACTCCAATAAATCCAAGTGGGATGAGCAGTATTAACAGAAATTCCACGAATACTTCATTGTGACTTTTAACGCCAGCCAGCATGCGCGGCTGCGGAATGGAGGCGAAGCCGCAATGTAGCAGGCGTCGCTGCGCCTGGCCTTGTTATAAGCTCTATGCTACTGAATTGAATCAATGATTTTATTTCTTACAAGCTCAACTGAATCCCTGTTGTAGCCAGCAACCGCAACCATGAGCTTGCTTTGATTGGGTGATATTTCTATACATTTAACCACAACACGATTTGACTTTACGTTCCCGTATATTCCGTACTCATTTTCAACTTGATTCTCTAGCCCTAGGACTTGCAGCGCATAAGAGCTTTGTATCTCGCAAGCCTCTTTGGATTTGTTCAGATCTTTAAACCATGACCAAAGCTCAGGCGGTTTTTCCTCAGCGATAGCGGATCCTGATAATAAGAACAAAAATACTAAGACTGCCTTGTTAAGCATGCTGACTTCCCTAGTGCTTATAACGCCTTGGTTTAGCGGTGGCCCGCCAGGGGCGTCCGGTGGAGGCCGTAGGCCGGAATAAACTACAACACCTTGTTATGTGATTGCACTGTCAGTTCACTGGGCCTGACATTGTCGACAGCACGAACAGATAGGTAATCACTAACAATCCCAAACTCAACACCAAAATCCCAATCTGGCGTTTGGTATTCAGCGAGAAAAATCTCTCTCTGTGCGATAAGACCGGGACCAGAATTGCCATTGCGATCAATGCGCTGATGCTCCCCTGATAACCATCGTAAAGACCACCATGAGCATAGAAGGCAAATGCTCCGAGTAATGCCAAGGGAATCAGAGACGACAGGACGACAACGGTTGCGACCCAGGCTCTGGTTACATTACTTCTCATGAGGACTTACCCCTCAGGCACATAACGCCGAAGCACAGCGGCGCCCTTGTAATGGAGGCGCAGCCGCAATGNNACTGCTGCGATTTGTCATGGCTTTGCATTAACTGTGAATTTCGCGCCACTGACCGTATATTTTATCGCTCGAGATGATTTAACCACGCGTAGCCCTGGCACTTTGTATAGCTCCATGCCAGCGAAATGAGGCGCGCCTGCTGCATAGACGTAGCCTCGCTCAATCTGGCCATCAGCAAGCTGAAGCTCTTCGGTCTTTTCACAACATGGAGACTTACACACCAAAACATCTATCCGTGGCCAGTAGAAGTCTGCTAACTCAAGAATGCCCCCGACGGTAAATTTGCCACCGCAGAGCCTACAAATCTGTTCTTGGTGTATATCCATAATTTAAATCTGGCCAACCCCATAACGCCGTGCTCTGCGGAAATTTAGGAGCGCTNNAGCGAGTAAATTTTCCGTAGCAGCACTTTGTTAGGACTTGATTGTACGAATAAGTAGGTGGTCAAGATTTTCAACCTCCGCATTGTAAACTTCGAACTCACTTTCACCATTTTCTATTGTTTTAAGTTGTGGGTAAGTTCCATAGAAGAAACAATACTTTTCACCACTATTCTTAATTAATTCTCGGATTTCTTCTAGGAAGACCCGCTTCTTGCGATATGAATCAATAACGCTTTTTTTGATATAAAGACATACACCTTTATCCTTGGCCCGCTCAACAAAGTCAATTCTGAAACTAAACTTGTAGTCTTTAATTTGCTTAACTTTCCCCCAGTATATCAGCCCTTCCCTATCGTGAAAGTATCTTATCTGCTTAAAGAACGACCAATAGTTTAGTTTAAGATCACCTATCGCCAAGGGCATCGATTTAAGCGTGTCTTTGTCCTCTTTATTTGACACATAACATTCAACGATATGTTCTAAAACGCTAGTTCTGTTTGTGCTTTTTCCTCTGTTTGTATTTGATTGAGGTTTAGGCTTTGATGTTGTGACAATTTGATCGCCATGGCCTTCCGGCTTCTCTTTCTCAACCTTCTTGGTGTACCTCTTTCTTACAGGAATAAATTCTGTAGGAAAGTGATGCTCCTTAACTCCTTCTACATGTGTCGACTCGGGATCTTCACTGACTATTAGCAGAGCCGGATTACCATAAGGACAGCTTTCGCGATGCTCAGTGTTTGGAGTGTCCTTAAAATGAGGTGTCTTTATGTATTTTCTTTTTTTCGCATTTACAACTGCTAGTCTAGATTTTTCNNCCAAGCTCATCACGGCATTCATCATCAGGACAAAAAAACATGGAATCATCGGAATCGTATTCATCCGTTTCATCAAAGTTTAAATCTCGAACTTCGTATATGGTCAGCTTATCTTTAAGAAGACTGCAATAAGCTTCATCATATTTCATCGGTTTACTCCTTGGAGCCCTAACGCCTTGGGTAAGCTGCCGGTACGGAGCGCAGGGTAGTACCGGTCAGCTTCACCCATTGGTTAGGCATTTCGCGGCCTGTGTTGAATTGAAAATCTTCCTCGGAGCCCAATTCGCAAGTACACCTGAACTGATTCGTGAGCCTGCGACAAATGATGCCGAATCTGCTTCTCATACTCTCTGTAGTAAAGCCCAACAAAGTCATCAAAATTCACGATTATATAGATCAAGTTGCTACTTGAGCTTGTAGGTATTTGGCTAGCCGCATAAGTAATATCGGACGATAATTTGTTCAAAAAACCATCTGACAAAGAGTAGTACACAGTAGCACTGTAAATTTCGTCTGCTTCTGCACGGTCCAGTTCCTCTTCAGAGACCCCGATCGTTTTGACTTCACAGAAAGATTTCTCCCCGTTATCCAGAAACTGGAGATCAGGGGATTTTGGCTTATTTTTGCTTCCACCTTCGGCACTTTCAGGCACGAATTGCACAGAAGTACATCCGATGCTCACCAGGTATTCGTAAGCCAACACTTCATTCAAAATGTTTATGAACTGCTGTTTTCCACGCCTTCGAGAATCTTGCTTAATGTATCCAGCTGCTTTCTTTGCAAATTCTCGCCAAGAAACTTCATCAAGGGTCTCAAGGGCCTTCCCGTAAACCTTTAAGTCATCGAGAAAAAAGTCGTCACCGTCCTCAATGATGGAGCCGACCTCATTCAACCACCAATCATCATCGGCGGTTTTCTTTAATTCTGAGATCAAATGTTTGAGTCGTTCCATAATCTTGGGGTAGTGCCTAACGCCGCCAGCATGCGCGGCTACGAAATGGAGGCGAAGCCGCAATGTAGNNGCGTCGCCGTGCCTGGCCTTGTTAAATTCAGTCTGACTGATTGCCATAGAGCCGAGCCCCATGAACGATGTGCACATAGAAAAGAAGGGGCACAAAAATGAGAAAAGCCAAACCAACGATTCCCTGATGCTCTAGGGCCTGTCGATAAGTTGGTTTAACAGATCCGAAGGAACCGATGTAAAAAACCAGCCTCGACACTGTAACAAAGGGCCAGGCCACAACCAGAAACATCATCCAAAGCACCGAAGCAACTACGAAAGATTGGGCAAGCGACTCCAGCGTGCTGACGAATCCCGATCCAGTGTCCTGCATAGGCTCCCTTAAATTTAACGCTGAGGTAACCGGCGCCGGAGCGACAGCGGAGGGAACCAAAAGCGGCA
>NPIE01004575.1_pt3 | contig 39358 bp, 40 predicted proteins | sample 8637661 | NCBI WGS metagenome assembly NPIE01 (sample SAMN07420842, study PRJNA396082) | bioreactor metagenome | isolation source: sample BA12 brine-fed electro-methanogenic bioreactor BA | place: Japan: Kochi | collected 2016-12-09 | reverse complement strand
AATGGGCTTTGAATACATAGTTATTCAGAGCCTTTTATATTATCTCTAGAGGTTGCTTAATATTTCCGAAAATGATATAATTTTCCTTAATAAATATTATTAGATAAGAACCACTGGTTGTTATAATATCGAAAGGAAACTACAATGGAAAATACTAATATAAAAAATAGTGGAATATCTGAGATTTTAAATGATAAATATTTTAGAGATTCTATATTATTGCTTGTAACTGCAAAAGATAATATTCCGACGGTAAGAAGTGTAGATTGTTTTTATTATCTTGGATCTTTTTGGATTGTCACAGATCTTAGAGCTAATTATGTGAAAGAGATTCAAAACAATGAATTTGTAATGATTTCAGATGGCGGTCACAATCGATTTTGGAGTAGAGCTGAAATAGTTGGTCATCCATTGGAGGAAAGAAATAAAGAGATTCGAGAAGTATATTTAAAAGTTTTTCATCATTGGTATAAAGAAGTTAACAATGAGTTACTCCCTTCTGTCTGTTTTATCAAAGTTACCCCTTATAAAGGCTATATTCATAAAGATGGAAAAGGGTATACTTTTAACATAGATGATGATGTTGTAACAATTGATAAGACTCATCATCATATTGATGTAAAACTAGAGCCGTTTTGGGATTGATGATAGAAAATTAATATTAAATAACAAAACTTGTTTCAATCGAGAAACAAGTTTTTATATTTTTTTTAGTTTAACTATTTCTATGTAAAAATAATGTGATATAATGAAATAAATTATACAATACAAAAGAAGTTCAGGTGGATATTGCATTAAATTGTTTGTCTGTCTTTTTTGCGTGTAAAAAAGGAGGGTATTATGAGGAAAATAGTTTTAATCGTTTTAGGTGCTTTTGTTTTATTGTTAGTTGCTTTTGGAATAAGCATTGCAGTTAGTTATAACAATTTGGTTGATTTGGACGAGGATATTAGTTATTACTACAGTCAAATAGAAAATCGTCTACAAGAAAGACACGATAAGATAGAACAAATCTTAGGAGCTGTTGAAGGCTTACAAGAACATGCTGAATCAATTTATGATGCAATTACAGCTGCTAGAGCGGCTTATGCTAGTGCCTCTGCTTCAGGGAATATTCAAGATTTGATTGCAGCTGATGCTCAAGAAGCAACTGCTTTGTCAAGTTTATTAGTGGTAGTTGAAGACAATCCATTAATAACAGCTACCTCAGCTTATAGTGACTTAATTTACGAAATTTCATCAATGGAATCAGGTTTGTCAGTTGCAAGAAGAGATTATAACATCGCTGTTCAAAGTTATAATGCCAAAGTTAGAAAATTTCCAACAGTAATAATTGCAGGAATGTTTAATTTTGATGAAGATTTGCCATATTGGCGTATGAATGATGGTGCAGAAGATGTACCGGTTGTAGACTTCGGAGATTGATATGAAGATAAAAGGTTTTTCCTTTTTTCTTGTCACTATAGTTGTTTTAATTCTGTATTGGAGTATTTCTGGTAATGGTGATTACCCAAGACCGACGGAAGATTATTATGTAAATGATTATGCTGAAGTTCTAATGCAAGCAACAAGAAGAACGATAACCAATGAAGGGGATCGTCTTTTTGCATATACGGAGGATGAAATCGAGGGAGGAGCGCAAATTGTATTTGCGACTTTTAGGGTTGATAATCTAAGTGATATTGCTGATTATGATAAAACAGAGATTTTTAGACAATGGCGGATAGGTAAAAACGATATGGGTTTACTCGTTTTACTGTTTTTTATGGAAGATGATACCAATGGTTTAGAATTAGTAGAATCCCAAATTGAAACTGGATACCGAATGGAACAGTATTTGACACCAGCAAAACTTGGAAGAATTCTTGATGAAACTTTATATAATGAAGAGTTTTCCTATTTAATTGATATGGGTGTAGCAAATCTATTATATGAGTTATTAACTGAAGTATATGTAGGTATCTATGGTTATGAATCATTTGACTATGATATGGATGCTTATTATGATTATTTAATGTCTTATGTACCAGATACAGATAGTGAACCATCCGCTATGGGACTATTAGTATATTTGTTATCTCCATACTCGTCTTTTTGGGATAAGTTTATCACTGCTTTACCATTAATATTTATTGTTATTTATGGCGGAGGTTTAGGGATTATCAGTAAAGCCGGCGGCGGTTCGTCTGGTGGTATGGGTGTTTTTAGAAGACGAAGATAGGAGGAGTTTATGTTTGATAATTTTCGAAAATGGTTTAGTATAAAGAAAGAACAAAATGCAAGAGGTCTAATTCTAGTTGCGATTGTTTTGTTCAATATTTTATTATGGTTAGTTTCATCTTTATTAGCATATATCATCGCGCCTGATTATTATGGTAATATTATTGTTGCTTTATGGAGTTCAGGTATTACTTGGATGCTTGAACCGGGTTTTTATGATCCTGCTTTTCCTTATGCAATAAGGATTATCTCAATTATAGTAATCATAACTTCGATGATTACCTTTACTGGGGGTATTATCGGTTATGTTAGCAACTTGTTTGGCTCAGTAATTGAAAATGCAAGAAAAGGAAAAGGGAAATTATTTCTTAATGATCATATTCTAATTCTTAACTGGAATCATAAAGCTTTGGAGTTAATTGCGGATTACCGTTATGATGATAAAACTACATCAGTTGTTATTTTATCATCTTATGATAAAGAAGAAATTGAACAAGCTATATCTAGAAAACTATATGAAAAGCGTCATGATGGTAATAAGTTAACAATTATAGTTAGACAAGGTGATGTGTTTTCCAAAAGTGATTTAGATGCTGTTTCGATCGAAAAAGCAAAATCGATTATTATTTTAGCTGATAATACGAAGATATCGACTACGTTTAAAGAAGATATTACAGTTATGAAAACCTTAATGTTAGTATCCAAAATGAGTTTAAAGCCAGAACAAACTGTGCTTGTTGAGGTAAAAGATCAGTTGACTATTCCTCTAATCAAAGATCAGATTGCTAGACATTCAAAACTTCAAGATCAAATCCTCCCAATTCTACCTGATGAATTAATGGGAAGATTAATTGCTCAAACTTTATTGATGCCTAATCTTAATAAGGTGTTCCATGAAATCTTTTCTTTTGAAGGTGCTGAATTTTATACAACCGGTAATGTTGATCCAATTGAATTCGGAAAGAATCATTCGCATTCCATTCCAATTTTTAATGGAAAAGATGGTTTATATGTTTTAGCAGAAAGTGAAAAAAGCATTGATTTTTTAAGAGATAAGCCTATGGAAGAATATCAGAAATTCAAAGTTGTTGATATGACAAGGTTTACAGAAAAAACTATAGTTATTTTTGGAAAAAACCGTAAATTACCATATATATTAGATTCACTAAAACTTTATGAAAAAGAGAATGAAATTAAGATAAATTTAACTCAGATAGAATCAAACGATGCTGCGATTATTGAAGAGTATACAAAGAATATTGATAAGATTGACCATATTCTAATTTTATCAGAAGATAATCTTGACCCTCAAGATTATGATTCCGATGTGTTAATCACTCTTTTGTTAACTCAAGATATTGCTAAAAAGCATCAAGCAGAATTTGTGGTGGAGCTACTTGAACCAAAACATTTTGATATCGCTCAGAGTTATAATGTTCAAAATACAATTATTAGCAATGAGTATATTAGTCGGTTAATCACTCAATTAAGCAAAAACCGCAGACTTTATAATTTGTTTACAGAGTTATTAACATATGATTCAGGCGAGGAAGACTCTGCTACATTTGAAGTGTATACTTATAAGGCAGATACAATCATAGAAACCAATTTTCCGATTGAATTTTCTTCAGCTTCTGAAATGGTTTATTCTTTTCTAGTAAATTCTGGAGCAGGTCATATACCTATTGGTCTTATTCAAAATGATCAATTAGAAATCTTTAAAGGCAATCTTGATGTTCAGAGAATTATCAAAATTAATAAAGATGACTTAATAGTTCTTATCTGTAAATAGAATCTTGTTGTTTGAAAACTATTATTGATTTTGAATATATGGTAAATTCGCTATTAATTATCTATTAAGATATTGAAAATTATTTGTATATGTTATACAATAATAGAAGAGGTGTCTATATGAAATATATTGTTAATGATTTTGAAACAAGATATTTTGCAGGTATTGAATTAATTGGTGGTCTTAAGGTTGACAGCGATGATTTCAAAAAGATACCAAAACTATGGGATGACTTAATGGATTTATATATTTCTGACATTCCAAATAAGACTATACCAAATAAGTGTATAGGCTTAGAAATGTATCGTTTTGATTTTATGGAATCTAAAACTTTGGATTATTTTGCTTTGGTTGAAATAACCAATTTGTTTGAAGCAAATGAAGAAGTAGTAACAAAAAAATTACCTAAGGGAAAATATATCAGTTTTCCAATTCTTTTCGATGATATTAGAACTGAAATCCAAAAGGTTTACAATTATATCGAAAAAGAGAGAATTAATGTGCATTTAGGTTTTGATGTAGAGGAGTATCTTCCGACAGAGAATTACAATAAGCCAGGAGCTAAGCTCTATCTAACATTCAAACTTGAAAATAATTAAAATAAAATAAAGGAGATTTTATGAAAAACACAAGAGTTTTTTACAAAGAAGAAGCAAAGTCAAAAATGGTTGGCAGATATGGTGATGTAATTCTTTATCTACTGGCTACAGGGATAGTAACTGGTATTATCACAGCGATATCTGACAATTTCCGTGCTACAGTTGAAAATGGTGTTATTGTCGATCCGGGTAATCCTACTTTATTGTCATTGTTTAGTATTATTTCATTCTTAATTGCTGCTGCATTTACTTATAGTACCATTAGTGTATTTATTGATGTTGCTGATAATAATGAAATCAATGTTCTTGATAAATTAAAAAGTGGTTTTGTAAATCAATATGGTAGAAATATTATATTAGTTTTTATGCAACAATTGTTTACGTTCTTATGGGCATTATTATTAATCATCCCTGGGATTATCAAGGCTTATGCTTATTCAATGGCGATGTATATTGCAAACAAAGAACCTGATATCGATGGTTTAGCTGCAATTACAAAATCAAAAGAAATGACAAATGGTCATAAATCTGATTTATTTATGCTTGATTTATCTTATCTTGGTTGGTATATACTAGGAATTTTCACTTTTGGTATCTTATGGTTATGGGTTATTCCTAAACATTTAACCGCAAGAACTTTCTACTATAATGAAATCTACTATGGTAGTCACGATTTTGATAAAGATGTAACAGTGGAAGTAGAAGAGGAAGCTTTACTATAAATATTTTATAAGGTCCTTAGGGACCTTTTTTCTTTGAAAAAAACCTAAAATGACCCTGTTATTAATTAAATTTTATGTTATAATAAGAATGATGTAAGCGTTTGTAAAAAAGGAGAGTTAATAATATTAATATGACAGAATTTACGAATGATTTAGAAATGATGGCAGTTGTTAAAGATAAACCTGAAGTAGGTTTTTCTTATGTTAAGAAATCAATAAGCACAGATCTTTTACCTGATGAGGTGTTGATTAAAGTTAATACTGTTAGTTTTTGCGGGACGGATTTGCATATTTATAAATACGATAATTGGGCTAAAAACAGGTTAAAACTGCCTCTGACAGTCGGTCATGAGTTTAGTGGTGAAATAATTAAGATTGGTAAAGATGTAACTAGGGTTAAACTTCACGATATCGTTAGTGCTGAAACCCATATTATATGTAATGAATGTGAATTTTGTTTAAGAGGAGAGGGACATATTTGTGAAAACACCAAAATCATTGGTGTAGATACTGATGGATGTTTCGCTGAATATGTAAAGATTCCTGCTCAAAATTGTTTTGTAAGTGATAAAAAGAATAATCCTTTACATTTATCTGTTCAAGAACCATTAGGTAATGCTGTTCACACAGTTTGTCATTTTGACATAGAAAATAAAGATGTTGTAATTTGTGGCTGTGGACCTATCGGGTTGATGGGTGTTGATGTCGCAAAAGCATGTAAAGCAAAAAAAGTAATAGCAATTGAAGTAAATGAGTACAGGAGGAAACTCGCTAAAGAGTTGGGCGCTGATTATGTGATTAATCCTGTAGAAGAAAATGTTGAAGAAAAAGTTAGAGAGTATACAAACCAACGTGGAGCTGATGTTGTTTGTGAATTTTCTGGTAATAAATATGCTATCCAATCAGCTTTTAAATATATAAAAGCTGGTGGTGGATTATCGATGTTAGGTTTACCTAGTGAAGACATCACCATTAATGTTGCTGACGATATTGTTTTTAAAGGAATTCATATCTATGGAGTTGTAGGTAGAAGAATTTATGATACTTGGTATAAGGTTAAGGAATTGATTGATAATGATTTATTGCATCTGGATAAGGTCATAACACATCAGTTTCCGTTAAGTAAAATAAATGAAGCTGCAGAAGTTATGAATAATAAAGACTGCGGTAAAATAATATTATTTCCAAAGGAGTGAAAAAAGTGAAAGATAATTTACAGTATTTATATGATCAAGTAGAAGAATTAAAAAAAGATGGAGTGTATCGTGAACTACCGGTTAATTATGGACCTTGTAGTAATGTTATCGAATTGAATCATCATAAAGTGGTTAACTTATCTTCAAACAATTATTTAGGACTGGCAAACCATAAACGTGTAAAAAAAGCAGCAATCAAAGCGGTGAAAAAATATGGTGCTGGAACTGGTAGTGTTAGGACTATTGTTGGAAATATGGATTTACTTGAAGAGTTGGAAATTCTCTTAGCGGAGTTTAAACGAGAAGAAGCTGTCACTTGTTTTCAGTCAGGTTTAAACTGTAATATTGGAGCAATTCAAGCAATTGTTAATAAGGGTGACTTAATTGTTAGTGATGAGTTGAATCATGCTTCAATAATTGATGGTGTAAGATTATCTAGAGCGGATAAAGCTGTGTTTAAACACTCTGATATGAACGATTTAGAAAGAGTTTTAAAAGAAAAAAGAGATGATTACAATACCGTTCTTATCATTACTGATGGGGTGTTTTCAATGGACGGTGATTTAGCTAAGTTACCAGAAATTGTCGAATTAGCAAAAAAATATAATTGCTTAACCTATGTTGATGATGCTCATGGTAGTGGCGTTTTAGGCGAAAGCGGTAGAGGTACAGTGGATCATTTTAAATTACATGGTCAAGTTGACTTTATTATTGGGACTTTATCAAAAGCTATAGGGGTTATTGGTGGTTATGTTGCTTCAAAGAAAATTGTTAAAGAATGGTTACTTCACCGCGGACGTCCGTTATTATTTTCAACAGCTTTACCTCCAGCAGCTATTGGTGCTACAATTGAGTCTGTTAAAATGCTAATTGAAAGCGAAAAGTATACAGATAAACTTTGGGAAAATGCTCGATATTTTAAAGAGAAACTTAAAAACTTAGGATTTGATATCGGTAAGAGTGAAACTCCTATTACGCCAGTAATGGTTGGTAAAGAGTCTAAAACAATGGAGTTTTCAAGAGAACTTTTAAAGAACGGGGTTTTTGTTTCAGGAATTGTATTTCCAACTGTGCCTAAAAATTCTGGTAGACTTAGATGTATGATTAGTGCAATGCATACCATGGAAGATTTGAATTTTGCCATTTCTGTTTTCGAAAGAGTGGGAAAAGACTTGAAAATTATTAAATAAACAGTTATAATACAAAAAAAACAAGTGTAGAAGCACTTGTTTTGTTTAGGAGTTCTCAATGAAAAATTATGAAAAGAAATTGCTGTTATATATTGGAATCCTTGTAGGTTTTATCATTCTATCAATATACAGTTACTTTGAAATTAAAGAAGGAATTCACTTTATGTTAGCTTGGAATGCAGTCCTTGCTTTTATTCCTGTGTTTATTATATTTGTTTTTGATAAGAATCGGGATAAACCGATAATTGCCGTTATTAGTTTTTTGATTTGGTTTGTTTTTTATCCAAATAGTTTATATTTGATTACTGATTTGATCTATTTAGACTCAGATAATTACATGCTTTCTTTAGGACTTTATCAAGGCCTTGATTATTTACAAGATTTTAATGCGTACTTAGCATTTTTCCATTTGTTTATTGGGGCATTATTAGGAGTTATAACCTCAGTCTTTAGTTTTGGGTATTTTCTAAATTTTGTTAAAACGAAGTTTTCTAAATATTTGATTGGGTTTTATCTCGCTGTTCCTCTTGTTTCAAGTATTGGAATTTATATTGGTAGATTTCTCAGGTATAATAGTTGGGATATATTGAATATTTTTGGCTTGATAAAAGATTTCTTTATCAGTTTGAATAGTTTCAGTATTGCTTTTATCTTAATGTTTGCTTTTATCCAGTACATAATTTTTGGATATATAATTTTAAATCAAAAACTAAATGAAAAATAGTCGAAAATTTCGACTATTTTTTTTGCATATGAAGTAAGAGAATCATCTCTCTTAAGGCCTTAGCAGCTACTACAGTAGACACGTTAGAACTATCAAGCATTGGTGCAAGCTCAACTAAATCAGCGCCAACAACATGATTCAGCTTTTCAAACTTTATAGTTGCGTCAAGTAGTTCCTTGAATGTAATACCACCTGGTTCTGGAGTTCCTGTTCCTGGAAAAACTGCAGGATCTAAAACATCTAAATCAATTGTGATGTATACAGGATAGTCTTTGATTTGATCAATAATGTTATCTAGACCTTCTAAATCGAATTTCTGCATAAACGTATGACCGTTTTTCGCAAACTCAAATTCGTTTTTATCTCCTGATCTGATTCCAAATTGGAATATCCGGTTATCCCCTAATTCGTCGTAGCATCTTTTTATAACCGTTGCATGAGAAAGTCTTCTTCCTAAGAATTCATCTCTTAAATCGGTATGAGCATCTAAATGGATTATTCTTAAATCAGGGTATTTCTCAACAAGTGCTTTGACAACAGGATAGGTTACTAGGTGTTCTCCACCAATCATCATTGGGAGTTTGTTGTCTTTTAGAATCTTTTTTGTTACCTCATAAGTGATATCTAATGATTCTTCAACCTTACCCATAGGTAAGTCTAAGTCACCAATATCAACCGTTTTATGTTCTTTTAAATCCATATCTTTATAAGGTGAATACCATTCAATTCCAATCGATTCCACTCTTATCGCATTACCAGCAAATCTTGTGCCAGGACGATAAGATGTAGTAGCGTCTAGAGGAACTGAGAAGAGAACTACTTTGCTTTCAGGGTATTCTGCCTTACAACTTTGAAATGATAAATCTACTTTTTTCATATTAAATCACCTTCATATTTAATCCAATTTTCTTTATCGACAATTTTGATATTGTGACCGTCGATATCACTTTGTAAAGATGAACCTTTTTTTAGGTAAAACTTTATATCTTTTATTACTTTAGCTGAGATGATTTCACCAGGGATAACAATCGGAATTCCTGGTGGATAAACCATGATAGATTCACCAGCAACCTCACCAACTGCGTCATCTAATTTGACAATTAGTTTTGGGGCATGATAAGCATCACGTGGTCTGGTATAAGTCTCAGGGAATTGATATCGAAATTCAACTTTTGGTAATTTATCTTTTATTTTATAATATTGTTTCGCTAAGGCTTTAAAACCATCAACTAATCTTTCTAAATCATTCTTAGAAGTTCCAATTGTTAGAACAGCTAAGACAATATGTGATTCTGCTAATTCTAATTGAATATTATGTTCCTTCTTCATGATTTGATAAACATCAAAACCAGATAAACCTAAGTCAGAGACTTTAATCATTAATTTGGTTTCATCAACATTATAGCAATCATTATGAATTAAGTATTCTTTATCAATAACAGTTATTCCTTGAATTGTTTTTAAACCTTCTCTGGCAATTCTTGCGAGATTCAATAACTTGTCAATCCGTTTTTCACCTTGAAAATACATTGTTTTTCTTGCGACATCTAAACTAGCCATTAATAAGGAACTAGGAGAAGTTGATTGTAACATATTGAGAGTAGCTCTTAAGCGAATATGGTCTATTCGTGGTCCTTGAGAAAGTATTATAGAAGATTGTGTTAATGATCCAGCGGTTTTATGCATAGATGTTGCACAAATATCAACCCCTGCACTCATCGCTGATTCTGGTAATTTATCAGAAAAATAAAACTGAGCACCATGAGCTTCATCAGCTAAAACCACCAAGCCTTTTTCATGAGCATAAGTAGTTATTCTTTTTAAATCAGAGACCACGCCGAAATAGGTTGGATTGATTAAGAATATTGCTTTTGCATTAGGGTTATTATCCATAGCCTTTTTTGCTTCTTCAAAGCTTACATCATTTGCTATCCCAAGGGACTCATCAATGTTAGGTGTGATGAAAATAGGGTAAGCTCCTGATAGTATTAGACCATTAATAACGGATTTATGAACATTTCTAGGTAAAATTATTTCATCATTAGCTTTGCAAACAGACATAATCATAGCTAGGATTCCCGTTGTAGTACCATTGGTTAAGAAATATGCTTTATCAGCATTCATTGCTTCAGCCATAAGTTGCTCAGCTTCTAAGATTACACCTGTAGGTTTATTGAGATGATCGAGTCCGACTGGCGAATTTGCATCTAATAGATACATTTTCTTACCAACATATTTTTGTAAGTCATTTTCAATTCTTCCGAGCTTATGCCCAGGAACATCAAAAGGAGCTACATTACTCATACCGTACTCTTTCAGTTTTGTAAAAAATGGTGTCTTTAGTTGTTTGTTATCTTTCATTAAGCATCCCTTTCTTTTTTGGTACAGTTACAAAAAAAATAATATCACATATTAACAAAAAACAAAAGGAATTTTATTCGGTATCTTTAAATAATATTTAATTATTGATATAATGTGTTTTATAAGGAGGTGCTTTGATGACTCAGTATTCCAAATTAGATATCGAAAAGGTAAAAAAAGCCTATTTAAATAGCGAATTTCCGCTTGAAATTCGTCAAATCCCTAAGAAGAATCATTTAAAAGAAATTCTGTTTTTTCTTATATCACAAAACTTTAATGATAAGGTAATCTATTCAGAAAAAGAAGTAAATGAGATTCTTATACCTCTTTATCCTGATTATTGTATGATTAGAAGATATTTAATCGACTTTAACTTTTTAAAACGTTCTTTAGATGGACGGGAATATTGGCTAAATAAGGATATTTTTTAATTGTTTTTTTGCTTGGCCTCTTGAAATAAATATAAGAAATAATTACAATTATATGTAATAGGAGTAATTTGTGAGTAGATTAAAAGCATTTCAAGAAAAACTGAAACAGAGAACGAAGTTTCAGCTTTTTAAGTCTTTGTTTCAAGCACTTTCCACTACAGTTGTAACTGTGGTTTTTGTTGTTGTTATTATTCCTAATAGTCCTAAAGCCAGCTTTGATTCGATCAAAGCTTTTTCTGATGAAATTATTTATCAAGTTAGTGTAAATGATGAAGATAACGCTATTCAAGGATCTAGTATCAAAGTTATCCTAGAAAATCAATTAACGAAGGAAGTTAATTATATCGATGTTGGACAAAGTATGGGAAGTTTTACGGGACTAAATCCTAATACATTATATAATTTACAAGTAGTATTTGACAAAGGTTTTGGTGATGAGGTGTTAGCTAAAACTGAAGTTTATACAGAAGCGGCTTTTACTGCAGCTTTTTCTGGTTATAACCTATTAGAAACAGGAGAAACAAGTTATTTAAATTATCTTGTAAATATCAAGTATAGTGATGAGTTTAACTATGACACAGTGAGAGTTAGATACGGATTATTATATCCTTCTAGTGAAGAAATTGAAATATTTCAAACAATTGCTATTAGTCCGATGCAAACGGAGTTTTTATTAGAAGATATACTATCATACCAAGCGATTTTAGTAGTAATTTTAGAAGTAGAGGATAATGGAGTGTTCATTCCTCTAGATGAAGTTAGAATTGTCTTGCCTTTTACCATTCATAGTTCAATGTACTTAGCATATTATAATGATCATCAAGCAGCTTTTCATCTCTATTTTGATTATGAATTACCTTCAGCTACTTATTGGTTAGAAACAAGACTCAATGATTATTTGATTGATAAGACTGAAGTAAAACAAACTGGGTTTGACCATCATAGCAGTTTGCATTTAGTAGAAAATCTTCTTCCGGAAAGAGATTATGTTTTTCAACTTTATGCAAGATACTTTGATCCGATCACTTTGCAAACAAAGGAAACTATATTTTCTGAGGTTAGTTTAACAACTTTAGAGGCTTTTACTTACAATTATGAGATTATTGAATATGATAATTATTATCAAGTTACCATTTCTACAAACACTGATGTTTTTGATCAAGGTTTCTATGATGTCTACTATATTGAAGAAGAAATAAGTTATTATTACTCTGGAAGTGTTTTTGATTTTATCCAAGTGGATGATAACTATTCTGTAAGTTTCAGAATAGATAAACAATCTTTCACTGATTATTATATCGAATTTGGTATTAGGTCAAGTAGTGAGTATTATTATCGAATAAAAATAGAAAGAATAGAGGGTAAGTAAAATTATGAAATTTAAGGATAAGACTAAGGAAGAAAAAAGACAGATTGTTGTAGTTAGTTTGTTGGTTTTGATGTTGTTATTGGTGAGCGTTTTAGGTCCGTTGGTTTTTCCAGGGACTAAGTTTGCTGACATCATTAATAACTCAGTAGGAAAGTTTTTCAATTTATTTGCTTTTTTTGAAAACAACTATGTCATAATTATCGAATCTTTGACAATAGTTTTCTTTATGTGGCTACTTAATAAATTAATTTTAATCATCGTTTCGCTTTTCAAACAAAAAAGTTTCCGTTCGGAAACTATTGCTAATTTGATTAAATCTACTATTAAGTATTTATCGGTAATCATTGCTTTTTTCTTAATTCTCAGTGCTTGGGGAGTTCAAACCCCTACCCTTTTAGCTGGTGCTGGTATTATCGGGTTAGCTTTAAGTTTTGGTGCTCAAAGCCTTATTGAAGATATTTTTAGTGGATTGTTTATTATCTTTGAAAAACAATACTCGATCGGTGATATTGTAGAAGTAAATGAGTTCAGAGGTGTGGTTAAAGAAATCGGATTACGAGTAACCAAGTTTGAAGATCTAAATGGGGATACCAAAGTCATTAATAATTCCGATATTAGAGGTGCTATTAATACTACTTCATCTTTGTCTCCAGCTGTATGCGATATATCAATTAGTTATGATGAAGATATTGAAAGAGTAGAAAAAGTTATAAAAGATAACTTAAGTATGATAAAAGGTAAAGTTGAAACAATAATTGAGGGACCTCAGTATATGGGCGTTCAGCAACTAGCTGATTCTAGTGTCATTCTTAGAGTCGTTGGTTTTTGTAAAGAAGCGGATAAGTTTAAAGCAATGAGAGGGATTAACAGAGAGTTAAAACTCTTATTTGATAAGAACAAAATTTCTATTCCTTACCCACAATTAGTAATCCATAAAGAAGAAAAAGCTTAGAAATAAGCTTTTTTTAATCAAATAACTTGAAGTCGTTTGCAATAAAAGTATAGGTTGTTAAGGAGATTATACTAAATAACAATATACCGGTGTACCAAATCCCTGCAGTATTTGTGAGATACTTACCTTCTTGACTTATATGCTTCATTAAAATGCCAAAATATGCCCAGATAAATACGAAAGCAAAGATGATATTTTTATCAAAAAACAAAACTGAACCTACTAACAAAACGCCTATAAAAATAATTATATAGTAAAATAAAGCGGAATTGTTAAGGAAAAAAGCAGACTGGCTCTTTGTAATTAAAATGGATATATTGGCAATTAATGCTACACATATCCACCCTAAATAAGTGCTGAATGTAACCTTAATAAGAGTATCAGTTGGCATGATTTGTTTGTTTAAGAAGATTAAAGTTACTAAAAAACAAATCATGATGATGGTTGATAAAAGAATTTTATCGTAATGCCAAGCTATTAACCAAGTAATATTAAAAACACAAGATAGTACAAATAATACAATAGCGATATTATAGGTATTCTCTATCTCAACTCCTGGTTTTAGCAGGATTTGAAATACAAAAACCCCTAGTAAAAGATAGATTATCCCCCATATCGCAAAAGTAAATCCTGAGGGTGTGAAATATGTTGGGTACTTATCTGAGATAGCTCCAGTTGATTGATTATTTAAGGGCAGAGAGTTTGCTAAATAATTGACAACTAAAACTCCTAAGTAGAATATTAGGGTCAATGATTTTAAAATTAATACTTTCATTAGAACCTCCTGAAAAACTGATATAATAACCTATTGTAATTCTACCATAAAATCTCAATTTATAGTCATTTTGTAAAAAAAAATATAATTTTTTTTTACTTTATGGTATGATATTTATTAGTGGGAGTGATGAAGATGAAAAAGTTGGTTGGCAATCTAATGTATGGGCAATCAGGAGGTCCAACATCAGTTATAAATGCTAGTGCATATGGTGTTATTAAAGAAGCACAAAGAAATAGTGATGTTATTAAAGATGTTTATGTTATGAGACATGGTATTGAAGGTGCTTTAAATGAAGATTTCTTTAAAATATCGGAACAAGATATTGAGAATATTGAGTTATTAAAATATACACCAGGCTCTGCATTTGGATCGGTGAGACATAAATTACCTGATTTTAAAGAAGACGATGCTATGTATATTAGATTACTCTACATTTTTAAAAAATATGATATTCGATATTTCCTTTACAATGGGGGAAATGATTCCATGGATACCTGCTCAAAAATAGCTGAGTATATGGACACTATCGATTATGATGTAAGAATTATCGGAGTACCAAAGACAATTGATAATGATTTACCTTTTACAGATCATACACCAGGATATGGTAGTGCTGCCAAATTTATTGCAAATACAATTATGGAAATTCATTATGATATGCTTGCATATCCTAATGGAAAAGTAACCATTGTTGAGATTATGGGAAGACATGCTGGTTGGTTAACAGCTTCTAGTGCACTTGCTTCATTAAGTGGTTTTGGACCAGATCTTATATATCTTCCTGAAGTGCCATTTTCAATTGAGAAGTTTAAAAGAGAAGTTAAAGAAATATATAATAAGAAAAAACAATGTTTAGTAGCTGTTTCAGAGGGTGTAGCGAATGAAGATGGTATTTTTATTTCTTCTAGTTCAGGAATGAAAGATGCTTTTGGCCATTTTCAACTTGGTGGTGTTGCCTCTAAACTAGCATCAACAGTTTCAAATGATTTAGGTATTCCTTCTCGTTCCGTTGAGTTTGGCTCAACTCAAAGAGCAGCATCTCACATCCAAAGTTTGATAGATGTTAATGAAGCTATTCGAGTAGGAGAAGAAGCTGTAAAAGGTGTTTTAAATCATAAAAATAAAGTGTTGGTTGTTATTAACCGAACTAGTGATGATCCATATACAGTGGAATACAAATTTCATGATTTAAAAGCGGTTGCTAATATTGAAAAAAAGATACCAGCAAGTATGATTAATAAAGCTGGAAATGGAGTTACGAAAGCGTTTATAGATTACGCTTTACCTTTAATTCAAGGTGAAAATGAAAATGTTTTTAAAAACGGGATTCAAAGGTTTTCTAAATTTAGATAAAGCCTAATTATAAGTAGGCTTTAATGCGGCTGTGGCGGAATGGTAGACGCGCTACTTTGAGGGGGTAGTATCTTACGAGGTGTGTGAGTTCAAATCTCATCAGCCGCACCATATAAGAATGAAATGACTCCAAAAAGTTGGAGATATGGTATAGAAACCCATACGCTCTAATGAAGGGAGCCTTTTTTATACATTTCTCGCTGGAATATTTATAAGTTTATCGACCGCTTATGCGAACGAATAAATATATATCGACCGTTTATGTGAACGGAAAAAAATAATGGATTGGTATGAAATTTTAACAGTGCGGTATGATGTCATATGTATAGAAACTAGAGCAGAATCAGACATAATCTTGCTCTTTTTTCTGGACAGAAAGCAACTCCATTTGAAATTGAGTAAAACTCTTAATAACACAAGCGTTTTTAGAGTAAAACTTCGTTATCACGAGACATATAACAATGAAATAGCTTTCCAAAGTTGGAGATATGGTATAATAATCATACCGCTCTGATGAAGGGAGCTTTTTTCTTTAATAAGGTCTTTTTCTTCCTTTTTTGTTTGGTTTTTGATGCTAAAATTAGCCAAAAAAAGATAAAAATATAAGATTAATAGTAAGCTTACATTTTGACTAAAAACTACACGATTTAAATGGTTTTTACACGATCTAAATTCATATAGTATTGCTGCGTCATAAATTCTAAAATTATTGATAATGTTGAACTTAATACAAAAAGTAGTATTTAGTGGTAATTTTTCTGTAATATTTATATAATAGTATTGCATGAAGAAAGAACTGAAGATATTATCTAATTTTTTTTAGGTGAAAGAGGAGAGATAATTTGTCAACTAAACCCAAAATCAGAATTGTAGATGATCCTATCATAAGAGAAATGATAGAAAATTTATATGAAGCTACAAGCCAAGTTCATTTAGCAAAATGGTCTTTGTCAATCGCAAAACATTCTCTTGAGCTAGTTGGAATACAATATAAATCTGTAGATGTCATCCTCGAAGGATTTGAAGTCAACGAAATGTGGCAATCTGGAAATGTTCGAATGCATGATGTAAGACAATCTGGATTTAGAATTCATAAACTTGCACGAGAAACAAATAATATATTACATCAAACTGCACTAAGAGTTGCAGGACAAGCTGTAGGTAGTGGACATATGCGTGAACATTCTATGGTTGCTTCAGATTATGCGATAAAAATAATCGGGTTATTGACTTCAAATGATTTAGTTGCAATTACTAAGGAGAGAATGTGGCAACTTGAAGAACTCAAGAGAATTATAAAAAAGTAACGAATAAACTTGGATGTATAGTACTTTTTTACAGTCGTTTTGACAGTTTCATATTCCTCTGCAAATATTTCTTAACTAAACTTTAATTCAGAGATGCTAAAATAATACATGACTTGAGGTAGGGGTGCTAAATTTCTACACGATTTTAATGTAATAATGTAAATTGCTGGTAAAATTCATCTTTTAGAATAGAAACATTCTGATTCATATTTCAATTAGAAAAAAAATATGCTAAAATTATGAATAATACTAAAGCAAGGTCAAGATATGGACACGCTAAATTAATATGAAGACTTTGAGATAAACTTATATTATCACAACAGAATTTGGCATATATTGAAGGGAGTACAGCTACATGAATCGCGACATCGTATTTGAACTTAACAACATTTCTGAATTACATTATCAAGAATGGTTCCTGAAATCCACAAAAAGACAAGCGGAAGATCGCTCATTCGTAAACGGCACAGCCGTTGGTGAAGAGTTTCATAAGTTGCAGGAGATCATTCCTTTGATTCTCCCACGTGGCAAGGATTCGAAAGGTCACTATTTCAAGCTACTGTCTACACCTATTGAGCAAAACGCTGGTTTCATCTGGTTTGGCACCATGCCTGGAGTCGCTAACGACACCATAGTTCTTATGGACATCATTGTAAATGATCACCTGCAGGGGCAAGGATTAGGTAAAACTATGTTGCTTTCGATGCATAAAGAAATGAAAGAAGCAGGTTATCGGAAGGTTATGCTGAACGTGCTAAATCATAATCCCGCAAAACATTTGTATGTCAAATTGGGATACTTGCCCGTTAAAGAAACCGCAAAAGAAACAATCATGGAGATTGAATTATAACAAGGCTTAGGTAATCAGAAACCACTTGTCAATTTTTATATCAATCTAAGTATCTGTTTCATATCATGATTAGTTAATCTGTACTTAAAAAACATTGATGTTTTCGATATTATGATATATATTAAAATTATCTAAAGGAATAATGTTAGATATAGACTATTATTATGACCGTATGTTTTGACTATAATTGTGAAAGGCTTATGTGATTAAAAATGACTGAGTTTACAGAGAAAGTGATTAATATAATCAAAACAATTCCTAAGGGAAAAGTTATGACCTATGGTCAAATTGCGGCGGTTGCAGGCAATCCATGGGGTGCTAGACAAGTTGCGAGAATTCTTCATTCGATGAGTAATACTAATGATTTGCCTTGGTATCGGGTTGTGAATGCGAAAGGTGGTATTAGTCTTAAAGGTGAAGGAGAACTTCTCCAAGAATCTTTATTAACTGATGAAGGTGTCCAGTTTTGCAATGGCTTTATTAATTTAAAGATTTTTGGGTATGAGATTTTTTAAGTAAAATATTATAAAGATTTAAAAATAAAGATATAAGAAAATTAAGTTTTATGATAAAATATTCTAGTGATTTATTCTATATAATCACTAGATTTTTTTTGGAGAGTATCATGAGAAGTTTGATAGGTAATAAATCTTTTTATCGTAAACTATTTGCAGTTTCATTACCGATAGTTCTTCAACAATTGCTTACTAGTAGTTTACAGTTAGTTGATAACTTAATGGTTGGAAGTTTAGGTGAACTTGCAATAGGTAGTGTATCAGTTGTTAACCAACTGTATTTTGTCATTATCTTGATAACTTTTGGTGCTTTAGGTGGTGCTGGTATTTTTACAGCACAGTATTATGGATCTGGTGAATATGAGAAGTTGAAACAAACATTTAGGTTTAAGTTAATTATCTCTGTGTTCTTAGTATTATTCTCACTCGTCATATTTAGTGTTTTTGGTAGGTTCTTAATCTCACAATTCACTCAAAACCCTGTTACTATCCAGGGTGGGATTGATTATTTAAACATTGTAAAATGGAGTATGTTACCATGGGCATTTTCAATCGCGATTTCTACCACATTTAGGGAAATAGGTACTACTAAGCCATTGCTTTATATCTCTATTGTAGCAATTCTAACGAATACTTTATTAAATTACTTATTAATATTAGGTAATCTAGGTTTTCCTCGTTTAGGAGTAGAAGGTGCGGCTATAGCGACACTGGCTTCTAGATTTGTGGAGTTCTTCTTAATCTTTATCTTTTTAATAAAGAAAGGCAAGATTTTTAATACTTCTATTAAAAAGGTTTTTCATATCGAAAAGTTTATTTTGAAGTCAATTTTTATAATGGCAATACCTTTATTATTAAATGAGTTTTTCTGGTCTATGGGTCAGACAATGTTTTTACAATCATACTCGCTTAGAGGGGATAGTGCCTTAGCTGCGATGAATATCACGAATGCCATCAGTCAATTAGTTTTTGTGACATTCGGTGGTATTGGGACTGGTATAGCTGTTTTAGTGGGCAATACCTTAGGAAAAAATCAATTAGATGTTGCGAAAGACAATGCGAAAAAAGTTATTGCATTTGCTGTGTTTTTTGCTTGTTTAATGGGGGTAATCTTATTTGTCTTGAGCTTCTTTATCCTCGATTTGTATGAAATAAGTGATAATACGAAATGGATTGCTCAAAATAACATTAGAATCAATGCTTTGTTTATTCCGATTTTCTCTTTTAATGTTTCCATTTATTTCACTTTAAGAAGTGGTGGAGACACGAGATCGACAATGATGATGGATTCTGGGTACATGTGGTTAATTCAAGTTCCGGTTATCTTTATTTTAGCTAGAGTTACTAATCTCAATGTTATAATGTTATATTTAATTGTCTCTATGTTAGAAATACCAAAGATGTTATTTGCGATTACAAGGTATCGAAAAGAACATTGGGTTCGGAATCTAGCGATTGAAAACGAAGAAAACGCGAGAAAACTAGTAAAAGCAGTGAATAATTCTTGATAACTCCTTGACTTACTAGCCATGATAAAATATAATGATTGTAATAATACGATGATAAGGATAATGAATATATTTTCTTATTTAAGAGAGTTAGTGGTTGGTGAAAACTAATATTAAGGAATATTCTATCTACCTTGGAGTGAGACTAATCCTCTCCGTAATTCTTGCGTTAAAAGAAAAAAGTGCTAGAGCAATCTAGAACTAAGGTGGTACCCGCGGAAATTATTCGTCCTTTACATATGTAGAGGACGTTTTTTAAAAGGAGAAGACTATGTTAGATGTAGAAATGATTATGCAAAACCCAGAATTAGTCCAAAAAGCGTTGTTAAAACGTGGTTTTGAAGTCGACTTTCAAGGTTTTATTGGGTTAAGAGAAGAAAGAAATACTTTGATTAAAAAAATCGAAGATGTTAGAGCTTTAAGAAATAAGTTATCGAAAAGTATCGGTGAATATAAAAGAGAGAAGAAGGATACAACGGAACTCTTTTTAGAAATTGATAAGATTAAAGACTCTGTCGCTAATGAAGAAGAAAATCTCAAGGAGATTGAAAAGAAGATTAATGATTTTCTTTTAAGATTACCTAATCTACCTGATGATGATCTTTTAGCAGGAGATAAAGAAAATAACCAAGTAGTTTCTGTGAATAGAGACCAACCAGTTTTTGATTTTCCTGTAAAGGATCATGTGGAACTTGCGACTTCATTAGGTTTGATTGATTATGAAAGAGCTGCAAAAATCAGTGGAAAAGGAACATGGATATATACTGGTTTAGGTGCGAGATTAGAATGGGCTTTAATTAATTTCTTTATTAATGAGCATCTTAAAGATGGTTATGAGTTTTTAATGTTACCACATTTGTTAAATTATGAAAGTGGTTTAACCGCAGGACAGTTCCCTAAGTTTCAAGACGAAGTGTTTTGGTTAGATGGTGAAAGTCCAAGAAAATTTATGCTACCAACTGCAGAGACTGCGTTAATAAACGTTCATCGAAATGAAATACTTGGACTAAATCAGTTACCTAAAAAATATTTTGCATATACACCATGTTATCGTAAAGAAGCTGGAAGTTATCGTTCAGAAGAAAGAGGGATGATAAGAGGATATCAGTTTAATAAAGTGGAAATGGTCCAGTTTACTACAGCTGATAATTCTGATGATGCATTTTTAGAATTAATGGTTAAAGCAGAAACATTAATGAAGAAACTAGGCTTACATTATCAAGTCTCTAAACTAGCAGCTGGTGATGTTAGTTTTGCGATGGCAAGAACTTTTGATATTGAAGTTTGGCTTCCAAGTATCGAGATATACAAAGAGGTTTCTTCTGTTTCTAATTCTCGGAGTTTTCAAGCAAGAAGAGGAATGATAAGATACCGTAATGAGGATGGAGAAATAGATTATTGTCATACTTTAAACGGTTCAGGATTAGCTACTTCTAGATTGTTACCAGCCATCTTAGAACAAAATCAAATGAAGGATGGATCAGTTATGATTCCTGAAGTTTTAGTTCCATATTTAGGCGGAATCACTACGTTAACAAAGGTTAAATAATTATGGTATATGATCGAGTAAAAGCTGTGATTAACTTAGATAATCTAGTACGTAATTATCATCTTCTTAAAAAAATTAATAAGGGTAAGGATATTTACGCTGTGGTTAAAGCAGATGCTTATGGTCATGGAAGTGTTAAGTGTGCAAGTTATTTGGAACAGGCTGGATGTAAACACTTTGCTGTTACAGCCTTAAGTGAAGCAATAGAACTTCGAGAAGGGCTAATTACTGGAGAAATTTTATTGTTTGGCAAGACTGACCCGATGAATGCGGAGTATTTAAGCTTTTATGATTTAGTCCAAACTGTTGATTCCTATGATTATGCATGCAAACTTAATCGTATTGGTGATAAAATTCGTGTTCATATCAATATTGATACCGGAATGTCAAGGATAGGTATCTATTGCCAAAGTGTTTCTACCATAGAAATGGCTGTTTCTGAAATAAAAAAAATCAGTGAGTTAGATAATATTGTTTTAGAAGGAATTTATACTCATTTTACTTCAGCCGATGAAGAAACAGACTTTACTTACAAACAAAAAGAGATTTTTGATGCTTTATTAGATAAGCTTAAAGAAGCAGAAATTGATTACGGTAAAGTTCATCTCAGTAATAGTTCTGGTATAGTGAAACTGGATAATAACCAATATGATTTAGCACGATCAGGGATTGCTTTATATGGATATCCACCGGTTAAAACAAAAGAGGATTTTTTACCTGTAATGGAAGTTTATGCTAAAGTTATTGCAATTAGACAAATTGCAGGGTCTGAAACGGTTAGTTATGGAAGAACCTTTACAGCAAAGCAAAGAATGAAGATCGGTACGATAGCGATTGGTTATGCAGATGGATATCCAAGAATTCTAAGTAATAATGACTATTTTTACTTTCAAGGACTTCATTTACCTGTTTTAGGTAGAGTTTGCATGGGTTTAACTATGGTTGATATTACCGATACCCCAGTATCTATCGGTGATGAAGTGTTAGTCTTTGGCGTTAACAAGTCACTATCAGATATGGCAAAAAGAGCGAAGACTATTACTTATGAATTATTAACAAATATGGCTAAGAATAGAGTTGAAAGAGTATATATTGAATCCTTATAAAAGAAAACCCAGGATTAAAAAATAATGAAAAGATGATTGGAAAGACAATCATCTTTTTTGATGGTTTTATGAATTTTTTAAAAAAAAGATAGATGTTACCGATTTCTGTTTGCTTAAAATTACTATGTGTGATATAGTAATATATAGTTTGAAGTTCAAAGTAAAGAGGAGGTAGGATAATATGATAAATACTACGTTTAACGAATTAGTTATTGGTGATAAAATAGCAAAGATACCTTTAGTTCAAGGTGGAATGGGTGTTGGAGTATCGATGTCTAGTTTAGCTGCTGCTGTAGCTAATGAGGGTGGAATCGGCGTAATATCAGCTGCTGGTATAGGCATGTTTTATAAAGAATATCAAGATTTTGAAGAAAATAATATTTTTGGTTTGAGACAAGAAATAAGAAAAGCGAGAAGGTTGAGTAAAGGAATAATAGGTGTCAATATTATGGTAGCTTTAACAAAGTTTTCTGATCTTGTTAAAGCAGCTATTGAAGAAGAAATTGATATCATCTTTGCTGGTGCAGGCTTACCATTGGATTTACCTAAATATCTAAATGATAAATCCACTACAAAACTAGTACCAATTGTTTCTTCTGGAAGAGCTGCGAGACTCTTAATTAGAAAATGGTTAAATAACTATCAATATCTACCTGATGGCTTTGTCTTAGAAGGTCCTTTAGCTGGAGGACATTTAGGGTTTAAGAAAGATCAACTAGATAATCATGACTATGACTTGGAAAAACTTTTGATTGAATTGAAAGAAGCAATTCTCCCTTTTGAAAAAGAACATGATAAAAAAATCCCTATTATCGTTGGTGGAGGAATATACACTGGTGCTGATATGCTTTATTTTCTTGATAAAGGTGCTGATGCCGTGCAAATGGCAACTCGATTTGTGACTACGGATGAATGTGATGCAGAAATTGGGTTTAAGCAAACCTATTTAAATGCTAAAAAAGAAGATATTGTCTTTATCGACAGTCCTGTAGGATTGCCGGGTAGAGCAATTAATAATGCTTTCTTAGGTGATGTAAAAAAAGGTTTAAAACATCCTTTTACTTGTCCTTATAACTGCATTATTACCTGTGAAAAAGAAAAGGCTCCATATTGTATAACATTAGCTTTAATCAATGCGAAAAACGGGAAATTAAAAAATGGCTTTGCTTTTGCGGGAGCGAATGCTTATCTCGCTGAAAAAATCATTTCAGTAAAAGAACTTTTTACCAATTTGAAGAACGAGTATTTAGCAGCTTATAAGAACAAGTTTAACTTAGCTTTATAATTAATAATGGTCACTCTTTTCTTGAGCGACCATTTTTAATATTATACTTTTTTGTTTATCATATCGATAAAATATTTGTGAACTGTTAAATCATCAGTTAACTCTGGATGAAAAGCAGTAACTAGTTGATTGCCTTCTCTAGCCGCCACAATTTTTTCATCGATTATAGCTAGAACTTCAACATTCTCGGAAATTTCTTCAATATAGGGAGCTCTAATGAAAACAAAAGGCATATGTTCTGTTTTAGCAAACTTACCAACTGTTCTAAAAGATCCTAATTGTCTACCATAGGCATTCTTTTTTGCAGTTATATTCATCGTTTGGAGGTATGAAGTGCTATGATTGTTAACTTTTTTTGCTAGTAATAATAAGCCAGCACAAGTTCCAAGGATTGGTAAACCAGACTCTATTTTTTGCTTAAGTAAGTCAAATAAAGATAGATCATTCAATAGTTTAAACATTACTGTACTTTCTCCACCAGGGAGGATTATTCCATCCATTGGTTTTTCTAAGTCTTTTAACTGTCTAATTGTAAAAGCATCAACACCAAGTTTTTTAAGCATTATCTCATGTTCGATAAATGCGCCTTGTAATGCCAAAACGCCTATTTGCATCTTATTTTCCTCGTTCAGACATTAATAGTTGAATTTCATCTTCGTTGATTCCTACCATGGCATCCCCTAGGTTTTCTGATACTTCAGCGAGGATTTTTGGATCATTATAATTCGTTACAGCCTTTACGATAGCCGCTGCTCTTTTTGCTGGATCTCCAGATTTAAAAATTCCAGAACCGACAAAGACACCTTCTGCGCCTAATTGCATCATTAATGCAGCATCAGCAGGAGTAGCTACTCCACCAGCTGCAAAATTAACAACTGGAAGTTTACCGAATTCATGGACGTATTTAATTAAGTCATAGGATACTTGTAATTCTTTTGCTTTATTAAATAACTCATCTTCTCTTAAAGCTTGAACATTTCGCATTTCAGCCTGGATAAGTCGCATATGAGTTACCGCTTGGATAACATCACCAGTTCCTGGTTCGCCTTTTGTTCGAATCATTGATGCGCCTTCTTCAATTCTTCTTAACGCTTCACCTAAGTTTTTAGCTCCACATACAAAAGGAACTTGAAATTTGGTTTTATCAACATGATAAACATCATCGGCTGGTGAAAGTACTTCACTTTCATCAATGTAATCAATTTCTAATGCTTCAAGAATTTGTGCTTCTACAAAATGACCAATTCGAACCTTAGCCATAACCGGTATTGTAACAGCAGCTTGAATTTCTTTTATAAGTCTAGGGTCACTCATTCTTGAAACCCCACCTGCAGCTCTAATATCAGCGGGAATTCGTTCTAAAGCCATAACTGCACAAGCGCCTGCCTCTTGAGCAATTTTCGCTTGTTCAGCGTTTGTAACATCCATTATTACCCCACCTTTTAACATTTGGGCTAATTCTTTGTTTAATTGATAACGTTCATTCATACTATTTTCCTCCTATGTCTTGACAAAATATCATTATTCAATTATATTATACTTGAAACTGATATCTTTTAAATATTCAGTTTCAATAAAATTAAGGTGGTCAGTTATGTTAACATTTTTCTTAGATAAGAATTCTCAAATAGCACTTTATGAACAACTTTATCAGAATATAAAAAAAGCTATCGAAATCGGGGAATTAAAAAAAAATGAGAAACTACCTTCAAAGAGGAAACTAGCCAATCATTTAGAAATTAGTCAAACAACCATTGAAACTGCTTATTCCCAATTACTAGCAGAAGGATATATTAAATCAGTTGATCGAGTTGGCTATTTTGTTATGACGAATATAGATTTACCTAATAATAAAAGCGTTAGTCAGAAAAGATTAATTTCCCCTCCTGAAAAAGAACAATATCTTTGTGATTTCTATACAAACCAAGTTGATCAATTTAATTTCCCTTATGAAAAACTAGCGAAAATAGAAAGAGATATTATTCTTGATAGATTGAAAGATAATATCAATCGAGGAGATATTTTTGGTAGTTATGAATTAAGAAAGAAAATTGCCGATATTCTATATGCCTATCGAGGAATAATAGCTACTCCTGAACAGATAATCATCGGTAGTGGTTCAGAGAATCTGATTTCTTTATTAGTATTGTTATTGGGAAGAGACAAAACCTATGCAGTAGAAGATCCTTCCTATATGAAAAACTATTTGCTTTATAAAGCTTATGGAGTAAAGGTAAAGACTATCAACTTAGATGAAGAAGGAGTAGATGTAACAGCACTAGAAAACAGTAAAGCTGATATTGTACATACAACTCCGAGTCACCAATTTCCTAAAGGAATTGTGACTTCAATATCAAGGAGATTAGCTTTATTGAAATGGGCTAATAAAGCAGCTGATAGATATATTATCGAAGATGATTATGACAGTGAGTTTCGGTTCTTTGGAAATCCCATTCCCGCGATGAAAGGATTAGATAATTTAGATAATGTAATCTATATGAATTCTTTTTCAAAGACTCTTGGACCGGGTTTTAGGGTTAGCTTCTTAGTTCTACCTGAAAAGTTAGTTAGTCTCTATAGAAAGTACTATTCTTTCTACAGTTGTTCGGTTCCTTCTATTAATCAATTGGTTCTTTCAAGGTTTATAGATAGTGGCGAATATGAGAAACATCTTAACCGGATGAAAACGAATTATAAGCAAAAAAGAGATATGTTAATCCGTCTATTAAATAATTCTAATTTGGCAAATAAGATTGAAATTACTGGAGAAGAATCTGGTTTACATTTTTTAGTTAAAATACAAACTTTTTATAGTGAAGAGTCTTTAGTGGAAATGGCTAAAAAAGAAGGTGTTAAGATATATGGATTATCGGAATATTCGATAAAATATTGTGAAAATTCAGAAATTAAAACGATTGTTTTTGGTTATTCTAATCTCAGTGATGAAGTGATGAATTTAGGAGTAAAAGCCTTGGAAAAAGCTTGGAAAAATATTTAAATTTTTCTTTTTAATGTAAGCGCTTTATGATAAAATAGTTTATAGAGGAAAGTGGTGAATATATGAGAATAGATGAGCATCCAATACTTACATTTACAGATAGAACCGAAATACACTTTACCTTTAATGGTAAGAAGTTCATTGGTTATGAAGGAGACACTATCGCAGCTGCTTTAGTTGACAATGGAATAATGCATTTTTCTGACAGCATTATCCATAAACGGCCGCGAGGTTTTTATTGTGCGATAGGGAATTGTGGTTCCTGTAATATGACTGTTAATGGAGTTGAAAATGTTAAAACTTGTTTAACTTTATTAGAAAGCGGGATGGTTGTTGAATCTGCAAGAGATGAGGTGACTATTGGTGATTAAAAAAGACTTGGTTATCATTGGTGGTGGCCCAGCAGGATTAAGTGCGGCTAAAGTTGCTTTAGAAGCAGGAATGAAGTGTGCAATTTTCGAAAGAAGTTTTAAACTTGGGGGACAGTTGATAAAACAGACTCATAAGTTTTTTGGTTCAGAGTCACAATATGCTAAAACTAGAGGGATTGATATTGCAAAGATATTAATCGAAGATATTGATAAAGAAGAGAATATCGAAGTGTTTTTAAATGCTACTGTTGTTGGAATGTATCCTGATAATGTTATCACAGTGTATCAAGACAACCGATATTTCAAGATAAAAGCTCAAGCGATTATTATCGCTACTGGAGCTAGTGAGAAAGTGTTGGCTTTTGAGAACAATGATTTACCAGGCATCTATGGTGCTGGAGCTGTTCAGACTTTAATGAATATTCATGGTGTTTTACCAGGAAAAGAAGTAGTAATGGTAGGTAGTGGTAATATTGGCTTAATTGTTAGTTACCAATTAATACAAGCCGGTGTTAAAGTTAAGGCTGTAATAGAAGCAAGTGATAAAATTGGTGGTTATTTAGTACACGCTTCTAAACTGAAACGTTTGGGAGTAGATTTTATGATGAAATCTACTGTAAAGAAGGCGATAGGGGTAGATAGCATAGAAAAAATAGTCACCGTTAAACTTGACGATGCTTGGCAAGAAATCCCTGGAAGTGAAGCGGAAATAACTTGTGATTCACTTTGCATCAGTGTTGGGTTAAGTCCGATGCATCAGTTGCTTTCAATGGCAAATGCCGATATGGTCTTTGTTAATGAATTAGGGGGATTAGTTCCTACTAAATCTTGTGATTATGAAACTTCATTACCACATGTTTATGCCTGTGGTGATGTTACAGGAATTGAAGAAGCCTCAAGCGCAATGGTTGAAGGCAAAATCTGTGGACTTATGGCTGCGAAACATCTTGGTTTTATCCATCCTAATTATGATGAAGTTGAAAATGACTTAAATAATCAATTATGTGTTTTAAGACAAGGTCCTTGTGGAGAAAAAATAAGGTGTGGCTTAAAAAAAGTGGGTGAAGTTTATGATTGAGAAGATGGGTTATGCAAATAAAGAATTAGTAAAATCAAAATTTCCAGAGATAAAAGTTTTAACAAGGCCAAAAGCAATAATTGAATGTTATCAAGAAATTCCTTGTAATCCTTGTGCAACAGCTTGCCCTTTTGATGCGATTACTATAGGTAATGATATCAATAAAATACCTAAAATTGACTTTGATAAATGTACAGGATGTTCATCATGCATTTACGCTTGTCCTGGTTTAGCAATCATGGTAGTTATGATTAAGAATGGTAAAGCTTATTTTAAGATTCCTTACGAGTTGTTACCATTACCAAAGGTCGGAGATTGGTGGTTAGCAGTTGATCGCCAGGGTAAAGTTTTAGAAAAGAAATGTTTGATTGAGCAAGTTCAAAAAACTAAAAAAACTGATCGTACAGCAATTGTAACCGTATCAATTGAACAACCTTACTTATATGATTTCTCAACATTCAGGAGTCCTTATGAATAAAAAAGATATTATTCTCTGTCGTTGTGAAGACATTTCCTTAGCTGATGTTCATGAATGTTTGGAACAAGGATATACGACATTTGAGGATTTAAAAAGAATACTAAGAGTAGGAATGGGTCCTTGTCAAGGACAAACTTGTTCCCATCTAATACAAGCTGAGATTGCTAAATATCTGAAGCTTCCAAAAGAACAAGTAAGTTTCCAAAAAACAAGACCACTGATTGTTGGTGTGGTTTTAGAAGATATCGCGAAACAAGCTGGTGATGATAATGATGATGAATAAAGCAGAAATTGTTATCATAGGTGCAGGTATTAGTGGTTTGTCTGTAGCCTATAATTTGGCAAAAGCAGGTCAAAAGAGTATAATAGTAATTGATTCAGGTTACTTTACTAATGGTTCTACTGGTAGATGTGGTGCAGGGGTTAGACAACAATGGGCAACAAAGCTTAATTGCATTCTAGCTAAGAAATCAATTGAGTTTTTTGCAAGAGCAAACAAAGAATTGAATTATCACAAGGATATTGAGTTTAAACAAGAGGGTTATTTAATCTTAGCTACAAGTGAAGCAGAAGATAAGCAATTTGAAAAAAATGTGTTATTACAGAATTCTTTAGGAATTCCCTCTAAAAAGTTAACAGTTGATGAAGCAATAGTGATAGTACCTCATTTAAATAGAAATAGTTTTGTCAGTGCTACTTTTTGTAAGACTGATGGTCATGTTAATCCTTTTCTTATGAGTGAAGCCTATTATTTAGCTGCTAGAGATTTAGGTGTAACGTTTTGTTTTTACGAAGAAGTGAAAGACATCATTGTAGAACACAACAAAATTACTAAAGTTATAACGGATAAACAAGTGATTGAAACAAATAAAGTAGTGAACGCTGCAGGTGGTTATGCCAAAGAGATCGGGGATATGGTAGGTGTAGATATTCCAGTATTTTCTGAAAATCATGAAATCTTAGTTACGGAACCTACTGAACCAATTCAAGGCCCAATGGTAATGAGCTTTTCTAAAAACATCTATTGCCAACAAGTTCCTCATGGAAGCTTTTTAATGGGTAGATCTAATCCTTTAGCTAAACCTAGTCATGATATTAGTTCCAGTTGGAAGTTCTTAGATGAAATGGCAAAAACAGTAACGGATATCTTACCTAAAGTAGCTAAACTAAGAGTTATAAGAACCTGGGGTGGTTCTTATAATATCAGTCCAGACCGACAACCTATAATCTCAGATACTAGCGTTTTACCTGGTTTTTATATGGCATGTGGTTTCTCGGGACATGGGTTTATGTTTGCACCAATTACTGGGGAGTTGTTAACAGAGATGATACTAGAAAAAGAACTAGATGAATATGCAAAAGATTTGCATATTGATCGTTTTAAAGAAAATATAATCACTGATTATGAACACTCAGTGGTATAAAGAAAGGAATGATTTATTTTGGCAATTTATGATTACAGAACCGAAGAATTAACAGATTTTAGCAAGAGTGAAAACATCAACTTGTACGAAAATGCGATTAAAAAAGTGAGAGGTTATTTAGGTAAGAAATATCCATTGATTATCAATGGAGAAAGAATCTTCACTGACCGATTAGTACAATCGTTAAATCCAGCTAATTATGAAGAAATTGTAGGTGAGATTTCTCAGGCAGGAATGAAAGAAGCAGAGTTGGCTATGGAATCAGCTTTAAAAGCATTTGAGTATTGGAAAAAAGTTGACCCTAAAATAAGAGCTGATGTCTTGTTTAAAGCTGCTAATATTATGAGAAGAAGAAAACATGAAATGTCAGCTTTAATGACTTTGGAAGCTGGTAAACCATGGGTTGAAGCAGACGCTGATACAGCGGAAGCAATTGACTTCTTAGAGTATTACGGAAGACAAATGTTAAAACTTGATCGTATTGATGATGTTGTCTTAAGTAGAAGAGATATGGAAAGAAATGAATATCGTTATATTCCTTTAGGAGTAGGCGCTGTGATCTCTCCATGGAATTTTCCTTTGGCAATCTTAACCGGTATGACTTCTGCGGCTATTGTTAGTGGAAATACTGTGTTACTAAAACCAGCTTCAACTACCCAAGTAATTGCCTATAAACTAATGGAGATTCTGGAAGAAGCAGGAATGCCTGCTGGTGTTGTCAATTATATGCCAGGTAAAGGATCAGAAATCGGCGACTTTATTGTAAAACATCCTAAGACTAGATTTATCTCTTTTACCGGCTCAAAAACAGTAGGACAAGATATTTATGAAAATGCCGCAAAAGTTCAAAAAGGCCAAATATGGCTTAAAAGAGTGATTGCTGAAATGGGTGGTAAAGACGCTATCTTAGTTGATGATAATATTGATCCAGATATGGCAGCTGAGGCAATTGTTAAAAGTGCTTTTGGTTTCTCTGGTCAAAAATGTTCTGCTTGTTCAAGAGCGATTATTCATGAAAATATGTATGACAAAGTCGTAAAACTGATCAAAGAAAAAACAGAAAAAATCACAGTAGGTAATCCAGAAAACTTTAATAATAAAATGGGACCGGTTAATGATTTAAATGCTTTTAAAAAGATTAGCGAATATATAGAAGTAGGAAAAAAAGAAGGAAAATTACTTGTTGGAGGTACTGGCGATAATCAAACTGGTTATTTTATCAATCCAACAGTATTCATCGATTTAGCTCCGAATTCAAGATTGATGCAAGAAGAAATCTTTGGACCAGTTTTGGCTGTAAATAAAGTGAAGTCTTTTGAAGAAGGCTTAGATGTTGTAAATAACACTGAATATGGTTTAACTGGGGCAGTTATTTCTAATAATAGGATGCACTTAGAATTGGCTAGAGAAGACTTCCATGTTGGTAATCTTTACTTTAACCGTAAATGTACAGGTGCAATAGTAGGGTATCAACCATTTGGTGGTTTCAATATGAGTGGTACAGACTCAAAAGCAGGAGGACCAGATTATTTAGTTCTCCATATGCAAGGCAAGACAATTTCTGAAGCTTTATAAAATAAAATGTTTGTCAAGTTTTAGGTATTGACAGAGTTGTTATAATGTAGTACAATAATTAAGGAAAAAAAGGAGTGATGTATTATGTTTGTAAAAAAAATGGCTATTGTAAAAATTTCATATACATCAACTAGCAAATAAGCCTTATTTATTATTTAGAAATTTTAAGGACCCATTTGCGGTCCTTTTTGTTTGCATTTGTTGGTGTATAATCTTAAGAATGAAAGGAGAGATTTATCATCAACACAGAGAATAAAACCACACTGGATAAAGGTCAAGTAGTGGTTGTCTATCGAGAGCGTTATGTTATTGAAACTAAGAGTTCTCAGTTAAGCGCTAAAGTAAGTGGGAGATATCAATACTTGCATTTTACTAGCGATGAGTATCCTCAAGTAGGAGACTATGTATTGTTTCATAAAGCAAGTGAAGACTTTGCAATAATTGAAGACATTTGTGAACGAAAAACTGTTTTAGAACGGTTAGATGTTTCTAAATCACAAACAAAACAAGTTTTAGCTTGTAATATGGATTTAGTATTTATTTGTTTATCATTAAATGAAGATTTCAATATCACTAAATTAAAGAATTTTCTTGGTTTGACTGATGGAGATTATGAGACTATTATCCTCTTAACAAAGAGTGATTTATGTGATAATCAGAATGATTACATTGAAAGAGTTAAAGAAATAACTGATAGAAAGAGTTATGCTGTTAGTATCTACAATCAAGAAGATATTTTTAAATTACGAGTGTTAATGCAGGATAAGACTTCAGTTTTTATTGGTAGTAGTGGTGTCGGGAAATCCTCATTGATAAATTCTTTGTTCGGTGCTGAGTTATTTAAAACGAATGATATTCGATTATCAGATGCCCAAGGAAGACATACTACGGTTAATCGCGAGTTGATCCATCTTGATCAAACTACGAAGGTAATCGATACACCAGGAATTAGAATTATATCATCTTTTTATGTGGATGAATCTAGTTTTGAAGATATCATTGCACTTAGTGAAGGTTGTCGGTTCAGTGATTGTACTCATCAAAAGGAACCTGGCTGTATGGTCAAAATCGCTATAAGAAACGGTGATTTAGAAAGTGATCGATTAGATAGGTATAATAAAGCTATTAAAATCAATGCTTATAATCAAAAACGAGAAGCGGATAGAAAAAGAATTCAAGAAAAACAAATGAAGCGTAGATAATAAAAAAAAGGTATCTTATTAATAGATATCTTTTTTAATGCAGATAATTTGTTTCGAATTCGAAATAATGTTATAATGGATATAAACAAGGAGGTAGTAAAATGTTAAATACATTTAAAGCAACAGCTAGAAAACTAAGTGATGGAATGCAGGTTGATACCGAATCACAAGGTTTTAAAATATTATTTGATGAACCAGAAAAAATGGGTGGTACTGATAAGGGTATAAATCCAATGGCCGGTTTGTTAAGTGTGATGGGAGCTTGCCAAGCAATTGTCGCAACAATGTTTGCGAAGAAGTTTGGGATTGAGTTCAGTGATTTTTACTTAGAAATTGAAGGCGATATGGATATGGCTGGAATCATGCAAAAGAAAGATGTAAGAACGGGATTTCAAGAAATTAGATTTAAAATGCACATCAAATCAGAAAACACAGATGAAGAACTTGCCGAATTTGCTACATTTATAGAAAAGAACTGTCCAATCAGTGATTCTTTAGCGAATGGAGTTAAGTTAGTGAATCAAGGTGTTGTAAAGGAATAGGTAATAATTATGGAATTTATACAAGCTTTAAAAAACAGAAAATCTGTTTATAATATTAACAAGGAAGTTGCAGTGGAAGATCATACAATAATTGATATGATTAGTGATATTGTTTTAAATACCCCATCCGCGTATAATTCAGAAAGTCAAAGAGTAGTTTTACTGCTTGGTGAAAAACATGATTTATTCTGGGATATAGTTACTGAAGAGATTAAGAAGGTAGTACAACCGGAAGATTTCCCGAAATCAAAGGAAAAAATGGACAGTTTTAAGAATGGTTATGGTACCGTATTGTTCTTTGATAATTTTGAAGTTACCGAAGGATTAACAATGAAGTTTCCTTTATATAAGAAGAATTTCTTAAAATGGGCAGAACAACAATTAGGAATGCTTGAAAGTAATGTTTGGGTTGGATTGGAATCATTAGGTCTTGGAGCTAGTCTTCAACATTATAATGAGTTAGTAGAAAAAAGAGTAAAAGAAGAGTTTTCTCTCCCTGATAACTTTGTTCTTGATGCTCAAATGCCTTTTGGCAATATTGTCGAGAAACCAAGTGAAAAGAAACACTTAGGGATTGAAGAAAGATTAACGATTTTGAAGTAAAGCGTTTTCATAAATTTTCTTATTGTTATAACTTATTTATTTCGATATAATAAAAACAACTTAATATTTTGGTCGTATATATTCGATAATATGGTTCGAACGTCTCTACCTTGTCACCGTAAAAGACAAGACTACGGCTACTCATTCATAATACTAAAACATGTTTAGTTTTATATTTTGTATGCTTAGCCTTAGAGAAATCTAAGGCTTTTATTATGGCCAAATATTAAAAATATAAGGGAGGTCATTGTGAAAGAAAAAGCTTCAATTTTTAAAAGTTTATTAAACTTCGTGAAAAAGATCCTGGCATTTCTTGATAAGTATTTCAAGATTAATGAACGAGGGTCATCTGTTTCCAAAGAACTAATTGGGGGCTTAACAATTTTCTTAGCTATGGTATACGTTTTGCCTGTAAATGCTGATATGTTAAGTCAAACAGGTATGAGTTTTGCAGCTGTTTTCGCAGCTACAGCAATAGCAGCAGCTATTGCAAGTATTATTATGGGGCTGTATGCGAATTATCCTGTTGGGTTAGCTTCAGGTATGGGTGTTAATGCATTCTTTACTTATACCGTAGTATTTGGCTTACAATTTTCTTGGGAAAAAGCTTTAGCAGCTGTTTTAGTAAGTGGTGTCTTATTCCTAGTTGTTTCTCTTACTGGATTAAGAAGACTTGTTATCAATGCTATTCCTAAGAATCTTAAACTAGCTGTAGGGGCTGGTATTGGATTTTTCATTGCTTTTATCGGTTTGAAAAATGCTGGTATTATTGAAGGTGATGGAGCTACATTTGTTACTTTAGGTAACTTGGCTCATCCAACAGTTTTATTAAGTATCTTTGGATTATTCTTAGTATTTAGTTTATACGCTCTTAATAAGAAAATCAGTCGTTTCGCAATCATTATTTCTATTGTTGTTACTGGAATAGTTGGAGTATTACTAGGTGAAATATTCCCTTCATTAACTGCTAACATGCCTGTTCTTAATGGAGATAATTTAGGTGGGATTGGTGATATTGGTTTAACCTTTGGTAAAGCGTTTGGGGCTTTAGGAGACTTGTTAACAGATCCAATGGCTTATGCAGTAATCTTTACATTCTTATTTGTTGATTTCTTTGATACAGCTGGTACTCTAGTAGCAGTTGGGCATGACGCTGGTTTATTAGATGAAAAAGGCGAATTAATTGATGGTGAAAAAGCTTTATTAGCTGATGCTATCGGTACTGTCGCTGGTGCTATCGTTGGTACTTCAACAGTTACATCATATATTGAATCAACAACAGGTATCAAATCTGGAGCTAGAACAGGGCTTTCGGCTACTGTTGTTGGCTTGTTATTTATCGTTAGTTTATTAGCTTATCCATTATTCTCGTTTGTTGGGTCAATTATGGTTGCACCTGGAGTATTCTTGTCTCCAGTAACAGCTATGGCTTTGGTCTTTGTAGGAGCATTAATGGTTAGTTCATTAAAAGATATTGAATGGAACGATCATATTGTTGTAGCTAGTTCTTTTATCACTATTGTTGTTATGATATTAGCATTTAGTATCGCAGAAGGTATTGCATTTGGATTTATATTCTATGCGCTTATGATGGTTGTTACTAAAAGAAGAAAAGAAGTTAGTCCGGTAATGTATATATTAGCGGTACTGTTCATTATCAATTTCGTTATCAAATACGTTGTATTAGTTTAGTTTTAAAAGATGGAAATTTTTTCCATCTTTTTTTTAAAATAAAAAGGAGGATAATATGTCAGAAAAAATGATTTTAGGGGTTAAAGAAAAACCAACAAAAGGTAAATGGGTAGCACTTAGTTTCCAACATGTTTTTGCAATGTTTGGCGCAACAATTTTAGTGCCAATGTTAACAGGGTTACCAATCAGTGTAGCTTTGTTCAGTAGTGGTGTAGGTACATTGATTTATATCTTATGTACTAAAGCAAAGGTTCCGGTATATTTAGGAAGTTCATTTGCTTATATTGGTGTTATTGCAGGTGTGAGTGGTTTTACTGCAACAGGAACCGGTAATTATGCATCGGCTTTAACAGGGTTATTTGTAGTTGGTATTGTTTATGCAGTTATTGCAATTATCATTAAGTTTGTAGGAACTTCTTGGTTACATAAAGCATTACCACCAGTGGTAATTGGTCCAATGATTATGATTATCGGTTTAGGCTTATCAACTGTTGCGATTGGGAACTCTGGTTTAGCAGGTGGAACTTGGCAACAAATGGTAGTAGCTACAGTGGCTTTTCTAGTTGTTATTGTTGTTGCATTATTCGCGAAAGGTTTTCTAAGAATTATTCCATTCTTATGTGGAATCGTCGTAGCGTATATTTTGGCTGGGTTTTTAGGCCTAGTTGATTTCACTAGTATTGTTGATGTTATTACCACTCCAGCACAATGGTTTAAAATACCAGAGTTCATGTTCTTAGGATGGAAAGATGCTAATGTGACAGTATTAGGGTCTAATATTACTTTCTATAAGATGAACTTTGCTGCTGTAATCACAATTGCACCTTTAGCGTTTGTAACTGCATCAGAACATATTGGTGACCATGCAGTATTATCAAAAATAGTCGGTGAAGATTTCTTAACGGACCCAGGTCTAGATAAAACTTTAATGGGTGATGGTTTAGCAACTGCTTTTGCTGCAATGGTTGGTGGTCCAGCTAATACTACTTATGGAGAAAACACTTCAGTTGTAGGACTTACTAGAGTAGCGAGCGTTTACGTTACTGGTGGTGCTGCTGTAATTGCCATTGTTTTAAGTTTTGTTAACTTATTTACTACCTTAGTAGCTTCAATTCCTCCAGCAGTAATGGGTGGTATGTCCATTATCCTTTATGGATTTATTGCTGCAAATGGTTTAAAAGTTTTATTAGATAATAAAGTTAACTTGCAATCAATGCGTAATATTATTATTGTTGCTTCGATGTTAGTAATTGGTTTAGGAAATGCAATAATCGAATTCAGAAAGTTTTCCATCTATGGGATGTCTCTTGCTGCTGTAGTAGGAATTATTCTTAATTTTGTACTACCGAAGGAAAAAACTACGGAATAATTTCCAATAGGATATTTAAATTAAGTGATAATTCTTGTATAATATACTTGAATTATCACTTAATTACTATTTCGGAGGGATATTATGGTTTATGTTAAAACTAAGCAAGACAAACATACAATAAATGTTACTATTCCTAAAGAATTGAAAGTATTAGATAAAGACTTTATCAAAAATTTTCCAAAGATGCGAAAACTGACAATTTCAGAGAATGTTGAAAGAGTGGAAGCAGATTGTTTTACAGCTCATAAACATTTAAGAAAAGTATACTTTGTCAGAGATTCCAAGATCGAAATTATTCCTAAGAATTGTTTTAAAGATTGTCTAAATTTAGAAGAAATAGTATTACCAGAATCATTAATTACCATAAGTTCGAAAGCATTTAAAAACTGTTTAAGACTTAAAACTCTCATTATACCTAATTCAGTAAAAGTTATTAGTGAAGATACTTTTAAAAACTGGCAAAAAGATCAGATGCTAATTATTTTTAAAAAGTATGGTACTCTTGATAGTTTTCTTGGTAAAATTCACCAAGAACACTTAAGCGAAGAATCAAGTTATCAAATAATTAAGAATAACCCTAAAAGGTATTTTGCCGTTACATGCAAGTGTGGGCACGTTGGAAGAGATCACTACATTCCAATTACTTTTGCGATTGTTGCTGGTAATAAAAAAGAAGCTTCTGAAAAAGCATCAACTTTTCCTAGAGTTAAAAAAAATCACCGATATCGAATTTTAAGTAATAAAGAGATTGATTATCAAACCTATCTTAAGATAAAAGCAGATAATGAAAAAGATCCATATTTGCATATAAAAACTAAGAGCCAACAAAGACTTATTCAACCAGAAATTGATAAAAGAACAGTAAAAGAAGAACTGGTAAAAAATGGCAGAAAACGTACTATGAATGAAAAAAAATATGGTAAGAAATATCTGAAAAGAACCGTAAATAAATGGAATAGAAAACATCCAAGTGAAAAAATTGGAGAAAAACGCTAATAAACTTGGTATATATTGGTAGATTATAATAAAAAATAGGGTGAAATTCAAAAAAATATTACCTATATAAGAGTTTTTATGATATTATTTTATTAGGAGGAGATTTAAATGAAAAAATTATTAGTTTTGGCAATGTTTGCCATCTTAGGAGTTTCTTTAATGGCATGTGACTTGCTTTCTACTATACAAGCCGTAAAAGGATTTTATTCAGAATATAATACTTACTCAGAAGTTTATGCTGATCCAGATTATTTCACAGTATTAACTGAAACACAACTAGTTATTTCGGATACGAATGTTGAAGGCGTCCTACCGATTGATTCAAGATTATATTTCGAAGTAGAAAAGACATCTAATTTTATGTATGTTGAACAAAGATACTTAGATGTTGACAAGGTGAGTGTCTATGAAGATGCCGATGATTTATATGTTGAATATATCATTGAAGAAGGTGTAGTTACACCAACAATACCAGAAGGAGATGTGGAAGGTGAGTTTGATACAAATGTATCCATCATGAATGAAAACTTCTCGTATGAAAATGTTAGTAACGAAAACAAAACAGGTGATCATACCTATGAATTTGATGTGTATTTAAATCAAGCGATTAATTTAGATTCATTATCAGATTTTCTAGATCAATTGAAAGTATTTGATGAAACATTAGCTGGATTCGATAATGCAATTGCTCATGTAGTAATCAGCTTTACGGAACAAGATTCTTTAATTGAAGTAAACGCTACTGTTACAGATTACCGGATTGATTTTACGGATGAACAATATATCGTATTCAGTTTAACAAATCATACCATTCTATCTATTCCAGAAGATTTTGTAGCGAAAGATGTTTTCGGCGATGATTATCAAATGGTTGCTGTTGATGATATTCGGTTAGCTAGAAAAGCTTATGCTGCTGATGAAGTAATTGCTTTCCCAGTAACTTCTGGTGAAAATGGTTATATCAAATTAGAATTAGAAGCTGGAGAATATGAATTAGTTTCTGATTATCTTGATCAATTTAGCGGATCACAACTTATGAATGAAAATCAAGAAATGATTAGTGTAGATGAATTTAATCAAGTTGAATTAGCTGCAGGAACGTATTATTTCTATTTAGTTCCAACTGGAAGTTTCACTTTAGATTTAGTATTTGAAGATTTAAATCCAGCACCAGTTACGACAACTACTGAAACAACAACTACAACTACAACTACAACAAC
>NPIE01002046.1_pt1 | contig 39391 bp, 37 predicted proteins | sample 8637661 | NCBI WGS metagenome assembly NPIE01 (sample SAMN07420842, study PRJNA396082) | bioreactor metagenome | isolation source: sample BA12 brine-fed electro-methanogenic bioreactor BA | place: Japan: Kochi | collected 2016-12-09 | reverse complement strand
AGAACTGTTGAGTCATCAGCTGACATAGTAGAAAAACTTGTTCCATATCCCATTACAGGAATATATTCTTCAACTGGTAACTGTAATCTTGAACTGTATAATGCGAATCCTCCGTTTGCGAATACTGGGATCCCTGCATACATAGTGTTCATTAGATATTTTTCAGCAGCTGCCATGAAAGTGTGTCTCAATTCTGTGGTAGCAAACTTGAAGTTATACATACCTGTTGGATACACTAAGTTTAACGCTAATACAGTAACAACTCTAGTTTCTACTGTTTCTCCACCTCTTGTGTCAGTTACAGTGTAAGTAAGAGTATAATCCCCAGCTGTGTTCAAATCTAGAGTTCCAGTTTGAACAATACTAGCTGTTAAATTACCATCTTCAGCATCCATTGCCATTACACCAGCCATAGGGTCAAATGCATCGCCTACGTAAACTGTTACATCTTCAGTACCAAATAATACAGGAAGTGTATTCTCACCAGTACTTTCAGTTGTAGTAGTTGTGGTTGTCGTTGTTGTTGTTTGTGTTGTTGTCTGTGTAGTAGTTTCTGTTGTCGTTTCTCCACCACACGCAGCTATACCAACAAATAGGAAAGCTGCCATTAAAAACATAAATACTTTTTTCAATTTTTTTTCTCCTCTCTTTTTACTTTTCTTTTTCAGTTTATATAAATTTCATTATTAATGAAAATTATACCAGTCTAACAATCTAAATTTGTTCTCAAACTAGATAACTAGACCTCGAAAACTGTTAAGTAATTATAACATATTATAATAAAGGTGTAAAGAAACCTTTGAAAAAAATCATTATAAACTCACCATTTTCTCGCGCTAGTTATCCATATTTAATGCTATTTTCTCTCAAATTAAAACATAAATCGCTTTTTGTTCTCTTTAGAGGCCTATTCTTGGCTCGAAGACTTAATTTGATTGATTACATTTATTAACTGTGTATCACTTGTAACATTTGATAAGAAATAATCTACTGGTACACCATTTTCAACACTTGTATAAACATATCCGTCGATCTCATTACCACTTCTTGTGCTCAATACATTATTAGTACTTATCATAATTGCTGCTCCATCAGGAGTGATAACAACACCAATTGATGATGCTCCTCCACTAGAATCTTGCCCTAGAACAGGAATCCCTAACTCTTTAGCCATAGATGCAAACATATTCGCAGCACTAAAAGTAACGCTAGAAGTTAAGACATACCAATTATAATCATAAGCTACGTAATCACTTTCAATATAGTAAGTAACAGCTGATCCATCTGCTGGATTTTGTGAGTGATACATATATTGATCTTCTGTCATATACCCAAAGATTCTCAATACCGCTCCAATGTTTCCTCCAGTATTATAAGATAAATCAACTACTACATCTTCTACTGTTGAAGGTAGAGAGTCTAAGATAGCTTTGAAAGCATCTGGTGTATCAATAGTAAAACCTGTAAGGTGGATAACAGCTATGGTATCACTATTTATCAAACTATATTCTGGTAAATCTTGATAACTACCATACTTTGCATCCAATAAATCTTGAACTGCCCATAAACCATTATAAAACGCTGTCGTTTTAGGTCCTAAATCACTTAAAGATACTCCCGGAGTTCTTGGTGGTTGATAATATCCATCAAATATATAAGAGGTATGTAAATCATCTAGACCATAAGCAAGTGCAAAAATCTTTGCGTATAGATTTTGATCTGTACCTTCAATAATTGATTTTGCATACGCATAAAGTACTTCATAATATGTTCCATAGCCTTTATCAGGTTTTAAACCGTAGAAATAATCCATTGCGAATGCTAAAAAATTATAAGATGCTAGTTTCATATCTCTTGGCATAGAAACATCATTTAATGAGCTAGTTCTTACTAAATCAAGTAAATCTGGATCATCGCCACTATTAATGACAAATGTGTCAAGCCCCCATAATTTTTCGCCATTATAATACACATCATAATAAATATCTCCTGCAAACAAACGATTTGCAACATGTAAAGGCATTAAATAATAAGTATTTGCACCATCTTCATAAATTGTTAAGTCAAAGTTATATAATCCTAAAGGAATAACTACTTCTTGTCCATCAACAAAGTCTGCGTCAACATAATTCAATCCTTCACCATAATCTGATTCCGTTGAAGCGATATAACTTCCAAAGAAATCAAAATTGTTTACAGTAAAAGTATTTTCAGTAAAATCAATTTCAGCATAATAGTCTTCTGTAATAGTTGTTACACCATCTAAATCAAGATACTCTACTTGATATTCGATTCTTAAAACATCTGTTTCAGGATAAGAATATGTTAAAATTTCTGATTCAATTGCTCCGTCTAGAAGATTTAAGAAACTTTCAATATCAACGTAAGGGACACTACCATTATCAACATAGAAAATATCTACTGCAGCTTGATCTTCTACGACATACTCCTCAGAAGTTCCTTCAAAAGGTAATTGCACATGAGATGTAACTGTAACTTCTGGATTTGGTTCAACAGTAAAGACAAAATCTTTAGAAGTAACATATGAGCCATTAACTGCTCTAACTGTCATAGTAACTTCTTGAGCTGGTGAACTAACAGGTGGATTGATAATATAACCTGCTCCGGTTATTACTTGAGGATTAGATGAACTCCAGTAATAGATTGTCCCATTACTACCAAACTTTGGTAGATTTAAGTTTGCTAGATTAAGAGATATTGTCTCAACATCCATTAATGCCTTTTCTTCATTAGTAAGTACATGTTCAATAACAGTGACAGTGTAAGTCTCTGTTACTGTATTTTGAGCTGAGTCAGTTACACTAAGTGTTATTGTATATTCACCGATAGTTTGATTATCAAAGCCGGTTGAATCTACAACAATACTACTAGTTATATCTCCATCCTCATTATCTACAGCAGTAATTCCATTTAAGAAATCGATATCATCGCCTTCCTCAATTTGAACATCTTGTACGCCTACAAACTCAGGATCCAAATCAACTACTGTTGTAGACTCAGTAGTAGTAGTAGTTGTTGTTGTCGTGGTTGTTGTAGTTGTAGTAACTGTTGTAGTTGTTGTTTCTGTTGTTGTCGCCCGGTCACAAGCAACGATTCCTAGTGTAAATATAAACACTAAAAATAGACCAATAAACTTCTTCAATTTAATAAACCTCCTTAAAATGTGTTAAATAAATTGTATTTTGAATATTATATACCATATAATACATAAATACAATAAGTTATAATTATTAATTAAATATGTAAACTATTTCTTAAGGACTAAAATTACTTGAGTTGCCATCGCGAATCCATTGTCTTTTAAATAGTTTTTCAGTTCTTTTGCTTCTTCTTCAAACAAAGTAAACTCTTCACAATCTTTAACTTGTAATAAAAGTTTGTCAATAGTGTTAACAAACTCCTCAATATTTTCTTCAACTTTAGTTTCTGTTTCCAGCTGTAAACGCCAGTTATCAACTAAATGCAAATCGCTCTTTGCTTTGATAACTTCAATTATTCTTTTCTCTGTGAAGGTTTGCTGATGGATTCGACCTAACTGAGTATCAATTTTCGCTGCAAAATGATGGAGCAATTTATGAGATATCTGTTTATTATCCAAATGGTCTGAAATCATTTCATTTATTATTATAATGCCTTCAGGCTTAACAAGTTTCTTCATCTCATTTAAAGTTGCACCAATATCATTCAAATGATGTAAGGTATTCGATAAACAGACAATATCAAAACTGTCTTTGCCTAGGTTAGTATTCAAGATATCTTCATCAACGATATGAATATTCGGATTTTCTCCAAAAGCTTCAGCATTCATTTCTAATAAGTAATCGACAATATCAATTCCCACAATCTCACGATAATCTTGATAAATATCATCTATCAAAGAAATAAAATTACCTCTACCACTTCCCATATCAAGAATTTTAGCGTCAGGATAATTCTTTAAATAAGCTTTTAATTTTTCCATAAGGTAACCCTCACTTCCATAACTTATTATACTAAAAAATATTGTTTTTTAAATGGTATATCAAAAAATAATAAAAAAAATGTTATAATGTGAAATTGGAGGTTCAAAATGAAAAAAATAGATATAGTTTTCTTATTTGTTTTTCTTTTTATTATATCACTTTTAATTATTCCATTCACAAGGGTAGTTATAGAAGACTTAAGTTCAACTTATCCATATTTGATGGGTTTTATTAAAACATCAATATTAGCTACATATGGAGAGATGCTAGCTTCCAGAATTCTAACAAAGAATTATTTTCATAAAAAAGGTCTTCATTTGAGATTTATCGTTTGGGGCTTTCTAGGAATGTCCTTTGTATTAGTTTTCAAGATATTTGATACTGGTGTAAACGCGGCAATGTCTAGTAACCTTTTGATTAATGTAAACTCAACATCTTTCCTTTCAAAAATCTATGTTGCTTTTACTATTAGTTTTTTTATGAATATAATTTTTGCCCCAACCTTTATGATTCTTCATCGATTCACAGATACATATATCGATTTATCTTTTGCTAAAGTAAAAAACTTAAGAAAAGTAAAGATAAAGGATGTTATTTCTACAATTGACTGGCAAGTATTTTTTTCATTTGTTGTTGTAAAAACCATTCCTTTTTTCTGGATTCCTGCACATACTATTACCTTTCTTCTACCAGATAACTATCGAATCTTAAGTGCTGGTTTCTTATCTATTGCTCTAGGTTTAATCCTAACTATTTCCAAACTAAAGAAAGGAGCTGTAAAATGATTAGTTATCGCAAAGAACTCTGGTTTAAAACGAATAAAAGACGAGAGTTTATTAATATCACTCAAGATGTTCAGAAAGCAATTGATGAAAGTTTAATTAAGGAAGGGCTAGTACTGATTAATGCAATGCATATTACTGCTTCTGTTTTTATCAATGATAATGAAACGGGATTATTAAATGATTTTGAAGTTTTCCTAGAAAAACTAGCCCCTGAGAAGCCTTATTCTCAATACCAACATAACGGTTATGAAGATAACGCTGATGCACATATAAAAAGAACAATCATGGGTAGAGAAGTGATATGTGCAATCACAAAAGGCAAACTTGACTTTGGGCCTTGGGAACAAATCTTTTATGGTGAGTTTGACGGAATGCGAAAAAAACGTGTTTTAATCAAGATCATCGGTGATTAGTATTAATCAAACATTAGTTTTTTAAAAGTTAATTATCAATTAATTAAGTCTAGTGATTGGGAAAATAATTAAAATATGGTAAAATTAACTAAATATAAGAAAGGAAGGTAACCATGAAATTTAAAGACATAAAATATGAAAGACCAAATCTTGATGAGTTTCAAGATAAAGTTAAAAAATTACTAAGTGTCATTGGTGAAGACGTCACCTTTGAAGAAGAAATCAAAGCAATCAAGGATTTTTTTGAACTTAATGACGAAATCGATAGTCTAATAACTCTAGTTTCAATTAGAAATTCTTTGAACACGCAAGATGAGTTCTACGAGGAAGAACAAAACTTTTTTAATGAAAAAATTCCTCAATTACAAGAATATGATCACATCTTTTCTGCCAAATTATTAAAATCAAAAAACAGGAAATCACTTGAAAAAGAACTTGGAGAATTGATGTTCAAACAATCTGAACTTAAGCAAAAAACCTTTGATCCAAAAATTATCCCTGATTTACAAAAAGAAAATAAACTTACTACAGAATACTCAAAACTTCTGGCTTCAGCTAAAATTGAATTCTTAGGAAAGACTTACAATTTAAGTCAAATGGCTCCGTTTTTACAAAACAATGATCGATCAATCCGCCATCAAGCACAGTTAAAGGTTTCAGAATTCTTTGAAGAGAATGAAGAACAAATTGATAGAATTTTTGATGAAATGGTTCAAGTAAGAAATAAAATGGCACAAGATTTAGGCTATGATAATTATGTTCAATTAGGTTATGACCGTTTAGGAAGAACGGATTATAATCATTTAGATGTTAAAACATACCGAGATCAAATCTATCGTGATGTGGTTCCTCTTGTAGCAGAACTAAGAAAAAGAGCAGCTAAAAGAATCGGTATTGACGAACCTAAATCATATGACTTAGCTTTGTCTTTTAAAGACGGCAACCCTACACCAAAAGGTGATAGAGCTTGGCAAGTCAATATCGCTAAAAAAATGTATGAAGAAATGTCTAAGGAAACTGCAATCTTCTTTAACTTTATGCTTGACCATGAGTTACTGGATTTAGATGCAGTTTCAGGAAAATCTGGTGGAGGCTATTGCACCTATATTCCTAAGTATAAGACTCCATTCATATTCGCTAATTTTAATGGAACAAGTCACGATGTTAATGTTTTAACTCATGAAGCTGGACATGCTTTCCAAATTTTCTCTAGTCGTGATCATTATCCACAATACCGATGGCCAACTATGGAGGCTGCAGAAATCCATTCTATGAGTATGGAATTCCTTGCATGGCCTTGGATTCATCATTTCTTTAAAGAAGATACAGAAAAATATAAATTCTTTCATCTTGACAGCGCGATTTCATTCTTACCTTATGGAGTTGCGGTTGATGAGTTTCAACATGAGATCTATCAAAATCCTAATTTAACAAAAGCAGAAAGAAAAGCTAAATGGCGTGAAATAGAAAAAAAATACTTGCCATACAAAGATTATGATGATGATAAATTCTTAGAAAAAGGAACTTTTTGGTATCGACAAGGTCATATATTTGGTTCGCCATTTTATTATATCGACTATACTTTAGCACAAGTACTTGCTTTCCAATACTTTGTTAAATCAAGAGAAAACCATGAAGAAGCCTTTGCTTCGTATCTAAAGCTTTGCCGATTAGGTGGTTCAAAGAGTTTTGTTGATTTAATCAAATCAGTTGAATTAGATAATCCTTTTGTGGATGGAACCGTAAGTAAAGTAATTATACCTATCAAAGATTATTTAGATAATGTCGATGATTTGAATTTATAAGTTAAAATAGTTGTTTTAATATTTAAAAAAGTTATAATTAAACCATAATATATCTATAGGAGGAAAAAAATGGATAAAAAATTTGTAGAAGCGATCAATGTACAATTAAACTTTGAAATTGAATCTGCTCATGTCTATTTAGCTATGCAAAACTATTTTGCTGCTAAATCATTAAAAGGTTTTGAAAACTGGTTTGCAATCCAGTACCAAGAAGAATTAGCTCATTCACAAAAATTCATGAATTACTTGAATGACCGTGGTGAAAGAGTTGATATCAGAGGTTTTGAAGCGCCGAAAAATGATTTCGAATCAATTTTGGAAGTTTTAAAAACATCTTTGAATCATGAAAAGGAAGTCACAAGAAGAATTAATAATCTAATGAAAATGGCAAACGAATTAAATGATTACGCTAGTGTTAGTTTCTTACAATGGTATGTCGATGAACAAGTTGAAGAGGAAGCAAACTTCCAAGAACTAATTGACAAAGTTGAATTCTTAGGTAACGTAGGTATTTATATGTTAGATAAAGAATTAGCAGCTAGAGTATTTGTACCAATTGCTGAAGAATAAATAGTTTTAAAGGAGCTGATTTCAGCTCCTTTGTTTTTATATTAATCCTTGATGCCAATCATCCATAAATTCCAATAACTCTTCAAAATTCGGACTTTTAGCATTTCTGACATAATAGCCACTTGTAGACATACCCGTCAACAAAGCTTTATCCGGTTTTAAACCTAGAAGTAACCCGAGCATAAATCCAGCATTAAAATTGTCACCAGCCCCAGTTGTTAGTTTCGGTTTTTCTACATAAGGACCTAATTCTTCATAGAATTCACCATCCACAAAACAGCAAGATCTATCAACAGGATGAATTACTACTGCATCAATACCCAAATAATTATAAAGCGCTTCATTTAAATCTTCTAGAGAAATTTGCATATTTCTTAAGCTCATTTCATCAAACAATTCTAATACTAAGGCTACATCATATGCCTCTTTTTTGTTAAGCCCTAAAACAACTTTAAAGTATGAAGTAAACCCTTTAAGTAGATTTAAAGCTTCGATGATTTCTGTATTCTCTCGTTTTTCTGGATCCGCTAAATCAACAAACATATAAGGTGAATTATTTCGCTTCGGTAATCTAGTCACAATATTCGTTAAAAGTTTACGCCATACATCAGTCATATAAGGAAGCATTGACCAATTGACAGTCGCAAACATATCGCAACATTCAATCATCTTTGTAAGTTCTGCTTCTCCTACTGTATTGATCAACTGTTCATAGGTTACATTAACTAACGAGGCCATTTTTCCTAATATAAGTTTTCCATCATCAAACTCTACTGCATCGGAATGTCCGGGATTTTCAATGGTAAACAATTTAACTTTTTCTTCTAACGGTTTAAACACGCCATTAATCACTGGATATCCTAAAGTACCAATATAAGTAATTTCTGCTTCATGCATTGCTAAAGCATTACACATTATTGGCCCATTACCTCCAATTTTTGTATGTACTGGAACAAACTCAATATTAGTAGACAATCCACTAGCTCTTTCAACACGTTTTGCAAAAGCTTCGATTGTTTCAATTCTAGTAAAATGAGTATTATCTATTCTTTTATCGACCACATGTATAATTTCATCAATAAAACCATCAAATCCTATTAAAAGATTTAATAGTTTTGGATTCTTTGTTTTTAATTCTTTTATCAATTCAAGTTTTTTATAATCCATTCTCAAACCTCCATACCTTATTAATATTATACAATAAAACTCAAGATATCAAAGAAAAATATCGTGAACTTTAAAAATAATTAAAACTAGGATATTTTAGTGATATAATAGGTAATGTTTAGGGAGAAAGATATGATTTATATTACTGGGGCTACTGGCCATATTGGCAATAATCTTGTAAAAAAATTAGCTGAGAAAAAGATTAAATTTAAGATTCTTGCAAGATCTTTATCAAAAAGTATTGAAGAGTTTAAAGATATAACGATGATTGGTGATATTTTTGACCAAAATTTTCTCGATGAAAATCTTGAATCAAATGCTATTTTCATTCATTTAGCTGCCTTTGTTAATCTTAAAAATAACCAAAGTGACTTAACCTATCATGTTAACTATGAAGGTACAAAAATAATAGCTGATACCTGTGTCAAAAAAAACATCAAACTCATTTATATTAGTTCCGTTGATGCGATTCATTCTCAAGAATATCTAATTAAAGAACCGAAATATCTTGAGCCAGATACTTTGGCTACTCTATATCAAAAAACGAAAGCTATAGCGACAAACTATCTAATTGACTTAACTGATCAAGGACTTCTATCATCGCTTATCTTATACCCTTCTGCAGTCATTGGTATCAATGATTATAAACCTTCACCAATTGGGAAAGAAATAAAAAAATGTTTAAAAAAAAGACTATGTTTATACTTTCAAGGTGGTTATAATTTTATTGATGTTGATGATGTAACTGAAGCAATTATCAAAGGTGTTATTGATAATGTTAAAGGTCAAGTTATCTTGTCCGGTCAATATGTATCACTTTTTCGGATGTATCGCTTAATCTTTGAAACCAATAGGCGAAAAGTTTTAATGATAAAAATACCAGTGTATTTAGTTAAACTTGTGAGTAAGATTATACCTAGGTACAAGGTCATGATAAAAGCCTTGCTATCGAATCATAATTATGATAATTCTCTGATGATATCTAAACTTAACATTCAACCTAAACCAATCTCATCAACAATAAAAAATACCGTAACATGGTTCTTGGAGGAAACAAATCGATGAAAGACTTAGTATATGATTTATACATGAAGCAAAACCTTAACTGTGCGCAAACAATCCTTCAAGCAGTAAATATCCAGTTTAACCTTAATCTTGGTTTTAAAACTGTAGAAGCAATGGCTGGTTTCGGTGGTGGAATGCAGGAAGAGGATGTTTGTGGAGTTGTAAGTGGAGGAGTAGCTGCTTTATCCATTCTTTTTTCTGAATCATTTGAAAAAAAGTTGATGTTTTATTCTGCAATAATCGATTTTAAAGCAAACATTAGAAAGCAGTTTGGGTCTATAGATTGTCGTTTTATAAAACCTGGTTTTCGTGATGAATCACAAGGCTGTTTAAAGGTGATTCTAACCAGTTATGAAATACTTGTTGAAACAATTAGAAAGTATTTCTAATTAGGCAAAACATATAAAGACAAATTCTCAAGCAAACTAAAAAAGTTTACTCCCTTAGGAATAAACTTAGTATAATCTAGATGGTACCGGTAGTCGGACTCGAACCGACACGCTTTTAAGGGCAATGGATTTTGAGTCCATCGTGTCTACCAATTTCACCATACCGGCATAGCAATATTTATTATACACTATTTTATAAAAAAATAAAGAAAAAAATTAGGAAAAATCCTAATTTTTTCTTTCATATACCAATTTATTATTCTTGTATGTTTTTAAAACAATAACATCTTTTAGCTTATCATTAGAAATATTATATATATCTGTGTCAATCTCCAGATAATCTCTTAACTCAGTCTCATATACATATCTTAGATTATCTAATGTATAAGCTTTAACAGCCGCTTCAATTGTCATGCTTTCTTCTGGATTAAGTGGTAGATATTCTGGGAAATCAACACTCTTTCTAGTTACTGCACAATAGATATTATAAAATGGGTTAACCGGTTCAACTGGACTATCAGTACTTAATCCAGTTTTTACACTTTCTACCATGGTCTTAAACAAATACGATTCCTTAGCTCTTTCACCTAATCTATCTTCCACTATTTTTATATCAGAATTGATAAAAATAGGTTGGACAATCGCTCCGATATTATATGTCTTCATCAACTCAATCTGCTTTTTTGTAGCTACTTGATTATGAATTATAGCGTGAGAAGTATCTTTTCTTGGGTAGATTTTATCAGACTCACGAATCACGCTTATAACTTGATCAATCGTTTTATCACCTATGGCATGAATAACACTGTCCATATTACATTGATTAGCTAAATCAACAAGTTCCTTTAATTCTGAATCAGTAAACGTTAATATTCCTGAATTTTCTAAGTCATCACTATATGGTTGATTTAAACTTGCGGTTCTACCACCTAAACTACCATCCGCTAAAATCTTAAGAGGACCCATTTTAAAGTTTTTATACTTCTTATTTGCATACCCTTTTGCTATAAAATCTTTTAATAAAGGTAGAGGCAAATTGACCTGTTCTGTTATTTCTACATCTAATAATCCTTCATTATCGACTTCATTGATTACCTCAATAATATCTTCATATGGTACATTGAAACTAGAGAAATCATCACTAGCAACTTTAGTAATACCATTTCTTAATAATATTTCATTGGCGTTTAAAAGATACCTTCTAAGATCTTTTTTTGTTGGCTGAGGTAGGTGTTGATAGATTAAACCAAGAGCTTTTTCATTAAAAACTCCTGTATGAATATCATAACTACCTCCAGGGACTTGAGGATGATTGGAATCGATTCCCATAAGATTAAGCATTGCTTGATTTACACAAGCAACATGGCCACATATTCGAAATAAGATAGTCGGAACTTCAATGTTTTGAATATCTTCTTTGGTAATTAGTTTTTTTTCAAGCAGATTCTCTTGATTCCAACCTCTACCGATTATTATTGGTAGATTTTTTTTATTTTTTAATGCTTCATTTATTTCTTTAATAGATTTATACTTTGATAAATCTAATATCTCCTGATAATACCCTATACCTAACATATGTAGATGCGAGTCAATAAAAGCTGGAATTTTCATATTTTAATCACCTCTTAAAATAATTATATCATGCAAAAAGAAAAACCTACATTAAAATGCAGGTTTATCTAAGCGAGAGTTCTAACATCTCTTCAGAATATTGATTAGTATATAATTTGTGGTATGAACCTTGTTTCTTTATTAGCTCACGATGTGTTCCTGATTCAATGATTTTACCGTCTTCTAAGACTAAAATCACATCACTATGGACAATTGTCGATAATCTATGAGCAACGATAAAACTAGTTCTTCCTTCTAGTAATTTGTTAATTGCATTTTGAATAAGTTGTTCTGTTTCTGTATCAACACTTGAAGTAGCCTCATCTAAAATCAGAATCTTTGGATCCGCTAATATCGCTCTAGCAAAGGAAACTAATTGTTTTTGGCCAACAGATAGCCTTGAACCACCTTCACCACATTCCGTAGCATAACCGTTTTCGAACTTAATAATAAATCCATGAGCTTCTACTGCTTTAGAGGCCTCGATTACTTCCTCATCCGTAGCTTTTAAATTCCCGTATCGGATGTTTTCCATTACACTACCACTAAATAAATGAGGTGTTTGTAATACATAACCTAAGTTGGAATGTAACCAACCTAAAGATCGCTCACGATAATCCACTCCATCGATTAAAATCTCACCTTTTGTTGGTTCATAAAATCTTGATATCAAGTTAATGATAGTTGATTTACCAGCTCCAGTATGTCCTACTAAAGCGATTGATTGACCAGCTTTAACTTTTAAATTAAAATCAGTTAAAACCTGTTCACCAACATTGTATTTAAAATCAACATCTTTAAATTCTACATCACCAATTAAAGGTTCAAAATTTTCCTCTTTATAATCAAAAATCGTTCCATATTTAGCGATTACTTCTTCCGTATCGACAATATCAGCTTCCGTCTCAATTAAAGATACAATTCTTTCCGCTGACGCTTGTGCTTGTTGAAAACGAGCGTAGAAGTTTGCGATATTATTAATTGGATCAAAAAACTGCCAAACATAGTTAGTGAATAGATACAAAGTACCAATACTTATTGATAAATTGATAACCATGTTACCACCAACATAATAAACTAGCGCAACCCCAATTGAAATAATAAATAACATCGTTGGGAAATAGATTCCTTGAAGTAAATGCGCTCTAATCGATTGACGTCTCATATCTGAGGTTAAATTATCAAACTCATTAAAGTTTTGCTCTTCCAAAACTAGAGTCTTAGTAGTAATAGCACCAGTAATATCTTCATTATAAGCACCCGTAATTTTTGAGTTTACCTTTCTTATTGAACGATAAGCTTTAAGGATATATTTTCTAAAAAAGATTGATAGAGCTGTTAAAATTGGAACTACAATCATAATTACTAAGGCTAATTTCCAGTTTATCAAAAACATAAACACAGTCATCAAAACCATTAAAAATAATCCCCAAGCTAGATCAATCAAACCCCAAGATAATATTTCACTCAGGTTTCTTGAATCCGAAGTCATACGCGCCATAATCCAGCCAACTCTTGTGCGGTCATAATATGAGAAAGGCAATTCTTGTAAATGATTAAATGCTTTTTCTCTAATACTAAACGCTAGTTCCGTTTGAATTCGACCAGCAAAAATAATAAACAAATAAACCATTAAGGCTTGCACAACCATAAAAACAACAAAGTAAATAATTAATAGTGGTAATTTTGAAAAATCCACTGTTGTACTAGCAACATTTGGTCTAATGATATCATCAATTGCAAACTTTGAAATATAAGGATAAATAACATCAGTTGCTGCTAAAACCACCATACATAACATCCCAAGTATCACTTGTTTTTTCAGTGGTTTCATAAATTTAAAAATCTTGTTCCATACTAACCAATCAAGCTTCTTGGATGTGAAGTTCTCTTCATCTTGTAAAAAATCGTTCATCTACCTCACTCCTCCTCTAATTGGAAATTAATTCTTGATTGAATTTCCCATATATTCTTATATAAACCATTTCGTTTAATTAATTCGTTATGTTTTCCACTTTCTTTAATCTTTCCATCTTCAATTACGATAATCTTATCAGCTTCACTAGCTGTTGTGATTCGATGGGTAATAATAAATACAGTAGACTCCTTCCATTCTCTATTTAATGCTCTTCTGATTTGAATATCTGTTTCGGTATCAACTGCTGATAAACTGTCATCAAAAACTAAAATTGGTTTTGGTTTTAATAGCATTCTAGCAATCGCAACTCTTTGTTTTTGCCCACCAGAAAGTGTTACTCCTCGTTCACCAACTAAAGTTTTATAACCTTTTTCAAAGTTCATAATATCATTATGTACTTGAGCAATTTTGGCTACATTTGAAACTCTTTCACTATCTGTTTTTGCGTCAGATATTTTGATATTATCTTCTAAAGATTTAGAAAATAAGAATGGTTCTTGTAAGATTACTCCTACATTTTTTCTAAGATGATGTTTCTCTATATCTTTAATTTCAACACCATCGATTAAAATTTGACCTTTTTGATAATCTAATAATCGAATCAATAGGTTCATCAAAGTTGACTTTCCTGAACCGGTTTTACCGATTATCGCGACTGTTTCCCCTTGATTAATCGAGAAACTAACATCAACTATTTGTTCTTCATTGGAATCATCAAATTTAAATGATACATTTTTAAATTCTACATCACCCTTAATTTCTGGTTCAACTTTACCTGTTTCACCAACGTATTCACCTGGATTTGAAATAATATGATCTAATCTAGATACCGATACGATTGTCTTAGAGAAATCTCCAACCAGTCTACCTAATTGACGCATTGGCCAAATGATATTCCCTGCATAAGCAAGAAAAGCTGTATAGACCCCAATACTAATAACTCCTCGAGAAGCATAGATAATCCCCACCAAGGCAATTATAAAGAATTGGATGAAAGATATAAAATCTGTAGAACTCCAGTAAACCGCCATACTCCTTACCAATTTAAAGTCAGAATCGGTAAATTTACGGTTTAAATTTTTAAATTTATTTACTTCAAATGATTCATTCGCAAAAGCTTTAACAACTCTAGCACCACTAACATTTTCTTGTACGTGAGTCGTCATAATCGCTTCATTTGATTCGATTTCATTGAACATTTTTTCAACTCTTCTAAAATAAAAGACTGCACCTGTAAATAATATCGGAGCAATTATCAACGAAATCCACATCATAGTCATATTCAAGTTTGACATTTGATATATTGATAACCCTACTAAAAGACCTAATCTAATAATTTCAATACTTTGTTCAGAAATAAATCGTTTATACATTTCCACATCGGTTGTACAACGCTGTATAATATCTCCAGTCTCCGAATGAGAGTGAAAATAATAGTTGGCATCTTGTAATCTCTTATATAAAGTATTTCTTAAATCATATGCAGTTCTTTCTGCAAATAAACCTGAGATAGCTCTTCTAATAAAAATTAGTAAAGCTCTTGCTAGCGCTAATACAACAATTAGTATTGCAGCTAACATCAATTGCTTCAGTTTCGTATCAGCGATTAATAAATCCGCGAAAAACTTAGGCAACTTACTTCCACCATCATCAAACTCCAAGATAACATCAATGATATGTTGTCCAAACAATGGTATTAGTGTTCTAAAATATGATACAAAATATAACGCAACCAAAGCCGGTATCATCAATAATGAGTTTTTACCCATCCACTTCAACATCAAACGAAAATGTTTGATAATATTTCGACTTGGTTTATCTTTTTTTATTGTGTTTTCCAAAATATGTACCTCCTGAGCAAGTAAAAACTACATTTTTTTAATCACTTGCATCCCCAAAAGCCTCATGCCTTCATCTAAAATGTTTCTAATGATTGAGATTAAGCATAGTTTAGTATTTCTCTCTAAATCATTTTCAACCATTATTTTTTCTTTGGCATAAAAGCTATTAAAATAACTCGCTAAAACGAGCAAGTATTTAGCCAATACTGATGGCGAATACTCCTCTTTAGCCTTAACTAAAATTTCTTCATATTGAGCAATAGTTTTGATTAATTCAAAACTATGATCTTGTTTAAAAAGTTCAAAATCTACTTTTTCGCATGTAAATTCATTTTCTTCAAGCACTGAAGTTATTCTTACTGATGTATATTGTAAATACGGCCCAGTTTGTCCAACAAAATTCACCATTTCTTCAAGATTAAATTCAACATCATTACTGCGATAATTCTTTAAATCATTAAAGATAATTGCGCTTACTCCGATTTTCTTTGCAATGCTTTCTTTGTCACATAAAGACGGATTTTTCTCGTTAATATAAGCTAACGATAAATCCGATGCTTCATTCAATACATCCACAAGTTTAACGGTTTTTCCTTTTCTAGTAGACATTTTTTTCCCATCTTGTAGTACCAAACCAAAATTAATATGATGGATATCTTGATAGAAATCATAACCCATTCTTTGAACAACATGTTTCAGTTGTTCAAAATGCAATTTTTGCTCATTACCAACAACGTAAAGTACCTCATCGAATTTATAGGTATTTTTACGGTAAAATAAAGCAGCTAAATCCCTAGTAATATACAGTGTTGACCCATCAGATTTCTGAATTAATGCTGGTGGCATAGAGTCTCCTAAATCGACAATCATTGCACCTTGGTCGAGTTTCAATAAATCCTTTTCTTTCAACTCATCCACTACTGCTTGCATTTTATCATTATAGAAAGCTTCGCCATTATAAGAATCAAAGTCAACTCCTAATTCCTCGTAAACTTTCATATATTCTTCTAAAGATACTTTTCTGAAGTAAGACCATAATTCAAAGTATTCTGGATTGCCTTGTTCCAGTTCTTTAAAAATTTCTCTGGCTTTTTCTTCTAACTCCGGATTCTTTTCAGCTAACTCATGGAACTCAACATAGAGTTTAGTTAACTCTTCAATCGGATTAGTTTTTACTAATTCCTTATCACCAAAGTTTAAATATGCATAAATTATTTTGCCGAACTGAGTACCAAAATCACCGAGATGATTGATTCTTACAACCTTATATCCTAGTTTTTCAAGAATATTGCCAATCGCTTGACCAATGATTGTTGATCGTAAATGACCAACAGAAAAAGGCTTTGCAATATTAGGTGAGGAATAATCAATCACAATTGTTTTGTTTTCACCGAGATTTAAACTGCCATAATCTTCTCTTTTCGCTTCTTTGATAACTGCTTCCGAGAAGTAAAGTCGATCTAGAGAAATATTGACAAATCCCCCGACAATCTTAATATCACTGATAACATAGTAAAATGTCGACTGTTTTAATAGTTCAACTATTAAGTCAGCCACTTCCTTCAACGGTTTTCTTAGAACCTTCACCACTGAAAACACAGGAATTGAGATATCTCCTAATCCACTAGTCTTTGGTTCTTCTACTACAATATTTATTTTTTGATTAAACTTGTTCCATAACATAGATTCAAGTTCTTCTCTTATCGTATTTTTTAATTTATCTATCATTTTATTTCCCTCTTTTCTTACATAGATATTTTAGCATAAATTGTTAATCTAAAATATCTAAATCTGAGTATTTTGTAAATAAGACTTCCAAATCTCTTTCTTTTTCTTTAACTAGATTAGCCAAATCATTATATTTGTCTAAATCAGAGTAGTTTTCTTCATTAAACAGTGATTGTCTTAGATTTTTAATCTCTTGTTCTAGAGTTACAATCTCTTTCTCTAGTTTTTCTTTTTCTTTCTGTGGATTTCTGGAAACACTTCTTTCATTGCTTTGTGTCTTCTCACTTTTTTTATCATCCAAATGAGTTAAATACTCCTCATAATTACCATTAAAGACATGACATTCACTATCCAGTTTTATAATTTTTGTCGCAACTTTGTTTATAAAGTAACGGTCATGAGAAATGAAAATCATTGGTCCTTCATAGTCTTCAAAAATATCTTCAACGATATTTTTTGAATCAATATCTAAGTGATTAGTCGGTTCATCTAAAACCAAAACATCTGGTTTTTCTAGCATCAACATCAAAATTTGAAGTTTTACTAATTCGCCACCACTTAATACTTTTACTTTTTTAAACACATCTTCTTTTTGAAACTCTACCCTAGCTAAATCACTTCGAACCTCATACAAGGTTTTCTGTGGATAAATGCTATGGACTGTTTCAATTAAAGTTAAATCAGGATTAAATTGAGCTAAGTTCTGATCAAAGTAACCAAACTTAAGTTTACGATAAAATCTATAGGTACCACTTAAGGGTATTAACTCCCCTATTAATGTTTTAATCAAAGTAGTTTTACCAGTTCCATTATTACCAATAATACCAAGTTTTTCAAAACCTCTCATTTTAAAATTAATATTCTTAATTAATGGTTCTTCATAACCAATCTCTAAGTTTTCCACTTCAAGAATATGGACATTAGTTGGCCTTTTTGTTTGAAATTTCACATGAAGATGAGAATTCGATTGGGTAGGAAGTTCAATCCTTTCAATCCGATTAATCTTCTTGATGCGATCTTGTGCACTTCTTGCTTTTTTAGCTTTATAACGAAAACGATCGACAAAGCTCTGCAAATGAGCTATTTGCTTTTGTTGTTTTTGATATTTCTTTAACAATAAATCATAACGATTTACTTTTTCAAGTTCGTAATAATCGTAGTTGCCATGATAAACTTCAATTGATTGGTTATCGATTTCATAAATTTTCTTTACAACTTTATTTATAAAGTACTTATCATGAGTTATTACTAAAACAGCACCATGATATGATTTTAAATAATCTTCTAACCATTCGATAATTTCAATATCCATATGGTTGGTTGGTTCATCAAGGATTAATAAATCCGGTTCAATCATCAATAGTTTCGCAAAAGCAATTCTAGTTTTTTCACCACCAGAAAAACTCTCAATTTCGCGGTTATACTGATTCTTATCAAAACCAAATCTTGTTAAAAGCATATCGATTTTCGTATGATAATCATAACCACCAAGTACCATGTATTCGTGTTCTTTATTGCTATAGCGATTTAACATTTTCTCAGAATGGTCATTTTTCAGTTCTTCCGCTAAATCTTTTAACTCATTTTCAACTTTTATGATATTTTCAAAAACTGAAAGACATTCATCAATAAGCGTATTTCTCTCTGATTCAATGATTTTTTGAGAAAGATAACCGATTTTTGCCTGCCTAAAAATAAAAATTTCCCCAGAATCTGGGGTAATTTCGTTTAATATCATCTTGACCAAAGTGGTTTTTCCGACACCATTGCGTCCGATCAAAGCCACCTTCTCATCTTTATTAATCTCCAAAGAAATATCGTCAAAAAGCACATTACCGCCAAATGTTTTATTTAGGTTATTTATTCGTAATAAGTTCATAGTGTCACCACCTAAAATTTTAAATTTAGCGATACTTTTTTTATTTCGCCAATAATATTCTATCAAACTTCAGTTAATTATACAACAAAAAAATAAAAACAGTTTGAGTTCAAACTGTTTTATGCAGGGTATATTAGGGCTAAAATCGCAAAAGTTGTATAATAAACACCAATCAACATTATTACCACTCCAATAATTCTTGTCAGAATTATTGCGTTTTTCTGTGGTTCACTTGTGGATTTATATTTATAATTTTGCATAGCTTTGATAAATCGCTTTGGGTATAATGTTAATCTTAAGCCAACATAAAAGAAAGCCAATCCGATCACAATTCCAATTATTTTTAAAAACATAGTTCCTCCCTAGTCGTCTTTAAGAACATTCTCATTTCTTTGATCGAGAATATATGGATTTTCCATAATCTTTTTAAACTCTCTTAAAGACAGGCTGTTGTATAATCCGTCAGAAATTCTTTCATCAACTACAACACCCATTTTCATGATTTTTCGAGCTCCAATTTCATTGGTTAAAGGATTAATAACTCTTGGTTCATACTTTTCTTTCCCCATAGATACAAAAAGACCAGTTGTTCCAAAATTATAAATATGGTGATATACCGTTTCCATATTAATCGATTTTAAGTTAACTAAAAAGATTGAGGTATGAAATGGACTAGCATCAAGTATCTTTTTTCCTAACATTCCATGTTTATCTAACCACATTAAAAATCTCACCATGACTTTAATAAAAAAGTTTGGTGCTCTCGTTAAAACCTTGGCGATATGATCGGTTTCATTGTGGATATCTCCACGGTTTTCTTTTATAACTTGATGAACCTTTTCCATTACATCATAGATCGATTCGCTGCCATCAAAGCTTAATTTCACAGTTGTTTCTTCTGCTTGATCAGTCAAACGCTTCTTAATCGCAAAAGAGACTTGAATATTATTTCTTTTGAAGATTCTACCATTGACAATAAAACGATTAAGTTTCGGTCTGGTCGATACTACTCTTACAAAAGATGCCATTACTATATCCATATAAGTAAGTCTGATATTTTCATTCTTACGTTTGTCTAAGATATATTTATCTAGGTATTCACAATCGATTTCCTGTAGTTGCATAACCATTGCGTCATTTCTATGAAACATGATATGAGGTACAAGTCTCATAAACGGATCAATATTCTTAACCTTTTTACCATCACTTCTTAATCCAAACATTTTGTCAAACCTCCATAAATTACCTATGATTTTATCACAAATTCTATTTCTAAGCAATAATATTTAAATTAGTTAAAAAACTAAACGAAAAACTGTTAGTAATATGTTATAATTTTCAATGAATAAAAAATATCTATTAGGAGAGTATTAAACATGAATTTAAGAAAATACGATTATATTTTGATTCCATTTATCTTATTACTGGTGTTTTTATTTGTCACCTATTTTGGAAATCAAGTATATGCCGAAGCAGTTGGTAACCGAGGTGTAGATTACTCATACATCTTTATCGGCTTCAATAACAAAGTTCCATTTCTAGCTTGGACAATTTATCCTTATATTATCGCTTATCCTTTCTGGGGATTAACTTTCATCTACATGAGCATGCGTTCAAAAGAAAACATGTATAACCTATTAACTATGGCCATAATAACCTTTTTAGTTTGTGGGGTCTGGTATTTCTTTTGGCAATCCGATGTTGAAAGTTGGCGTGTAACATCAGGACTGTTCTTAAATAATGACTATGCAACACCAAGAACAGATTTAAATTTTACCGAAAGCATTGTTATGATGATTTATCAAGCAGCTGGACCTAGAAACGCCCTACCATCGATGCATACCTTAATGAGTTGGTTATGTATCCTTAGTTTAAGATTAGATAAAAAAACACCAAACTGGGCTAAAATTACAATTTGGGTATTATCACTCGCAATAATTATTGCGACTCAAACTTTAAAACAACACTATATTATCGATTTAATTGCGGGAGTTATCCTTGCTGAACTAGCTTATTGGTTGCTAAAGGATTCTATTGTTGTTAGAAAGATAAGATCTTGGGTAGAAGCATTAAATAAGAAATTAAAATTAGGGTCATGATTCTATGAAAAAGTTTTTGATTTGTTGTGAAGATGAATATTTAAAACTAAGGTTTTCTAAACTACTAAGTGAAAACCATTATCACTATGACATAACAAATCAACCAATCAAAAAGTCTGATTTAATTCATTATGGTCTAATCATCATCCATTCATCCTATAAACTCTATCAACTCCAAGGATTTATTGAAAATGTAATAGTCGCAAAACAAGCATTAATTATCTATGTTTCTACGAATCCTTTTTCTAGTAGTTTCACTCATCTAAAGAATCAAGAGTACTTAATCCTTGTCGACGAATACAAACTCGATACGGAATTCGTTATTGCGATTAGACTCTTTAATAAATATCAAAAAATCATTGAAGAATTAAGAAAGACTAATGAAGAATTAAACAAGAATTATGTAGAAAAAACGAATTATTACCAATGTAAACTTATCTTGATGGAACAAGGAATGAAAGAAGCTCAAGCACATCAATATATCCTGAAGTACGCTATGGATAATCATTTAAGCAAAACAGAAGCATGTAAGCGTTTAATTGAAGCAAATAAATCATAATCTATTGATTTATTTGCTTTTTATTTGTATAATTTACGAAAATAGCAATGGCGCTAAAAAGAAAGGTTATTGATGATTGAAAATGCCTAGGTATTGATTCGATTATTAATAAGAAAAAGTTCAATGAAAAAATATTCAAAAAGTGAGATTCTCAGAATTGCAAAAGAAGAAAATGTACGTTATATTCGTTTGATGTTTACCGACATCATTGGCACTATCAAAAGCGTTGAAATTCCTGTAGGCCAACTTGAAAAAGCCCTCGATGGAAGAGTAATGTTTGATGGTTCCTCAATTGAAGGCTTTGTCAGAATTATGGAAGCAGATATGTATCTAAAACCTGATTTAGACACTTGGTTAATCCTTAGTTGGGAAGAAACCCACTACGGAAAAGTTGCTAGACTAATCTGTGATGTCTACACTCCAGAAGGTACTCCTTCTGCAGCTGATCCTCGTTCAAACCTCAAAAGAGTTATTAAGAAAATGAACGATTTAGGTTTTTCTACTCTAAACATCGGTTTTGAACCTGAGTTCTTTCTGTTCAAACTTGATGAGTCTGGTAAGATTACTATGGATGTTATGGATGAAGGTGGGTATTTTGACTTATCTCCAATTGATGGAGCTGGCGACTGTCGACGTGATATCGTGCTTGAACTTGAAAGAATTGGTTTCACAATGGAAGCTAGTCACCATGAAGTAGCTCCAGGTCAAAATGAAATTAACTTTGAGTTTTCAAACATTGTTGAAGCTTGTGATAAAGTCCAAACATTTAAACTAGTAGTTAAGAACATCGCAAGAAGACATAATCTACATGCTACATTTATGCCAAAACCAATCGCAAATATTAACGGTTCAGGAATGCACACAAACTGTTCTCTAGCAGACTTAGATGGAAATAATGCTTTCTATGATCCGAAGGATGAAATTGGCTTAAGTCTAGTAGCTAGACAATGGCTAACAGGAATATTAACTCATTCAAGATCATTCTGCGCAATAACCAATCCAACAGTTAATTCATATAAAAGACTTGTTCCTGGATATGAAGCACCATGTTATGTTTCATGGTCAGAACACAATCGTTCCGTAATGGTAAGAATACCAGCAACTAGAGGGAAAACAACTAGAACAGAAATCAGATCTGTTGATACAGCCGCTAATCCTTATCTAGCTATGGCAGTAATTTTAGCATCAGGACTTGATGGAATTGAAAGAAATCTTCCATTGATAGGTCCAGTTAACGAAAATCTTTTTGCTTTAACCAAAACAGAAAGAGAAGCTTTAGGTGTTAAGAATCTACCGGATAACTTAAAAGAAGCTATTGATCTTCTACGTGAGGATAAACTCATAGAAGAGACTTTAGGATCTCATATTTTCAATAAATTTATCGAGTATAAAACGAGAGAATGGGATGACTTTAGAAGAACTGTTACGGAATGGGAAATTAAAAAATATATTAAACTAATCTAAATAATAAGAGAGATTCGAATTTTCGAATCTCTCATTTTTTTACTCAATATCAATTATTCTCATTGTATTAGTTGAACCATGTTTTTGGCCCCAACCTGAGGTAATAACTAAGGTAGCACCTGGTTTAAAGCCAAATTCTTTTGCGACCTTTATCGCAACTTCATCATGATACCTTAAATCAGTAACATTTTCTCCGATAGTCGCAAATACTCCCCAATAATATGATAGTCTTTGACAGGTGTCAACACTATTAGTGATGGCAATAATCGGTACACCTGGTCTAAATTTACACATTCTTTTTGCTGTACCACCAGTTTCTGTAAAAGCAATGATTACTTCCGCTTTAGGCAGAGTAATAACCGTTTGGCTAACAGCTATTCCAATAGCGTCATTTGTGGTTTGATGAGAAGACTTAATCGATCTTTGTAGTCTTTCTTCATATGGAATGATATCTTCAATAGCCTTAGCAATTGTGTCCATAGTCAAAACTGACTCAATCGGATACTCCCCAGCAGCAGTTTCACCAGATAACATTATTGCATCAGAACCATCTAATATGGCATTTGCAACATCACTCGCTTCTGCTCTTGTCGGTCTTGGTGATAACATCATTGATTCCAACATATGTGTAGCAGTAATTACTGGTTTACCTACTTCATTTGCTTTCTTGATAATCTTTTTTTGATATATTGGTACTAGTTGAGTTGAAACTTCAACCCCTAAATCGCCTCTAGCTACCATAATACCATCAGAAACCTCAAGAATCTCATCAAGATTATCAACACCTTCTTGATTTTCAATTTTTGCAATTAACTCAATAGTCTCAGATTTTTCTTGTTTTAAGATTTCTCTAACAGCTAATACATCCTCTTTTCTTCTAACAAAAGAAAGTGCAATCATATCAACTTTATTTCTACAAGCAAATCTAAGGTCTTGATCATCCTTTTCAGATATAAAAGGCATAGATAACTTCACATTAGGAACATTCACACCTTTACGACTTTTTATAACTCCAGAATTATTAATCACACAGGTAAACTCACCAACTGATTTATCAATTACAGTTAAACGCATTTTACCGTCATCAATTAATAAGAAATCTCCAACTTCAATGTCATCAAAAAGCTCTTCTGAACTAAGATGAAAAGCTTCGTTTGTACCTAATACTTCTTCTTTAACAACCTTAACTTGATCACCAGTTTTAAACTTTGCCAGATTATCTTTGAACATACCTGTTCTAATTTCTGGTCCTTTTGTATCAGCCATAATTCCAATATAGCGTTTCAGTTTTTTTGCTTCATCACGAATGATATCGATCCGTCTTTTATGCTCCTCTGAATTCCCATGAGAAAAATTCAACCTAGCAACATTCATCCCAGCATCAATCATTTTTCTTATCATTTCCGCTGAATCAATTGCTGGTCCAATAGTACAGACAATTTTAGTTTTCCTTTTCATAATAGCCTCCAATACTCAAATATATTATACTACAATTATCTAACAAAATAAACTTAAAAAGAAAACCAGAAAAACTAATACTTTTGTTTTTCTGGGATAACTCCTCTAACTCCACCGCTTGGATCATCGCAATCATTTTCATACCGAGGAATTAAATGAATATGTAAATGCATAACAGTTTGTCCAGCTGCTTTACCATTATTTATACCAAGATTATAGCCATCTGGCGAAAACTTTTTATCTATGATTGTTTTACATTCTTTAATATTTTCATCCATATCCAGTAATTCTTCTTTGTTAATCGAAAAATAATCCTCAATATGACGTTTAGGTATAATCAAAATATGTCCTTTTGTTACTGGATAATTATCATAGATAGCATATGTGGTTTTATTATCAAATATTATTCCTTGTTTAGTTTGTAAGATATCACAGAATAAACAACTCATTTTCTAATGAATAAACCAATACCGATGACAATTAATACAGCTGGAACTAAATATCCACCTAAATCTACATTTTGTTCGCGTAAGAACAATACTACTCCAATAATTAATAAAACCGTATTACCAGTTGTCATGCCTTGTTTAGACATGGACATAATAGCAGGTACAATTAAAAATAAAGTCCACCAACCATCAAAAAAGATATTAAAATTAAATACATCGAATTGTTGTAATAAGAATAACGCTCCTAATACTACCAAAATTAAACCAAATAATTTACGATTTGTCATTTTACACCCTCCATTATATTCTACTCTAGATTGTAACTAATAATTTATCATATGTCAAACAATTTTCATAAACGAAAAATATTAAAAACAAACTTAACAAAATCTTATACTATATTAAAGCCTTTACTTCTTTTAAACTATCAATCCGATAATCCGCTAAATCCGAAGTTTTAGCATCATTGATGGCTACTGCAATAAATCCGCCTGCCTTAGCAGCTTCAATACCAGCAATCGCATCTTCAATTACCAAACAGTTTCTGGGACTAACACCTAGTTTTTCACTTCCTAAAAGGAAAACTTCTGGATCTGGTTTAGAGTTCACGATATCATTACCATCGACAATGCAATCAAACTCATTCATTAAATGTATTTGTTTAAGAATGGTTTTCGTATTTCTGCTTGAAGAACCAATCGCTACTAATATCTTTTTTTCTTTTAAAAAATCTACCAATTCTTTAGCGAAAGGAAGAATATCTTTTGGTGATAAGTTTTCAAGAGACTTTCGATAGATATCATTTTTAAACTCCGTTAACTTCTGTTTTTCTTCAAGACTATATTTTTTATCAGTCAACTCTAGAATGATGTCTAAAGAATCCATTCTTGACACTCCTCTTAACCGGTTATTTATCGTCCGGTTGAAATCAATGTTTTCTTGCTTTGCCAGAGCTAACCAAGCTTGATAATGAAATTCATCAGTTGATACAATTACTCCATCTAAATCAAATATTACTGCTTTAATCATTACTCATTCCACCTAATTTCTATACTACTTCTTTTTAGTTTAACATAAGCTTTATTTTTTCCAACTTTAACATTAAACTCTAATCTTCTAATATCGCTTGGTAATAAAGAATCACCTGTCAACAAATACCCTTTATGTTCTAAGGCAGCTACTCCATATACTAAGAAATTATAAATCGCTCCTGAAAGTCCTAAATCTAACAGTAGATGCTCTTTATTCTTTGTTTCATCATCGATTACACTCTGTTTTAAATATGATTTAAAATTCTTAAACCCTTCCTTTTCATAACCTAATCGAACCTGATTAACACTTAAGAAGTATTTACCATAGAGATTTGGTTTGATAACAGGTTGATAGTAAAGATAATTCGCTCTTTTTTCGACTAGTGAGAAATCCTCAGGAACAACTGTGAATAAAGCTAGAATATCCGGTATGGCTATCACTTTTTCTTCGGCAAAATAATTTTCATACATTTCATAGACATTATCTGAATTAATCGATTTTATATATAATTTATTCTTTACTATTCTAATTTTATGAATCAAATCATCATAGCTTTTATTCTTTAAGAAATCTTCTACTTCATTACGGCTCATGTTTTTTGCTTTCGCAACCAAAGAAATGGTAATTGCTAGAGTATTTTTAACTAAGTAATTTAACAAAGTGTTATTGTTAATTCCTTTCATCTCTCCAAAGAGAGAATCAACATTTAAGATATCATAATGAGTAGACTTATCGTTTATCTTAACGGTATCTATATAAAACTCACGCATCTCTAACGCCATTTCTAAAGCTCCAGATAAAAGAATTTTTGTATCCTGCGTCTGGTTTATATACTTATCTAAATTATGAACAATTAAAGCGTTTAAATAGAGATCTGTTTTCTGGCTTGAATATAACGCTCCTTTTTTCTTAACTTTTTTGGCTTTTTTCAAGGCATCTCCTAGGTTGTTTACTCTACTCATCAATAGTCTTTTTGCGTGACTAAAATCAGTATTTAAAAAATACCTAAAGATAAACATCTCAATTTCGCTTCCAAGACTGATTGCTTGGTCTGTTAAACCACTGGATGAGTAGGTTGCCTGACTAGAGTAAGGCCGATGTGAAAGTAGTTGAAAGAGATTGTATTGACTATATTTAGCAACCAAATCATTGTTGACAATTTCAATAGCAGTGTCTTTCCATAGTTTCTTCCATTGTAGTTTGTTTTGTTCATAACATTGCTCATAACCTAATGCCATTTTCTGTTCAATTGCTTTTCTCAGTTTTTCAAGATTCTTTCGACTATTAGTTCCAATTCCCGCATACTTAACAATCTCATAATGCTCACCAGCAGTTAACTCCATGGAATAATTTTCTAAAAAATTGGAATTCTTCTGTCTAGAAAAGTGACTAAAGTTCTTTTGAATAGAACTAACAATATATAGTGGTTGTAAACTTTTTTGATGTTTGGCTGAAAAACTAAACACCCCTTCGTTTAACTGTACTTCAATGTCTTTAAAATCCTCTTTATAGTTATCCGAAAACTCATTGTCAATCCCTTGAAATAACTCAATATCAATATTATGATTTGCAGAGATATTATATTTCATATAACAAAGCGAAAGATCTTTTTGATCAAGAAATTTCTCACTATAAATTGTAACATCAATATTATCGACAGTATAAACAGTTTCCCTTGTAAAAAGTCCTGTTTCAACATCTAAACTTTGTTCGTGGTGTTTAGGAAGAATAGTCTTTGGATGTAACAATTGATTATTAGCAACTACTTGAATATGCAATGGGTTAGGAATAGAGGTATAATGCTTTTCCTTACCTACAATACTGTACATTCCATTAACTTTAAAATGAGCTTTATCGACTTGTTTTAGTTCTTCCATAATGGAACTAAAACCTAAATATCCATTAGCAATAACATATTTATTATTCAACTTCTCAATCAACTCTAAAGAAATTCCTGTATGTTTAATTACAGCCATAAAATCCTCCTGAAATACTCCTAAATTTATTATAACAAAAAAATAATATATACCAAAACGAATTTTAAATAAGAATAATTCTTAATATTTAAAACAATTTAAAGAAAAACGTTAAAAATCCTATATTTTAAGCGAAATATAATTTTTATTTGTTGCTTTTTTTTTGCTTATTTGTTAAAATATTTACGCGATTACTAATGGAGGTGAAATAATGGCTAATAACAAACAACAAATCAAACGTAATACACAAAATGAAAAAAGACGTCTTGCAAATAACTCATTTAGATCTTCACTAAAAACAGCTATCAAAAATGTTGAAGTTGCAGTTGCTAACAATGAAAAAGAAAAAGCAGTTGAAGCGTTAAGTGTTGCTTATAAGAAAATCGATAAAAGCGTTGCTAAAGGCATACATCATAAAAACTATGCTAATAGACAAAAAGCTCGTTTAACAAATAAAGTTAATAAATTATAAGAAAAAAGCCAATGGGCTTTTTTTTTATTTTAACAAGAATAATCTTGCTCCTAAATCCTGATCTATTCTTCCTGATTTTATTTCAAAATCAAGTTGCGCTAGTTCAGCTATGTTTGCGAAAAGAATCTCATCGCTAACATCACTAGCATTTTTCATCATATAATAAACCCGACCACTTGAATAACCAAAAAACTTTTCGATATCAAACTTACTGTATTTTATTTTCATCAAAGCTTTCGTATAAAGGATTTCAAGAAACTTACTGGCAACAGTTGCTAAAATAATTGTGTTCTTAACATTATGGAGAATTAAATCATTATAGACTTTAAAAACCTTATCTTTATCTTTTTCAAGTAGAGCATTAACCAAATCAAAAATATTGTCTTCTACTTCTCTACTAACTACTTCAAACACTGTTTCTGAATCAATCTCTTCTAGATTATAAGCATAATAAATTAGTTTATTCAACTCGTTGTTCAAGTTATCGAGATTTTTATTTGCTCGATTAACAAATTGTGAAAGAGCAAAAGGCTGAATTTTTAAATTATGTTTGTGAAGTTCTTTTCTAATATAATCATAGACATCAAAAGACTTATCATTGCTTGAGAACTTTTTATTGATAATATTTTTACTTAAGTACTTCACCAATTTTCCCTTAAAATCTAAAGTATCAGTAGCAACTTGAAAAACAAGAATAGTTTGGTCTAACTTCATGTCACAGAAACTAATAATCTTTTCCACCAAATCCGAAGACACATTATCTTCTGAAGTCAAAAACTTACAGTTCTTAATTACTACACCTTTTTTATCAACAAGAAAAGGTAAAGTCATCGCATTAGTTAAGGCGTTCTCTAATCCCACTTCTTCATAATCATACACTTCTACATAAGATAAATCGATTTCATTTTCATTGAAAACCAAATCGGTTTCTTTTTTTATGGAAAAATGATCGTCACCATAAAACAAATAACAGTTTTTATTCATAAAATCAATTTATCCTTTCTTAATCAAGATACTATTATTATACCAAAAAAATTGTATAAATGTTATACCTTGATGTAGATTTAAGTCATAAATTTTTGCTTTTCTCGGTATACCCAACTAGAAACAACTACTAAATCCGTAATATTCTCATAATAAAAGGTAATTGTCCCTAATAAATCCGTTCGATAAACGGATACCCCAGCTCTTTCTAATCTATTTATCACCTCGTTAGAAGGATGATTATATTGATTCTGTCCTACTGAAATTACTGCTTTTTCCGGTTTAAATTTGTTAAGAAATTCTAATGTAGTAGATGTATCAGAACCATGATGAGCAATTTTCAAAACATCTAGGTCAAACTCATAATCTTGGACTAAACGGTTTTCAGTTACCGCCTCTATATCGCCTGTAAACAACCAATTATGATTACTTATTTCTAGATAGATAACTAAAGAGTTGTTATTCTCATCTTCATTCGAAAATTCATTAATTATCTGCATCTTAACTCCTGCACAGTTTAAAATATCACCAACTCTCCCTATTCGATATTCCATAGAACCACTGAGAGGTATTTCTTGATTGACAATCAAACTATCAACCGATAAATAGTTTATGATATCTACCATTTCTCCATAATGATCATCATGAAAATGTGTAATGATTAAAAAGTCTAGACTATGAATGTTTTGTTTTATAAAGTAATTAATTACACTATTATAATCATCTGGCTTACCCGTATCAATTAAAATATCACAATAACCTTGATGAATATGAATTGCGTCCCCTTGATTCACATCGAGAATCCTAACATAGCTGATATTAGGGAGGTATTTTAAATAGATATTTATTGAGGTTATTACTATTAAAGCTGTTATAAGATATATCCTTCTAATTTTATGATACTGAACTAAACAAAAAACTAAGACTAGCCAATATAACATCTTTGTTAAGCCACTAATAAAGCTAAAGTTTAAATAAGTATTAGCTTGATAACTAAACTCTAACAAGAGTTCAAATCCAGAGATAATTGCTAAATATATCTTTTCCAATCCAGGTATAATTACCAAAATAAACGACGCTGGTAAAAAGAGATTGCTGACATAACCGACAAAAACCACATTATAAACTGGATTTAGCAAACCAATAGAATTGTTTAAATTGACAATGATTGGTAAACTAACAACAGTAGCCAAAATACCGATATGAAATATCTGAGAAATCTTACTATTATTTTTCCATAACGTTTTACCTAATACAATGGAAAAAGCAATCATAAAAGATAGAATAAATCCAGTTCCATATAGATAATATGGATTATATAATAAGAAACCAATCATAATGAAAGCTAAAATATCAGTTTTGCTAAACATCATTCCATCTGTAAGAAAAACACCAATGACCAATAAAGAAGCTCTAACAATTGAAACTGCAAAAGAAGTCATAATATTATAGGCTAATAGACAACTAGTAATAATAAAGCGGTAAGTGCTCTTCTTAAGAAATAAGAAATCAAGAATAAAACTAATAAATGCAATCATTATTCCTAGATGCATACCTGAAACTGCAAACAAATGACTAACACCAATTTTAGCAGTTTTGTTGGTAAAATCACTATCCAAATCAGACTTATCTCCAAGAATAAATAGATTTAGAAACATGGTTGATTCTTCACTAAAACGACCAGCAAAATAAGACTTTATTTTTAAGGGTATGAACTGCCAGATGAATTTACTTCCCTCAATACTAATGTTATCAACAAAAATCTCAGATCGAATGTTCTGAGATTTTAAATAACTATCGTAATCGAAATCATTTGGTAAGTTTTGATAATCTCTCTCAATTTTTTCTCCGGAGAAATAAACTACCATTCCTACCTTATATGAAGAAGCATTATCCAAATATAGATAATGCTTCCCCTTATTTTCAATCACTAGTTTATTATGTTCAACCCCAATAACAGTGCCTTTTGTAGGTGTAAGTTGATTATCTAGATAATGAAACCTAAGACCAATAAGACCAAAAATAATAAAAGCATAGATTACCATATTTTTACTAGTTTTGAAAAGATATACGATTTCAAAAACTAAAAGAATAATCGCAAAATAGTATTGTCTAGATAAACTATATAAAACAGCCGCAATTGCAAGATGAATATATCTGGAACTATCATACAGTAATAGATTCTTTAATCTTCTCATAAACACTTGTTTTTATTCCAGAAACTAATTGAATATCCTCAATAGTTTGGAAAAAACCATATTCACTACGATAATCAATAATTCTTTGCGCAAGAATATGGCCTATACCATTGAGGGTTGATAGAGTTTCTAAATCAGCAGTATTGATATTAATCAAACCTGATTGCTCCACATATATTTCTTCTTCAGTTTGTGTGTACCCAGGAATTCTTACTACACTTCCTAAAACCAAAACTTGATCAAAATCAATAAGATAACTATTTGCTTCTTCCGTTAATCCTCCTGCTAAATGGATTAATTCAAACACAGTGATATCTCTTGCAACATAATAAACATCAGGATAAACCACTTCGCCTTGAATAGAAACATAAATCATTTGCTTTTCTTGTATTTTAGGAATAGTAATTAGTTCTCCATTAACAAGTGTCATTGTAAAATCAACAAGATTTATATCTGCCTCTTGAGTAAAACCACCAGCACTTCTGACTAAATCAAGCAAAGTTGCTCCTGTTTCAAGTGTATAATAACCACTATTCTTTATTTCTCCATCAATAAAAACTAAGATTTGATTCCTTTCTGTAATCTTAGGAATTAGGATTAACATTCCGTCTTTAACTAGTTCAGACATATTTAACGAACTCGGATCAGCTTGTATAGTTAATCCTCCGGCAAGCTCAATCACTTCAAAAACTCTAAGTCCAATGCTTACTTGATATACTCCTGGGTTTTTCACTTCACCTTTGATATCAATGTAGATAGTCTTCTTAACTTCATTATTAACAAATTCAGTTGAAGCTTTTTTAGGGATTTCGATAAGACTATTACCAATAATAATCTCAGCTTGATTCATCCCACTTATATCTGCTCTATCTGTTAAACCTCCAGCCTTATCGATAATCTGCTTTATGATTTCTCCTTCTTGGTATTCATAGACTCCAGGAAACCTTACCTCACCTCTGATTTCAACGTATTTAGCACTACTTTTGGAGCTAGTTGTTACCACATAATTAATGTTTAATGGTTCTTTTATGGGTTCTTCATTACTTCCAGTACTCTGAAAATAAAGAAAGCCAATAACTCCAATCAAAATTAAAGCATAACTTAAATATTTTTTCATATTTATCACCTCATACAAAATAGTACTGATTGAAATGATAAATTCTTTAAAAAAAAGACTCCGTTTTTAACCGAGTCTTTCCGAAGTTTATAATTCGAGTTCTGTAATATGATTCTTTAAGATATTTGCTGAATGTTGTAGTTTCTTAAGCTCTTCATCATTCAGTTTTAATTTAACAATATGATGAACTCCATCACGGTTTATCACAGCTGTTAAGCCGATAAAAACATCCGGATCGATATCATATACACCGTTATTCAAAACTGAAATTGGTAATATTCGATTCTCGTTATTTAAGATTGCTTTGGTAATCTTGACTAAAGCCATGCCAATACCATAATATGTTGCATTTTTACGGCTAATAATCTCATATGCTGCATTTTTTACTCTTTGATAGATTTTATCCAAATCTGCAAACTCAATTTCATCCATATCTTCAATAACATCGAGCATTGGTTTAGCACCAACAAAAGCTTTTGACCAAACCACAAATTCACTATCTCCATGTTCACCGAAGATATAAGCATGAATATTATCTACAGATACATTAATCTTTGCCGATATCTCATATCTTAATCTTGCAGTATCTAATGAAGTCCCACTACCAATAACTCTTGAAGGGTCCATTCCTGATTCCTTCCAAGCTACATAAGTTAAAATATCTACTGGATTTGAAGCAACTAATAAAATTCCATCAAAACCACTTGCAACTATACTTTTTACTACTGACTGCATAATCCTAGCATTTCTTTTCAATAAATCAATTCTTGTTTCACCATCTTTTTGATTAACACCTGCAGTAATAACTACTAAATTTGCATCTTGACAATCCGAGTAATCTCCAGCTGTTATCTTCATTTTCCTTGGCGCAAAACTTAAACCATGGTTTAAATCCATTGCTTCTCCTAAAGCCTTTTCTTTATTTATGTCAACTAAAACAAGTTCTTCCACTACTCCTTGATTCACCAATGAATATGCATAACTCATACCGACTAAACCGGTTCCGATTATTACTACTTTACTTGATTCCATAAACTTCACTTCCTTTCTTACAATACCATTTTACCACTATTAACAAAGATAATCTAAAGATAAGCAAGAAAAAGCGGTTTCAAGATAAAAGAGTGAAAATATTACTATTTTTCACTCTTATGTACAACAAATATAGTTCTTTCAGCTAAATCTATTCTCTCTAATATTTTAAATCCAACTTTTTTTATAATTCTTTCATACTCTTCTGTCTCATGAGTTTGCTCATAGATTTTAACTTCTTCTGAACGATCTTCAAGATTTAAAGTAATTGTATGAATAATACTATGTTCTTCATTGCCTTTATGGCTTTCCCAGTGAAAATGATATTCATCATCGTCTTCTACATAGCCATCAAAAGCATCGATAAACTCAACAGATAAAACGTCAAAGATGAAAACCCCATTATCCGTAACGCTATTATAGATGTTAGTAAAACCAAACTCTACATCTTCTAAATCAGATAAATGATTTAAAACATCCATTGAAGCTATGACAACATCAAATTCATAGTCGATAGGATCAAGCATATCATAAATTTCAATATCCAGTTCAACTTCTTCTTGTTTAGCTCGATAGTCAACAATATTTAGCATCTCTTCTGATAAATCAGTAGCTACAACATCGTATCCTAATTTAGCGAACTCAATTGAAAGGTTTCCGGTTCCACAGCCAATATCTAAAAGGCTTCCTCTTGCAGTATATTTGTTGACAAGATCTAAATACTCTTGATAGACTTCTTCGTCAATAAAAGAATCATAAAAAGTGGCCAACAAATCATATTCCATTACTGGTCTCCTCTTATCTCAACTTGTTTTCTTTCAAAAAATATCTTTTCTATTTGATAAAAATCTCGATCCTCTTTATGCATTACATGGATGATTATATCTTCTAAATCAACCAACAACCATCGATTCTCAGATGCTCCCTCAAAATGTATTTCATCATTTTCCGGGAATGCTTGTTTAATATGATCAATTGCTGCATGAACTTGTCTTTCGTTACTAGCAGTCGCAATCACTTGATAGTCAAAAAAAGGTGAGAAATCATTAAAATCGTAAACAATAATATCTTTTAATTTCAAATCCTCTAAAGTTTTAACTACTCGATTAAGTCTTTCAGTCATTAAATTCCTCCGTTTCTTTTTTATAATAAAGAATTGCTGCTTCAGTAATCGGCGAGATAAATCGTTGATTAGTTAGGAGATATTCTTTAGTTTGTAACATAATTTCATAAACCGCTTTATCAAGATTAGTTCTTGCTAAAGCTCTTAAATCTTCATTCACAAATTCTCGAGATTCTTCAATATAATCACTTACAAAAATAATCTTTTCCAAAGGACTCATTTGCATTCTACCACTACAGTGATAAGCAATTGCATTAATGATATCATCGTCCATTATTCCAAAATAATTCTTTGCTAGCGCTGCTGCTGAATATGCATGTAAACAAGGTTTTGGTTCTAGTTCTAACTGCTCTTCCATAAACATATTACTAATTAAATCTCGATTTTCTTCAAAACTTAAATTTTTTGTCGAATCATGGAGCAAAGCAGCTAAGATAATTTTATCTTGATCAACTTGATAAATCTCACCTAATTTTAAAGCTACTTCTTTCACATTAAAAGTATGTTTTAACCTGAATGGATCATCAGCGAACTGTATTTCAAGATAGGCATATATTCTTTTTAACAATTGTTCTTCGATCATATTATTGCTAACCTAGTATAAACTCCAACAACAAAAGGTGCATATGCTCTAATACAGAATGGAGCTCTTATCGTAACAAAACCTAATCCTGAAAATACAACGTCATACTTTTGGTTGTCTCTAATCCTAAACTCATGATAAATCCACTTTGGAACATCTTCGTCTTTTGAGAAAGGCGGAGATAAAAGTGAGTATAGTTTATCATGATAAAGTTTATCCGCTTTTAAAGTTTTAGTTCGATGAATATTAAGTGTATTGGCAAAATAAGTTACAATAGATATAACATCGCCAGTTTCCCCTGAAATGATATCTAGTCTTGCTAAACCACCTAAAAATAGAGTTTGCCCTTCATTCAACTGATAAATCGTCGGTTTAATTTCTCGAGATGGAACAGTTAATTTATAGGATGGTCTTGTCAAATAGTGCATATATTGATGCTTATTAATTACACCTGGTGTGTCATAAATATAAGTACCATCCATCAACTGAAAACCAATCATTCCAATTGTTGTTTGTGGTGAGATGCTTTCCGTAATTATATCTTTAGCAGCGCCTAAGTAACGCTTTAATATCTGGTTAACAATTCTTGATTTACCAACGTTTGTGGAACCAACGATGTAAACATTACGATTTCCTTTGTACTGATAGATTTTTTCCATTAATTCATCAAAGTTTTCACCATATTTAGCCGAAACTAAAACCGAGTCCAATACTGTGAACCCTTGGGTTTTTAACATCAACTTTAACCAATTTTGGATTTTTGAATATTTTACATTTTTTGGTAATAAATCCATTTTATTACCAACCAATATTACATCTTCATTTCCTGTTAATTTCTTTATTGCTGGTACAAAAGATCCAGAAAAATCGAAAATATCAACGATTTTTACAATCAAAGCATCCTCTGATTGAATCTTATCAACTATCTTTAAAAAATCAGAATTAGACACAGTATAAGGATAACTTTCTGAATAGTTTCTAATTCTAAAACATCTTTGGCATACAATATCATCTGGATTTTTGCTTGCAAAAAGTTCTTCGCTTATATATCCAGGCAAATTATCATCTTTATTTTGAATTACTGCTCCGCAACCCTTGCAATACATTTCTGCCATATGTTACCTCTTTTCTTGTAAGTTTAGTCGATCGTAAAAATCTGAATCATTTCTCCTTAATCTTTTTAATATTTTCTTTTCTAGTCTTCGGTTGTACTTGGTATACCATTTTTCGCTATCTCTTTTAATTGCATCAACAACGATAACATAGAAGCCCATTCTCTTTCCCCCTAAAACATCGGTCATAAACTGATCACCAATCAAACACACTGTTTTAGGATCTGGATTACCAACTTTCTTCAAAGCTCTTCTAAACCCTGATTTAAAGGGTTTTTGGGCACTATAGACATAACGACTTTTTACCATATTCGCAAAGAGTTTAACTCTTTCTTTTTTGTTATTTGAGACGATGAATACTGCAAAACCTAGTTTGTGTAGATTATCGAATAACTCTAAGGTTCTCTTATCAGCTTTATGAATATCATAAGGAATCAAGGTATTATCTAAATCAATGAAAATATTTTTTATATTTTTTTCTTTTAAACTAGGAAAATCTACATCAAAAACTGTTTTTTTGTACTCATCTGGATAGAAATATTTTTTTCTAAATAGTAATTCTAACATCGTTTCCCTCCAAATATCATATATATTATACCTAAAATATTAAAAAAAGTCTATTTTTTTAAGATGCTATTTGTAATTAAAACTAAATATTTGATAAAAATAAAAATATAGGTCCATTTTGATAACCTATATTTGATATTCTTTGATCAATTTATTTAGTTCTTTTTTAATATTTTTATAATTTGGTTCATACTGTAACAATAAATTATAAAACCCTTTTTGATGGTTAGGAACATTTAAATGAACTAACTCATGCAATAATACTGCTCGTAAAAATTTCTGATCAAACCTTGCTAATAAAGAGTTTAAGTTGATAGTTCTTGTTAGAGAATTACAACTACCTAATCTAGTTTTCATCAAACGAGATTTTATGATAATACCATCCAAATTGACCTCTTTAACAAAATCCTTAAACTCGCTTTTAATCAAGATTTTAGCTAATTCAATTGTTTGTTGCTGATAATACTTTTCAACTTTACCTTGATCAATCATTTCTTCAGAAATTTCTATTTTTTCTCCCCATAGCAGGAAGTTTTCATTATCGTATAATGTCTTTGTTTTTGTTTGTAAATGTTTGAGAATAAAACTCTTGTTTCTTAAAATAAACAGTTCAATTTGTTCCATTTTAACACTTTTGGGTGCAGTGATTACAAGAAAATTCTTCTTAATACGAAGATACATATTCTTATTTTTTTTGAAAAAAACTTGATAATTGATTACCTCATTATCAAGCTTTATATTATTCATCTACTACCTCAAGAAAAGCAATAACAAACTCAGATGTTTTTGAAGCTACCTCATGGACAACTTCTTTATAAGATTTCGATTGATTAGGAGAATCAACGATATCGGATACCCCTCTAATAGAGATAAAAGGACGATTGAATTTATAGCAAGTCATAGCTATCGCCATTCCTTCCATTTCAACACCAATAATATCTTTAACCTGTTTTTGAATCTTATGCAAGTCTCTAAGTTTTGTAACAAATTTATCGCCAGAAACTAAATTACCAACTTGATATTGATAACCTAAATTATCGAAAATTTTTCTTGCTTTTGCGATGTACTCAGGATTAATCTCAATAGTCAAAGGATCACTACCCATTTGCCCATATGGTACATCATCGATTTCAGTCAAACTTACATCAAAATATGAAATACCTTTTGCGATAATAATTTCGCCGATATTTATCGGTGAAATTCCACCAGCAACTCCTGTATTTATGATCATCCTAACATTGAAATGATTGATTAAAAGTGTTGTTGTAACACTTGCATTAACCTTACCAATACCAGATTTAACAATAACTACATTATGATTCTTTATCTTTCCGATATAAAATGTCTTATCAGCAATAATTTCTGTTCTTGCGATTAACATATGTTTAAAAAACAAGTTTAACTCATAATCTATCGCACCAATAATTCCTATCATAAAATCACTCCCAGATATAAAAGAAAATAATATTTTCTAATTATTTCACATCAATAACTTCTACAGTAATTTCTTGGCCAGTTTCTGATTTATAAGTAATAACTTTTCCTTTTTTTGAACCAATAATTGCTTTGCCTAATGGTGATTCATTAGAAATCTTCTTTTCCATCGGATTTGCTTCTAGCTTACCAACAATTGTAAATTCAATCTCTAAATCATTATGAGCGAATTTGATAGCAACTGTTTTACCCATACCAATAACACGAGAACGATTGTTCTCTTTGATTATTTCTGAGTTTTTAAGAATATTCTCGATTTCTTTAATTCTCGCTTCAATTCTTGCTTGTTCATCTCTAGCTGCATCATAATCAGCGTTTTCTGATAAGTCACCTTGAGCTCTTGCTTCTTTTAAAGCTTCAAGATTAGCATGACGTTTCTCGCCTTTTAATTCTTCTAATTCACTTTTAAGCTGATTGTAACCAGCTTCAGTTAATTTATAAGTATTTTCCATTTTCGACTCCTTTTTTAACGTTCAATATTATATCATAGTTTATTTATTTAAGATAGTCATTATTTT
>NPIE01002716.1_pt1 | contig 39420 bp, 32 predicted proteins | sample 8637661 | NCBI WGS metagenome assembly NPIE01 (sample SAMN07420842, study PRJNA396082) | bioreactor metagenome | isolation source: sample BA12 brine-fed electro-methanogenic bioreactor BA | place: Japan: Kochi | collected 2016-12-09 | reverse complement strand
GAGATCATCCGCATCGGCACCCGGGTGCCGGTGGTGCTGCCCCAGCGCATCACCCCGGCCCTGGTGCGAATGCTGCGCAAGTTCCACCCGCTGTATCTCAACACCCACTTCAACCACCCGGCCGAGATCACCGAGACCTCGGCCAAGGCCTGCGGCCGCCTGGCCGACGCCGGCATTCCGCTCGGCAACCAGTCGGTGCTGCTGCGCGGGGTCAACGACGACCCGGCGGTGATGAAGCGGCTGATGCAGAAGCTGCTCGCCATCCGCGTCAAGCCCTACTACATCTACCAGGCCGACATGGTGCAGGGGACCGACCACTTCCGCACCAGCGTCGAGGAGGGGATCGAGATCATCCGCGCCCTGCGCGGCCACACCTCGGGGATGGGGGTGCCGGCCTACGTCATCGACGCCCCCGGCGGCGGCGGCAAGATCCCGATCCTCCCCGACTACCTGCAGAGCCTCGGCGACCAGGTGGTGCTGAAAAACTACCTGGGAGAGAGCTACACCTACCTCAACGCGACCCGGCCCGTCGAGACCGAGCGGCGCAGCGCCGTCAACGACCGGGACTGATCCCGACAAACCCGGGGGCTGAACATCGGCCCCCGGGTTTGTCGTTGGGGAGCCGCAGACTCCCCCTCAACCCTCCTCGTAGCGCAAATCCAACGTCCAGGGAGCCTCCGCCCGGAGCCGTAGCGGCGGCAGAGAAACCGGCCCCGGCCGGCCGGGCAGGAGGCGAAAACGCTCCTCCCGCCGGCGCCGCGCCTCCTGCTCATCGGCGGGAAAATCCCGGTAGTCTCCTCCGCTGGGCGGCCCGACATGGTAGCGGCAGCCGCCCAGGCACCGGCCGCTGTCGATCTCCACCAGTTCCAGCGACAAAGGGGCGTGGGGGGCGATCTCCGGGTGCAGCGCCTCTGCCAGGGGCCAGGCCTTGAAACGGATCCCCCCCGCCGCCCTCCCCGGCCCGGCCTCGGCCAAGGGCACCCGCCGCCGGTTGCACAGCACGGCGAAACGCCCGGGCTCATCGGCCATCACCAGCACCTGCAGCCGCTCGCAGGAGGAATCGACCGGGCGCGAGGACGCGCCGCTGGCGGCCGCCGCCTCCAGCACCGGCCAGGGCTCCAGCGCCTGGCGCAGCTCCAGCGCCACCACTTCCTCGCCCGCTGTTGCCTCCAGCCCGCCGCAGACCGGAAAGCGGAACGCGAGATGGGGCTTGAGCCACCCGGCCTGAAAGGGGATGCCCGCGCCCTGCAATTCAGCCGCCACCGCAGCGAGATCGGCGGCAATGAATTCGGGCAGGGCAAACCGGTCATGCAGGGCGCTGCCCCAGCGCACCAGCTCTCCCCGGTAGGGCTGTTCCCAGAAACGTACCGCCAGGGCGCGCACCAGCAGGGCCAGCACCAGGTCGAGGCGCGGGTGGCACTGCATCTCGAAACCGCGCAGTTCGACCAGCCCGAGGCGGCCGCGCCGGTTGCCGGGGGGCCAGAGCTTGTCGATGCAGAACTCGGCGCGATGGCCGTTGCCGGTCAAATCGACCAGCAGATGCTGCAGCAGGCGGCCGAGGGCCAGCGGCTCCAGCGGCTCGCAGGGGCGGATTTTCGAAAAGGCCAGCTCCAGCTCGGCGAGGGACTCCTGGCGGGCCTCGTCGATGCGGGGGGCCTGGCAGGTCGGTCCGATGAACAGCCCGGCAAAGCCGTAAGAGAGCCCGGGATGGTTCTGCCAGTAGGTGAGCAGGCTGCGCAGCAGGTCGGGGCGGCGAAAAAAGGGGCTCTGGTCCGGGGCCCGGGCGCCCAGGGTGAGGTGATGGCCGCCGCCGCTGCCGGTCCGGCGGCCGTCCCGGAGATACTTCGTCGCCGTCAGGCCGCAGGCGCGGGCCTCCTCGTCGAGGGCCCCGGCGATGGCAACCATGCCGGGCCAGTCGCCGGCGGGGTGGGTGTTGATCTCGATCACCCCCGGGTCGGGGGTGATCTGGAAGGAGACCAGCTCGGGATCCGGCGGCGGGGGAAACCCCTCGACCCGCACCGGCTGACCCAGTTCGACGGCGGCGGCCTCAACGCAGGCAAGCAGCGACGGGTAGCTTTCCGCACCGGCCATGGGGGGGAGAAAAACATGCAGAATTCCGTCGCGAACCTCGGTGCACAGAGCCACCCGGATGGAGTTGTCGGCCACCCCGCCATTGGCCCGGCGGGACAGAGGACCCTGGAACCTCTCGGGATCGAACTCGGGGGCCAGTTCTTCATCCGCCACCCAGTCGATGCTGGCCAGGGGAAGCCGCATCCCCAGGGGAGCCTCACCGGGCAGCGGCTTCATGACGCTCCCAGGCCCCTGCCACCGGCAACTGGCCCAGACCGGCCCCTCGGTGCCCGGCACCCGCAGCAGGGGAAGCACATAGCCGCGGCCGGGCTCCCGGGATGCATCCGGAGGTCTTTGATCCACCTCCCTCCCGGCTACGGGCAGGATGAACTCATCGCCGACTCCGAGGTGCCCGGCCAGGCAAGCCAGGAAGGCTCCGGCCCCTTCCGCGCGCCCCCCCTGTTCCGCGCGGGTCGCCGCCAGCAGTTCCGGGTGCCTCCAGAGCGGTCGGCCGTCGCGGCGCCAGTAACACCCCAGGGCCCACCGGGGCAGGCTTTCTTCCGGATACCACTTACCCAACCCGAAATGGACCAGGGCCCCCGGCGCCAACCTGCGCCTCAGCCGCCAGAGCAGGCGTTCGGCCCGCACGCGCTTATCCTCCCCCAGGGCTTCGGTCTGCCACTGGGGATCCTCGGGCGCATCCCGTGCCACATAGGTCGGCTCCCCGCCCATGGTCAGGCGCACCCCCATTTTTTCCAGACGACGATCCACCGCCAGCCCCAAGGTGTTGATCCTTTTCCAAGCGGAAGGGCGATACGGAGGGTTAGGTTCTGGAGACAAACGCGGGGTCGTCATAGTGGCCAAAGGATCTGGTGCCCCGGCTCAGTCCGCGGTCACCTGGATCTGCAGGGAATAATCGAGCGCGGTGGTCACGCCGTGCCCCCGAAAGGCCCCCGCGAGGGGAGCAGCGCCCGCGGGGGTCATGCTGGCCGCCACCGCCACGTGCCGGTCGCTGACGGTCAGCCCATGGGTCGGATCGAAGCCGCGCCAGCCGCCGCCCGGCAGATACACCTCGGCCCAGGCATGCAGATGACGCTCGGGAGCCTCCGGGTCGCCCTGCTGATAACCGCTGACGAACCGGGCGGCCAGCCCCTGACATCGGCAGGCTTCGATAAACAGAACCGCCAGATCCCGGCAGGATCCCCGCGCGTCGTTCAGGGTCTGTTCCGCGGGCAGCGGTGGCCCATCGAGCCGGACCGCCGCCGCACAGCGCCGGTAGATCCGGTCGCAGAGCAGGCCGAGAAACTCCATGGTCCGGCCACCGGCCTCGACGGCTGCTTCCCGGGCGAAAGCCGCCACGGAATCCCCCGCGGAGGCGGTGAGGCACCCTGTCAGCCGGGCGGCAAGATCGGGGGAATAGGCGGCGGGCAGCACCTGGGTGCCCGGTTCGGTCAGGATGAAGTCGTACGGGTTGCTCCGCAAGGTTTTCACCTCGAAGCAGGTCGTGATCGTCAATGTCCGGGTCAAATCGTTAAACCAGGCACAGACCACGTCGTTGCCTTCGGGGTCCAGACAGGTGACCTGACCGGCCGGCGCCGGCTCAATGGCGAGGTCAAAACGGACGATTCGCTGGCTGGCCTCGCCTCGCGGCCGCAGACGGATGGTCTGCGGTTCGAGAAATACCCGGCGATTGTAGGTATAGCGGGTTCGATGACGGACCTTGAAGCGCACCCCTCAGATCACCCTCTTCATTGGTCTTCCAGTTGGCACCTCGGATTCTCGTCCGGCTCCGAGAGCTGCGCCAGGACCCTGTCGATCCACTCCGACGGGAGTTCGAGAATCGAGTGGCGCAGACGATCCATCCACCAGTCGGAGATTTGCTGGAGGTCTTCCTTGAAATAGCGATGCTCGACGATGTGAAACGAGTCCTTTTCGTAGAGCACCACGTCCACCGGCCAATCCACGTCGGTGGCGCTGATGCGGGTCGAATCGAAGGCCAGAATCCCCACCTTCAGGGCAAAACTGAGCGGATCCTCAAAGGTGAAGGTCCGGTCGAGGATCGGCTTGCCGTAGCCGCTGGCCCCGACGATCTGGTAGGGGGTGCCCTTGGCGACTTCCACCCAATTCCCCTCGGGATAGAGCAGGTACAGCTTGGGCTCCTTGTCCCGGGCCATCTGGCCGCCGATAATGCAGTGCATGTTGAAGTGCAGGCCGCTTTTTCCCAGGGCCACCCGGTCCTCTTCCGCAACCCGCCGGATCTGGCTGGCAAAGGCGTTGACCGCCTTGTAGAGCCGGTCAAAGGGTTCCTCTTGCGTTTCGACAAACTCCTCGAAGTAGGTCAGGGCCTTGTCCCTGGCCGACCGCAGTCCCGAGGTCATGAGAAACATGGCGGAATGTTCACCCTGAAAAATGGAAATTTTCTTGGCGGTAATCGCCTCGTAGCCCGAGGTGATCCGCGTATCGGCGATTGCCACCAGGCCGGTGCGGACCCGCATTCCCAAACAGAAGGTCATCGCTGTCTACTCCACGTCTTGGGTTCTGGCCGTTTCGCCGACCGGGCGAAGGGCGAAAAAGGTATCGAAAATCGCATTTCCGACATGGTTGAGCCGGGTCTGGGTGGCGTCCAGGTACTCGTGCAGGCCTTGGGCGAGAATCTCGCCGACGGTCATGTAGTCCATGTCCGCCAGCAGCTTCCCCAGGGCCTGGTCCGCGCGGTTGGAGAACGAGCCCCGCGGCGAGCCGGTAATGTTGCGCATGGAGATTTCCGCGGTGACCAGGCAGTGATGGATGGCGCGGGGGAACTTCTGATCGAGGACCAGAAAATCGACGATTTTTTCCGGTTCGATGCGCCCGTAGCGTTTGCGGTACATCTCGAAGGCGCTCGCCGAACGCAGCAGCGCGGCCCAGAGGATGTTGTCGAAGGGGGACCCGACATAATCGACCGAGGGGAGCAGCACGAAATACTTGACGTCGAGGATGCGCGAGGTCTTGTCCGCCCGCTCCAGCATCCGCCCCAGCCGGCCGAAGTGCCATCCTTCGCCGTGGGACATGGTGCTTTCGGTGACCCCGACGAACAGGTGGCTGGCGGTCATGATATCGACGAAGAACTGGTGGGGCAGATCCATGCCCAGCCCCGGCTGGGCGGCCTCGCTGACGGTCAGGTAAAAGGTGTTGACCTGCTGCCACATCTCCGAAGAGATGTATTCGCGCACCGAGCGGGCGCTTTCGCGGGCCGCCCGCAGGCAGGAAAGGATCGAATTGGGATTGTTGCGGTCGAAGGTCAGAAACTGGATGACGTTATCCCGGTTCGCCTTGCCGTACAACTCGTCGAACAGCTCGTGATCCCCGGTGGTGTTGACCAGCGGCTGCCACTGCTCGGTGGCCCCGAGGGGCAGGTCGAGAATCATGTGAAAATTGGCGTCGATGAAACGGGCGACGTTCTCCGCCCGTTCGATATATCGGTTCATCCAATAAATGGAGTCGGCGACCCGGCTCAGCATAGTGCTCACCCCATCCCTTCGGCAGCGCATGGACGATGGCCCCGCATCAGAGGTTCACCGGGCAGCTTGAGTCGATGACCCAGGTGTCCTTGCTGCCGCCGCCCTGGGAGNNCTGGGAGGAGTTGACCACCAGGGACCCCTTTTTCAGCGCCACCCGGGTCAGCCCCCCGGGCAGGACATAGGTATCCTCGCCGTACAGGATGTAGGGCCGCAGATCGACGTGGCGCCCCTCGAAATGATCGTCGACCAGCACCGGGACCCGGGACAGGGAGAGGGTCGGCTGGGCGATGTAGTTGCGGGGGTTGGCTTGCAAGCGCCGCGCGAATTCCTCGCGCTCGGCCGTCGAGGCATGGGGGCCGACCAGCATGCCGTAACCGCCCGACTCGTTGACCGCCTTGACCACCAGCTGGTCGAGGTGCTCCAGGACGTATTGTAGGTCCTCCTCGCGCCAGCAGCCGAAGGTCGGGACGTTGCGGATGAGCGCCTCTTCGCCCAGGTAGTAGGTGATGATCTCGGGCACGTAGGCATAGATCGCCTTGTCGTCGGCGACCCCGGTTCCCGGGGCGTTGGCCAGGGCCACCCGCCCCTTCTGGTAGGCCTTCATCAGGCCGGGAACCCCCAGCAAGGAGTCGGGACGGAACACCTTGGGGTCGATGAAGTCGTCATCGATGCGCCGGTAGATGACGTCGACTCGCTCGAGGCCCCTGGTGGTGCGCATCACGACCTCTCCCCTGTGCACCAGCAGATCGCGCCCCTCCACCAGCTGCACGCCCATCTGCTGGGCCAGGAAGCTGTGCTCGAAGTAGGCCGAGTTGTAGATCCCCGGAGTCCAGACCGCCACCACCGGGTCGCGCACGCTTCTGGGCGCCAGCCCCTGCAGCATGTCGAGCAGCCGGCTCGGATAGTCGGTCACCGGCTGTACGCTGCAGGCCTCGAACACCATGGGAAAGGTCCGCTTCATCACCAGGCGGTTTTCCAGGACATAGGAAACCCCGGACGGACAGCGCAAGTTGTCCTCCAGCACGTAAAAACGACCGTCCTGGTCGCGCACCAGGTCGGTCCCGGTGATGTGGCACCAGATCCCTCGGGGGGGCTTAAGGCCGATGCAGGGCTTGCGGTACCCCTGGGCGGAGAAGACCAGGTCGGCCGGGATTACGTTGTCCTTGATGATTTTCTGCTCGTTGTAGACATCGTTGATGAACAGGTTCAGGGCATGGACCCGCTGCTTGAGCCCCCGCTCCAGGACCTCCCACTCGTTTGCCTGAACGATGCGGGGGATGATGTCGAAGGGAAAGATGCGCTCGGTGCCGGATTCGTCCCCGTAGACGCTGAAGGTGATGCCCAGATGCAGCAGCGCCCGCTCGGCGGCCCGCTGCCGGCGGATCAGCTCTTCGGCAGGCAGGGAGTTGATCCGGTCCACCACCAGACTGGCGCCCGGCCGGGGCTTCCCCCCGGCATCGAACATTTCGTCGAAAAATCCCTCGGTCTCGTAACCGTCGAACTTCATGGTTTCCGCCTTCCGCAAACCTTGTAGCTTAAATTAAAGCCCGAAAACGGACGAAGTCAAACCAGCCCCCCTGCCGGCACCAGGGCGAACATGCTTCAGCGGTTGCGCCACCAACGCCCTCCTCCTACCGCGCCCGATCTTGCCCCGGCTGCTCTGCCGTGTCCGGCCTCCCTCAAAAGCTGCGCGCTTCATTGATGAATCGCCTGCGCGGCCGACGCCGCTCCCTGGTCGCCGCGAAAAGTAGGAAAACCCTGCCATCCTTTACTTAAAAACCCCCATTGTGCAGCATCAAACCCTGTTCCATACTTAACCCACGCACCAGCCGCCGAACAGCGGTTTCCGCACTCTCTATCCTCCGCCGATACTAGAAATCATTAATCTTCCAGGGAAGGTCGCCGTCATGAACCTCTTTTCGCGAGCCCGGGAAATCCTTGCCGTTTTTTTCCTCGCAGCAGTCTTTTTCCCGGCCGGGGCCGGGGCCGGGCTCACCTCGGTTTCGGGCAGGCAGGACGCCAATGGCCTGACCGGGATCGCCCCCGCCGGGGATCCCGCCCAGGTGGCGGTCAGCCTCGCCAACGGCCTGCCCGTCTGGTACCAGGATGCCAACGGCCTCAAGCTCCAGCTCTGCCTCGACTCGGCGCTGGAAGTCGCGCCCGGCGTGGTGATCAACCCCTGCGAGTACGAACCGCCCCTGGCCAATGCACCACCATCGTTTCCCAGCAACTTCGGCGCCGAGGCCCTCTACTGGTCGGGCGCGGCGCTCGGCACCTACACCAGCAGCGACGGTCTCACCAACTCCGCCCTGCTGGTGCTGGCCCTCGAAGCCACCGGCGCCCTCGAAGCGGCCCTGACCGACGGCAACCAGACGGTGTTCAACCGGATCCGCATCCGGGTCGACGTTCCGGTGGCCGGCACCTACCGCGTCACTCATCCCTTCGGTTCCCGCGACTATGTGGTCACCACCCCCGGCCTGCGGGCCATCAACCAGACCCAGGACCTCGGCCTCGATGGCGCCCAGGATTTCCTGGTCGCCATCAACAACGGACCGACACCGGTGGAACCGGTCCCGTTCACTCCGGCCATCGACGCCGGCATCGTCAACACCGACGGGGCCAGCGTCGGCCCCTTCCTGGTACCGGCCGACCCTCACGGCGGCACCTTCGATGCCAACGACCCGGCAACCTTTGCCGGCGGCCCCGTCACCGTCAATGGCGTCTCCTACATCGGTCTGCCCTTCGCCCACGATCCGGCCAATCCGACCGTTCCCCTGGACATTTTCCAACCGATCACCGGCAGCCCCTTCACGCCCCCCCTGGAAATCGCGCCGGCGAATTTCTTCCGCATCGAGCTGCTCGATCCGCCGGGGGGATTCCAGCTCAATCCGGGCAACCTCGCCAACCCCCAGGCGGTGCAGATCGACGACTTTCTGGTCATCGGCAAGGTCTTTAACGACGGCCCCAACCTGGCGCCCGCGGCCCTGGACGACATCGCCGCCACGGCCGCGGGCCGCGACGCCATCATCGACGTGGTCGCCAACGACCTCGATCCGGTGGTCGTCGGGAGCAATGAACAGGGGATCGACCCACAGGCCATCGCCGTGGCGGACCCGCTGACCGACGGGCCCGTGCTCAATCTCAAGGGCATGCCGGTCCTGACCGCAACCCAGCCTACCGCGGCGGGCGGCTCGGTGCGCCGCGTCATCAGCATCCCCATCGGCAAGGCCAGTTTCCTCTACACGCCGCCTCCGGCCGTCGATGGGGTGCCATTCACCGGCGCCGACAGCTTCGAGTACCTGATCCAGGATGCCGGCGGCCTGCTCTCGGCGCCGGCCACGGTCAACATCACGGTCGAGGATCTGCGGATCGAGCGCGCCGATTACCGCGCCAAGACCGGCAAGTGGCACCTTCGCGGCACCAGCACCGACGCCACCGACAACCTCGTCACCCTGACCGCCGGGCCGCGCGCCCACCTCACCGGGGCCGCCGAAGTGCCGCCGGTCATCGGCACCGGCGCCGGCGGCAACGCCTCCCTGCGGGTGAGCGACAGCGCCATCGAGCTTCTGCTCAACGTCGCTCCCCTGCCCGCCACCGCCATCAGCGCGATCCATCTCCATGCCGGCGCGGCGGGAACCGACGGGCCGGTCATCTTCACCCTCTTCGACAGCGCCTTCGGCGCCACCTTTGCCAGCCCCCTGAGCGCCACCCTCGACGCCTTCGATCTGCAGCCGCGGCCCGAGGCCGGCATCGCCAACTTCGCCGACGCCGTCACCGCCATCCGCAACGGCAACGCCTACCTCAACGTGCATACCACGGCCTTTGCCGACGGCGAGATCCGCGGGCAACTGCTGCGGCAGAACATCGGCACGGCCAGGGTCCAGGCTGACGGCACCTGGGAGTTCCGCGGCCATGCGGCGGTCAGCCCCGGAGCCCTGCCCGGCGTCATTATCGAGTCAAGCAACGGCGTGTCCGGGCTCGCGCCCCTGCGGCTGCGCTGACCGGTCGCGGGTTTGACGCCACAGCGGCATCGCCGTTGAAAGGAACCAAGGAACGACGTGCGGTGAGCCGACGGGATTTTCGCCGCCGTTCACGGCACGCCGGCCCATTGCAGGCCAACAGCGCTCAGGTCGACTGAGCACGGAGGTATTGATGAAAAACCGTACAACCCCCCAAGGACGCGTCCTTGCCACCCTGACGGGTCTCTGCCTGGTCATGGGTGGACTGCTTTGCACCGCTGCGCCAGCCCGCGCCGCCGCCCCCGTAGCCCTGAGCCAGGTAGCGGTGCCCGAGCCGGTCAACCTGGACCGCTTCGTCGCCGACAAAAACGCGGCCATCCGCCTCGGCAAGGCCCTTTTCTGGGATATGCAGGTCGGCAGCGACGGCCAGACGGCCTGCGCCACCTGCCACTTTCACGCCGGGGCCGACAGCCGCACCCGCAACACCCTGCACGCCGGCGCGGACGGCAAATTCGCCGCCGGCAGCCGGCCCAATGCCGACATGACGGCGGCCGATTTCCCCTTCGTTCGGTTCGCCGACGCCGCCGACCGCTTCTCGGCACGCACCGTGCGCGACGACCGCATCGGCGCCCAGGGGGTGAACAAGACCCGGTTTCTCGGCGTTATCGAGGGGCGGGCCGAAGAGCCTGGCCGCATCGTGCGGGACGCCGCCTTTACCCGCAACGGCCGCAACGTGCGGCAGAGCACCGGCCGCAACGCGCCGAGCGTGATCAACGCGGTCTTCAACTTCAGCAACTTCTGGGACGGCCGCGCCAACCACTATTTCAACGGCGTCAGCCCCTTCGGCATCATGGATACCGAGGCGCGGGTCTTCATCAACGACGGCAGCGGCCTGACGGCTCTCAGCCTCACCGGCGATCTGCAGACCAATCCCTTCGCCCTCGACAACGCCAGCCTCGCCTCCCAGGCCGTGGGGCCGCCGCTCTCGGATGTGGAAATGTCATGGATCGGCCGCTCCTGGCCCGACATCGGCCGCAAGATGCTCAGCCTGCGGCCCCTGGCAAAACAGGAGGTCCACCCCGGCGACAGCCGTCTGGCAGGGCTGCGCGATCCCAGCGGCAAGGGGCTCGACACCACCTACGGCGCCCTGATCCAGGCCGCCTTCCGGCCCGAGTTCTGGAACAGCACCGAGCCCATCAACGGCTTCACCCAGATGGAACAGAACTTCTCGCTCTTCTTCGGCCTGGCGGTGCAGCTCTACGAAGCGACCCTGGTGGCCGATCAGACCCCCTTCGATCGCTTCCTCCAGGGCGATATCACGGCCATGAGCCAAAGCGCCCAACTGGGCTGGAGCATTTTCCAGTCCGGCGGCGCCGGCTGCTTCAACTGTCACATCGGTCCCGAGCTCACCGGCGCTTCGGTGACCCAGGCCCGGGCGCCGGGCGAAGCCGGCCTCATCGAACAGATGGCCATGGGCAATGGCGCCCTGGCCAACTACGATATCGGTTTCTACAACATCGGCGTTTCGCCCACCGGCGCCGACCCCGGCCGCGGCGGCACCGGTCCCTTCACCCTGGCCGACGGCCAGCCCGTGCCCCTGTCGTTTGTCGGCCAGCACTTTGCCGGCGCAGCCGACCTCGGCTTCACCCCCATCGCCCAGCCCGGCTGCGTGACCAATTTCCTGGCCGATCCGCCCACCATCTGCCCGCCGAGCGTCGACACCATCACCCGCCAGGCCGTCAACGGCGCCTTCAAGACGCCGGGCCTGCGCAATGTCGAGCTGACCGGCCCCTACCTGCATGACGGCAGCATGGCGACCCTCATGCAGGTGGTCGATTTCTATACCCGTGGCGGCAATTTCCATGCAGAGAATCTCGCCGATCTCGATCCCTTCATCGACACCATCGGTCAGCTGCAGGGGGACGAGGAAAAACGGCGCCAGCTGGTCGACTTTTTGCTCGCCCTCACCGACGAGCGGGTGCGCCAGGAGCAGGCGCCCTTCGACCACCCCCAGCTCCTGGTCCCCGATGGCCACGAGGAGCGCATCGCGGGCAACCCCAAACGCAGCCGCGTGCTGGTCGACCGGCTGCGGGAAATCCCGGCCGTGGGCGCGGCAGGACGGCTGGCCCAGGGGCTGCCCCCGGTGCGGCCCGTCCTGGCGCCGGACACGCTGAGCAGCACGGAATTTCACTATCAACCCTAAGCCGATGCCAGAGAGGCGATTTAACGCGCTCACCTTTTGAACCAGGAAAAGGAGACCACACCATGAACCAGCTCAGACTTCTCCTGATCGGCCTGATGGGGACCGCGGCCCTGTCGCTCGCCGCCTGCGGCGGCAGTGACGGTAGCGGCGGCGAAGACCCGAATCCGGTGAGCGGCACTGCCTTTACCACCGTGGATCTGACCGGTCTTGGCGGCAGCTTCAGCGCCGGCATCGCCATCAACGCCAGCGGCATGGCGGTCGGTCTCGCCGACGACGGCATCAGCGTGAAGGGGTCCAAATGGATGGTGACCGAGGCCGCGCCCCAAGCCACCGAGCTCAGCCCCCTGGACGGCAACAGCTACAGCGCCGCCTATGGGGTCAATGCCGGCGGCACCGCCGTGGGCGAATCGGGAACCACCGTCGCTGATACCGCCGATGCGAATACGGTGGCGGTGTTGTGGGCGGCCGGTGCCACCACCCCCACGACCCTGAGCACCACCGGGCTCCTTGCCGGCGGCGCCAGCGCGGCCTTTGCCATCAACGACCGCGGCGAGATCGTCGGCGAGGCGGTCAACCACGCCGACGGCACCGCCGTGGCCGTCTACTGGGCCAGCACCACGGCTGATCCGGTCCCCCTCGGCAGCCTGTCCGACGCCGGCTTCAGTTCGGCGTACTTTATCGGCGCTGACGGGGTCATCGGCGGCGAGGCCGGCAACGCCGCCGGCCAGGCCCAGGCCGCCGCCTGGGTGCCCGCCGCCGGTGGCGGCTTTGCCGCACCCCTGGCCCTGAGCGCCCTCACCGACCAGGCTGCCAGCGTGGCTTTCGGCGCCGCTGCCGACGGCCGCATGGTCGGCGAAGCCGAACTGGAGAGCGGCACCGTGCATGGCGTGGTCTGGAACGCCGATGGCAGCGTCGCCACGGACCTCGGCGCCGGCACCTCGGCCTCGGCCATCAACGGCGCAAACCGCCTTGTCGGCACCACCGCAGCGACCACCGGTGCCGACCGCGCCGCGGTGTGGAACGCCGCCAACTCCGCCGACACCCAGGATCTGGCGCCGGCCGTGAGCCAGGCCTACGGTATCAACGACCGCACCCAGATCGTCGGCCGCAACGGGGTTCAGGCGTTTGTGACGTTACCGCAGCAGTGATCGGCTGCGCTGAGGTAACGCAAAGGGGACGGATCGATGATCCGTCCCCTTTGCGCCTGTTTGATAAATTAAAGTGCGCGGCTGCTCGAGTTCCCTCACGCCCGCCGCGAAGCAATGGAACCTGGCCTTTTCACGCGAAGAAGAAAACCACCCCTGGTGCAGAGATTCGTTTCCGGCCTGGCGGGCTGACTCTGGAGCCCTGCCTGCCCGCGACTCAACTGGCCGTCGATGCTGAAGGAAACGCCACCCCGGCCGGGAACTCGACGCGGCCGGACCTGTGCTTATTCAATCCGCTCGGTCCGGCCAATCCCGAATCGACGGCTCTGGGGTCGACGGCCTGCAGGGGATGGCCCTGGAAACGATCTTCGGTGGTAATGAGACGGTCGAGGACGGCAAGGATGAACCGGTTGCACAATCAGCCCGAAGAGTTCGACTGTCCGTTAGGTTCCAGGCATTTCCCCCTTCGCTGTCTCCAGATATTTGATGATCTCCCGGGCTGCCAAAGGCCCGCCATCGTAGACCACCTGGAAATTCCGGTTGAGGATGAGCAACCTGGGGATCGCGAAAACATTGTAGCTTTTGCGGACCTTGCCATCGTCCAGAATGGCTTGGGGATTCAGCTTTGGGCTAGAGGCGGCCAGAGCCTTGCGGATCGCCGCCTCGCTGTCCTGGTGAAAAACCTCGACATAGGTAATGTTGTTGCCATTCAGAAACTCGTGAATTTTGTTGATCTGCTTCGACTGGCCGACACAGCCTGGACACCAGGAAGCCCCCAGATTCAGCAAAAAGGCGTCGCCCTGCTGCTCATAGAGCCGAAAAACGTTACCGTCGATGTTCCTTGCCTGAATATCCGGAACCACTTCCCCCTTCTGAAACCCCCAAGCAGTCAAAGGGGTTGAAATCCATAAAACCAGCCCGAAAATCATGCCCCAAGCCAGGTGTTTCATCGTCCTGTCCCTTCCCTGCGTCCGTTTTCAGCCATCGAAACTTGATGGGTGACATCTTCAAGACTGATGCCAGCTTTCGATTTTATCAAACGGATGCGCGCTAGGGATGCTAGGGATAAAGGTCGGGCGGGGCGCCGGCCGTGATTTCCATCAAGCCGGCCAGGCCCTGTTTCTTGGCCTCGGCAATCTGCCGGTCGAGATCCTTTTCGGTCGATGCCGGGTCGCGCTCGGCCACCACCACCCCGTAAAACGCCCCTTCCTGCTCGCTGATGAAGCCGAGTTGGTTGATGCGCTCCCGCAGGGGGCCGGGCAAATCGCTGGCGAGCAAGGTCCAGTGCCGGCTGGGGCGTTGGCTGTGAATCACCCGGGGCCCCCACTGGGCCTTCTGCTGGAAAGAACCGTGGGAGCGCCAGCCGTGGGAGCCGCCCATGTTGCAGTATTTAGCCCCCTGGGCATGCCCCCATTCGAGGGCACACCAGACCACATAGCGGTTGATCCCCTGTTGCTGCAAGACCGGATCGGCATCGAGAACGCCCATTTCCACGCCATAGCAGATGTCATGGGTGAGATGACAAATCGTGCCGGCGACAGGCTGGCCGTCGCGCGTAATCAGCACCACCCCTCCCCGTCCGCTGGCCAGCCAGAAATCCCACTGAACCGAATACGGAGCCACCAGCGCACGTTCGCCGTGCCGTGAGCGAACGAAGGGCAGATACATGCGATGGTAGAAGAGGTCAAAATCCTCCCGGGAGCGGCTGAAGCGCCAGGCATATCCGGCCTTGCGGAACCGGTTGACGCGATATCGCAGATGGCGCCCTTCGTTTCCGGTCAGGATCGTCTCCGGCCCATCCGGGATGGCGAGCAGCTGGTTGACCCAGATGGGTACGGTAAAAGCGAGCGGCGCCCGCGGCCTCAGGGGATGAATCCGGCTCAATTCGCAGATAACCAGGTCGGCCTCCGCCAACAGCCCTTGTCGGACCGCCGAGGACAGTTTCCAGAGCGGTACCTCTCCGGCAGGCTGCGGTGCTACACCTTCCGCCGAAAACAATTGCTGCGCATACCCCAGCCCCTTGCGGGTTCCGATAAAAAGAACGCTCCACTCTGTCCCGGTGAGCGTCCAGGCTCGCAAGAGGGGAGCGTCCCGCAGCAGGTATCCCACGTCCCCCAGTCCGCGGCCGAAGCTTTGGGAAAATTTTTCGGGAATGGGTCGGGGAAGTTCATACACCCTGAGAAACTTGTCCGAAAGATCGATAACGGCATCCCCGAAGTGATTGAGGGATCGTCGGCCTCTTTGCATCACTTTTCCCAGCAGAGCATTGGTCTCAGCCATTGCCATCCTCACTTTCAAAAGCGAAGCCGACCGGTTTCGTCGGCAATCCCGACAAGCTGTTCCGCGATGACCGGTTCAGGTTTCGGTTCTCACCGCTCCCCCAGGGCAACGGGGGATGGATATTTTGTCCTTGATCAAAAGACGGCCCGTCTGGCGTTCGGTGAAACCAGGACCACGCCGTCCAGACCCTGATCTTTGGCCACGCCAACCTCCACGCGGAGGTCGGCGTGGGACAGCGGAGCGGTTTTCCCCTCGACCACGATTCCGCAGAGCAGCCCCTTGAATTCGCAGACAAAACCGATCTGGTTCAGGCGCTCGCGCACGGCGGGCCGGAGGTTGTCGGCCAGGACCGTCAAGGTGCGGTAGGTTCCCTGCCACCTGGTAACCCGGGCCCCCCAACTGGACTTGGTTCGGAAGGGACCGTCGGAGCGCCAGCCCCGGGATTCGCCCAAATTGTAAAACCTGGCTCCCTGGCGATGCCCCCATTCGCCGGTGCACCAGAACAGAAACGGCATGATGCCTTGCCGGATCAGCGTTGCGTCGGCGTCCAGCACCCCCATGTCGAGGCCATAGCAGGTTTGCCCCCTGAGGTAGCAGGTTCCCCCGGCCACCGCCTGTCCGTCCCGCATGACCAGCACCAACCCTCCCCGCGGGTCGGAAAGCCAGAGCTTCCGCAGTTCCGGATAGGGGGTGATCCAGGCCCGGTCCCCGTGCCGAGCGGAGACAAATGGCCGGTACATGCGATGGTAGAAAAGCTCAAAGTCGGCCTCGGCCCGGCTGAATCGCCATGAAAATCCGGCCTTGTGAAACCTGTTAATCCTGGTGCGAATTTCGCGCTTCCGTTTTCCTGCCAGCAGGGTCGGCAACGTCTCTGGATAGGTGACCACCTGGGTGATCCAGGTAGGAACGGTAAAGGAAACCGGCGCCCGGGGGCGCAAGGGATGGTTTCGGCTTAACTCGCAGATAACGAGATCCGCCCCTTCGGAAAGCCAGCTGGCGCTTGCGGTCGAAAGCCTCCACAGCTCGATGCCGCCAATTCGCTGCGCCTCGACACCCTCCGCAAAGAAAATCCGCTGTATTTCCATCCGGCTTTTTAGGGTGCCGACAAAAACCAGGGTCCACTCCCGTCCGCTCAGCTTCCAGGCGGTCACCAAAGGAAAGTCGCGGACCATGCAGCTGACATCCCCCAGGCACCGGGCGACCAACCTCATCGTTGCCGCTGCGGCCCCCGGAGAATCAACCGCCCCCTGCACCCGGCAGGAAAGATTCATGATTGCGTCCCAAAGGGGGTTCAGCGGTCGCTTGCCGCGATGAATGAGTCGACCCACAAGCCGGCTTGCTGCCGTCACGATCTCTTTCCAGCGCAAAACTGTCGCTCCGGATTCTTTGCGCCTTTCGGATGGCGGTGCAACATGGTCATGGGGAAACGGTCCATCAGGCATCCTTCCTGCGCTCCCATCATCTGCGGTTAGTGGCTCTGAATCCCGGCAGGGTGGAAACCATGCCCCCTGCCCCTTCTTAGCACTTCTTAACACTCCTGAGGCGTTTGTCAAATCCCGTGTGAAACACTAAAGATATCTACGGAACTTCACTATCTGAACTGGTTTAAGAACCTGTGAGCTTACGCTCCTGCTGCAACGGAGGCCGCCATGGCGACGACCTTAAGAAAGGGTGCATTTTTTGAGTCACCTTGTCGGGGTTTTGGCGGAAAACCGGGGGTTAATTTGACACCCATCAAGTCAAGAAGTTGACAGATGTCCGTGATTTGACTAGCTGACCCTTCTCCAAAAAACCGACAATCCATGAAATTATTTCGATGCCCGACCATTAATCCCACATTTCGCAGAGAATTGGGCCTACTCTCAAACTATTGGAATATAGGATTTTTTGCATGGAACGGCCTGTGCATTGGGCCCTTGGAAATCATTACGCGGCAAAGAATTATTGCTTTCGCCGCCCCGTATTTCACGGGGCTGGACAAACGCACCGTCGGCGGAATGTCAGCTTTGGGACAGCGGAAATTTTCCACCCAGGCGGAACCCGCACCGCCCAAAGCCCTGTCAAGGCACCCGTCGTTTCTTTGTCTGGGAAGCAACTAATTTCAGCCATCATGTGAAGGAGGCAGCATGAACATTTGGCGGCAGATTTCGTTCTGCATGGCCGTTGGCCTGCTGGCCGTACTAACCGCGGGGCCGGCCCTGGCCGCCTCGGTTTCCGGCCGGGCCAGCACGGTATTCGAGTGGTTTGACGATGCCCAGGAGGACACCGCCCTGGTCGGCTACCAGTACCTACTGCTCAACGGCAAGGACCTGGGGGTCGACGGGTTGAACTTCCGAGGCTACGGCCGGCTGGCCGACGACTTCGCCGACGAGGTCGATATCGACAGCCGGCTCTACTACGCCTATCTGGAAAAACGAAACCTGATCCAGAACCTTGACTTCAAGCTCGGCCGACAGTTTATCTCCACGCCCGCCGGGGCTTCGCTGATGGACGGCCTGCACCTCGAGTACCGCAACCTCGGCCCGCTGGGGGTCAAACTGTTCGGCGGCGGCGACGTGACCTATTACGAGGGGTACAACGCCGAGGACTGGATCGTCGGCACCGAGGTCTACGGGCATTTTTTCGACAGCCTCGATGTCGGGGTTTCCTACCTGCAGCGCTGGGATGACAGTGAACTGGGCAATGAGCTGTTCGGCCTGGACGTCGACTACACCTTTCGCAACATGCTCAACCTCTACAGCGAAACCCAGTACGACTACCTGTCGGACACGGTGAGCTACTTCCTGGCCGGGGCCAAATACTTTCAAAGCCCCCAATGGTCGCTGCGGACCGAATACCTCTACTCGCTGCCGGTCTTCTCCTCCACCTCGATCTACTCGGTGTTCGCCGTGGAAGAATACCAGGAGCTGACCGCCGAACTCGAGTACCGCATCGCCGCCGGCCTGCGCGGCTACGCCCGCTACACCCGGGAGTTGTATGCGGAGTTCGACGACGCCAATGTCTACGAGGTCGGGCTCGAGAAGACCCGCACCGGGCGCTTCTCCGGTTACCTGGTCGGGACCCTGCGCGACGCCGGCGACAGTCAGGACCTCTACGGTGCCAAGGTCTACGGGTCCTACCTGTTCAACCAGTATCTTCAGGCCGGCGCCGGCGCCCACTTCGATGTGCTCGAGCGGCGCCTCGAAGACCAGGACGACGAGACCACCAGCAGCCGCCTGTGGGCCGACGCCACCTGCTTTCTGACCAAGAAGCTCAGCGTGCAGGCCAAGGTAGAGCGGGTTGAAAGCGACCTCTGGGATGAATATTACCGGGGCCGCGTCAGACTGAACATTCTCTTTTAATCAAGGAGCGTCATTATGATACGAATTCTGCTGGCCGCGCTGGCGATGGCGACCCTGGGGGCGGTACCGGCCCTGGCCGTCACTTTTGATCATGCCGCGCACAACACCTACCTGGATGAGGTCGACTGCGCCCTCTGCCATGTCGAATACGCCCCGAGCATCGTCCCCGACCAGGGGGTGTGCCTGGAGTGCCACGACAAGGACTTCGTCAACGAGGTCGAAATGCCCGGGCTGAAGACCCACGGTCCGGTCTGGGCCCTCAACCATCGCCCCTTCGCCAAGGGCAATACCATCGACTGCTATGCCTGCCACCAGCAGTGGAGCTGCCTGGAGTGCCACAAGTCAGGCTTCGCCGACGAGCAGGGCGATTTCAACAACAACATGATCAACGTGCACCGCAGCGATTTCCAGGTCAGCCATCCGATCGCCGCCCGCACCGACCCGCAGCTCTGTTCGAGCTGTCACGAACCGCAATTCTGCAGCGACTGCCACAACGACTTTGCCCCTGAAGACCTGGCAATCAAGTCCCATCGCAGGGGTTTCAGCGACCTGCCCGCCGGCACCGGCAATGCCGCACACGCCACGTTCACCGAAGCACAGTGCGCGGAATGCCACCCCAACTCGGTGGTCATTGGCGGCTCGTGGTCGGCAAGCCACGCGCGCGAAGCGCGCAAAAATCTCGCCACCTGCCAGGCCTGTCATCCCGAAGGGGACATCTGCCTCACCTGCCACAGCGCTACCAGCGGCCTGAAGATCAATCCCCACCCAAGGGACTGGGATGACATCAGTGGGCGCCTGGAGCGCGCCAGTGACGGCCGGACCTGCCGGAAGTGTCACTGATAAACGATTCGTTCAACCCATCAATGGAGGTAAACATGAAGACCATGAAGTTAACCCTGTTATTTGCCTCGCTTTTCGCCGCGGCACTATGGGGGTGCGGAAGCAACAAGGGCTCTGACGGCGCCCAAACAACCGCGGCCACCCCCGAAGATGCGATTCGGGCCACCGCCTTTGTCGGCGCCGACCGTTGCGGCGGCTGTCATGAGGCAACCCATGCCGGCTGGGCGGCAACCGCCCATACCCAGAAACTGCGCGACGGCGCCCTGGAGGTCAATTACAGCAACGACGGCAACGGCTCCGGCCGCTCCGACTTTTTCGACGCCGCCGAAGTCGACGTCCGCGACTTTGACGGTGCCGCCAACAAGTACGACGCCTACGGCACCAATGCCCCGATCCTGGGCAGCGACGGCGGCGGCGCCTACGTAAAAATCGGCGCGGCCAAATACTATGTCGTTTTCGCCATGGGCGGCTCGGCGACCCATGCCATCGCCGAAAGCGACCTGAGCGACATCAATGGCGACGGCCTGATCCTCAACGACGAGGCCCAGTGGAAGCAGCGCTACGTCACCAAAATCGGCAACAGCCACTACATCCTCCCGGTTCAGTTCAACCAGCAGAGCGGCGAGTACACCACCTACGACACCGACAAGTGGTACGACGCCAGCAACCTGCCGCTGGAGAAGCCGAGCAACAACAACTCCTACGAGCGGCGCTGCGCCGGCTGCCATCTGACCGGCCTCGAACTGGCCCTGCAGGGCGACGAGTGGACCATGAACTTCAGCGACATGAGCGTCGCCTGCGAAGCCTGCCACGGCCCCGGCGGCCAGCACGCCACCGCGCCGACCAAAAACAACATCATCAACCCGGCCACCATGACCACCACCCTCGACCTGAACGCCGACGGCAGCGTGGATCAGGTCGACAATCTGATCATGCGCAACAACGTCTGCTACAACTGCCACTCCCGCGGCGCCGGCAAATACACCGCCAACGGCACCACGGTGGACTACGCCAGCAAGGCCGGCCCCAACGGCGAAGTTCTGCTCTACCTGCCCGGCCTGGACTGGAAGGAGTATTACGACATCTCGGAAAAATCGAGCGACTACTGGGGCGGCACGCCGACCACCACCGACTTCATCACCTCCAAGAGCCACCACCAGCAGCAGCAGGATCTCGCCTTCGGCCCCCACGGTCCGGACAAATCCTACGATCATGAGTGCTTCGTCTGCCACAACATGCACAGCACCGCCAATGAGGACCTGGTCGTCAGCGAGGTCATGGAAGACGGCATCCGCATCGCCATCGACACCGCCGTCAGCACCACCGGCGCGAAAAACAACCGCAACAACCTCTGCCTGTCCTGCCACGCCGGCTACGGCGATTTCGCCGACCTGACCGTGATCGACGTCAGCTCGGGCTCCGCCAATGTCGAGGCGATCAGCAAGGCCCATATGGCCAAGCGGGCCGCCAAATCCCGGGTGGTTGATGGCGTCAAGTCCATGTTCGCCTGCACCTCCTGCCACATGCCCAAGACCGCCAAGTCGGCGGTGTGGACCCAAGTCGGCACCGGCGTTCTGGATGCCAATGGCAACGAAATCATGGAAACCACCAAGGGCGACATCAGCAGCCACGTGCTGACCATCGTCTGGCCGAGCCTCTCGGAAACCAATGCCGGCATGCCCAATGCCTGCAACAGCTGCCACAACGGCGACAGCACCGCAGCCGACCCCGCGGTCAGCAACAAGACGGCCGGCACCGCCATCCTCAGAGACTGGGCCAAGTCGGCACATGGTGACGAAACCGGCGAAGCCTGGAAACACTACGACTGGGACGAGGGAGATGCGGCGACCTCTCCTGGCAGCCGCCAGTCCTGCCAGAAGTGCCACACCGCCACCGGGGCGATGAACTTCTTTGCCGACCCGGCCAATTACGATGCGGCCAACAACGAGTTCAACCTGCCCGAGGGCAAGAACCAGGTCCTTTACTGCTATGGTTGCCACAGCGAAACCGCGCAGCTCGACGGTTTCGGCACGCTTCCCCATGCTCCGGGCGCCATTACCGCCGATTACGACAAAGGCTATGACGCCACTCTGGCGCCGGTGAAAGCGGTATTCCCCGACGCAGACTCCTCCAACATCTGCGTGATGTGCCATGCCGGCCGTAGCGGCGGCCAGAAGATTGCCGATGCCACCAGCATCCCCACCGGCAACTTCGGCAGCTACAACCCCCACTACCTGGCAGCCGCCGGGGTTCTCTACAACACCATCGGCTACGAGTTCAGCGGTCAGGATTACGCCAACGTCGGCTTTTTCGCCCACGACGGCATTGGTGCCGGAACCACCGGCCCCTGCGTCGCCTGCCACATGGACGCTACCGACCCGGCAATCGGCACCCATAACTACTCGGTGTTCCAGCTCGACGCCACCGGCGCCGCGACCGGTGTGGCCGCCGTCTGCGGAACCTGCCACGGCGCCATGACCCTAACCACCATCGAAACCGAGCACGACGGTTTCCAGGATGCCCTCGTGCTCCTTACCGACGTGCTTGCCACCAAGGGCATCTTCTACAACGCGGCTTCCGGCTACCCCTACGTCTTCAACACCGCCGTTGCCGCCGACCAGAGCTTCGGCACCGCCTTCGCCGCCTGGCCGGACAAGGATACCCTCGGCGCAACCTTCAACCTGGCCCTGCTGGACCATGAACAGGGCGCCTTCGCCCACAACCGCTTCTATACCAAGCGTCTGATCTTCGACTCCATCGACTTCCTGGATAACGGCGTACTCGACGGCACCATCACCATCGATGCCGCCACCTACCCGGAAGCAGCCACCTGGCTGGGAACTACACGCCCCTAACTAGCGGCGCCTGAAACGCACCACGCAAAAAGGCCGGACCCCTTGGTGGGTCCGGCCTCCGATCACCGGCAAACCCCGCTTTTCACCAGGCGGGGTTTGTTTTTTACTGGCCTGGCGGCAACTCGCAAGACCCTCCAATGACGAACGAAACAGCCGTCACCGCCGGGAGGAAGGAAAACGCTCCGGTGTTGCCCTCCTCGAGGTCCACCTGATTCCCTTCGACCTGCAGCAGATCGCTGCCGGTCAGCAGGTTTTCCAGCCGGAAACCGCTGTCGCTGGAGTTCTCACGCATCTCCAGGCACATGACCGACAGCCCCGTCCCTCCCCCGGAACGAACATCGAAACCGAAGGCCGGATTGCGGCTCAGGGTGTTTTCCCGGATTCTGGCCGCCAGCAGGCCATTGTCGGTGGCCAGCAGGTTGATTCCGCCATCGTTGCCGGCGGCGATGACCTGGTTTCTTTCGATCAGGGCCCGATGGTCGGACCGGGCCCCCGAGCGCAGGCGGATGCCGGCGCCGTCGGCCCCGTTGACCCGGTTGCTGCTGAGGGTGCTGAACACTTCCGCGCTGCCGAGGGACTGCAGATCGATACCCAGCGCATTGGGATTGATGACGATGGTCCCCGGATTGGTCGGCTCCCTGGCCCCGGCATTGGTGATCTGGTTTCTGGCAATGGTTACCCGGCCGCCTGGCGAGCCGCTGTCGAAAACCACCCGAATGCCGGCATCGGCGATGTTGGGCAGCTCGTTGCCGGTGAGGGTCAGATCGGCCGGGTCGAACGCGGTGGTGGAAAAATCGATACCGTTACCCAGGACGTTCTGGGTGATGGTGTTGTCGGCGATGATCCCGGTGCCGACGGCATTGACCAGCCGGATCCCCTCCCGGGGCGAGCCGACAATGCGATTGCCGTGCAGAAAAAACCCCTGGATACCCTCGCCGGCGATGCCGGGATTGGGGACGCCGGCCTCGCCTTCGACCCGGAGGCCGGCCACCTCGTTGCGGTCGGCAAGCCGGACGATTCCGGTGAGATTCGAGGTATCCTTGAGCACCGGGGGCACCGGCGGGTCGGCCGCAGCGGCGATGAGCAGCCCTTTGAAGGTAAAGTCGGCCCCCTGGCCGATCAGTTTCTGCTCGGCCTTCAGGGTGATCCCGGCCCCCTGGTTGGTCGCCAGGCCGTCGCCGGAAAAGAGGAAAATGGTGTCCCGCTCCAGGGCGCGGGTCTCGGCGTCGGCCAGATTGTCGAAGGGGCTGGCGAAGGTGCCGATCCCGTTGACCGGGGCGGCGTTGTCGACGTACCAGGCCAGGGTGTCGATCTGGATGCTCACGGTTCTGGCCCCTGCCGAGGTGGTCACCGTGAAGGTGCTGGTCCCGGTGAAGCCGCTGTTCGGGGTGAACCGGAAGCTGCCGTCGGCATTGACGACCGCCCGGCCGGAACGGGTGCGGATATCGGCACTGAGGATCGTCGTGCCGGGGGGCTCGCCGACCAGCAGTCCCTGAGCGGCGGGAACCGCCATGGGGCTGTTGCCGATCCAGCTGTAAACCCGGGGCGAGGGGTTAAAGTCGCACGGATCCCCGATTCCGTCTCCGTCCCGGTCGGCCTGGTCGATGTTGACCGATACCGGGCAACTGTCGCAGAGATCGCCATGACCGTCCCGGTCACTGTCGACCTGATCGGGATTGGGGCTGCCTGGACAGTTGTCGGAAAAATCGCCGACCCGGTCGTTGTCGGTGTCGCCGCCGCAGGCATCACCGATGCCGTCCCCGTTGGCATCGGCCTGATCGGGATTGGCCACCGTGGGGCAGTTGTCGAGGTCATCGGCGATCCCGTCCCCATCGAGATCCTGGATCACCGGTGGCCGGCCTCCGCCGCCGCCATCCCCGCTCCGGCCAAAGATGACGCCGGTATCGCCGCCGCTGCCGCAGGCGGCCAGGACGACCAGCATCGAAACCGGAACCACCTGAAGGATACACACTTTTGCTTGGGCTATCATGCCGGCCTCCTACTCTCTTCGGAGAATGAGCTCTGTCTAACAGTATACCCAAAGCACGGCCGGATGCCGGAACTCGGCCAAAAAACCAAGGCCGGCATAGGCGGCCGGCCTTGGGCGGTACGGTATTCAATCTTTTCCATCCGGCAATCAGGGCCACGGCGCCCCGTCAACCGTGTTCCCCTCTTCGACAAAGGAACCGTTAATGAGGATCGGGGTTGCTCCTGGATTGGTGATGGCATTGGCGCGAACTTCCACCGCACCGGAACTGCCGACCGGATAGGTAATCAGGATCGCGGGGCCGTTGGCCGCATCGATCTGGTTTCCGGAAACAGCCATGTTGGCCGAGCCCCCCAGCGCCACATCGATGGCGATCCCTGCTCCTGCCGGGAAAGTAACGGCGGTACCGGAAACCAGACCGGTACCCGAAACATCGGTCAACACTAAAGCATCCTGAGAGGTGTTCGCTACCCGATTGTTTCTCAGGGTGAAACCAGTGATCCCAGTTCCCGAAATCCCTGCCTGACCGCCATCGATACTCAGGCCGGCGACTTCGTTGCCGCTGCCGAGAACAATCGCGGCGGCTCCCGCAGGACCGGCAATCGTCGGATGGGTCCCCGCAGGCCGAATCATCCGCCCGTTGAAGGAAAACTCCACCCCTTCACCGAAAAAGCGCTGACTCCCCTGCAGGGTGATCCCTCCCGGGTAGGGGGTAGGCGCGGCAAATAGATAAATCCGGTCTCCGGGCAAGGCAGCGGATTCGGCCTGGGACAAAGAAGCAAAGGGAGTGTTCAGACTTCCGTCTCCCCCGGCCGAACCGTTGTCCACATACCAGGCGAGAGGGTCTATCTGGATGGTCACCTCGGCAGTGGTGGCAGAAACCACATACCCGAAGGAATCCCTACCCCGAAATCCGGTAGCGGGAGTATAGGCAAAACTTCCATCGGATTGGACCGACACGCTCCCACCACCGCTGGTGACCGTGTCGGCGGAATCGACGGCGACCGCCGATGACGGGTCGTTGGCCAGCAGACCCTCAGCCGCATTGACCGAAAGGGGGGTGTTGCCGACCCAGGTGTAGCTATCGGCCGCCGGCACGATATCGCAGGCATCGCCGATGCCGTCGCCGTCGCTGTCGGCCTGGTCGAAATTGGCCAGCGCCGGGCAGTTGTCGCAGCCATCCCCGACCAGATCCCGGTCGGCATCCTCCTGGGCGGGATTGGCCAGCGCCGGGCAGACGTCCCGGTCGTCGGCAATCCCGTCGCCGTCGCTGTCCGCCACCACCGGGGCCGGATCACCGCTGCCCCCGCCACCGCAGCCGCTCAGGCCGACCAGAGCGGTCAGCAAAACAAGCATCAGGGCCCAGGTTCGGTATTTGCCTGGCATAAGGTTTGTCCCTTTCGATCCACAAGTTGCCCGGCGGCCCGACCAGGCCCGCGGGAGTTGTGACCACTTATAAATCCGGCAGCCTGCTTTTGTCAAACCGGAGAAAGCACCGTCCCGGCGTCTTTCCGGCCCATCTCTTGGCCGGATAAACGCGCGGATCCCCCCCACGGGGGATAAATGCGGTAAAATGAACATACCGCACAACCCGAAACCTGCTTAGCTCCTGAAACATTTCATCACCTGGGGAGAGAGGCCATGAAACGAAAAGAATTCGAAAACATCTGTTTTGCCGTCAACACCGGCGAATCCAAAGCCGTTGAAAACAAAAGTACCCGTGAGGTCGGCCAGATTCACGTCTGCGGTCCGGACAGTTTCAAGGTCCGGGTTGCCGGAGAGGAGCGGGAATGGGGTCGGTTAATCTGTGAGGAAAAAGACGGGGAGCCTCAGTAGCTCCGCCCCGCGAAGCAGGCATCTATTCAAGGGAGAACGATTATGAAACGCATTCTCGTCATACTGCTGGTCATGGCCATGACGCTGGTCGGATGCGCTCCGAGCATGGGGCCGAAAGAAACCGGCGGGACCCTGATCGGAGCCGGAACCGGCGCCCTGATCGGATCGCAGATCGGCGGAGGACGGGGAACCATGGTGGCGGTCGCGATAGGCACCCTGGCCGGGGCGCTGATCGGCGGCGAGGTGGGTCGGTCCCTGGACCGGGCGGACAAGCTGTACATGGAGCGCAATGCCCAGTACGCTCTGGAAAGCACCAGGACCAACACCACCACGACCTGGCGAAACCCCGATTCGGGCAATTACGGCACCATCACCCCGACCGAGACCTATCAGACCACCCAGGGGCAGTATTGTCGGGAGTATCTCCAGACCGTCACCGTGGCCGGCCAGGCCCAGCAGGCCTACGGGACAGCCTGTCGCCAGCCGGACGGCACCTGGAAGATCGTCAGGTAGTGTCGGACGCGCCTCAGGCGGGCCTTTCACTGCGGATAAGCGCAAGAAACTCCGTATATCCCGAAACCTGAAGGGCCTTGTCACGAAGCGGTTCGTTGCGGAAGGTGGCGGCAATGTCGGCGAGAATCTCCAGCTGGGCGCCATCGTCCTGGATCGGCGTCAGAATCAGGCAGAGGAGATGGGCGGGGATGCCGTCCGGGGCATCGAAGTCGATGCCTATCGGCGAGAGGCCCACTCCGACCAGCGGTTGATCAAGCTTTTCAAGGCGCGCATGGGGGACCGCCACCCCCATGCCGATGCCGGTGGCCATGACCTGCTCTCGGGCCAGTACCGCCCTGGTGACCTCTTCCGACTGCAACCCGGCCCCCTCGGCCAGGGCCGTTGCCAGCTCGCCGATGGCTCCCCTTCGGCTGGTGGCCCGCAGCTGCCGGACAAATCCCTCCGAACCCAGGTAGTCGACAAAGCGCCGGGGCTTCTTCAGTCTCAGAATCCGCTGCAGCATCGGTCCGCTCACCAGCGAGGTCACCAGGGCCATGACCACCAGGGAGACGAACACCTCCTGGCTGATCAATCCGAGCTGCAGCGCCAGCACGCCGAGGATGATCCCCATGGTTCCCTGGGCGCTCATGCCGAACCCCGTGCCCCAGGCCTCTCGCCAGGGGACGCCGCCGAGCCTGGCCCCCAGGGCGCTGCCGGTCACCTTGCCGGAAAAGGCCAGCAGCAGGACGACCAGGGTCAATACCAGGTCGAAGTGGGCGGCGAAATCCACCCTCAGGCCGATGCTGGCGAAAAACAGCGGGGCGAAGATAAAGGAAACGAACTGCTCGATGGTGGTGCGGGTCTGTTCCCGCAGGTGGCGCGAATGGCCGAGGGCCACGCCGGCCAGAAACGAGCCGAAGATCGCGTGGATGCCGAGCCATTCGGTGAAGGCGGCGGAAAACAGGCAGAGCGAAAGGGCGAACCCGAGCACCCCGCCGGGCCAACTGGCATAGGCCTGGATCCAGGGCAGAAGGCGGTGAATCAGCCAGGGGACCACGGTGAGCATGGCCGCGGTGAAGCCGAGCGTCATCCAGATGGTGTGGGCCAGATGCAGACCATGGCCATGATCGGCCCCGACCATGCCGAGGATGACGGCGAACACCAGCCAGCCGAGCAGGTCGTTGAAAACTGCCGCGGCGACCACGATAACCCCCAGGTCGCTGCGATAGATATTGAGATCCATGAGAATCTTGGCAATGATCGGCAGCGCCGAAATGGAAAGCGCGGTGGCTATGAACAGGGCAAAGGCCAACCGGTCGGCGCCGGGCTGGTAACCGACCAGGGACGGCAGCCACCAGGCGGCGGCAAATCCCATGGAAAAGGGTAGCAACATCCCGCCGAGGGCCACCAGGACGGCGGCCTTCCCCTGTCGCCAGACCGTGGCGAGGTCGATCTCGATTCCAGCCACCAGCAGAAACAGCACGATCGCCAGGGTGGTCAGACCGTCCAGAACCAGCGCCCCTCCCCCCCGCACCGGGAACAGCGCCGCATTGAGCGCCGGCGCCAGGGCCCCAAGGACGGTCGGGCCGAGCAGAATGCCGGCCAGAATCTCGCCGAGCACCGAGGGCTGGTTCAGCCGCCGGGCCAGCTCCCCGAGCAGGCGGGCGCAGAACAGCAGGACTCCCAGGGCCAGGAACATGGTGGTGATTTCCCGGGGTGACAGATTTTCCATAAACACCTGCGGACCTGAAAAAGGGGGAGCGAAAGAATTCTGTATGGCAACATGCCCGCGGCCAGGTACCGGGGGGCAATCGGGCGACCTCGGCCAGTCGTGATATTGGTACGCTAGTTTAGCAGGTTATAGGCAATGTGCTGGTTCCCGTCAACGATTATCGCCGCGGGGATCGCCTGCCCGGCCGCTTCGGAGCGGCTGCCGGGGGAAATAACTTTTTCATATCAAATTACCATGCTATGCTTTTTTCGGGTCTGCTCATCGGCCCTGCTAGCGGCGCAGGAGTTTTCATGACGGAAAAACCCGTTGCCCGGCCCCGGCCGGCTCGCCTGTTTGTCGGCCTCGGCCTGCTGTGCCTGGTCGGCGGCTTTGCCCTGGAGGTTGCCGGTGCCTTGCTGAACCGGTGGCTGCTGTTCAAGGCCGGGCTGTTTGCCTTTCTGATGGGCATCCCCTGTTATCTGATCGGCTATCTGCTCGGGCGGCGCAAAACCTGACCACCTTCTAGCCTTTCCCGGGTCGGACTGGGTTCCGGACAGCCGCCCGTTAGTCGGGTCCCTCATGTCCAGTGAATTGATTCCGCTTCTTACCGCAATTGCCGTTATCTTTCTCGGTGCCTTGATCGGCGGCCGCCTCGCATCGCTGTGTCATGTTCCCCGAGTGACCGGTTACCTGGTCACCGGCCTGCTGATCGGCCCCTCCTTCGCCCACCTTGTCGGCATTCACTCCCTGCTCCCGGTCACGATCCTTCAGGAGCTGCGCCTGGTTTCGGATATCGCCCTGGCCCTGATCCTGATGAACATCGGCGGCCTGTTCGAGATCGAATACCTGCGCCGCTGGAAACAGCGGATCGCCTTGTTCTCTCTCAGCGAGATCGCCCTCACCTTCACCCTGGTCGCGCTGTCGACCCTGATGGTGAATCTGCTCCTGCTGCAAAAGACCCTGCCCGGCCTCAGCCTCTGGCAGACCTCGGTTTATTTTGCCCTGTTCCTGGGCATTATCGGCGTGGCCACGGCACCGGCGGCGACCCTGATGGTCATCCGCGAATATGAGGCCGAAGGGCCGGTTACCGGCGTCGTGTTGACCCTGGTCGGTTTCAACAATCTTGTTTCCGTTCTGGGCTTTGCCCTGCTCGCGCATTTTCTGATCCTGCCCGACGAGGGGCTGCTCACCTTGTTGTTGCGGATGCTCGGTCCGATCGCTATCGGCGGCCTTATCGGTTTCCTGATGGCCGTCTGGGGGCAGCGCCTGGAACTGCCCAGCGAACACAAGATTCTTTTGCTCGGCGGCGTCACCGCCTCCACCGCCCTGTGCCGCGGTCTGGAAATCGATCCGCTGCTGGCCAGCCTGATCCTCGGCATGAGCCTGGCCAACAGCTCACCCCGCTGGCACCGCCTGCAGGAGTCCCTGCGGCAGGTCGACTATCTGCTATATGTGGCCTTTTTCGTCCTGGCCGGGGCCAACCTCCACCTGGAGACCCTGGGCCATATCGGATTGCTCGGCATCGCCTACGTTTTCGCCAGAACCCTGGGGAAATGGTTCGGCGCCAGCATCGGGGCCCGTCTCGGGGCCTTTGGCCAACGCGAACGCTCCTACGTCGGCCTGACCCTGCTGGCCCAGGCCGGGGTCGCCATCGGCCTGGCCACCAAGCTCTCCCAGCAGTGGCCCGAGGGCGGCCGCCTGCTGGAAACCGTGGTGCTCGGCTCGGTGGTGGTTTTTGAACTGGTCGGCCCGCTGGCCGTGCGCCACGGCCTGGTCAAGGCCGGCGAGGTGCCGATCCTCTCCCTGCTCCAGAAACGAGCCCCCCAGGGAGCCCTGGAAGGCATGCACAGCGTGGCCGAGCATTTTCGCTCCTCGCTGGGCCTGCCGGCCGGACACCGCCTCAATGACCCCGGCGACATCCTGGTGCGTCACGTCATGCGCCAGAATGTGGAGACGGTGCGCCACAACACCCCGTACTACGAGCTGCTCAAATTCATCGCCCACAGCCGTTACGACCGGTTTCCGGTGGTCGACGACCAGAACCGGTTTCTGGGTATGATCAACTACACCGAAATCCGCAACCTGCTTTTCGAACCTTCCCTGGTCCCCCTGGTGGTGGCCGGCGATCTCGCCTCCACAGCCAGCCACGCCCTTTCCCCCGAGGCCCCCCTGCGCGAGGCCCTTAAGACCCTGCAGGTGAACCGCAACATCAGTTATTTTCCGGTTATCGACCCCGATCAACCGGACCGGCTGCTCGGCATCCTCAGCCAGAACGACGTGCTGGCAGCCTTCCGTCGGCTCGACAGTGCCTGAAACAGGTCAAAAAAAGGGCGACCGTGCCGGCCGCCCCTGCTGGTTCCTTTATGGTGAGTTCGGGAGAGCCTAACCCTTCCACTCCGCCAGGTATCCCTTGGCCTTTTTCGCTTCGTCGGAAAGAGGGAAGGAATCGACCACCCGCTGCAGAATCACCTTGGCGTTCTTGACATCGCCCAGGGCCTGGAAAGCCAGCCCCTGCTTGAGCAGAGCCGCGGCCACCTTGGGATGATCGCCGAATTTCTGGATCACGTCCTGAAACTGAAGAATGGCATTTTCGTATTTCTTCTCCCCGTAATAGGCTTCGCCGATCCAGTACATGGCATTGACCGCCAGCCCGTGCTGCGGGTAGCGCTGGAGAAAATCCTGCAGCTGGCTGCGACCGCGGGCAAAATCTCCTTGCTTTTGGATCAGCTCCAGGGCTTGCGCGTAAAGGGCTTCGGGGGCCGAGGGGGCGGCCGGGGTCGCGGCCGGGGCCGGGGTTTTCGCTGTGGATTCGAGTTTGCCAATCCGCTGCTCCAGGGCAGCGACCTTGAGACCGAGATCGTCGCGCACCAAGGCGAGCTCTTCACGAAGCTGCTCCGGTTCCCGGGCTTGGTCCTGGAGGCGGCCGTTGAGGGTCTGAAACTCGACCCTCAGGGCATCCAGGCTCGCCTGCAGGTCGGCCTGACTGCGGGCCAGGGACTGAACCCGATCCTCCGACGGGCTCTGGTTCCGGCTAGCCAGGGTTCGTTCGGCCTCGGCCAACCGCCGCTTCATGGCATCCAGATCCCGCTCCATGCGCATTTGCTGCTGGCTGGGAATGCAGCCGGCGGTCAGGCCCAGCAGAGCCAGCCCCAGCAATCCTTTGCTCCATCCGTTCACGGTTTAGGTTCCTCCCAAACGGCAAGAGGCCGCGCCGGGCGCGGCCTCTTGGGGTTTTTCCAGGGGTTAGCGGACGACCTTGAACTCAGCCCGACGGTTCTTGGCCCAGGCCTCTTCACCGCGGCCGGGGTCGAGGGGGAGTTCCTCGCCGTAGGAAATCACCGACATGCGGCTCGGCGAAACACCCAGGGAAACCAGGTAATTCATGGCGGCCAGGGCGCGTCGCTCACCGAGCGCCAGGTTGTACTCGTCGGAACCACGCTCGTCGCAGTGCCCTTCGACACGAATCTGGGCGCCGGCGTTGGCCTTCAGGTAGGCGGCGTTGTCGGCCAGGGTTTGGCGGGCCTCTTCGGTCAGGACGTACTGGTCGAAATTGAAAAAGATCCGCTCCAGGCCGGGGACAGAAACCTCCGGCTGCTGGTAACCGGCCTGCTGTTCGCCGAACTGGGTCTCGCTCACCGCCTGCTCTTCGATGCCGGTCACCTCCTGCTGGAAGGGCATCTCGGAAACGACCGGAGCCTCCTCGCCCATGCCCATGGTGGAGGCCGGTTTCTTGGCGCAGCCCGCGGCCAGCAGGGCGGCCGCCATCACCATCAGCATCACTCGCAGGATGTTCGCTTTTTTCATTGGTTCCACTCCTTTTCAGATCAGACAGGGGTTGATTGCAAACAATGGCTGTGCCGCCGCTTACAGCGCACAAAACAGGCTAATTATACAGCAACAAAGACGAAAAACAATAGCTTTACCATTGGGCCGACCAGGCCGGGTGCAGGCAGTCGCCCCCCGGGGGCGAAATCCGGCGGGCACCGCTGCCGTCGCTGCGCATGACATAGATGGCTTTGGATCCCGATTCGTCGGAGGAATAGACGATAAAACGACCGTCCGGGCTCCAGCGGGGGTGCTCCTTGTTGCCGGGGCCGAAGGTCAGCCGGCGCTCGTCGCTGCCATCGGCGCGAATGGTGTAAATATCGAAGCGCCCTCCTTCCTGGCGGCTGAAGGCGATCCGGTCCCCCTCGGGGCTCCAGGCCGGAGTGGCGTTGTATTTGCCGGCCGCGGTCAGGCGGCGTACGCCGCCCCCCGTGGCATCCATGATGAACACGTGCGGATTGCCCTGGCGATCGGAAACAAAGGCGAGTTGATCCCCCCGGGGGCTCCAGCTGGCGTCGACATCGATCGACCACTGCTCGGTCAGCCGGCGGTGAAGTTTGCCGTCGGTACCGGCAAGGTAGATCTCCGAATTGCCGTCCTTGGAAAGGGTCAGGGCGATCTGCCGCCCATCGGGGCGGTAGCGCCCGGCGATGTTGAGCCCCTTCCGGGAGGAAATCTGCGCCTCGCTGCCGGTGTAGATCTCCTTGCGGTAGAGGTCGGGGTTGCGGGCCCGGTAGGAGGTGAAGATCAGCTCGCGGCCCTGGGGCGAGAAGTCGGGATTCAATACGATCGAGCGGTGGTTGGTGATTCGGATCGGATCGTGGCCGTCCACCTCCATGAGGTAAAGCTCTTTATGGCCGGTTTTATTGGAGATAAAGGCGATCCGCGTATTGAAGGGGCCGGCATCGCCGGTGAGGCTTTTGAGTACCAGATCGGCAAAGCCATGGGCCATGCGCCGCAGATCGTCAACCTTGCCGACGTAGCGGCGCCCGGTGAGCAGGCGGCGGTTGACCACGTCGTAAAGACGGGCCTCGAGCACCAGTTCCTCCCCGCGAACCGAATAGGCCCCCTTGATAACCGCCTCGGCGCCGAGCATCCGCCACTCGCCGAAGTCGACATCGACGCTGATCAGTCCCAGGCGTTTGCCGTCGGCCAGAAAAGCACCGGGATCGACCAGACTGAACAGCCCGGAGAGCTCGAGATCCCAGCTCAGCACCTCGCTCACCTCGGCGGCAATCTCCGGCCGGGCACCCTGGTCCAGCGGCAGGAAGCTGGTGAGGGCCAGAGGAATGGTCTGCTGCCCCGGGGCGCGGATTTCGATCTGCGCCAGCGCCGGAGCGTTCAGCAGCAACAGCAACCACAGGGCCAGCAGGCCACCTCGCACCATAGTCTACTCCATGAGATCCTTGAGGTTGAAAACGACTTCGATTTCCAGCCGCCGGTCGGGCTTGAAAGGCAGCTGCTTTTCCTTGAGTATCGCCTTTTTGACCGAATCGTCAAAGGTCGCATCGCCGGATTTTTCGCGGACCCGGTAATCGATCAGGGCGCCGCCGGCATCATAGGTCAGCAGCACCTTGGACTCCAGATCCTGGCGCATCACCTGGTATTTGGACAGGCTCCAGTTCTGCTTCAGAAAGGCCTGGATCCAGGCCTGTTCCGAAACCCCCGCCTCGGTTCCCCGGCCCTCGGGCATTCCCACCGGGGCATCGGCGATGGGGGAGTTGCGGGTGTCGGCGGCGGCCATGGCCGCCAGTTTCTGCTTCAGCTCCTCGATTTTCTTTTTCGCCTGCAGCTTCTCGATGGCCGACTGGACGTCCTCGTAGCTGGCGGCGGGCTTGGCCGGTTCCGGCTTGGGAGCCGGCGTGGCCGGTTTGTCCGCCGGTTTGGGCTTGGGTTGAGGCTTCGGCTTGGCTTTGGGAACCGGTTTCGGTTCGGGCTTGGGCGGCGGGGGGATCTTGACCGCTTCGGGCTTGGGCGGCTCGACCTTGGCCGGCTCCGGCTTGGGGGCAATCGGCTTCGGTTCGGCCTTCCTGGCCTCCGCGGGCGGCTTGGGGCGGGCTTCGGGACGTCCGGCCTGGGGATCCTTGACCGGCAGGTTGACCAGGTCGACATAGTAGACCGGCCGCAGGTCCCTTTGGAAGCGCGGCAGAATGATCCCCGAGAAGATCGCCACCACGAGCAGGTGCAGGACCAGGGAAAACCCCACCATGCGCCCGATCCCGGGGTCGGAGGGCAATGGACCCGGCTGCGGTTTCTTGACTTCGTTCAGCATAAATCGTTCAGGCGTCGCGTCGGCTTTCGGCCGCGAGGATCAAGGTTCGGGTTCGCGGGCCACCATCCCCATTTTCTGCACGCCGGCCTGCTTGATGGCCGCCATGACCTGGACCACCCGGCCGTAGGGAACATCGCGGTCGGCCTCGAGAAAAACCTCCTTGTCCTTGCGTTCTTTGAGAACCTGCAGCAGCACCGGGGTGAGCTTGGCGGCGTTTTCCACCTTGGAGCGGCCGATGGAGATGGCGCCGTTCTTTTCCACGGTGACCACCAGCGGCTCCTTGGCGGCCGCGAGGTTGGGCGCGTTCTCCACCTCCGGCAGATTGACGTCGACCCCTTTTTCCATCATCGGCGCGGTCACCATGAAAATGATCAACAGCACCAGCATGACGTCGACAAAGGGGGTTACGTTGATCTGGGACAGGGTGCGGCGACCCCCCGTGTCCCTGCGGCCGACTTCCATTGCCTACCCCCTGCGCATCATGCGTTGGACGATGTTGAGAAATTCCTGGCTGAAGTTGTCCATCTCGCCGGTCAGCACATTGACCTTGTTGACGAAGTGGTTGTACCCGACCACCGCCGGGATCGCCGCAACCAGGCCGATGGCGGTGGCCACCAGGGCCTCGGAGATGCCCGGCGCGACCACCGCCAGCGAAGCGCTGCCGGTCTGGCCGATGCCGTGGAAGCTGTCCATGATCCCCCACACGGTACCGAACAGACCGATGAAGGGGGCCGTGGAACCGGTGGTGGCGAGAAAGGTGAGAAACTTCTCCAGCCGGTGCGTCTCCTGGGTCATGGCCCGGCGCAGGGCGCGGGCCACGTTTTCGGCGCCGCCGAGATCGGTGGCGAAGCCGGCCTCCTCATCGCCCTCGCGCTTGCGCTGGCCCTTGACCAGCTCATGGTAGCCTTCGCGGAACAGGACGGTGAGTGGCGAGTGGCCGTAGTCCGCCAGACCCTGGCCGATGGCGTCGAAGCGTTTTTTGGCCCAGAAAAAGTCGAGAAACCGCTCCGAGTCCTTGGTGGCCCGATGGATGACGCGGAATTTGTAAAAAATAATGGCCCAGGAGACCACCGAAAAGTAGACCAGAATCAGCAGCACCAGCTTGACGACCGGGCCGGCGTTGAGAACGAGTTCCAAAGTAGTGCCTCCTGCACGGTGGGGGGTTGGGACGGTAAAGATCGAATTATCGGTTATCCCCAAATACAAGTCAATGTTTTTACGGAATTTTCCCCAGCTCTCCGGGGCGGGCCGCGGGCAAAAAGTTACCCGGCGGGAGGGTTCTGCCGCCGGGCTTATCGCAAAAGCGATGCATCTAGCATTCAGGAGACTGCCGCACCCCAGCCCCGATGCGCCGCGGGGCTCCGCAGGGACGGCATGGGGGTGGTCGCCCGGTGGTGAAAGAGGCCCCTGCGGATCACCCTTCGCTGTCCACCGCCCGTTCCCCGAGACCTGAGCAACCTTGATGCCAAACCGAAAAACCATCAAGAATTACGGTGGCATCCCCTGATTCCTGGCGAAGGGCTGACCCTCCGGCGCGGCCGCTACGACCCGATCCGTCGGTTCCGGGCGACAGGGGGCTGATCCACTCCCCCACCCCACCCCGGAAAAACACCCATTTCTGCCTGTCGCCATTATCCGACGAGGCGGGCGCGGGCCGCACGGTAGAACTCGACCTGGGCCAGCTTGTCCGGGCTTCCCGCGGCGGCCAGGGCGTCGATCCTCATGAGATCGAGCAGCAGCGGGAAGCCGGGGGCGCCGATGAACCTGCGCTGACGGCGGCTGAGGCGGCGGTGATCGTCCACCTGCCAGCTGAGGGCGAACATGTGGTGACGGACCAGCCAGACGACCTCCTCGGCAACCTCCGCCGGCATGTCCAGCCTCGCCAGGATCTCCGCCGCCAGCTCGGCCCCCGCCCGGTCGTGGCCGAAGGCGCGGATGCGGCCGCGGATCACCTGGGTGGTCAGGGCCTTGCCGACGTCATGCAGCAGCGCCGCCCAGGCCAGGCGGCGCTCGGCATTTTGGGGCAGATGACGGACCGCCAGCAGGGTGTGCGCGAAAACGTCCCCCTCGGGGTGATACCGGGGTGGCTGCGGAACGCCTTCGAGGCGATAGACCTCCGGCAGTATCCGCCGCAGGCGCGCATCGTCCCGGAAGCGCCGTTCCCGCGCCGCCCCGTCGGCGAGGCCCAAAACCTGCTCGACATATGCGAGATCGTTCAGCAACCGGCTCTCCTTGGGCAATTAACCTTGTCGGCCCCCATTGTACCTGCCGGCGCCCTGCGGATTCAACCCGACCTTGTCAAAGCCCCCCAGCGGAGCTATGCTTTTGCCAAACCACCGAGGAGGTCATCATGCTCGATCTTGCGGCCATCCGCGAGGCGGCAACCACCCTGCAGGGCCGCTTTCGGCGCACCGAACTGATCCATTCCCACTATTTTTCCGAACGGCTTGGCCTGCCCCTCTACTTCAAATGCGAAAATCTTCAGCGGACCGGCTCCTTCAAGATCCGCGGCGCCCTCAATTTCGTCAACCACCAAGCGCCGCAACGGCTGCAGGCCGGAGTGATCACCGCCTCGGCCGGCAACCATGCCCAGGGGGTCGCCTTCGCCGCCGCCCAGGCCGGGATTCCCGCGGTGGTGGTCATGCCGGAAACCACGCCACTGGCCAAGATCCTCGCCACCCGCGATTACGGAGCCGAGGTGCAGCTGAGCGGCGCCACCTTCGACGAGGCCGCCGCCCTGGCCGAGCGCCTGCAGCAGGAGCGCGGCCTGCTCTACATCCCGGCCTTCGACCATGAGCTGATCATGGCTGGACAGGGGACGGTGGGCCTGGAGATCATGGAAGAGCTCCCCGAAACCGACACCCTGGTGGTCCCCGTCGGCGGCGGCGGGTTGATTTCCGGGATCGCCACGGCGGCCAGGGCGCTCAATCCGGCGATCCGGATCATCGGGGTGGAGGCGGCCGGAGCTCCCGGAGCACTGCTGTCGCGACGCAAGGGGAAGATCGTCAAGCTGGCGGCGGCCCATTCGCTGGCCGACGGCATCGTCATCAAACGCATCGGCGAGCTGACCTTCCCGGTCATCGAGAAGCTGGTCGACGACATCGTCACCGTCGAGGAGGAGGAGATCGCCCAGGCCATCGTCAGCCTGATGGAAAAAGCCAAGCTGGTGGTCGAGGGCGCCGGGGCGGTGGGGCTGGCCGCCCTGCTCTACGGGCCGGACAAGCTCGGTCGCGGCAGGACGGTCTGCGTCCTTTCCGGCGGCAACATCGACGTGCAGACCATCTCCAGGGTGGTGGAACGGGGCATGCTGGCCGAGGGGCGCTTTCTCAAGGTGCGCGTCGATCTCAACGATGCTCCCGGCGCCCTGGCCGGTCTGGCCACCATGCTGGCCGCCCGGGGGGCCAATATCTTCCACGTCAGCCATGACCGCCGGGCCGCCGGGGTTCCCCTCGGCCGGGCCCAGGTCCACCTGGAGCTGGAAACCCGGGGCCCGGAACATATCCAGGAAATCCTCGAAAGCCTGGAGCGCGGGGGATACGGCGCCGAGATCCTGCGCTGAGCCGGTTTTCTCCTGCCCGCGAGAGGCCATGACCGATCACTGCCGCACCCGCCTGACCCTGGTCGGCACCGTTCACCGCGATCCCCGGGGCCGTGCCAAGCTTGAGAGGCTGCTGGCAGAGTTGCGGCCGCAAGCCCTGACTCTGGAGATGAGCCGCCTGGCTTTCAGCTACCGGCAAACCCACGCCCGTCGCCTGCGGCGGCGCCTTGCGGCTATCCTCGCGGGCCTGGCCGCAGAGCTGGGACGAGACCTCGCCGAGCTTCGCTCCCAGCCGGCAATCGCCGACATCCGGACCCTGCTCGAAATGCCCTTCGAGCACCTGGCGGCGGCCGCCTATGCCCGCGGGACGGGCATCCCGCTGGAGCTGATCGACAGCTCGGAGATCTCCGCCATCAAGCTGAAACGGGTCGAAGGCGAACTCATCACCCGGCGCAATCTCCGGGTCCTGGTCGATCTGCCCGAAGGGGCGGAAAAAACCGCCGGCGAGGGGTTCGGGACGGCCCGCCTGCTGGTCTACGGCCAACTGGACGAAACGGTGCGGCAGGCCTTTCTCGAAAGGCACCGGGGCAGCGAAGGGATCGGCCGCCGCGACGACTGGATGGCCGGGGAGATTCGCCGCCGCCTGCATGCCCGGCCGGATCTGCACCTGGTTCATATCGGCGGCTGGCTGCACCTGGTGGAGGATAACCAGGGGGAAACCCTGTTCAGCCGGCTGCAGGATCTGGGTCCGCGGCGAATCCTGCTCGACGATCGGATGACCGGGCTGGAGGGTCGGGAGAGGTGAGCTACAGGTGGGCACCCAGGGTGCGCAGGGCGAAGCGGGCGGTGGCCGAACGCGGTGAGCGGTCGATGAGCCGTTTCAGCGAAGCCAGGTCGTCGACATCCTCCCAGGATCCGATTTCCCGGTAATCGATCCCCAGCGCGCGGGCGCTCAGGCGGGTCTGCTCCAACACCCGAGGCGTACTCCAGGGAATCTGGCGAAACATCCCGGGCCAGTGGCCGCGCTGGCCGACCAGGACGTAACCGCCGTCACGGGAAGGTGCGGTGACAAAATCGGCCTGCTCCAAAGCCGCAAACGCCTGGTGCACCAACGAGGCGGGCAGGTCGGGGCTGTCCGAGCCGACCATCGCGGCGCGCCGGAAATTCCGCTCGCCCAGCGCGCGAAAGGCCCGCTCGAGCCGTTCCCCAAGCCCCCCCTCGCCCTGGGGGATCAACCTCACCTGGGGGAAGGTCTCGCGGAAGTAGGCCTCGCTGCCGGCGTAAAAAAGGACCAAGTCCCAGCCGAGGCCGGTCAGCGCACTGACCGTCTCCTCCAGCGAGGCCCGGTACAGCCCGGCGGCCTCCCCGGCGGTCAGCGGGGGGCAGAGCCGGGTCTTGACTTTCCCGGGCACCGGCTCCTTGGCGAAAACGCCCAGAACACCCCCTTCTACCCCCTTAATTTTCGTTGAAATTTCGGCCATCTGCAAATTATCCACCATTTCCACAGGGTTATCCACAACCGCTCAGCGCCGGCCGCTTTCGACCAGGGCGTAGGCCGAATGGTTG
>NPIE01018053.1_pt1 | contig 39488 bp, 54 predicted proteins | sample 8637661 | NCBI WGS metagenome assembly NPIE01 (sample SAMN07420842, study PRJNA396082) | bioreactor metagenome | isolation source: sample BA12 brine-fed electro-methanogenic bioreactor BA | place: Japan: Kochi | collected 2016-12-09 | reverse complement strand
GGGGGAGGTCAAATCCCTGTAGCCTGGCGCCCTGAAGACCGCCCGTCTGGCATCGCGCGCGTGACCGCGAAATGCCATGAGGGGGGTCGCGCGCGTTCATATAACGCAACACGTGTATACGAGGTGAGGATGGTGGGCATTCCAGGACGCAAACCCAAACCGACGGCAGTGAAAAAGCTTGAAGGCAACCCGGGCAAGCGGCCGATCAACGACAACGAGCCCAGGTTCCGCGGGGGCCTTCCTCACAGGCCGCCTGCCTGGCTTTCGAAAGAGGCCAAGAAACTCTGGAAGCACCTGGTCCCGCAGCTCGAGGAGATTCCCGGGCTTCTGCAGCGCGTCGACCAGACCGCCATGGAGCAGCTGTGCGAGAACTACTCCATCTGGAAGGAAGCCGTCCGGACGCTCCGGGAAAAAGGAATGGTCTTTTACGGTGAAACCAAGGGCGGAGCCGAATACATCCAGCCCCGGCCGGAGGTGACCATCGCCAGGAACGCGTCGAAGCTGGTCATGGAAGCGTGCTCGCAGTTCGGTTTCACGCCGAGTTCCAGGGGCCGGATCAACCTGCCGCCGCCCGAAAAGGACGACGGCTTCGATGCTCTCTAGCAGGAAGCGGAAGGCGCCGGCTCGCGGTCGGCTGAAGGAGCTCCTCAAGGCCGCGAAGGACGAAGGCTGGGCGCGGTGGATCAAAAGCGAAGCCGACGAAAAGGCGGTCCTTCGGGGCTGCTTTTTTGATGCCGAGGCGGGCGAGCGAGTCTGCGCGTTCTTCGAACGGTTCATCAGGCATTCGAAAGGGCAATGGGCGGGACAGCCTTTCGTCCCGCTTGCCTGGCAACGGGACGAACTCCTGATGCCGCTTTTCGGCTGGAAGCGGCGGAACGGGTTCAGGCGTTATCGCATGGCCTATATCGAGATCCCGAAGAAAAACGGGAAGTCGACCCTTTGTGCCGGCCTGGGGCTGTACCTGCTCACGAAAGACGACGAACCGGGCGCTGAAGTCTATTCCGCTGCAGCTGACCGGGACCAGGCATCCATCGTCTACGGAGAGGCGGAAAACATGGCGCTGGCGTCGCCGGCGCTGAGGAAACGCCTCAAGATCATCAGCTCGCGCAAGACCATCGTCTTCCCGATAACCAGGTCCTTTTACCGGGCCCTTTCCGCCGACGCCTACACCAAGGAGGGCTACAACATCCACGGCCTCATTTTCGACGAGCTCCACGCCCAGAGGTCGTGCGACCTCTGGGACACGCTCCGGTATGGAGGCGAGGCGCGTCGTCAGCCTCTTTTGGTCTCGATCACGACGGCCGGCTACGACCGGAACACCATCTGCTGGGAACAGCATGAATACGCGAAGAAGATCCTCGAGGGCAGCATCGAGGACGAATCATTTTTCGCCTATATCCGGGCGGCTCATGAAGCGGACGACTGGACCGACCCGGCCGTGTGGGCGAAGGCGAACCCCTCTTTGGGAGAGACCATCAGCGTTGACGGCTTTCGCCAGTCCTGCATCGAGGCCCAGGAATCGCCGCGGAAACAGGCGGCCTTCAAGAGGTATCGGCTCAACATGTGGACATCGGCCGCGGAAGACTGGATCGAGCCGGCCAAATGGAAGGCCTGCGCCGGGGACGTCGATCTCGAAAAACTTGCGCAGCTGCGCTGCTGGGCCGGGGTGGACCTGTCGTCGACGACGGACCTTTCGGCCTGTGCCGTCATTTTCGAGCCTGACGAGGAGGGCCTGGTGCATCTTTTGCTGTTGGCCTGGGTGCCGGGCGAAAACATCGCGAAGAGGGCCAGGAACGACCGGGTGCCATACGACCTCTGGGCCCAGCAGGGGTGGATCGAGGCAACGGACGGGAACGTCATCGATCACGACTGGATCCGGAAGAAGATCCGGGACGTCCTCAAGGAGAGGTTCCCGCTGCTTCAGGTCGTGGGGTACGACCCCTGGAACGCGACCAAGTGGGCCATCGATCTGGAGTCCGACGGGGTCCCCGTGATGGAAGTCCGGCAGGGGTTCAAGACCATGTCGCCGGCCACGAAGGAGCTCGAGCGCCTCGTCCTTTCGGGAAAACTCCGGCACGACGGGAACCCGGTCCTGCAGTGGTGCGTTTCGAACGTCGTTTTGGCCGAAGATCCGGCGGAGAATATCAAGCCCGAGAAGAAAAAGAGCTCGGAACGCATCGACGGCGCCGTTGCCGCCATCATCGCCGTGCATTGCATGGCCCAGGCGCGGGAGCAGGAACCGAGCGTCTATGAGCAACGCGGCCTGAGAACACTTTAAAAGAAACGGCCAGCCCGCTTTTGGCGGGCGGTTTCGTGCCTGCGTGAAGGAGGTGGGGCGATGGGGATCTGGCACGCGGTGAAACGGGCCTTCCTGGGGAACCTGAGGATCGCACGGGATCCCAGGACTCTTGAGGACGTGATTCGGGAAACGTTCGGTGGTGGAGAGACCGAAAGCGGGGAATACGTGAGCGACGAGCGGGCCATGCGGTGTGCGGCCGTCTATGCCTGCGTGAGGGTCCTGGCGGAATCCGTCGCCCAGCTGCCGCTCATGCTGTACCGCTCTCGCGAGGACGGCGGGAAAGATCGCCTGGTGGACCATCCCCTGTACCGGTTGCTGCATTACCAGCCCAATCTGTGGCAAACGAGCTTCGAGTTCCGGGAATATGCCATGGCGGCGCTGCTGCTGAGGGGGAATTTCTATGCCCTCAAGAACATGACCGGTCCGCCGGAAAGACAGAAGATCGTCGAACTCCTGCCGGTCCATCCGGCCTACGTGTCGACGGAACAGGATGAACGCTGGCGGCTCCGCTACACCATCCGGTTCCCCGGCAAGGGGCCCCGGGAAGTTCCCGAGGGAAACATCCTGCATGTCCGGGGCCTCTCCATGGACGGCGTGACGGGGCTGTCGCCGATCTCCTACATGCGCGAATCCATCGGTCTTTCCATCGCCGCCGAAAAGCACGGCGCCCGGGTATTCAAGAACGGCGCCCGGCCGGGCGGCGTCCTGACGACGCCCAAGACCCTGTCGGACGAGGCCTTCAAGCGTCTCAAGGAAGAGTGGCAGGAGGCCTTCTCCGGGCGGAACGTCCACCGCACGGCGATTCTCGAGGAAGGAACCAAGTGGGAAAAGATGGGCATGACGAACGAAGACGCCCAATATCTGGAGACGCGCAAATTTCAGCGGTCCGAGATCGCGGGCATCTTCAGGGTGCCGGCGCACCTGATCAATGACCTGGAGAAAGCCACATTCAGCAACATCGAACACCAGTCTCAAAGCTTCGTCAGCTACAGTCTCACGCCGTGGCTGGTTCGTTTCGAACAGGTCTTCTGGCGGGACCTGCTGACCGAGCAGGAAAAGCGGGACGGCCTTTACGTCAAGTTCAACGTCGATGGGCTGCTCCGGGGCGATGCGAAAAGCCGGGCTGAAGCGCTCAAGATCCAGCGCGAATGGGGAATCATCAACGCCAATGAGTGGCGGGCCCTGGAGGAAATGAACCCTCGCGATGGCGGGGACGTATATCTGACGCCGATGAACATGCGGCGGGATGGGGAGGACCCGGAAGATGCTGGGCAAAGGGAAACGGGCGGACGCACTCAGGCGCCACCTCGGCCGACTCGCCCTTCGTGAGGAGGCCGGAGCCGGCGGGAAATTGTGGTACCGGATCGAGAGCAAGAGCTCCGAAGAAGCGGAGATCTACCTCTACGACGAAATCTCTGTCTGGGGAGTGAGCGCCGAAGGGTTCGTTCGGGACCTGAAGGCTCTCGACGTTTCGACGATCCGACTCAGGATCAACTCACCTGGCGGCGATGCCTTCGACGGAAACGCCATGTACAACGCACTCAGGGACCATCCCGCGAAAATCATCGTCCACATCGACGGACTCGCGGCTTCCATGGCGTCTGAGATCGCCATGGCGGGCGATGAGGTCCACATGGCGGAAAACGCCTTCTTCATGATCCACAATCCCTGGGTGGTCCTCATGGGGGATTCCAGAGATCTCCGCAAGGCGGCGGACCTGCTGGACAAGATCGGCAAGAACATGGTGACGGCCTACGAGAGAAAGACCGGAAAAAGCCGGGCGATGATCCAGGAATGGCTCGACGAGGAAACCTGGTTCGACGCCCAGGAGGCCCAAACGGCCGGGTTTGTCGACGTCGTCGAGAGCGAGGGCGATGTCGGCGCCCTGTGGGACCCGGAGGTGTACGGATTCGTGAACGCTCCGGCTTCGTTGAAGCGACAACTTCCGGCCGGGGAAATGACGGAGCGTGAGTTCGAAGGATTCCTGCGGGATGCAGGATTTTCTAAAACCCAGGCGGCCGCCATCACCGGCCGCGGATTCCGTTCTTTGCGTCGGGGGGACCCCGAGGCGAGTGCGGTGGAGGAACTGCTTGCGAACAACATCAGGATCTGGAAGGAGTGACGGCACATGGACTGGGAGAAAATCAAGGCCCTGATCGAGGAACAGGGAAAGGCGTTTCATGCCTTCAAGGAGGCCAACGAGGAACGGATCAAGACGCTCGAAAAGGGTGCGACGGGCGTCGCGGAACTCACGGAGAAGATCGAGAGGATCAACAACGAACTCGACAAACTCGAGGAAGTACGGGCCCAGATCGAGCGGGTCGAAGCCATCGCGAACCGGCCCGACGGCGCCGGAGCCATAACGGCCCTCGAAAAGGCGGCTCGGGAACACCGCAAGGCCTTCGGGCAGTTCATGCGAAAGGGCGTCGAAGCCGGACTGAAGGACCTCGAGGTCCAGGCGGCCCTTTCCACGGGCAGCGACGCCGACGGCGGCTATGCCGTGCCCGAAGAACTGGACAGGCAGATCATCTCGCTGCTCCAGGAGGGTTACGTCATGCGGCGTCTCGCGACGGTCATCACCGTGGGGAGTGCCGAGTACAAGAAACTGGTCAATCTTCACGGCGCCGGATCTGGCTGGGTCGGGGAGACGGACGCGCGACCCGAAACCAATACGCCCCAGCTCGCGCAGCTCACGCCTTTCATGGGCGAGCTCTACGCCTTTCCCCAGGCGACGCAGACCATGCTCGACGACGCCTTTTTCAATGTCGAGAGCTGGCTGACGAACGAGCTGGCGACGGAATTCGCGCAGCAGGAGGGGGCGTCCTTCGTCTCCGGGAACGGCACGAAGAAGCCGAAAGGGTTTCTGGCCTATCCCACGGCGACGACCGAGGACGGCACCAGGGATTTCGGCACGCTGCAGTACCGTGAATCGGCCGCCGTCGGAGAAATCGGATTCGACGACATCATCGACCTGGAATATGACCTCAAGGAAGGACACCTGGGGGGCGCGGTCTTCCTGACGAAACGTTCCACCGTCAGGGTCCTGCGGAAGATCAAGGACAACGACGACCATTATCTCTGGCAGCCTTCCCTGCAGGCCGGTCAGCCCTCGACGCTCAACGGCTACCCGCTCTGGACGGACCCCGGCATGCCTGCGGTGGCCAGTGGGGCGCTGGCGGTAGCCTTCGGGAACTTCAAGAAGGGCTACGTCATCGTCGACCGGATGGGGACGAGAGTTCTCAGGGACCCGTTCACCAACAAACCCTATGTCGGTTTCTACGTCACCAAGCGGGTCGGCGGCTTCGTGGCCGATTCGGAGGCCATCAAGCTCCTGATGGTCAACGACGGCGTCTAGGGGTGAACTGACGGTCAGACGAGGGAGGGGTTTTGGCCCCTCCCTGTTTCTTGAGGAGGTGCTGCATTGAAAGTGACGGTGAAGAAATCCTTCGCATTTTCGGACAACGGGTATGAAGTGAAGATCATCCGAGAGGGGAAGCAGGAACTTCCCGAACGGCTCGGGAAGCACGCCCTTCTGATGGGGTATGCCGACGACCCGAACGCAACGGGTGAAAAGGGAGGAGAGCCGGATGCTTCTGAAAAGTCCGCGGGTCGTAACTCCTCCGGCAAGCGAGCCGGTAAGTCTCAGTGAGGCCAAAGGTCACGTCAGGGTCGAAATCACCGATGACGACGCGTATATCGGGGACCTTCTCGTCGCCGCCAGGGAATGGGGCGAAAACTACCAGGGAAGATCCTGGATCAGCCGGACGCTGGCGCTGACCCTGGACGAATTCCCGACGCCGCCCTTTCGGTTGCCCATGGGGCCGGTCCAGTCGGTGGAATCGGTCAAATACACCGGGAGCGACGGCGTCGAGGCGACTGTGGATCCCGCTCTTTACTACCTGGACGACGCCGGCAGGTTGTGCCTGGCGTATGGGGCGAGCTGGCCTTCGGTGACGCTCCGTCCCTATGGCGGAGTGGCGGTGACCTACGTTGCCGGCTACGGTGCGGACGCGGAGAGCGTGCCGCGACGGTTCAAACAGGCGGTGCTGCTACTGGTGGGCCACTGGTACGAACATCGGGAAGAGGTCGTGACGGGGACCATCGTGAGCCGTGTGCCTGTGGCGGCGGTCGACCTGCTGAGCCAGGACAGGGTGGTGCCGGTATGAGGATCGGCGAGCTCCGGGAGCGGGTGACCATCCGCCGGGAAAGCAAAACGCGCGATGCGATCGGCGGGAATGCCGTGACCGAAGCGACTGTCATGACGGCATGGGCGAAGGTGGAGGTGCCGAAATCGACGGACGGGGTTCTCGCCATGTCCGATACGGAGGTCCGTACCCACGAGGTGACGCTCAGATATTCCGACGTCCCGCAATTGGGCGACATCGTCGTCTGGCGCGGCTGGCGCCTCAGGGTCAAAAACGTCAGGCCCGAGCTCCCCCGGTGGTGTGTCCTGGAGTGTGTCTCCGATGGCCGGTCCTAGGGCGACGCTCAGCTGGGAACTCATCGGTCTTGACGAGGAGATGAAACGGCTCCGCGAAATGGGAGCCGAGCTCGAGCAGGAAGTCTACAAGGTCCTGGGCGAACATGGCAAGAAGATACGGGAAGGCGCGAAATCAAGGGTTCCCGTATCTTCGGGGCGCCTTCAGAGATCGCTCAAGATGACCCGGTCACGACGCAAGATGTACGCCAAGATCTATTCGAAGGAGACCGCCGACTGCTACCACGCGCCCTTCATCGAGTACGGCACGAAACACAGCGAGGCGCGGCCCTTTCTGGGCCCTGCGGCACGTGAGGATGAACCGGACTTCGTGGCGGACATCGAGCGGATCGTGGAGGAGATGATCCGGAAATGACGAGGACCATGGACTTTCTGTCGGCCCTCGACGAAGCGCTCCTGGCAGATGCCTCGTTGAATTCCGCCCTGCAGGGGATCTATGACGACGTTCCCGACTCGGCGGCTTCGCCTTACGTGGTCTACGGGGCGGATCAGGAAACGGAAGGCCGTCTCATGGACCGGACGGAACGCACCCTGTACCTGGCGCTGCACATCTGGAGCGATTACGCGGGCTGGAAGGAGGTCCTGGAAATCCGGGATCTCCTTGTTTCCGTCATCGGAGACGGGATCGGCGTGGGGGAGAAATTCTGCTGGATGCTTTTCGAAAATTTCGAGACCGTCAGGGATCCGTCGGGGTGGCGACACGGGATCCTGACGTACCGGATCTATCTGGATGAAGAGTGAGGTGACCTGTTGTGAGCAAGGGTTTGGCAAAAGAAGCGCTCGTCATGGTGGACGTTTCGAGCACGGCGACGGTCGTCGGCGAGCCGAGGAGCTTCAACGTGGACGTGGGTTCCGGAATGGTGGATATGACCGCCATGGACGACGACTGGGAAGAGGTCCTTCCTGGAACGAAGCGGTGGAGTCTTTCCATGGAGGCCTTTTACGATCCCGAAGACGATGCGCAGGCGGAGATCGAGTCGGCCATGTTCGGCCAGTCTCTCGTGGGAGTCACCTTTCGGCCCCAGGGGACGGGTTCCGGAAAGAAGGAATACACCGGTAACGCCTACATCGAACGGTGGGCGCCCGCCGGCGCGAAGGACGACTCCGTGGGCGTGACGCTGGAACTCCGGGGGACCGGGGCTTTGACGCCGGCGGACCAGGTCTAGGCGGTGAGGACTGATGGGACGAAAACAGGCTGACACGGGAATTCCCGTCATCGAACTCAACGGCGAGCGCTTCGAGGTGAAATACGGGATCCTGGCGACCCGGTCCATCGAACGGGAACTCGGAAAACCCATCAACGTGGTTTTGGAGGAATTCGACGCCGGCAACCTCAACATCACGGCGTTGACCACCATTATCTGGGCCGGTCTCCTGCACGCGAGGCGGAAGCTGACTCCGGAGCTGGTGAGCATCTGGCTCGAAGCGGAGGATGTGGACTTCAGGGAGGTCGCCAAAACCTGCTGCACCGAACTCGGCGCCTCGATGCGCCGCCTGCTGCGGCTGGACGAATCCGGGGACGACGGAGAGAACGAAGCAAAAAACTGATCGGTGAGGACCGGGAGACCGCCTGGCAGGATCTTTTCTGGTTCGCTCTCGGTCCTCTGGGGTACCGGCGAGAGGACCTCTGGCACGTGACGTACGGGGAACTCCTGGACCATATCGCGGCCCACGGCTACAGGGAATATCTCGAAACCAGGAAACGGGCGCAGTTGGCCTGCTGGATCTGCAACGGCGCGGGCATGAGGACGAGCCCCCTCTACGTCGAGGACCTCGTGGGCTATTGGGCCGGCGGGAAAGCGATGGGCAAGCTCGAATACTGGCAGTGGACGAAGGAACAGGCACTCCGAAACAAGGGAAGGGGGGACTCCGGTGGCCACCCATAGGGTAAGCGTCAAGGTCGGTGCGAACATCACCGAAGCGCAGCGGGAATTCAACAAGCTCTCGCGGAGCATGAAACGCCTCGGCCGGGACATGTCGGACTGGGGCCGGACGTTGACCACCCGGATGACCCTCCCGCTGGTGGGTCTGGGCGCGACCTTCGTGAAGGTGGCATCGGACGCGGAGGAGACGAACAGCAAGTTCCGTGCCGTCTTCAAGGACCAGGCGAACGAAGTCGAGCAGTGGGCGAAGACCTACGCCAGAGAAGTCGGGCGATCCGTCCACGAGAACAAGGCCTTCCTCGCTTCGATACAGGACACGCTGGTTCCTCTCGGAATGGCCCGCGACAGGGCCGCGGAAATGTCGAAGACCGTGGTGGAACTGGCGACCGATCTGGGATCCTTCAACAACTTGCCCACGGAGCAGGTCATCATGGACGTCCAGAGCGCCATCGTGGGGAACACGGAGACCCTCAGGAAATACGGCGTGGTGGCCAACCAGGCGCAGATCGAGCAGGAGGCCCTGACGAGCGGGCTGGTGAAGACCAAAGAGGAGATCACGCCCCTGGTGAAGGCCCAGGCGATCCTGCAGCTGGCCATCAAGGGGACCACCGATGCCCAGGGCGATGCCAGGCGGACCTCGGGCCAGTTCGCGAACCAGATGCGGGCCCTCAAGGCGGCGTCGAAGGACCTTGCCGCGGATCTGGGGCAGGAGCTCATGCCGGTGGCTCAGGACCTCGTAAAGTGGCTCCGCTCCGGCGTCGACTGGTTCTCGGACCTTTCGGACGAGACGCAGAAAACGATCCTCAAGATGGCCGGGTTTGCTGCGGCCATCGGCCCCGTTCTTCTCGTCGGGGGGAAGCTGGTCGGCACGCTGTCGAAAATCGTCAAGGCCTTCGGGCCGGTGATCGCCGCGGCGAATCTCTCGAAGCTCCAGTTTCTCGGCGTCGCCGGGGCCATCGGCGCCTTGTTGTACATGCTCCATGACTTTTACACCCAGAGCGAGAGGGTCCAAAAACAGATCCGCAAGACCTATTCGGTGCTCGGAACCGGCGGAGGTCTTTCCCAGGACATCCAGGACCATGTCGAGGGCTTCTACGAGGATCCATGGGAAGGCGCCGAACAGAAGTCCAAAGACGCCATCGACGAGATCCGGAAGGAAGGCGAGAAGCTCGCCGAGGACCTGGCGGAAGAATTCGGCAAGATCGGGGACAGCCTCGCAGGCGGGATCAACGAAGCGGCAGATGCGGCCATGGGAAAAGGCACAGAGCCTCCTGCACCTGACGCGACGCCTGAACCTCCAGCGCGCAAGGATTTCAGACTGCCTCCACTGTCTCGTCTTGATGAGGATCCGCGGTTCATCCTTTACGAAGACTACGGGCTCGGTTCCGCAAGATACCAGGACCGGTACGGCACGGGGGGAACCGGGTACGACCGGCAGGCTTTCAAACAGTCCGAATGGGACTGGGAGGAGCTCCAGAAGGCTGCCGAGATCGGCCGGCAGATCGCCGCGGAGATGGGAAAGGCCGAGGACGTGACGACCGAAACGGCGGACGCCTTCGGGGATCTGGCCACCAAGGCGGATCTTTGGACGAAATCGCTCTCCGACGGGATCGCAGACGCCATCATCAACGGTCGGAGCCTCCTGGACGTGCTGCAACAGATCGGCAGGCAGATCGCCAAGTGGTTTCTCTCGAAGGCGATAGGAAGCCTCTTCGGGATTCCCCTGCAGCATGCAGGAGGCATATTCGGCGTCGATCCGCCTTCGGGGATCCGCAAGTTTCACACCGGGGGCGTCGTCGGCGCCAACGAGCAACTGGCCGTCCTGGAAAAGGGCGAGGGCGTGTTCACGCCTGCCCAGATGCGGGCTCTGGGCAAAGGTGGCGAGAACGTCCACGTCAGCATGAACATCAATGCCGTCGACGCCAGGAGCTTCGTCGATCTCATCGAGCGGAATCCCGAAGCCATCGAGGGCCTCGTGGTGCAGGCGATCCGGCGCAACAAGCCGCTGCGGGGCGCGATACAGGGGGCATTCTAGGCCATGGACAAGTTCGAATGGACCTGCTACAACGCGGCGCCGCTCAGCGAAGGGTATTCCTACCTGGATACGGAGTTCGAGGCCGGCAACTACCAGCGGCAATACCGCTACGGCGGCGGCCGCAAACCGCGCGAGTGGGAGCTTTCCGTGCGGGGAACCCTCGCGACGGTCCTCGAGATCCGGGAGTTCTGGCACGACCACAACCGCGCGGCGAACTGGAAGTTTCTCTGGGATGATCCGCTTACGGGCGAACGGGACATCGTCGTCTGTTTCGCCGGCGACGTGCGATGGAACCCCCTGCAGGGAAAACGTGCCGCGGAGGTCGTGGTGAAGGTCCGGGAGGTGCTCTAGGTGAGCAGGGCCGGAGAGCTTTTCAAGACCGTGATGGGCCGTCACGCCGTGGAGCCGGTGCTTCTGGTCCGGCTTCTTGACATCCCCGTCGACGGCCTGTCCCCGTATATCGGGGAGTCCATTGATCTCAGGTACAAGATCCGGGCGAATCTTTCGACGTCCTACCCGGGAAGCCTGCCGGTTCTGTCGGGCCTGGTGGCATCCATCAACGAAACACCGAACGAGGCGGACCTGACGGCAGGAACGATCACGGGTGGCGCCGTCAGGGACGGGGACGCCATTACCTTGTCTCAAACCTGGCAGAACGGCTGGTGGGAGCGCTGGTGGAACCGGACGTCCAAAAACTACGCCGAGCGTGTGGCCGTGGATTCCGTAACGCCGACGTTGAACACGTCGAGCTCGTGTATCTATGTATCCGGGACACCGTCCGGGGTCAACAGCGATTATGCCTTCGCGCGATACGAGGGCCGGATCTTTCCGCAGTACGGCGAAAGCTACACTTTCAAGGTCTACGTCGACGACGGGGTCCGGGTGTGGTTCAACAACGAACTGGTGCTGGATTCCTGGAAGAACCAGGCCGGAACCTGGTACGAGTGGACCCGGCAGTGTGTCGCCGGTGAGCCTGTCTATGTCGTCATCGAGTACTACGAAAAGACCGGCGACGCGCACCTGAGATTCAGATGGTCCAGCGCTTCTCAGGCGGAGGAGTACGTGGGCGCCGTGGCCGGGACGGTGAAATACTGCAACGCCCCGGAGGCGTCAGGCAGCTGGGAGAGCCCGGAATACTCCTGGGGGACGGAGGACATCGAAAACTCCTATCTCACCTGGAACCAGGAGGTCCCCTACGGCTCGAACCTCTCCCTGGAAGTGAACATCTCGAAAAACGGCGGGGCGACCTGGGAGGGATGGAAACCGGCGAGGCTCTCGGGTCCGATCCCCTCGAGCCCGGTGTATATCTCGCTGTATTTTTCCCAGACGCGACAGAACGTCGAGTTTTTCGACGAGAACGGCGACAGCGCCATCTACCTCGGAAACCCGAAACTCGGGTACCAGTCGATCGAGCGAAGCATGAAGGGCCAGGTCGATGGGGCCCGGATCTTCATGTCGAACGTGAAGGCCGAGTTCGCGGAGCTGGCCAGGTTCGCGGAGCTCAACGGCGTGCAGGTTCAGGTTCTGAGAGGTTTTCTGGATTCGCTTGCAAGCGAGGACGGATTCCAGTTGCTTTTTGCCGGGCGAGTCACGAAGGTGGTCATTTCCGAAACGAGCTTCGACGCGGAATGCGTGTCGGAGATCTCCATGGAACCTACCGTGCCGGCACGGTATTACTGGACGCTGTGTCCCTGGATGTTCAAGGGGTCGGAATGCGGATATTCGGGAGCTGGAGCGACGTGCGACAAGACGATCTCCACCTGCAAGGGGTACGGAAACGAAGCGAACTTCGGCGGATTCCCCTCGATTCCCGCAAGCCGGGACGTGCGAGAACCCCTCTCGGGGACCTCATAGGGATTCCATGGGCTCCCGGTGGCCGCGACTATGACGGCGTCGACTGCGCGGGACTGGTGTTTTTGGCCTTCAGGGACCTCTGGGGCCGCCGATTGGATGCGCCTGCATTTTACGGCGCCGGGAATTATCTCGAGGCGAGCCGGTCTATACCAGGCGTTTTGGAGCGTAACGGTTTCACGGTTCTTCCGACGCCGGCGTCCGGTCGGGTGGGCGTTTTCCGTTTCCGGAAATACCTGCATGTGGGCACGTTCCTGTCTTCGGGGAAGCTCCTCCACATCTACGAGAGACGAACCAGCCGGATCGACAGGATGACCAAAGCCCTGGAGCGACGCCTGGAAGGCATTTACGGGGAGGAAGAATCATGGGAGTAGGAGCGCTCATCGGCGCGGCCATCGGGGCGATCTTCGGAGGCGGCGCCGTCATTTTCGGCGTGACGCTGACCGTCTGGCAGGCCATCGCCATCGGGGCGTCGCTGGGGTCCCTTTTCGACAAGCCGGATCTGCCGAGCGTGGGGCAGACCTCGGCGAACTACAGTTTCGCGCCGTTGTCCAACACGAAGACGTCGATCCTCCCGGTTCCCGTGGTTTACGGAAAATGCCGGGTTGGGGGCAACATCTTCATGCACCGGCGTGTCTCCGATTCCGTCATGGAAATGTTTGTGGGGCTTTCGGAGGGCCCTATCTGCGGGATCGAGGACGTCCGCGCCAACGACGAGAACGCGAACGCCTATGACGGGACCTTCTTCCAGGAGTACCTGGGAACCTTTCCCCAGGTGCCGAACGAGAAGGATCCCGACGGTGTGGGGTATCCGGGGACGGCCTATTTCGTGAACCGGCTGACGGCCAACGAGAAGATCTCGGGAAATCCGGTACTTTCGACGATCGTCTACGGGCGCCGGCTGCCGGTGCCGAATCGGACGATTGAAGATCATGTGTATATCGACGTCAATGCCGCCCACACCAGGAGCGGGACGTCAGATAGCCTCATAGGGTACAGGGATACGAATTGCACCTCGGCGTATTACATGACCGACTCTTCCGGGCAGCTGATCATGACGTCGGACGCTTTCGGAGTGACGGACAAGCCGATTGTCGCCGTCATCGCGTTGGGAGTGAGGCTTGAAAACGTTACGGAAACGACGGTGGGAGTGAAGATCGGCGGCGTGGATACGGGGATCCGCATCCAGGTCAACTCTCTGCTGACGGAGGATTTCAAGCGGCTCTTTACCGCATGGGACGCGAATGAGAAATACGCCGTGCACTGGCACCCGAGAGTCACAAAAAACAACGCCTACGACAATCTTTACGTCTACGGGTTGTTGTACGTCCGCATCCCGGCATCGGATGTGACGTCAGAAACGGGAACCGTGGACATCGGCCTCTTTTTCCCGAACGCCCCCGACGGCGATGCCTATATTCTTCAGACCTTCTATGGCGACGAAACGAGCTACGAGACGACACAAGGGACGCTCTGGGAAGGCTTCGATACGATGCAGTACTTCTCGGCGAACCCTGCCTGGGCGGTCCGGGATTTGCTCACCCACACTCGATACGGCCTCGGCAAATGGGGCATCACCGACGACATGCTCGACCTCGACAGTTTCCAGGAGGCGGCGGATTTCTGTGATGCCATGGGGTACACGCTCAACCTCATGCTGGATGATTCGAAGCGGGCCGTTGACTGGCTTCCGGATGTTCTGGGCGTCTTCGGGGGATATCTGCTCCCGGAGGACAAGATCCGGCTCAGGTACGACTGGATAGAGGATTCACCCTACAAGGCGGTGACCCCGTCACAGATCGTGAAGGGGTCCTTCAGCTACTGGAAAGCGGCCAACGACGAGATCCCGAACCGGGTCGTGGTGGAGTTCGTCAACGAGGAAAACCACTGGGAACGAGACTACGTGGTGAGCCAGGACGAGACGGACATCGCCTCCAGGGGCGTAGTGGAGATCAAAAGGACCTTGCTTGGCGTGACGAACCAGGCCCATGCGGAAAAGCTGGCTTCCTACATCTTCAACGCAAGCTGGTTCTGTCGAAACTTCTGCGTTTTCCAGGTAGGGCTTCAGGATGCCGACGTCGGCGTGGGTGACGTCGTTGCCGTGACGCACCCGCTTCCGGGATGGCGGGGCAAATGGATGCGTGTCGTCAAGACGAGGGACGTGGAGAACAACCTGACGGAGCTCACCTGTATCGAATACGACGCAAGGGTCTACAACATTTAGGAGGTGGAGCAGATGCCGCTCGTGTCGACTCCGGTGAAATACAGGCTCAAAGTCTTCAAGGGAGCGAACTTGCAGCTTTCGTTCACCTACAAGGATGTCGATGGGAATCCCGTCAATCTGACGGACTGCACAGTGGAAATGGAAATCCGGCCGGCTCGCGGCGGCTCCGATACACCGTTGCTCGAGGCTTCATCGGCGGGAACAAGCCCCTGTATCACCCTTGGAGGGGCTGCAGGGACCATATCCGTAGATGTGCCTTACGGAAGTCTTGACGCCATACCACCGACCGGGGACGGGCAGGATTCTGACGAATATTACTGGGATATGGTCCTCCAGTATGCCGATGGAACGACCCGGGAAATCCTTTTCTATGGACCCTGCGACGTGATCGAAAAGGTGACGGTGATGACGTGATGGGGAAGATAGAGACGAATGCCGGCGGGAAGACGATCGTATTCGACAGCGAAAACAAGATCCTCGAGCTCGTACGGGTACAGAAAATGCTGGAACAGACGACACCCGGACCTCAGGGAGAGCAGGGACCCCAGGGGGAACAAGGACCGCAAGGGGAGCAAGGACCGCAAGGCGAACAGGGTCCCCAGGGGATCCAGGGAGAGCAAGGACCGCCCGGAGCAGACGGGAGGACCTGGTACTCGGGAACGGTGGATCCTTCCGCAGAGGGCGCCGATGGCGACTTCTTTTTGAATCGGACGACATGGCACGTCTTTGAGAAGGTTTCCGGGTCATGGGTGGACAGGGGCACAATAAAGGGTGCCGACGGAACGGGAGACATGAATACGTCGGTTTATGATCCCGACGAGGACGGGAAGGTGGTTTCGGCGGGGACTGCCGATACCGTCGAATGGACCGGAGTCCAGAACAAGCCGTCGGCGTTTTCTCCCACGACGCACGGAAATGACAAACACTCTGCCTCTTACATCACAAAGATCGAGGATGACGCGACTCCCAAACTGGCAGGAGACCTCGATCTCAACGGCAAGAAGTTCTCCAAGGCGGCCATGTACGCAGTCGTGACCAACGCAACGACCACCATCGACTTCGGCACAGGCCAATACCAGAAGAGGACTGTGACGGCGGCTGAAACCCTCACGTTTACCGCTCCCTTTGCACCTGGCCACTTCACGTTGGAGCTTGTTCAGGGAGCTACAGGCTATGCCGTAGGCTTTCCTTCCACAGATGTCGTATGGCTTACGGATTCCGGAAGCGCACCTGACGTGAGCGAAGCCGGCAAGACGCACATCATCTCGATCTTCTACAACGGCACAAGCTTTGTCTGTGCTTACCTGGGGGCGTTCTAGGATGGCGCAGTTTTTGAGACCTGTTGAAGATATTAGCGTTGGTGGCGGGTCTGCTAGTGAGAAGTGGTTTTCGGCACCCTTATACGAAAAGGTTGACGAAGAGACATATAGTGACGCTGACTATATTTCTTCTTCTATGTACGGTAGAAGAGAATGCATTTTGGGGCTGACTTCAGGAGAAGAACCTGCATCCCGTACAGGGCATATCGTCCGTGTCAGGGCTAAGTATACGTCGAGCAGGTGTAATTGGACGCAAGTAACTTTATACCAAGGCAGTACAGAGATAGAGATAAAGCAGTTTACATTATCAAGCAGTTACCAAACCTTTTCGTTTGAGGTCAGCGAGGCCAATGCAGGAAACATCACGGACTATACCGATTTAAGGATTGGAATATTGGATGATGAATACCAAATGGCTGTTTCTTGGGTTGAGTTGGAAATACCTGATCCGGGCGGAGGATTCAACCCCGGACACGCGATGCTCTGGCATCCTTTTTAAGGAGGTAGCCAAGATGTCGTTCACGATCTACGAGACCGACAAAAAGACAGGCCGCTTCATCGGCGAAGTGGTCGTAAGCTCTGAAAGCACCAACCCTGATGACTTCTCATTCCCCATGCGCTATGCCAAAACGCCGCCTCCTGTGTGTGGGGGCGGCGAGTATGCAGTTTACGACCCAAACGCTGGATCCTGGTCCGTTCGTAAGGAATACGTACCTTCTCTCGACGAGATGAAGTCGCGAAAAATCGTCGGTTTTGACATGGAATGGGCCCGACGCTTGTCCGAGGGCTATATGTCTTCTTTCGGCATAAAGGTGCGCTGTGAAGCCCTTGATTTGGCCATGTTCGAAAAGGGATTCAAGAAGGCAAGCAAGCTTGGGAAGCTCCCCTTACTTAGGGACTACGAAGGGAAGCTCCATAGGGACCTTCCCCTTTCTACAATCGCAAGGATCTGTGAAGAGCTTGACGAATACATGGATGCTCTTTGGACTCGCAAGGTCTTGCTGCAGGAGATGGTTGAGCAAGCCCAAACGGTCGAAGAGATCGAAAACATCACCTGGGAAACACCGATTTCCGCGAATGCAGACAAAATTGTGAACTGAAGCAATACAAAAAACACATCAAAATAAAGAAGGGCGCTAGCCGGAAGGCGGCGCCTTTTTTATTGGATGTCGAACGCCCTTCTGGCGGCTATTCGAGGAGATTCTGCGAGAGGACGGTGATGATCATGCGGTTTGAGGATGTGTTCAGGGTGGTTCTGGGCTTCGAGGGCGGATACAGCAACGACCCGAACGACAGGGGGGGCGAAACGAACCTGGGCGTAACGGAGGGAACCCTTCGATCCGCCCAGGCGAGAGGCTGGGTGCCGGCGGACGTTACGGTGAAAACTCTGACGCCGGAACACGCCCGGATCATCTACAAAAAGGGGTACTGGGATCCGGTCCGCGGGGATCTCCTACCGGAACCGCTTGATCTGATCCTCTTCGATGCTGCGATCAACCACGGACCTGGAGGCGCTACAAAGCTTCTCCAGGAGGCCCTGAATTCGATACTGCTTGGAACCCCGCTTGTCGTCGACGGAGCACTTGGCCCGAAAACGTTCGGGGCCCTGGTGGAGCTCCTTGAAACGGACAAGCGACTGACCGAACAAAACCCTGATCTTGAACCGCACTTTCTCCTCAGGTATCTCTGCGTCGACGTGCTCATGAATAGAACGGAATTCTTCAGCTGGCTCGCAAACAGGAGCGAGTCTCAACGCAAATTTTTGAGAGGCTGGATCCACCAGAGAGTCATCAGACTGGCCGAAAAGGCAGGACTCGAGTCATGACGGCAACGAGAACGCATGAGGATATCCTGCAGGAGATCCTCCAGGAAACGAAAGAGACAAATAGGCGCCTTACCGTTCTTGAAACGAAAGAAGAGGAGCGTCAGGAGCGCTGTAAGCTCCATGAACGCCAGTTGATTCAACATGACAAGCGCCTCAGTGGTCTCGAGCAAGACAGGGCTCGAATCGAGGGTCTGCCCAAGCGGGTAGAGGATCTTGCCGAGGACGTCCAAGATGCCAGAGACGCGCTCTCGTCCCTGAAAGGCAGCTGGAAGACCTGGCTGGCGATCATAAGTGCAGCGTCAGGGTTTCTTGGCGGGATCATCGGAGCCCTGATGAGAAGGGGAGGTGGTTAAGATGCCGTCATTGCTCCAATACATTCCTGCAATCGGAGAAATTATAGACCGCGTGCTTCCGGATCCCAAGAAAGCCCAGGAGCTAAAATACCAACTCGCTCAGCTTCAGGCCGACGAGAACATCGCCCGAATGAACGTGCTTCAGGCAATGATGGCCAACAAAAGCCTTTTCGTTTCAGGCGGGATCCCGAGCCTGATCTGGCTGGGCGTAATCGCCCTCTTCAATAATTACGTCCTGCTCCCCTGGGCCGGTGTCTTGGGGCTTCCCGTTCCGCAGGTTGCACTCCCGGAACAGTACTGGACGCTTCTGGGATGGATTATTACGGGGCTTTTCGGAAAGAAGATCGTCGATGACAATGCCTGGTTCTGGAAGGGGAAGCTGGTGAGTCCCTCCAAGGAATCCCTCGAGGCTTCGATCTATTCGGGCACAGCGCCGGCGGAGAAGATTCTCGAGCATGAAAATGCAGAAGACTACGTGGAAAGACGGCTTGCGGAACTTAAGGCGGAACTTCAAACCAAGTGAGAAAGGAGGTGAGAATTATGAGAAAGGTTTTTTTTGCTGTGATTGTGGCTCTCGTTTTTCTTTTCGTCTGTACCGCCTGTTGGGCTGGTCAGGGTGGTGAGCAGAAAGGGATCCTCGATCTTCCGTTTCCCTGGGACATTATCGGAGCTGCCGCGGCGATCCTTTTGATCGGAACGTTCCTTTTCCGGATGATCAAGAAGCGGTGGTGGTGGAAGAAGGAAGACCCACGGCCGCCTCCTGAAGAAAGTTCCAAAGGTTCCGAACAGAAAATCCCTTAATTACGATTGGAACGGATGCCCCGGCGATTTAGTGCCGGGGCTTTCTTTTTTGCTGTGAAAGAGTGTAGAATTTACTCACAATAATTTGAGCCTATGGGTTCGAATTCCGTTTACTAGCAGTAATTTAAGGCGGGCACAAAGACGGGCACAGAAGCTATAAATAACTGAATACGAGCGCTTTTAGAATCCCCGCGCCTCCACCAGTTGACATCAGCCGCAGATCAGGCAAGCATCAAAAAGCCGGTCTGCGGCTGTTTTTATGAGATTGACGGTTTCAGAAAGTCTCACTAAAATACGGTCAAGATCAGGTAGTTTGTGGGCACAAATGCGGGCACAACTCAAGAATGCATGGAGCTGTGCCCACAGATGGAGGCGAAGCCTGTGTTGACCGATGTCCAGGTAAGAAAATTGGTGCCGAAAAAGAAGCGGTATGCGGTTCTTGACGGGCAGGGACTTTATCTGGAAGTTATGACCAGCGGAAGCAAGTTCTGGAGGTTACGAAAACGGGTAGGGGAAAAGGATATAAAACGTTCCCTGGGGAAATATCCGGAGGTTTCTCTCAAAGAGGCACGGCGAATGCGGGAACGGATGATCGATGAGCTCGAGGCGGAAGCAGAGGGAAAGCCCGTTCGCATTACTTTCCGCGAGGTCGCCGATGAATGGCTTGAAAAGCGAGTCGAACCCGTAAGAACATACGGACACATCAGAACCATCACCTCACGCCTGCAAAGGCTTATCCTCCCATATATCGGAGACAAGCCGGTTAACGAGGTCTCCGCACCGGACCTTCTTTCCATCGTTCGCAGGATCGAAAACAGGGGGCAGATAGAAACGGCCCACAGGGCCCTACAGATCTGCGGCCAGGTCATGAGGTACGCGATTGCCACAGGCAGAGCCGACCGGGACCCCTCCGGAGACCTTCGCGGCGCCGTTATGCCGAAAAGGAAAGTCCACTATCCCACGATCACGGATCCCAAAAAGATCGGTGCCCTTATGAGGGCCATAGACGCCCTCAGCGGGTCTCCAATGATCAGAGCCGCGCTCAAGTTCCAGGCGTACACCTTCGTTCGTCCCGGAGAGCTGAGGAGGGCGGAATGGTCGGAAATCGACAACAGGGAAGCCCTCTGGAAGATCCCGGCGGAGAAGATGAAAATGCGCCGGCCGCACCTGGTGCCTCTTTCCTGGCAGGCACTCGAGATCCTCGAGGAGCTTCGTCATCTTACGGGGCAGTCACGTTACCTTTTTCCGTCTCCCAGGGATCTGAAGCGCCCCATGTCCGACGCCACAGTCAACGCGGCGATCCGCCGAATGGGGTATTCACAGCAGGAGTTTACCGGTCATAGTTTCAGGAGCTTGGCCTCGACGATCCTGCATGAGCACAAATGGCAGCCGGCAGTCATAGAACGGCAGCTTGCCCATGCCGAACGAAATACTGTCAGTGCGGCCTATAATCATGCCGAATACCTTGATGAGCGAACAGAGATGATGCAATGGTGGGCGGACTGGTTAGACGCAATAATACAAAGGGATAACCTAGAATGCCGAAACTCATGAATATGCATGAATCACTTTATCGTTCATAATACGAATAGCTTTTTGTTCTGCATAATAAGCATCAGCCCGTTTATGATTTGCATCAAGAGCAAGTTGATTGATTTTATGTTGTTGTTTCTTGTCTTTTAGTAGGGGGAACACGATTTGTGAAACGTGAACACCATCTATTTCATCGACAACGGCGCCATAAGTGAATCGTTTTATTAGCTCCTTCCCGTATTCAGAAGCAAGAAAAACATAAAGAAATCCAGCGATGTTTTCAGACGATGGCAATATTCGGATGATATGCTGGTTGGCCGTCCAGCCCTCCCAATGTGAAGGGACAAGTGTCACCTTACCAATAGTTCCGCTGCATGTTATTAAAATCATGTTTTCCTCAAGAGTCAACTGCTCCTTTATGCGCTTTTTGTGGTGAGTTAGAGACAGATATTTTTTATTTGAAGGATCAAGCTCAAATATTTGTTTCCCACCGATGAAAGGAACGCCCTGTCCTTCTTTTACATAGACACGAGCGAAGCGTCCGGGTAATATGATGTCCTTACTCACGCAGGGATCACTAATTACAGTGATGTTCGTTTCGGAGCTTGTCAGGTATTCGATGATGGTGTCTGTTAGTGGTAAATGATAAGAAGCGTCGAGTCTATTATTCAAGTGCGATAATTTAACTGAATAATTACGAAAATCGTTGGAATGATCAAAATATTGGGGCCTCAAGCTTGATAAGGGAGGCAAGTTGAGGCTTTTGAAAAGAAGCGATGTAGCTTCATCCAATAAATCGTTTGATTGATCTCGAAGCTTGAATGACTCCATGACAAGGTCATTGATCCATTTTTTAAAAATTATTGGCGGATTTGGAACCGGGACATTTGAAAGGTGCTCTGGTTCAATATGTGAAATTACCGCCCCATATTCATTCGTGCGAATTAAAGCATTTCCTGTTTTTGTACGGAGAAATGCATAAAGAAAGCCAATGTCTGATTCCTCTTTGCAAGATATGCGGATCACATCATGACTAAAGATTTTGTCGGCTAGAGTCTCGTTGACAATTGTGCAATTGCCGATCGTTCCTGAGCACGTCAGAAGAATTTGCCCCTTTTTGACTCGTAGAGCGTCAATGTTCGTTTTCGTTATGGGCGAAAGGTAGCCACTTGGCTTTGGGTTTAATTCGGTAATTTGGGATGGTTGGTAAATTGGATATTCAGAATTTTCAACCCAGATTCTTTTGAAACGAGGTCTGTGATAAGCCTGAGCAAACCCTTTATCCCCGGTCAATGTTTTCAAAGACCATTTACTGCTTTTGAGTACTTCTCGAGCATGTTTACCTTCAATATCAAAAACACTTGCTTCGAGACGTTTCCCACGCGACATGACTTCTGATAAAGATACCGAACACCAACGCAACTCTTCTTCTGGTAGGTCTTCTCGAACTGCAGGTAGCGGTGCTTCTAAGCTCTGCATGGGCTCAGGATTTACCATACTAGGCCCTCCTGGTCTTGCCATTTTTGGAATGTATCCACGACTATCGGTGTCTGATCATCAATGACTTTCCTCTTAGATTCAACTTTTGCTGTTTTTATTCCTTCAACAGTTTCTCCAAGGGTTATCAATTCAGATGATTCAGGAACTAGAATTTCGTTACCATATTTATCTCGCTTAAAAATAGGGTTGCCTCTTTTGTCGTGCCCAACCCTGTCCACCATAGCCATAAAAATTGGGTAATCAGCCATCTTGCCTGTTTTTTCTTCTTGATGGATCTGTTCAGCAGTCTTTTTTTGGAGGAAAAGTACTGAGGTTTGAGTCCCATTTCTTGGTTGAAAAGTATCTACATGCAAATCAATGCTTGCAATGATCCGTGTCTTTCGGATAAGCCACTCACGGATAAAGCCAAGGCCGGGCGCGCCAAGAATCGAATCAGGAAGCACAATACCCATTCTGCCACCGGGTTTGAGAAGTTGCAGACACCTTTCGATGAACAATTGTTCTGGAGGAACATCACCTCTTAAACGATTTGTCTTAACCCATTGGGTACGGTCGCCATTAACTTTTTCCCAGAGGTGCCCAAGTTCATATTGCTCAAGGATATGGGGATCCTTTATCGGAATTTTGCTTCCAAAAGGTGGATTTGTGACGATTACGTCAATAAACCCGATAGTATTACAATTCCGAATTTCAGCATCTCGTATTCTAAGTGCTTTACAAAGTTCCCGTCGGAATTCAGTTTCCCACTCATGCGGAGGCAAAAGGGAGTCGTTTTGGAAAATATTTCCACTACCATCGTTATTCATTACCATGTTCATTTTCGTTGCTTTTACAAGGTCCGGGTTTAGATCAAAACCAAAAAAGTTCGAAGCAGCGATTTCTCTGATTCTTTCTTGTAGAAGTCGTTTATCATCATCGGACCACTCTCTTTTTGTTTTTCCAATTTCCTTGCTTAGGCGATTTTCTAAGCGAGCGATCACGCTGTTCATTGCAATGACGAGAAATCCACCTGTGCCGCATGCAGGGTCTAAGACACGTTCATCGTCGTTAGGGGAGAGCATTTCTACTGCCATATGCATTACATTTCTTGGTGTGAAGAATTCTCCTCGATCACCACGTAGATTGGCGCCAACTAGTTCTTCGTAGGCTTTCCCTTTGATATCGATATGGGTGTTAAGAAGTGAATATTTCTGTAACTCACTCACAATGTAAGCCAGACTCCGGGGTTTCAGCTTTATTGTGTCATTTTCTCCGAAAATCCGAGAATGTTTTTTCTTTACTCGATCAAAAATATTCCCGATACGTTTTTTCACAGTTAACTGGCCATCAGGACTTGAACGCTCTCGGGAGGATGCGTAAAACTCTAGTGGTCTTCCTAAATTTCGTTCATCCTCAATTTTGCAAAATATGACCTTGAGCAGCTCAAAAAAAGCAGGTTGCTTTTGCATCCCATCTGTGACGTATATATGATTGTGGCAAGTCTTGAAAACAAAAAGTAGATTATCCTCTACAGCATTTTTTAGAGAAGCTCTATTGGGTCTGTCAATTTCCTCAATACTTCCATCAGCAGAGGGGATATCATTGAATTCTTCAAAATGTATTGCGCCTTTTTCGTCAATAATTTTACGAAAAACTTCCTTTTGCCTGCCATTAGTCCACATCCCCCATTCACAGTTAGGGCATGCAGACATGTAAGATTGCAATTGGCCAATTCCATCTTTCCGGGAGGTCGGTTCTACATTCTCTTTTTTACACTCGATTATAATCTTGATATTTTCTTGGATTCGCCCAGCTTTTTCAGAAGAGAATACAACAAGATCCGCCCTAGGTTTTCTAGACCCAACGCGTATGGAATATTCAACTGCAATTTGGTCTTTAGGATATCTGTGTTCATTGACAAGGCGTTTTTCAATATTTTGCCGAACGTACTCTTCAGGGGTATCATTTCTGAATTTTCCGTCTATGTAATCGCAAATTTTACCTTCAGGGATAACAACTATTTCTGACATGGAAGGCCTCCAAAAAGAAAAGCATGCTACGGATAATAATACTACAGAAGGTTGTTACAAGTTCTTGTGATTTTAATTTGTTTCCGCAACGTCAATGACGCCTACGATGAAGGCTGGCACGGACCTTTTGTTTTGTCAAAGACCAGAACGCCGGATTTTTTGATGCCTGCGCGTACCGTGGGTGTGTTCGAATCTAACTTTTCCAGGTCGACTTCGCAGTTGATTATTGCCTCCAGTTCTTCCTTCCAGTCATCCGAAACTTCGATCCATGTTGCATCGCCATCGCTTTTGTCTTTATCTCGGAATTCTTTCGAATCAAGCTCGATAGCAATGTCGAGATCACTTTCCGGCTTATTGTTTCCTGCAATCCTGCTGCCATAGAGAAAGATTCTGTTTATGAGCGGTTTCTTTATAGCCCATGTTCGCAAGATGTCAGCTATACGTTGGATTTCTTCTTTTGTCATTTCTCCGCCACCGCAAACACAGAGATATCCCTCGCCTCAACATGTTTGGCCAGTTCCAGCAGAATTGCCTCCGCCTGCTCATAAGAGTTGTATTCTCCCAGTACGTGATAATGCTCCCGGTGGGGGAGTAGCCCCTCCAGGATGGTCTTCCCCGAGCCGTTCAACTTCTTTAAACGGAAGGCGATGCAATCGAGGACCTCGTTTCCCTTTTGTGTCTTTACCCACGCCATAAGGATTCCCCCTTGTCTTTTGCCGAGACGATCACTTCTCCGGAAACTCAAACCCGTTATCGAACACCCGCAGGCACGCTTCGACGATGTCGGGATGATAGAGGACCCCGCTCTGAGACTGGATTTCTTTCAGGGCGTCTTCCAGAGGCAGCGCCGGCCGGTATGGTCTGTGGGTGCTCATTGCTTCGACGACGTCTGCAACGCCCACAATGCATGCTTCGAGGGAGATTTCGTCTCCTTTGAGTCCCTTCGGATACCCGGATCCGTCCAGTCGTTCATGGTGCTGAAGGACGACGTTTTCCATTTCCGTGGGGAAATTGTAGTGTTGAATGATCTTGAACCCTGTTTCCGGATGTGCCTTTACGAGCTTGAATTCCATGTCGTTCAGCCGGCCTGGTTTGCTGAGAATCTCGATGGGGATGGACGTCTTCCCGATGTCATGGATCAGTGCCGCCAAGGGGATGCGATCAACAAGCTCCCTGTCGAGGTCCAATTCCTGGGCGATTTTGTATGACAGGTGCGACACTCTTCTATGGTGCCCGGCCGTATAGGGATCTCGCGCTTCGATTGTGGCTGCCATAAGGTGAATTGCCCGACGCCAGAGGATTTCGTTCCGTTTGCTGATGTGCCTGATCTTCCGTTCTTTCCGGACACGGTCGGTGATGTCCTGGTATAGGCAATACTTGCCCACAAGCTCTTTATTCACGATTAGGGGGACCGCTCGAACTCCTACGGCGATAAGGGATCTGTCTTTTCGACACCTTACCGTTTCCAGAGAAACGGCTTCCCCTTGTGAAGTCCTGGTAGTGATGTTTCGAGCCTCAACGAGCCTTTCTCCAGGAGCGATGAGAACGTTCAGATCCTGTCCGAGAATTTCTTCTTCGGCATAGCCGAACATTTCGCAAAACGTGGGGTTCGCCTGCTCTATTCTGTTCTCTGGGTCGAGCTGGACTATTCCGTTGGGGGAGTGGTCAAACAGACGACGGGCGAAGGTGTATTCGTATTCCAATCTTTGGTGTGTCCTGATGAGGTCCGTTATGTCCCTTTCGTAGACGGCAACGGCTACCACGTCTCCCGCCTGGTTATAGACGGGAGTCCTGTCAGCGATGGACCAGACGGTTGTGCCATCTTCGCGTTGGTATTGCTGCGTCTCTCCCGGAATGGGCTGTCCGGTTTTGAAGACTTCAAGGTCTAGCGTATGAATACGTTTTGCTTCCTGAGGATCGAATAGGTCGGAAACGAAGCGTCCCTTGAGTCGGTCTGGGCTTAAACCGAAGAACTGTTCCGTTGCTCCCTTGGCAGCCAGGATCCTGTTTTGATCGTCCTTAATTTTGAGCATGCATGGGATGGATCTCAGCATCATAGGAAGGCACAGCGATTCAATGTGCTTTTCCCAGTCATAATTTGGTAAATAACTTTCTGAATCTTTTCCAGGCAGCCTTTTCTCCACTCAGCTATCGCCTCCGCCTACAAGAATTCCGTTTACGGCAAAGATAAGGTGGCTTTCCTGTTGGCTATAAATAAGCCGTAGTTGTTATGTTCAGCAAGTTTATTTTTTGGAGACCGCAATCGAGGAAAAAATTCTTCTCAAAAGGAGATTGATAAAAATGCCTAAGGCTAACATCGTTAGCGTGAATGAATCCGGACGGTTTTGTACTGTTGGCGACCAACAATAACCAGCAAACATCGCAATTTCTTAAATAGTTTTCGATTTTAAGTGCTTTGTCATTTATCGCAGATTGTAAAATTTCCCTGCAATCTTTTACTGCCCAATCAGCTTTTGGGGCGCACCAATGATGTCTTTTACGTTCTTTGTCTCTTGTAATGTAGACTTTGTCCAAAATTTCCGGCATATAACCCTTAAAAGTGCGTCTGTTTTTTTCTATTGTTTTAGTTTGACCGATCTCTGGCAGGTTCGCATGAATAAACCTTGTTATATTTCGTGCAATTTCTATTCTCTTGCGTTTTTGTATCGTTGGATTTTTTTGGAAAACAAGGCCCACATGAACCGGGGGTGTCCCGCGCAACTCAGCATGCTCTTGGGCTTGCGCCAGAATTTCCTCGAACTGGCTTTCAATTGATTGCAGTGGATACTTCCCTTTGTGGTCAGGTTTAAACACTTGTTGATGTTCTAACCCAATCGTTCCTTTTTCTGAAAAAACTAAAAAATCAGGTTTGTCGGTGTGATGAACTTCTCCGTCAGGCATATCTTTGTAGAGGTAACGAAAAATCTTAAAATGATGACTTTCCACTTGTTGTATTTTGTTCAAGCCGACAAATCTCTCCTCTCAAAAAATTGCGAAGGTTAAATCTAAAGTCGCAACCCATTTGTTTAAGGAACAACCTCGAACAATGGAGGTAAAAATCCGTCTTGCCAAGACAAAATTACAAAGTATTCGAAAATCAAATTGCACGCGCTTTCCTATGTAGTGTTTTTGGCACCTTTTAGCTCAACGATGAAATATAAGCGGTGATTGCTCCTAATTACGAATTGCCATTCAAGGCCTTGTCGGAGATTTTGTGCTTTTTACATCCCATTCCGCGGTGCGCCCTGGTAGGCGACGACTTTGCCGACGTAGACGTACCAGCCCATTTCGACGTCTTCGGGGGTCACTTCGATATCCGGGTATTCCCTGTTTGCGGCTTTCAGGACGATGGTTCCGTCCGGCTTCGTATAGAACCACCGGATCATCCATTTCATTTGCGGCCCGTAGCAGACGAGCACGACATTCCCGCTCATGGGCTCCTCTTCGGGCGCGATGATTGCGATGTCTCCGTCGTAGATTTTCGCCCCTGTCATCGAGTCGCCTTCCACTTTGCACGAAAAAAGCCCCGCGGTACTGATGGGGCCCAGGGCGTCAAGATCCACAGGTATCCTCCGTTCAATCGTTTCGTCGGGGAACTCATAACTATTCCCCATACCGCAGCAGGCTTTCGTGACATCGGAGAGAAGGGGGATCAACGCTATCCCGTTATTTGTACGCTGAACTTCATGCTTGCAAAAATGTTCTTTGAAGAACTGGTCTGTGAGTTCCATCGGATGCGGGTCTTCGCAAAGTCCTAAAAGATAATCCACAGATACCTGTAGCACCTCGGCTAGCCTAACGATTGTTGGAATTGATGGCTTTTTGACATCTCTTTCGATTTCGCTCAAATAAGGTTGCGAAATACCGGCTTGGACTGCGAGTTCGGCTCCGGATAGATTGCGTTCTTTCCTAGTTTTTTTAATCCTTCCTCCGGTAGATGTCGGAATCACCATCTCTCTCTTTCTATTAATCAATAGAATAGCTTTCTGCTATACAAAGCGCAAACAGCCAGGGGCAGTATTATAGCAAAAAGGCTATTGACAAATATAATGCGGCTTGCTATTTTTATTCGAGAAAGGGAGGCGGAGGAAATGAATCTAAACAACTCAAGACTGAGAAAAATCCGAATTGATAAGGGATTCAAGCAAATTGAAGTATGTAATGCTCTGGGCATTACACAAGCCTATTATTCACAGATAGAACGAGGAGAAAGGACCCCTTCTTTAGAAATTTTTATAAAACTTTGTAACGTCTTGGGTATTACTCCAAACGATCTATTAGACCCAAACCCTCTGGAGCCCGTACGGGACACCTCGCAGTAGGTGTTTCGTACGGGCTTTCCTGTGACTTGGCAACGGCACTGGCGGAGGAAGAGCGGGCGAGGCGGGAATACCTGGAGACCTTTGACGAACCGGACGAAAGCTTCGTCATCGGCTGCGACCTCAACGGAAACGGCCGGGCGGATCTTCCGCAAACGCAGAAATACATAGAAGCACGGAACGCATATCTCGGGTGCATCGCCCAAACAAACCGGATCGTCGCCGAACTGGCCGCGCTGGCGGAAGAGAACGAGAAAGAGGCCATTTGAGGAAAGGAGGTGAAGAAGATGAGGAGAGGCATGTGGTTTCTGAAGCAGATTCTCCCTTTGCTCTACGTCTCTGAATACACCGACCACGACGATACTCGGAAAATCTGTGTCTGGCGGATGTGGTTTGGGAGAGCTTTCGCGATCAGGGAATGGTCAGTTTGTTGAGGGAATCGAAAAGGAATGGGATGGGGGCGCTTGACTTGATGGTTTCGATTTACGCCTTACGAACGAGTTCCCAGTTCACGGACTTCTTTTCTCTTGCGCAAGGAGGAAAGGTCTCGCCTTTCGAAAGAGGTATTTCGTTCTTTACGCCCTTCTTGTTGCAGGAAGAACAACGGTACACGCCAGATTGCTCGCATTTGCTTCCTGTGCTTGGCAAGTTAAATCTCCTTTCTGCCCCCATCCAGAAACACTGTATCGCGTTTGTGAAATATTAAGTAGTTGCCGAACTGGCCGCGGTGGCTGAAGGGGACGAAAGCGAGGAGAAGACTGCATGAAGGATGGCGAAATGCTTTTCGTCAGCGGAATTTCGAAAGAAGACCTCGAAAAGGCTGTTGGCAACATGCCTAACGGTGGAACGGTGCAGATTGACCGCCTGATCGAACAAGATTTTGTCGAAGGCGATGCTCTCTCGAATATGCGTTTTCACCTTTCACAGGACACGGAGACCGGTGAATTGACTTTGGGGTTTTTCGAGGGACAGGCGCTGAAGTTTCGTGATCCGTATGAAGCGTTGATGCTGACGGAGATGCTTATTCGTCCTGTCCAAAAAGGGTTTTCGCTAACCGTGTGAAGAAAGGAGGGGAAAGAGATGGAGCGGATTTACGTTCAAAAAAACGATGGGAAGATCTCATGGGGCATGAACGTGCATCTCGATCTCGAAGAAAACGATCCTTCAGACACCATGGAACGGCTCAAGAAAGATCTGTTGCAGATGCTGGAACGATGAGGGGGTGCCGCCGCGGAAGATTTGATTTATATGCGGTCCTTGATCTGTTTCAGATCGGAAGCGGCTTGCGAAGCATCAACTGACAGGTTCTGAATTGCGAGCAGGATGTCTTCAAGCAATCCTTCAACTTTTTGAAGATCTTTTTTCTCCATACTTTTCACCTCTTGTTACCCGCGGCGGCATTTTGAAGGTACCACCAGTCAAACAGATTAAGTAGTTCCGGATGTGTCCGGTATGACGAAAATCGTCGATTTTCCGAATGAAACACCAGCTGAAAACCTCGGCGTCATGATCCGCGACCAGCGCGTGGTCGTATCGAGCCGGGACGTCGCCCGGGTCTTCGAGAAGGAACACCGACGCGTCCTTCAGGACATCAGGGAGCTCAGCTGCAGCCGTGAATTCCGACTGCACAATTTCGTGCAGTCCTCCTACATCAATGAACAGGGCCGGGAGATGCCGGAATACCTTATGACCCGGGACGGGTTCACGCTCCTGGCGATGGGGTATACGGGCCCGAAGGCCATGAAGTTCAAGGAGGCCTACATCTTCGAGTTCAACCGGATGGAACAGGCTCTGAAGGAACAGGTCATGGACGAGGCGGAACTTCTGGCCAGACTGGCGGCCAACATGGCCGAGTTCCAGAAGAAGCAAAAGGCCATCAACGGGATCCATTCGGCTCGTCTGGTGGCCCTCGAGGAGCGGGTGACGGCACAAAGCCGGGTTCGTGACGAGGCCGTGGAATATCTTCGGAGACTTCCGGAACCGTCGGCGGTCCCGCCGGCGAAATCTCCGAGGATTCTCACTTACCAGAGGGTCCTCTCCTGGGCGCGGCGAAACGGCATTTCCCCGCAGGAAGCGTTCAACTACCTGTACCGCGAGTTTGCGGCGAGGTATCACGTGGATCTCAAGACCAGGGCGAAGAACAGAAAGATGGATTCGGTCCTCAAGTACGCCGAGCGGGACGGTTTTATCGACGAGGTGTATGTGCTCGCGTGCCATTTGTTCCCGGTTGAAGAGCGGGAACCGGTACTGGTCTGATTGTATGGGAGGCGTGACGAGATGGCAGGTCAAACGGTTTTTGTAGTCGACGAATCGATGCCGGAACAGATACGGCAATTGGGCGCAAAGATCGAGCAGCTGTCGAGGGAGCTCGAGAAACACAGAAGGGAGGCGAGCAAGGGCGAGGCGTATGAATACGGGTTCATGCGGCTTCCGCAGATCCTGAAGATCTTCCAGGTGAGCAAGCCCACCTGGTGGCGGTGGGTCTCCGAGGGGATCGCTCCGAAGGGCGTGAAGCTGAGCAAGTCCATCACCGTATGGCGGGTAGAGGATGTCAGGGCGTTTGCCGAAAAGGTCGCAGTTGAAGGTCTGGAGGGTGTTCGCGATGTTTGATCCGGAACTGAAGGAGTTCATCGACGCCGTCATGCCGGGCGGATACGACGAACGCCCCGACGAGAGCCGGGGCGCCGTCACAAAGGGGATCTTTTCAGGGAGCTGCCACTCCCATGGAAATTGTACCACCGGTGCAAGGCCATGAATCGACTTCTCGTAATGTTCGTCGCGGTTGCGGTGTTGGCCGGCGTAGCGGTGGCGCATACGTCTCGGGAGAAAAGCGGCGACGCATACCTGGAGTTTTTGCGGGAGGTTTCCGTGGAGCATGTGGTGATGCCTAAAGAAACGCTCTGGCAGATCGCCAGAAACTACCATCCCGAAAGAGATCCCAGGGAAGTGATTTTCTACGTCCGGAAGATCAACGGTCTCGAGGATCCGCAAGGGCCGATGCTCCAGGTCGGTCAGCGGGTCAGGGTGCCGGTGGAGTTTTAGCTGCCCTTTGGGTGCAGTTGGATGATTTTCTAAAGCAAATCAAAAAGCCCCGGGAAAGATCCCGGGGCTATTGAAAGAGAAGTAACCAGAGAGAGGGAGGAAGTAGGGTGGTGTTGCTTGACCAAGAAAGTACAGCGGTTTTTCGGGGCACGCATCCGTAAAATTACCGAGAACGAATTGGATGGAAATTGAAGGGTTCGGGAGGCGGATCATATGGCACGACGGCGATACATTTCAACGGAAATTTCGACGGATCCCCTGGTGGCGAAGCTGGGCCGCGAGCAGGGATATTTCGCGGTCCTTCTGTACACCTGGCTTATTCCTCATGCGGAAGATGACGGGACGGCCCCGCGGGATCCCGAGGAGATCCTGCTGAAGGTCCTTCCCGGGTTTCGGGACTTGACGACCACAGACGTCGAATCCGCCCTGCAGGCCATGGACGAATTGGGGCTGATAAAACTCAACGGAGAGCGGATCTATTTCCCGGCCAAAAGCTTTTACAAGTATCAGACCTATGTGGGGGAGTCGAAACGGCGGCAGGAAGAGGACCCGGCGCCGGTAATGGCGGGCAAGGGCGGCGAACAGCGCAAAACGCCGGAAAACGCCGACGAACAGCGGGCAACGCCGGAAAAGGCCGCTTCACCTTCTCCTTCACCTTCCCCTTCCCCTACAAAAACCAAAAACAAAAAAGACATGTCCGGCGAAAGCGCCGCCGGACTTTCCGCCGAGTTCGAGGAGTGGTGGGAAGGGTACCCGAGAAAGGACGCGAAAAAAGAGGCGCAGGCCAAATACAAGGCCACCAGGCGCAAGGGCGTGAACCGAGAGGACCTCTTTCGCGCCCGGGACGTCTACGCCAGGTACGTCAGATCCCAGGGGACGGAGAAGCAATTCATGCTGCTGGGAAAGACCTTTCTCGGCCCGAACGAACGATGGCGGGACTGGCTCAGGGGACCCCCGGTGACGGGACGGTCGGCGGAACCGGCCACGGTTTCGGATTTTGCGGACGAACGCAGGGAGATCGACGAGCTTTTCGGAGGTGATCAGCGTGCCTGGTGGCAATGGCGAAAGGCGGGAAAGCCTGAGATCGGCGAATGGCGTCGTGGCCGAGGTCATGGATCGGCTCGAAACGGTGAAGGAGACCGCGAAAAGCCTGGCTGACTGTCCCGGGACGTGCCGGAACGGGAAGCTGGAGCTCTCGTGTGAGGGAAAGCGCTTCTGGTGGCCGTGCCCGTTGATGACCAAAGACTGCGAGTACGGCGCGAAGCTGTACGGGCAATTCGTGGAGCAGATCCGGCTGGCGATCGTGGGGCTGGACATCCCCAGGGTGCATGTGGGGAACTTCGCGGAAGCGAAACCAACCACGGCGCTTGAGGCGGTCCGGCAATGGAGAGTCGCCGGTTTTCTGGTCCTGATCGGGCCGACGGATACGGGGAAATCCTTCGCGGCCGCCTGGGCGGTGAAGCGTTTCGCCGAGCGGTGCGTGGACCGCCAGGCGTGGCGCCGGCCGGACAAGTGGCATGAAAGAGTGGCGAAGATCCAGGGATCTGTCCGGTGGCTGCATATCCAGGAGCTCATCGAGGCTCGGGAAGACAGGGAGCGGATCCTGAAGGCGCGGTTTCTCGTGATCGACGACCTGGCGAGCGAAGACGCCAATCCCAGGGTGCGCGGGATCGTCAATCACGCGATCTCCAGGCGGTACGACGACCGGCTTCCGACGGTGATCACGGCGAACCTGACGAGACACGAGCTCGAGGAACGCTATGGCGGGCGGATCATGGACCGTCTGATGAACGCGGGCACCATCGTCGACTGTGACGGGCCCGGCCTCAGGGCGGAGATGGGGTGAACTCGGAAATGGCGAGAGCCACGATCCTGCTTCCCAGAGAAAGCGAAGAGGTCTGCCGGCGGGCGAAACGGGGCGACAGCATACGCCTGATCGCCACGGATCTCGGGGTTTCGGAGACGGCCGTCTCGAACATGCTCAAAAAGCGCGGCGTCGAACCGAGAAAGCCTCAAGGGAAGGCCACGGGGCAGTACTGGACGCTGCAGGACCAGCGGTGGCTCGAGGACCTCATGAACCTCGGTGTGTCTTCGGTGTCCATCGCCGAGGCGATGGGGCGGCCCTTGCCGACGATCCAGCAGAAGCTGCGCGAGATCCGCCTGAAGCGGGAAGGCGTCGAAAGGCTCGAGGTTGGCAAAAGGTACCGGATCCTGCAGAGGCAAATGCGGCGCGTCGGGGTGGAGGATCAGATGCGGTGTCGGTACGAGGGCTGTTGCCCAGGCGTTGGTGTGAAGCACCATCTGTTTCGCAGCATGGCCGGCGGGTACCTGGTGGCCATTTCGGACAGGCAGATGGACGACTACGAGATCAGGGAGGACGGGAAATGACGACGATAAAGGAGTTGAAGCAAAACGGCACGATACGGCCGGTGACGACCTTCGAGCGGAAGGCCCTCGAGGTAGCGCGGCTTCTGGAGAAAAAGAACGCCGATTACGGGGGAAGCTACGACGAGATCCGCGAGGAGTTCGGGGAGTTGTCGTTTCTGATCCGGTTCACCGACAAGTACAAGCGGATCAGGCATTTGATCAAAGGCGGCGTGCTGCAGGTGAAGGATGAAAAGATCGAGGATTCCCTGATGGATCTTGCCGGATACTGCATTCTGGAACTCTTGTACAGGGAGCACGAGGCGGAACGGACCGTGGAGTGCGATGCGAATGAGGAATCCCATGGAGAACGGGCATCCTGATTCCCGGGGGAGAAGGCTGCGGTGCCGGCACTGGAGCATGGAAAAAGAGAAGTGTTTGCTGCACATGGCCGGCTGCGACAACTGCTTCATGTTCGACCGGATGAACGCGGACGAATACCGGATGCGTGCCAGGAAATGGGGTCTGAGGGTGCAGGAGCTGCTGTTTGACTGAAGAGGGAGGTGGGGTCATGGGCTTGCCGAAACACGTGAAGAAGTTCGTGCTCGAGGAGATCCGTTCGCTGGATTACTACCGCAGGGAGATCGAATTCAGGAAACGCAGGATAGAGGAACTGCAGCAGGAAATGGGCGCCGTCATTCTGCCTGATCGTCCCTTCGAGATGGAGCACGTCCGGGGCGGCAAGCCCGCCGATCCCGCCCAGTTGAAGGCGCTGTACCTGCAGGAGGAAATGGAGCACCACCAGGAACGGTACCGGATCCTCTCCAGGAAGGTGAAGATCTTGAACGAGGCGATGGATATCCTGGACCCGGAACGATGCCACGTCATCCGGTGGGCCTCCGAGCGTGAACGTGACCGTGCTCCCGCCTGGCAGATCGCCGAGAGGTACTGCGTGAGCGAGAAGACCATCTACAGGTGGCAGGTGGAAGCGGTGCAGAAGCTGGCTCCGTTGTTGGTTGGGGTGTTTGGTACCTGATTTAGATGTTAAGATAAAAAATACAAGTATTTATGGCAAAAAGGGGGAATCGGAATATGCCTGTTTATAAAATTGATTATGATTTAACGCCAAATCTGTTGGGAATTTACAAAATTTTCTTGGACCCACAGAATCCACGTTTCGCCGATGAAGAACGATATGAAATCTCATCAGATGAGGATTTCACATCAGAAACGGTCCAGAAACAATTGCTAAAAATCAACACGAATTATGCAATTGAAGAGCTCAAAAGCAGTATTGAACTGAACGGATATTTACCAATTGATAGAGTTATCGTAAAACGTATTAAAGAAGTAAAACCTATTAAAGAAGAAGATAAATACATTGTATTGGAAGGGAACAGAAGAATTACTGCAATCAAATTGTTACTGAAGGATCACAAAGAAGGCAAATTACATCTTAGCAAAGAAGTGCTAGACTCTCTCCAAGAAATTCCTGTATTAATTTACAAAGGAGAAGATACTGATGCAGCATGGTTATTCCAAGGTTTGCGTCATATTAGTGGTATTAGGAATTGGTCTGCCCTAAATAAAGCAAAACTTGTAGCGATGCAAATAGAAAATAGCGATGTAAAAGTATCGTATACAGAAATCGGAAAGATCTTTGGTCTTAGTGCAAGAGCTGCAGGCCAATATTTTCGCGCATACAGAGCCTTTCAGCAAGCAAGAGAACACCCAGATTTCAGTACTCTGGTGGACGCTCGAGCCTTTCCTTTCTTTCATGAATTATTTGGCCAAAGCTGCGGGGCTTTAAGGAATTGGCTACAGTGGGATGATAATTCTTTGAAATTCATTGACATGGAAAATTTTGAAACATTTTTAGCATGGTTATATCCAAAAGATAAAGAAGATGAAGAGTATGTTGATGAGTATTCAGGTCTAGGAAACTGGGAAAATCGACGAATTCCCAGAGCAATTGATTTGAGAGATGTTTCAAAACTTGTTGGCGATGGAGGGACACCATTTCATAATTTCCTGAATAACGGCGATTTGAGTAAAGCACGATATATGTTGAAGGAAGAAGAGAGTTATGAAGCAGGAGCGCTGAAAAATGAACTTAACCGTTTGCGTACCTCGATTGTAAACATGCCAGTTATAGCCATAACAGAAGAGCAAAAAGCCGAAGAATTTATTAACGTGTTGGACGAAATAATTAAAAGCGCAAATTCTGCTAAGACCATGCTTTCGAAATGTTTCGAGGAAAAGAGAAATATTTGAACGGGATGGCCCCGACAAGAATACCTTCAAAGAAAGAACTTGTTGATAGGATTTTCCTTAGTGTAGAAAAAAGGCGCTTCTCGCTAGAAGAAGCATTGACAAATGTATTGTTCGAATATGGCCTAGATCGAATTGACAGCGAATATGAAGCAAGACGTCTGGTTAGTCAATGTTGGAGCGTAGTGAGGGAAAGAATCAAAGAAGAAGAAAGTAAAGGATTGTATCCCACTATGGAAATCATCGATGAAATGAGGTTCGAACTTGGAACATTTACTGAAAGAGTGGAAGGAGCTTCCAATAAAGAAAAAATTGTTAAGATTCGTTTGAAACAGAGAGCGCATATATCCGACTTGATCGACAAAATGTCGGCACAGCAATATGAAATCTTTGGAGCTGCGCTTTGTTATTTAAGTGGTGCGGGTGAGGATTTTGCAAAACGTACCAGATTGTCGGGAGACGAGAATATTGATTTCGTGGCATTAATGCCATTAAACGGCAGAACGCACTTATTCCCATCTGGGAAGAATCGTGTCCGCCTAATAGGGCAGTGCAAGAAGTGGGGAAGCAAAACTCAGAAAAAAGACATAAATTTGATGGCTGAGACAATAACCAAGGTTGTGAATTTAAATCCAGATCTATCAGAGGTGCTGCCAAGTTGGTTTGTCTCCTCGGAAGGTCCGATATTAGGGTGTTTTGTTTCTCATCGTGGTTACCAGAGTGGAGCAAAAATCGAAGCTCAACGCCATGGTTTTGTGCTTGCAGACTCCAGAGATTTAACTGAAATTGTGTGCTTAAGCAAAAAATGGGATATAGGAGAGGGCGCAGATGGGGCCGAACGATTATTGCATAAATGCCTTGAAATGTTCAAATAAAGAGGTGCATAAAGAAGCAAAATCGAAGAAGATAAAACCGTTTTTACGTTGGGTAGGCGGGAAATATAAACTAGCTAATAAGTTAAAGAGGCTGCTCCCTTTGATGAACGAAAATAGTGTATATTGGGAACCTTTTTTAGGTGCAGGTAGCTTGTTTTTTGCTTTGAGACCTGAAAAAGCTGTGCTTGCGGATCTGAATCATGATCTGATAAATTGTTTCTACGCTGTAAAGGAAGCGCCTGACGAAGTTGCTTTTAATTTAAGAAAACACCAGGAAGCAAATTCAGAAAGATACTATTATGAAATAAGAAATAATTATAATGAATGTTCAATAGTGGGTATTTTCGAAAAAGCAGCTGCCTTTATTTTTCTAAACAAGGCAGGTTTCAATGGAATATGGAGAGTGAATATAAAAGGGCATTATAATGTACCTTACGGCCATAAAAAAAATTTGAATTTACCAACATTGTCGGATTTGAAAGAAGCATCTCGAGCTTTATCAAATGCAAAGTTAGTTGCAGAAGATTATGAGTGTGTGCTCAAGGGAGCAAAAGCAGGAGATTTCGTATATCTTGATCCACCATATCCCCCCTTAAACGGGACTTCGTATTTTCGCCATTACACCAAAGAACGTTTTAATGTGGAAGATCAAGAAAAGTTAGCAGAAATTTTTAGAGGACTTGACTCTAAAGGATGCTTACTTATGCTGTCAAATGCTAGTTTGCCATATATCAGAAGACTATACAGAGCATTTTGGGTCTCTGATTTAAATGTAGCACGGTACGTAAGTGCGAATGGTCGACGTTATCGAGTTCAAGAAATTGTTGTCACAAATTATCATCCGGGGGATGTCTGTCTATTGTAAATTTGCTCTCTGTTATTCAAGAAATAGGGAAGCTCTCAGACTATTCTCACAGCCATTTCTGAATATGGAGCAGCGTGGATAACCTTTCTGATCTTAATTACAGTAAACTACGAATTGGAATTGTTAGAGCGTGGTGGATATCTTTAGAACGTATTTCTGCGAGTGCATAGCTCAGTGTTTTCGGAAGGGAAGTGGATCTTATAGCCTCAGAGTAGAATAAACCAAATCCCTATCCTCCCTCTTTATTCCGATGTACCGCAATGTCACGCCTTGCGAATGGTGATTCAGGATGTCCTGGATCACTTCCAGGTCCACCCCCGCCTTGTAGGCGTGATACCCGAAGGTCTTCCGCATGGTATGCGTCCCGATGGCTTCCTCGACGCCGGCCTCCTGCGCCGCGTTCCGGATGACCCGGTACGCCTGGTTCCGTGATATGGCCTTTTTGCCCTTTCCCTTCCTGGATTGAAACAGTGGAGCTCCCGGGTCCAGCCGGATGCTTCCCCTCCTCAGGTATTCCCTCAGCGCCTTTTTCGCCGGCTCGTTGATGGGAAAGTCTTTTGCCTTCCCGGTCTTCTGTTCACGAATTCGAATGCGGTCAGCTATACGCGTGCGCTTACTTGGATGAGTCACGTCTTTGATCTTCAGGGCGAGCATGTCGGAGATCCTCAATCCCGAATTGATTCCCAGGACGAAGAGCGCGTAGTCTCTCAGGTTTTGTTTCTTTAATATCCGCTTCATGTCCTCGATGTCAGTTTTGTTGCGGATCGGCTCCACATATTCCATCTGATCATGCTCCCAAAGGGATAGAATTTCATATGGACGTAATGATGCCCATTTTGGGCCCTTGCAAGGCTTCGCTTCGTGCATCTCAAAGCCTTGCTGCTGCCGTATTTTCCGGCTCTTTGCGCGAATGTCACAGAATGCCTTTATGACACATTCGGAAACGCCTGGAATGAATGTACCCAAAAGGGTCAGGCTTCGGGTCGAAATGTCCGAATGCTGTCCGAATTCTTGTGCTTCTCAATGGTTGGATGATAGCGGGGTACGATGCCCCCTTGAGGAAGGAGCCCTGCGGAGATCGCCTCCCCCGCGGGGCTCTTTCTATCTATGTAAGGAAACGGTCGGGTCCGTTCATCGAGGACGGGACCAGGGGAGAACGCCCCAACATGCGAGGGGTGGGAGCGCGGGGCGTAATACGGAAGGGAATGATTCCATGCCTCGGCGACCTGGCGAAAGGTACTTGAAGGCACGGCAGCGCGAATCGAAAAAGAGTCGAGACAAGGCCTACGACTCCAGTCGGAAAAGTCCGGCGCGTCGAGGCTACGACAAGCGATGGGTCCACGTGCGCCGGCTGAAGCTCCGGCGGGATCCACTCTGCGAGATGTGCCAGGAGGAAGGTCTCGTGACGGAAGCCACCGAGGTCCACCACATCATCCCGATCTCCGAGGGTGGCGACCCCTATTCGATGAAGAACCTCATGTCCCTATGCCACAGATGCCACATGAGGATCCACGCCGGGGAGGGGGAGGTCAAATCCCTGTAGCCTGGCGCCCTGAAGACCGCCCGTCTGGCATCGCGCGCGTGACCGCGAAATGCCATGAGGGGGGTCGCGCGCGTTCATA
>NPIE01000031.1_pt1 | contig 39516 bp, 38 predicted proteins | sample 8637661 | NCBI WGS metagenome assembly NPIE01 (sample SAMN07420842, study PRJNA396082) | bioreactor metagenome | isolation source: sample BA12 brine-fed electro-methanogenic bioreactor BA | place: Japan: Kochi | collected 2016-12-09 | reverse complement strand
ATGTCGAAGGTGCGGTCCAGCGAATCGCTGCGGAAATTGTGCATTTGCTGTCCGGGAGCGAGGGCGACGCTGTCGCCGACGGCGACCTTGGTTTCAGGACCGGCAGCCCAGATCTGCTCTTCCCCGGTGTCGACCAGGACATAGGTGTAGCCGGCGGTGTTCATGGTTTCAACGACGGTGCCGCTGATGCCGGTGGCTTCAGCCGGCTTAGCGTTCATCCCGGAAGAAGAGGCGGGCGGATGTCCTTCAGGCTTTTGTGCGGGTTTGGGCGCCTCTTCCTTGCAGGCGGACAGCAGCAGGGCGGTCGTCAGGGCGGCAGTCAGGAGTAGAAGTGCTCTTTTCACGTATGGATCCTCCATGGTTCTAAAGATGGATGTGCTCAAGTTGTCTTGCGATCAAGCCGGAAGCGTAGCACAGGCCGCTGGAGAAACTCAAGAGCCTGAAGCATCATTTTCCGTAAAACGACCGTAGAGCATGGTCATTTCCTTGAGTGTCTCCGTCCGGGATTGAGTCAGCTGATCCCGGCTGAAGCGCCAGTCCCAGTTGCCGCTGCCCTGTCCCGGGCGGTTCATGCGTCCGTCGTTGTCGAGTTCGAGAATGTCCTGCATGGGAATGATGCACAGGTTGGCGACGCTGCTCATGGCCGTGCGGATCAGATCCCAGGGCATGTGGTGCAGCCCGTGTCCGAGGTAGGTGCGAACTGCGTCTTTTTCCTTCTTGTTGCGGGAATTCCACCAGCCCAGAGTGGTGTCGTTATCATGGGTTCCGGTGTAGGCAACGCTGTTGCGTTCGATGTTGTGCGGCAGGTAGGGATTATTCGGCCCTCCGTCAAAAGCGAAATGCAGAACCTTCATGCCGGGGAAGGCGAACCGGTCGCGCAGCTGTTCCACTTCCGGCGTAATCAGCCCGAGATCTTCCGCAACGATGGGGACTTCGCCGAGTGTGGCCGCAAGCGCTTCGAACAGGCCGCCGCCGGGGCCTTTCATCCATTCTCCGTTGACGGCGGTTTTCTCGTCGGCCGGGATGGCCCAACAGGCCTCGAATCCGCGAAAATGATCGATGCGCACAATGTCTGCCTGCGCCAGGTTCCAGCGAAACCGTGCAATCCACCAGGAATAGCCCTGCGCGGCCATGCGGTCCCAGTGGTAGAGGGGGTTGCCCCAGCGCTGACCATCCTCGCTGAAGTAGTCGGGAGGAACGCCTGCCACCAGTGTCGACTCGCCCTCCTCGTCGAGGTGGAACAACTTCTGGTTGGCCCAGACATCCACCGAATCGTAAGCGACAAAAATGGGGAGGTCGCCAAAGATTCGAATCCCCTTGTTGTTGGCGTACTCCTTCAGGGCGAACCATTGGCTGAAGAAAATGTGCTGCGCGTAGAGTCTCCAGAAGATTTCATCGGCCAACTGCTCATCCCACCGGGCCAGCGCCTGGGGGTCGCGGTGGCGCAGTTCGGAGGGCCATCGGTTCCAGCTGGTCCCGCCGAAATGATCACGCAGGGCACGAAATCGGGCGTAATCCCAGAGCCAGTACCCCTGGTGTTCGCGAAAATTTTCAAACTCCTGCCGTCGTTGCGCCGTGGCATTGGCTTTGAAATTGGCCGCCGCTTTGCGCAGAAGATTTTCCTTATGGTGAGTTGCCCATCCGTAATCGGCCCGGTGCGGATCTGCCGGCTCCATCAATGCGATATCGCACTGATCCAGGTCGCCCCGGCCGACCAACTCATGCAGATCTATCAGCAGTGGGTTGCCGGCAAAGGCCGAAAAGGCGTTGTAGGGGGAATCGCCGTAGCCGGTGGGATTAAGCGGCAGAATCTGCCAGACGCTCTGGCCGGTTTCGGTCAGAAAATCCACGAATCGATAGGCTTCTTCCCCGAGGGATCCGATCCCGTGTGGGCCGGGCAGGCTGGTGGGGTGTAGCAGAATGCCGTTGCAGCGGGTGATCTTCATAAATTTTCTCCTGAAAACGACCATTTCCCCCCTGCAGAGATCAGCAGTGGCCACAGAATGGAGCGGGGACGTGGTCCGGATGTTTGAAAAACAAAGATTTCCTGCACATTATGCCAGAGACACAGGCAATTTAAAGGAGATTCAGGTCTTGGGGCTGTAATGGCGTTTGAGCCAGTGAGATAATCCGTCGAGGCCGGGAAACAGAACGCGTTCGGTGATGTTGGCCTGATCCAGCTTGTCGCGGATTTCCCATTTGAGTTCAGCGGGAATGATGATGCGACGCCACAGATCAGGATGCTCGCTGAGCCAATGGTGCAGGATGGAGGTCGGTTTCGACATCACCGAGAAAAACGCGAACTGGTTGATGATGCGATCATCGATGGATGGCGGCTCGAAGAAGATGACGAATTCGCGATGCGAGAGTTCGTTCAGCTCTTCCAGGCTGCGTACCGCTTCAGAGAGCATCTCCACCGTAAAGACATTCGCACCCTCTTCGCTCAGTTTCAGGCGCAGCCTCTCCGGCAGCAGGCGGTGCACTTTGAGGTAGTTAACCGCCCAGATGACTCCGTCCGTGTCATAACGTTCAAAATTGGCGGTGGCAAAATGCAGGGCGATGAAGGGAGAGTAGGTCCAGTCCAGCAGGCGGGTAGGCAACCCATAATGCTGGGCCACACTGAGCCAGTGCCAGAGAGAATCGCGTTCAACGACGGTGCGGTGCGCATATTTCTTGAAATTGCGCAGCAGATGGCGTTCCAGGGTGTCGAAAGGACCGCCCAGGCGCATGAGGGTGGTTTCGAGGCCGTAGCTCGCATCGGACAGCCCTCGAAAAGCATACCTTGAACGGAAGCGTCCGATGTCGGCGCTCCAGGAGTCCTCGAAGAGTTGATCCTGCAGCTCGTTCCAGCTCTCGATGCGTATCTCGTTCACGGGAGCATCAGATTTTGCTGGCGAGGAGATAGGAGAACCAGGCCGAACCGATGCCGGTGAACAGGGCCAGCATGCCCAGCAGGCCGAATACCAGGGCATGCGCCTGATATTGGCTGCGTACGCACAGAACGCCGATGGTCAGAAAAAGGATTCCCAGCGGAATGGAGAGGATGATAACCACGATGCTCCTCCCGAAAGAGCGGATGGTTGAAAAACAGCGTTGTGAAACACTTCAGAAAAGCTGCATTATTCTAACAAATCCAAGGGGGGGTGTCCATGCCGCAAGTTGTTCAATTTGGCGTTGCATTTGAAGGGCCTTCTGCGTTTGGTAGAATTCAGCAGGCGTGAGTCGTGTTAATGCTGATATTTTACAATGAGTTAAGCGTGGGCCGCAGGGCGTGACGGCATCTTCTCCGGTGATGAGCGCACCTGCGCTCAAACCGTCACCTCGTAATGCGGCCTGGGCAAGCAAATCTAGTGAGTCGTTACTTTTTTGACCTGCGGTGCGCATTCCGGTTGACAATCCCTTTTTCAACATGTATTCCCTTGCGGTTTCAAAGGTTTTCACCTTTGATACAGGCTGCTTTTTTCAACGGAGGTTCTGTTCATGGGTAGAAGAGATTGGAGCTATTCAGTCTGTTGGAATCTGTTCCTGGTGATTTCCGGATCCATTCTGCAGGCTTTTGCATTCAAGGGGCTGGCGACCGCGCACGGTTTCGTGCCCAGCGGCATGTTCGGCCTCGCGGCCCTGCTGCAGTATGTGACCGGTTTTTCCAATGCGGGCATCATTTACCTGATTCTGAATATTCCCATGTTCATTTTCGGGTATCTGATGATCAGCAAGCGCTTTCTGGGGTACAGTTTTGTCTCCATGATTGTGACCACCCTGGCATTCATGGTCGTCAACGTGGACTTCGGCATCGAAAATCAGCTCTATGCCGCCGTCTGCTTTGGTGTCATGGTCGGTGCCGGGGCGGGGATCGTGCTGCGCTCCCTCGGTTCCAACGGCGGACTCGACGTGATCGCGGTCTACCTGACCCAGCGCTACAATATCGGCGTCGGCAAAACCTATTTTGCCTTCAACTTCGTCCTGTTCTCATTCAGTTTCGCAAGTCTGGACAACGATCTGGTTATCGCTTCGCTGATTGCCGCCTTTGTCTGCTCGGTGACCATCGAGTACTGCCTTTCCATGTTCAACCAGCGCAAAGTGTGCTTTATCATCTCGGACAGGAACCAGGAGATCGCCGACAAGGTGATGGATCATCTCAAGATCGGCGCGACATTCCTGCAGGGTTCCGGTGCCTACAAGAAGTCGGAAAAGCGTATGCTGATGGTTGTTATCAACAATATTCAGCTCAAGCGCCTGGAAGAGCTGGTTTTCACCACGGATGACTACGCCCTGTTCATTGTCGAGAATACCTTTGCGGTCATCGGTTCCACCTTCTCGCGGCGCAAGATTTATTGATAAAATTCGGGTGTACGCTTGACCAGGCCGGCCCCGGCACAGTAGAATCCCACAGCTTGCGGGCCGGTTTTTCCGGCCCGTTGCTTTTGCGACGCCATCAACTTTATATCTGGATTCATACTGACAGGACGTTGAACGTGAAGAAACACAATCAGAAAGAAATCGATCGCCGCCGCACTTTCGGCATCATCAGCCACCCCGATGCCGGTAAGACCACCCTGACCGAGAAGCTGCTGCTGTTCGGCGGCGCCATCCAGATGGCCGGCGCCGTCAAGGCACGCAAGGCCTCGCGCCACGCCACCAGCGACTGGATGTCGGTGGAGCAGGAGCGCGGCATTTCGGTGACCAGCTCGGTGATGAAATTCAATTACCGCGACTTCGACATCAATCTGCTCGACACCCCCGGTCACCAGGATTTCTCCGAGGATACCTACCGGGTGCTGACAGCGGTAGACAGCGCCGTTATGGTGATCGACAACGCAAAAGGCGTCGAGACCCAGACCCGCAAGCTGATGGAAGTCTGCCGCATGCGCAATACGCCCATTCTGACCTTCATCAACAAGCTCGACCGCGAAGGTCTTGACCCGCTGGACATCCTGGCTGACATTGAGGAGACGCTGCAGATCGAATGTGCACCTCTCTCCTGGCCCATCGGCATGGGCAAGCGCTTCAAGGGAACCTACAACCTCTATCGCAAGGAACTCAACCTGTTTGCTGCCGGCGCTGACCGTGTGCAGGATGAAGGGGTGACCATCCGCGATCTCTCCGACCCGCGCCTCGATGAACTGCTGGGAATTCAGGCCGATGACCTGCGCGCCGATGTCGAGTTGCTCGAAGGGGCGGCCAATCCCTTTGACCTTGAGGAATACCTCAAGGGAAACCAGACGCCGGTCTTTTTCGGCAGCGCGGTCAATAATTTCGGCGTGCGCGAGATGCTTGACGCCTTTGTCGAAGTAGCGCCCGCTCCCGCCCCGCGTGCCACGGAAACGCGCGAAGTTTCCCCTTACGAAGATGCTTTCAGCGGCTTTGTCTTTAAAATCCAGGCCAACATGGACCCGGCCCACCGTGACCGGATCGCCTTTCTACGCATCTGCTCGGGGAAGTTCACCCGCGGCATGAAGGTGCGCCATCACCGCATCGGCAAGGATATCTCGCTGGCCAACGCCACCATATTCATGGCGCAGGACCGCGCCAATGTGGAGGAAGCCTACCCGGGCGATATCATCGGCCTGCACAATCACGGCACCATCAAGGTGGGCGATACCTTTACCGAGAAAGAGCCTCTTAAATTCACCGGCATCCCCAGCTTCGCCCCCGACCATTTCCGCCGCGTGCGGTTGAAGAATCCCCTTAAAGCCAAGCAGCTGCAGAAAGGGCTGGTACAGCTTTCGGAGGAGGGCGCGGTCCAGGTGTTTCGGCCCCTGTTCGGCAGTGATTACATCCTTGGGGCGGTCGGTGTGCTGCAGTTTGATGTGACGATGGCGCGACTCAAGGATGAATACGGTGTAGATGCCACCTATGAGGGGATCGATTATGCCACCGCCCGCTGGGTGGAGTGCGACGATCGCGCCAAGCTGGAGGAGTTCGAGAAGAGGAACCAGGGCAACTTGGCGCTCGATGCCGAAGAGAACCTGACCTACCTGGCCTCAAGCGAGTGGCGTCTCAACCATATCGCCGAGCAGTGGCCCGATATCCGCTTCCTCAAAGCCCGTGAACATGCATGATTTCAGAACCGACACGATTGGGTCGGCTCTGAATCGACCTGTTTGCCCGCGGCGATCGGCAGACTGAAATAAAAGGTGCTGCCGACGCCGACTTCACTCTCCAGCCACACCCTCCCCCCGTGAGCCAGGACCACCTCGCGCACCAGGGCCAAGCCCAGACCGATCCCGCCGGGAATGCGTCTTTCGCTGTCATCGATGCGGTAGAACTGCTCGAAGATCCGTTCCCGTTCCGCCAGTGCGATTCCCATCCCCTGGTCACGCACCGAAATCAGCAGCATCTCCCCTTCATGACGTGCAGCGCAGACGATCTCCCCTCCTCCCGGAGAATATTTGACGGCATTGGACACCAGATTTTTGATGACCTGCATAATGCGCCGTGGGTCGGCTTCTGCAAGGGGGAGTTCCTCTGGGCACTCTATCCGCAGAGTGTGCTTTTGAGAGGTCATTCGGAACTGGCTGACGGCCTGCTCCAAGAGGGGGCAGATCTCAACCGTGGCAAACTGGTATTGACCGATTTCGGCCTGCAGGCGCTGCAGATCGAGAAAATTGCTGATCAGTTCGTTGAGGCGTTCGGTCTCCTGCAGGACAGTTCGCAGAAAATCAACCTGCTGTTCCCGGTCAACCTCATTTTCGAGCATGAATTCCACAAAACCAAGAATTGCCGTCAAGGGAGTGCGCATTTCATGGCTGACAGCCGAGATCATCTCATCCTTGGCTCGCTCCATTTTTTTACGTTCGGTGATTTCATGGGTGACATAGACTCCACCCCAGATCTCATTGGCGTGATCGATGAGCGGATATAGGGAAATATGGAAAAAACGCTTATTTGACGGGGTGGTGCGCTCACAGCAGCGGGGTTCCTTCTCACGCAGGAGTTGCTCCAGGGAGCAGTCATCCCGGAAGTGGCGGGAATCGAAGAGCAGATCATGGCCGTCGTGGCCGGGATAGGCGCTGCCCAGTTCACGCACGAGAGAGGATGCGGCACGGTTCATCTTGAGGATCTGCCCTCTGCTGTCCACAATGGCCACTGCATCGGTAATGGCCTCAAAGGTCTGCTCCCACTGGTTTTCGCTGCGTCGTAGATTGTTCTCAGCGGTTTGTCGTTCTCTGATCTCCTGCTTCAGTTCCTGGTTGAGGTTGTCGAGTTCGCGCGTGTAAACCAGAACGCGGCCGGTCATCGGCCGCAGAATGGCGCCCATGCCGAAGGCGCCCAGTGCGGTGAGCAAGAGCACGGAAACGGCCAGGGAGGCAAACTGGTTGCGCAATGGCGCCATGAATTCGCGGTCGTCCATGTTCAGAACCAACCCCCAGGCGGTTCCGGCGATAGGGGCATGAGCAATGACTACTCCTTTGCCTTTTTGAGCGGGATCTATACGATTGACCCCGGTTTTCCCGGAGGCAGACAATGCAAATGCCGTTGTCAGCACAGGACTCTGGACATCCTGATTATACGTTTCTTCTTCGCCTTTTCTGCCTGGGAAAAAAACAACGGCCTGATTTTTTATGGCTTTTCCAAGAAAGCTTTCGCCGGTCTCTCCCATTCCGGATTTGTCCCACAGGATCCGCTGCAGCTTGGCCGTAGAAAAAAAGACGATATCCTGGCCGATCGGAGCGCCTTCAAATGAAAAGATGGGATTGACGACCGCCAGAACCAGCTCCCCCCGCAGAACAAATGGATCCACCAGGTACGTTTCAGAGGTTGGCCTGGTGAGGCGAGAAAAAATTTCAGGATTGCGTTCGATTGTGGGGTAAAGACCGTTCTGCGCCACAGTTTGTCCATCGGCACTCAGACGGATGAGGCCCCGTACGGTGCTGGAGGCCTGCCGTGCCTCGTCCAATCGCAGGTCACTGAACTCCCGCAGTTGATCCAGGCTCCAGCGCCCCTGTGCATAATGTTCGAGAGCCCGCCGCAGTTGGGAGCGACTGCCGATCTGAAGGGTGATTTCCTGAATGCTGTTGAGGTATTCTTCTACGGCCAGGGTGCGGATCTGAACGGCATGCAGCAGATTGCTTTCTTCGAATTGCCGCATACTGCGCAGTAGCGGCCAGGTACTTACCGCCGCCACGATAAGAAGTGCGGCGAGCGTGTAAACGACCGAGCAGAAGAGGATTTTTTTTCTTAATCCCTGAATGGCAAAGCGAGGAAAAGCCGGCATGAGTCTGGTCTCGGTTGATGAGTCGTGAAAATACGACATGATTATGTTTAAATGTAGCAGACTTGCTTCGTGGGGCAATTGCGGCGGCGGTCTTTTTTTCTGATGCGAATTTTGTCGATTTAAGCGAGGAGCCCTATGGATTTCGATGAATCTTCACTGCCGCGCACCCGGGTGCGCGATGCTTTGTCAAGCCATGCACGGCCGGGAGCATGCCTGGTGAAGGGCTGGGTCAGGACGGTGCGTGCAGGCAAAAATGTAGCATTTCTTGCGGTTAATGATGGAAGCTGCCTGGACAGTCTGCAGGCTGTCGTGGATTCTTCACTACAGAATTATCCGGAGATCCGCAAAATCGGGACCGGTGCGTGCATCGCGGTTCGTGGCGAACTTGTGCCGTCGCCGGCGCAAGGGCAGGCCATGGAACTTCAGGTGCAGCAACTTGAAATTCTGGGGGAGGCGGATCCGCAATATCCATTGCAGAAAAAACGTCATAGCTTTGAATATCTGCGTTCCATTGCACACCTGCGCGTGCGCTCCAACACCTTTGGAGCGGTGTTCCGGGTACGCTCAGCTCTTTCCTTTGCCGTCCACCAGTTTTTTCGCGAGCGGGGATTTCTTTATGTCCACACCCCCATTATTACCGCCAATGACTGCGAGGGCGCGGGTGAGATGTTTCGGGTCACCACCCTGGACCCCCGGAATCCGCCATTGAATGACGGCCGGATCGACTGGGCGCAGGATTTTTTTGGCGAACGCACCGGCTTGACGGTCAGTGGACAACTGCAGGGTGAAGCTTTCTCCACGGCCTTTTCAGACATCTACACCTTCGGGCCGACTTTCCGCGCTGAAAACTCCAACACCAGCCGCCATGCGGCTGAATTCTGGATGATCGAGCCGGAAATGGCCTTTGCCGACCTGACCGAAAACTGCCGTGTGGCGGCGGATTTTCTGCGTTACCTGTGTCAGTTTTCCCTGGAAGAGTGTGCCGATGATCTGAAGTTCTTCGATGACCGCATAGAAAAGGGGCTGATTGATAAACTTGAAAATCTGGCTGATGCGGAGTTTGCAACCCTGTCCTACACAGATGCGGTCAAGGAGCTGCAGGCCTGCGGAGAGCAGTTCGAGTTTCCGGTGGAATGGGGCTGTGACCTGCAGTCGGAACACGAACGGTTTTTAACGGAAAAGATAGTGGATGGACCCCTGTTCGTAACCGACTACCCCCGGCAGATCAAGGCTTTTTACATGCGCTCAAACGATGACGGGAAAACGGTTGCTGCCATGGACTGCCTGGTGCCTCGCGTCGGGGAGATTATCGGCGGCAGTCAGCGCGAGGAGCGTCACGATGTGCTTGTACAACGAATGATCGAAGCGGGTATTGCTCCGGAGAGTCTCGGCTGGTTTCTCGATCTGCGCCGCTGGGGCAGCTGTCCTCATGCCGGGTTCGGTTTGGGTTTCGAGCGCTTCCTGATGTATGTCACCGGCATGAGCAACATTCGCGATGTGATCCCCTTTCCGCGCACGACCGGTAATGCGGCGTTCTGACCTGGGGACTTATGGCCGGCAAGCAAAAAGGGACGGCATCACAATGCCGTCCCTTTTTGCATCAAAATTGCTTGATTTAAAAGCGGTCTGATCGAATCAGTGCTCGTTGATATAGTTGCGGTATTTGATGACTCGCAGCCGGTCGATAACCTCGGCGACATCGGGGCAGGCTGCTGCAACGCGTAGCATCTTCTGCCGTTCGTCTTCACTGTGAGCGGTGCCGGTCAGAGTCGCTTTGCCGTTTTTGACAAAAACTTCGACGTTCAGTTCTTCCACGACCTCTGAACTCAACAGCCCGATTTCAATGCGCTTGCGCATGATAAGATCTTTGAGGATCTTTTTGTTGGCGGCCTTGTTCTCCTGCAACTCGGGATCCGCCACACCGTCACAGATGAGCTGGACGGCTGTTTCCTCGGTAATCCGCTCGGTATTGATGATCAGGTCATAACCCAAGGGGTCTTCCCAGTCACGATCGAAATAATACTTGATGAAACCGGCGCGCTGCTGATCGCTGCGGCGCACAAGTTTGCGGGCCAGATCAGGATCAAGCCACTCGCGCTCAGCCCAGCGCTCTACCCGCAGATCGAAGGGTGCAATCACCCTGACCCGGAAGACGCTGTCGATCTCCTGCAGAAGATCCTGACCGCCGCGTCCATAGATGATGACGTTGCCTTTGAGGGCGTATTCGAGAATGATCAGCTCGATCTGGTGCAGGTCGACTTCGACCTGGGAGTCCTGTTTCTCTACGAATGCCGGCGGTTTTTCGTCGGCCTTTTCCAGCGCTTCGGCGGACAGGCCGTATTTTTCCGCCACCTTCATCAGCATCTCCCCGTCTACCAGGGTGTAGCCGAGTTTTTCGGCGGCCTTGTGAGCGATGGGGATGCCGCCGCTGCCCATTTCTCGAGATATGGTGATGATCGCCATGGAATCTCTCTCAATCTGCAATTATTGACATTAGGAAAACAAAAAAACAGTGTTAATTTAAGAAATTCGACATCATATTGCAAGTTTTAAATTTCTGCATGCCTGTTGATCAGTCCAGGCCCGGCTTATAGTCGAGATGATGACGTGCCTCGATAAACCGTACCGTTCGGCTGGCTGAGCGCATGACGATAGAATGCGTGGTTGCGCCGCCGGAGAAATAACGCACGCCCTTGAGCAGGTCGCCGTTGGTGACTCCGGTCGCTGCAAAAACCACTTCCCCTTGGCGCAGATGGTAGTGCCTTCCAGCGGATCGACAGCGATATCCGCATCATGGCCTCCCTGTCCAACCTTTTCCCCGATATAGAGCATCGGCGCCTCGTCCATTTCGCCTTCCCCGATGACCACTGTGCCGCTGATGCCGAGCGAATCGAGCATTTTGCGCATGGCATCGGTGGCCGCCTCGTCGGCTGCCATCTTGTTTCCTTTTCCGACCCAGCGTCCGCAGGCCAGCGCGGCTGCTTCGGTGACACGGACCAGTTCCAGAACCAGGTTGCGATTCATAAGTACCTCTTTGAGAAAGGATTGTATTTGTAGTGATTTGCCGTTGACCATCCCGCGTGAGTGCAAGGGCTCAAGCCGCTTGTCTCTGCTGCAGGTGAGGCATCATGGCATGTTTTTGGGCATAAACTCAATATTTGCCATGGCATGTTGTGTTTTATCGCCCTATAATTGGGCTGTTTTTCTCTGCGTGCACAACTGCGGAGAGAGTGTTTCCGGGCGCATCCGGAATACTGCCGTAGCCGTGCCGGCTTTTCTCCCCGCCGAAAATCAGCGTCAGGACCATGCCGAGCAACAGCAGCACAAGTAGGATGAAAAGAAATATGGTATCGCGGGAAAACTTCACACAATCCTCCTGCATGCCGGATCTTGGAGGTTTTTGACCCTATGTTGACCGATCTGAGTGAGACCCGGTCCATCGTATTCGATCTTGACGGTACCCTGTATGTCTGCCCGCAGTTGGGCAAACAGATTGAGGAAGCTGCTGTCGAGCTTGTCGCGGAGTCACGCGGGGTGTCGAGGGAGAGGGGGCGTGAAATTCTGGCGCGTGCACGCTCGCGGTTGACGGAAATCTTTGAAGAACAGCCGACGCTGACCCGCACCTGCATCGAGTTGGGAATTGAAATCCGGGAATTTCACCAGATGCTGCAGTACAGGGTGCGTCCTGAGCAGTATCTTGATCATGATCCGGTCCTGGTGGCGCTGCTCGATTCTCTGCGTGAGCAGTGCGATCTTTATATTTATACCAACAACAGCCTGCCTTTGAGCCATAAAATACTCTCTCTGCTCGGTGTCGAGGAGATGTTTGCCCGGCTTTACACCATCGAGTTCGCCCAGGCTCCGAAGCCCGATCCGGAAGCTTTCAGGCGCGTGCTGGAGGATATCGGGGGGCCGCCGGAAAGTTTCCTTTTTGTCGGAGACCGGGCCGCTATTGACCTCAAATTGCCGGCCCATCTGGGGATTCCTACCCTGCTGGTCGGAGAAACCGCAGATCTGCTTCAGATCCACAAGTTGCTGGGAATCATTCCCTGAATCCGGTTTGGGCTGCAATGGATGCTTGTCTGAGCTTTGGGATATGGGTTAGAATCGCCTCTTTTCAATAATTGTCACTGTCCGGCGTGGGATCCCATCTCCCATGACGAGGGGCACTTTTCGCCATCCCTGGCCGTTTGATTGTCGCCATCCCTGGCGCCAAACACCCTTGTCATGGGAGATGGGATCCCGCGTAGTGACTCGATACCAATGTTCAACATAAGTTTTCAGGTTGGATCCTCATGACGGAGAATAACGAAAATAACATCGAACTTGAAGTCTTTCTGCGGGAGCGGATTGCCGAGAGCGGCCCCATTCCTTTTGTCGATTTCATGGAGCAGTGTCTTTACCACCCGCGCTGGGGGTATTATGCGGCTCCCCGGCAGCGCATCGGCAAGGAAGGCGATTTCTTTACCTCCAGCAGTGTCCACTCGCTGTTCGGTCGGCTTGTTTTCCGACAGCTTCGCCAGATGGCCGAAATTCTTGAGGCGGAAACATTTACGGTGGTTGAGCAGGGTGCGGGAGAAGGGCACCTGTGCCTGGACATTCTCAACGCCGCGCGCAATGAGGATCCCGATTTTTACGATCGCCTGGAATATGTTCTGGTCGAGATCGGTGAAGACGGGCGCCGCCGCCAAAAGGAGCTTCTGGCTGAACATGCTTCAAGGGTGAAATGGGCCGATTTTGACCAGCTGGAGCCGGTTGTCGGTTGTTTTTTGTCCAACGAGCTGGTCGATGCCTTCCCGGTGCATCTGGTTGAGCAGACACCGGAAGGGCTGCGTGAAATTTATGTCGATTGGCAGGACGGTGCATTTAAAGAAAAAATGGGAGCCCTGTCGACATCGCGTATCGAAGAATATTTTTCGCGTCTTGGAATCACCCTGCGCGAAGGCAATCGTGCGGAAGTCAATCTGGCTGCAGAGGATTGGATGACCGAAGTTGCGCAAAAGCTGAAGCGCGGTTTTGTAGTTACGATCGATTATGGATACCAGGCGCAGGAGTTGTTTTCTCCGCTGCGCCGCACTGGAACCCTGCTCTGCTATCAGCATCATCAGACCAACGAAAATCCTCTCGAAAATGTCGGGCGGCAGGACATTACCTCCCATGTGGATTTTACCACCCTCCCTCTTGTCGGAGAGGAGTTCGGCTTAAAACCGCTTTATTTCGGGCCGCAGTACCGTTTTCTGATGGGGCTTGGGTTTGTCGAAGAACTGATGAGGCTGCAGGCTGATTTGAAAGACCCCAAGGAAGAGCGCGCTCTTCGCATGACGTTGAAAAATCTGATAATGCCTGACCAGGGAATGGGAGAGACCTTTAAAGTCCTGGTGCAGGGTAAACAGGTCGGTACCCCGAAGCTTCTTTGTCAACGGGCCATCGGCGACATCCCGGTGCCGCTGTAAACCCGGCCGGGCCGGGTCGGTTGCGCAGGGCGAGCGTTGTGCCTATAATTAAAACACAACATCACAGGAGGTTACACCAGATGAAAGAACAGGTTCAAAAGGTACTTGATGAAGTTCGTCCCGCATTGCAGGCCGATGGCGGCGATGTCGAGCTGGTTGAAGTCGGCGATGACGGCATTGTGAAAGTGCGTCTGACAGGTGCGTGCGGGTCCTGCCCCATGTCTACCATGACCCTTAAAATGGGGATCGAGAAAACACTCAAAGAGAAAATTCCTGGCGTCAAAGAGGTGGTCCAGGTCTGATTCTCATCTCAACCAGAAAGGGAGGCGAGGATGATTAAAGTCAAGACATTCGGAGAACCGTTGCAGCCATTTAAGACACACAAGGAGCTTGACGAACTGGATGAGCGGGTCAATGCCTTCATCCGGGAGAACAAGATCGAGAAAGTGCTCAGCGTCAGCGACACGGCCACCACTGAAAGTGGCTCGACCATCGGTTTGGTCAGGGTTCTGGTCTACGAAGACTGATCCTCGTCGACTTATTCCTTAACGTAAAAAAGGCTCCTCAAAGGAGCTTTTTTTACGTTGTGCGGCATCTCTCAGGTTCGGCCATGGATAAAGTCGGCCAGGCGCAGCAGGAATCCCTGTTGAGTTTCGATTGCACCCTCCGGACAGAGTTCCTGGCAGCAGAAACAGGAAATGCAGTTATTCAAATCGATGCGCACCCGCTTTGAATCAAGGGTCATGGCCTGCGGTGGACAATGTTTGACGCACAGGCCGCAACTGCAGCACAAGCGTGGATCGACTTTGGGGAGGTTGATAATGCTATCCGCCGCTATCACCTCCCGGGCCACTTCCAGCCGGTGTCCGCTCTCGCCCGAACCGCCGATGGGGACAGATTCGGTGAACGTCGCAAGCTTCGCCCCCGTTTCCTCGATCACCTGAAGAATTCCGCATTTCTGCGCCACCTGACGGCAGCTGCCGATCCCCGGGGAATCCCCGACAACGGCGACGGCCCCGGCTGACTGCACTCTCAGAATCACTTCTCGGACAATTGAAGGGTGGGTGGTCACCGCTTTCTCCGGCGCTTTGCCGGCCAGCATGTTGGGCTTGATCAGAACCTTCTGTCCTGGACGGATAAAGGCTTTGATGCCCCCTAGAGGCGAGAGGAGTGTATCCAGGGCGGCGGCAACTGTCGCGGGGTCATAGTCGGGCAGTGCCTGCAGGGAAACCGTTTTCATGCAGAGATTGTCTTGAACAGCACCTGGCGCGGGCGCGGTCCGTCGAACTCGCAGAAATAAATACCCTGCCAGCGCCCCAGAACGACTCGCCCTTCTTCGATCATCAGCATTTCGCTGTTTCCCACCAGCGTCGTTTTGACGTGTGCCGCGCTGTTTCCTTCGGCGTGGCGGTACCCTCCCTGCAGGGGAACTATTTTGTCCAACGCCTTAAGCATGTCGGTGATCACATCCGGGTCTGCGTTTTCGTTGATCGTGACAGCCGCAGTCGTGTGGGGAACGAACAACATCCCGCAGCCGTTTTTAATGCTGGCCTCGCGGATTGCTTCCTGTACCTCGGTTGTGATGTCGATCAGTTCAACCTGACTTTTGCTCTGGATGTCGATCCGGATCATTTTCGTCTTCTTCCTGAAGCCGTTTGATTGCAGCTTCAAACGCGTCCCGGTGATAGAGCAGGGTGCTGTGTCCGAGACCTGAAAGTTCCATGTTGTGGGCGCCCTCCATGCGGCCTGAGTCAAAAGGCAGGACCAGGTTGTCGTTTCGGCTGAAAATCGAGGTAAATTGGACATTGCCCGGAATGGGAGCCGCTGCAAGCCGTTTGAGAAAATCCGAGTTGGGGATGAGGTCCTGCCCTACGGGGGTGACCGCCAGGGGGGCCAGCCGCGAGCCGCCATGAGGGGATCCGAGGCAGACACAGTGTCGAACCTTGTCGCTGCCCTCTCGAAGTTGAATGAGGTTGCGCGCGATCAGGCCTCCCATTGAGTGTCCGATGAGATCGACGCGCTCTACGCCGTGACGAAAGCGGATCAGGTCGATTTTTTTAGCCACCGCTTCGGTGAGTGGTTCGATATCCTTCCGATAATAATTCAGAGTCATGGAATAGACTGGATTGGATCGTGACTGGCGCAGACGATGCTTGAAAAGCCACCAGCATGAGCGATTATGAAACAGCCCGTGCAGCAGCAGAACGGGGGTGCCCTGGCCGCGTGTCTTTTGGGGGACAGGAATCCATCCCAGAGGGTGGGCCAGCACAGTGGCCAGCAGGTAACAGAATTCCATGGCCATCAGGCGTATGGCAAAGATGAGAACCGCGGGTTTGAAACGTTGTTTCATGAGTTGCGGTTCGCGGTTGGCAGCTTCACACCAGGCTATGGTATAACTGAACAGAACGACAACCCCGACCGCGAGAGCAAGAATGGTCAAGGCGATAAGAATCAGATTCATCGCAGGTTCTCCAACGGTTTCGAATTGAGGCGTGTTTTTCAAGATGCCTTTCGCGAATGGTGGTTAATCGCCCCCTTTGCGGGGTGGAGCAACCTTCATCATTATGGCAGGTCAGCTATAAAGGGTCAATCAGCGCTCTTGATGGCTTTTTGACGAAAATGGCCGATTGCCGCGGGAAGAGAAGACTATGCTCGATTGTCTGAACCGATTCAAACGTCACCTTCACTATGAACGTGGACTGTCTGAGCACACCATCAAGGCCTATTGCCGCGATATCGAAGGTTTTCGCAGATTTCTTGCTGGTCGGCTCACGAGGGGAAATCCCTCTGTTGAAGATCTGCGTAAAGTAGACCTGAGAACCCTGCGGGCATTTCTCGCGGGACTTGGAAAGGTCAATGGCCGTACAACCATCGGACGCAAAATTGCCGCCTTGCGGTGTTTCTTTCGTTACCTCGTTCGAGAAGGGCTGTTGGAAGCGGATCCCACCGAGCTGCTGAGCACGCCGAAAAAAGAGCGCACGCTGCCGCATTCTCTCAGTGTCGATCAGGCGTGCGGGTTGATGGAAAAGACTGGAGGCAATGACCTGCTGGAGCTGCGTGATCGAGCCATTCTCGAGACTCTTTACTCTTGCGGCCTCAGGATCAGCGAGCTGACCGGGCTTGATGTGGGCCGCGTTGATCTCGATCAGCGCCTGGTGCGGGTTATGGGAAAGGGGCGCAAGGAGAGGATTGTTCCCCTGGGACGAAAGGCTCTGGCCGCACTGGAGGCCTATCTGCAGGAGCGCGGAAATCCGCCGCCCGATGCGCCCCTGTTTCTTAACTATCGAGGCGAGCGTCTGACGCCGCGCAGCATTCAGAGGCACATGAAGAAACACCTGATTCAAGCCGGGATTTTTTCACCGGCCACTCCCCATACGCTGCGCCACTCCTTTGCCACGCATCTGCTGGTTGAGGGGGGCGCGGATCTGCGCGCGATCCAGGAACTTCTCGGTCACGCTTCCCTGTCCACCACCCAGAAATATACCCAGGTCGGAATCGACCATCTCATGGCGGTCTATGATAAGGCCCATCCCCGCGGGCGCAAGAAAAAATAAAAAACCCCCTCCGAATCTCGGAGAGGGTTTTTGTTTTCAATGGGAGATCGAAGCTGCAATTATTCGCAGAGATCGATATTGATATCCCAGTTCTTGATGCGCATGGTGCCGTTGGTTGCAAGGTTCTGCTGCATCTTGAAACAGCGGTCGAAGAGCTGAGGCTCGTGACCAATCCCCTTGGAGAGGCACTCTTTCTTGGCGCGCTCGAAGTAGTCCAGCAGAATCGGGCGATACTCGGGGTGTGCGCAGGTGTTGATGATCTTGAGGGCACGATCTTTCGGTGCCAGGCCACGCAGGTCGGCAAGACCCTGCTCGGTGACCACGCAGTCGAGGTCGTGCTCGGTGTGGTCGATATGAGGCGCCTTCGGGACCACGCAGGTGATGCCCAGCGGATCGGTCTTGGTGGGGCGTACCGACGGGGTGTGCATGATCTTGAGATAGCCGTTGCGCAGGAAGTCGCCGGAACCGCCCAGGCCGTTGATCATGCGGGTGCCGCCGACCAGGGTTGAGTTGGCGTGAGCATACATGTCGAACTCGACCGGGGTATTCATGGCGATGCACCCCAGACGACGGATCGGCTCGGGAGCGTTGGAAATGGACAGGGGGCGCAGCACGATCTTGTCGAAATACTTCTCCCAGTTGTCAAAGAAGCGTGGGAAGCCGGGATCTTCAGACAGAGACAGGGAGCAGGCCGAAGCGCAGTTGAGCTTGCCGGAGTCGAACAGGTCGAGCATGGTGTCCTGCAGAACTTCGGTATAAACGGTCAGATTGGAGAACGGACCTTTTGCCAGGCCGCCGACGACAGCGTTGGCGATGGAGCCGACACCGGACTGCAGGGGCAGCAGGTTCTCGGGCAGGCGGCCCATTTTGACTTCGTGAGCAAAGAAGTCGAGGATGTGGTCAGCAATGGCTTCCGAGGTGTCGTCCATCTCGGAGAAGGCACGGCCCTTGTCGCGGCGCTTGGACTCAACCACGGCGACGATCTTGTCGGGATCGCAGGGGACATAGGAGGTGCCGATGCGGTCGTCCGCCTTGGTGATCAGGAAAGGCTGACGACGCGGCGGCTTGTACTGCATGAAGATGTCATGCATGCCTTCGAAGGAGGGCTGTCCGGTGTTGACCTCGATGATGATTTTGTCGCAGAGGTTAATGGTTTCCGCGACGATGCCGCAGGAGGTGGTCAGGGCCAGCCCGCAGTCTTCGTTGATGGCAGAAACTTCAATGATGCCAATGTCGTAGCGACCGTTTTCCGTGTAGAAACCGTAACCGGCGTCCTGTGCGAACAGGCCGAGGTGCTTGTCGCCCATGCGGATGCGGCCTTCGTTGATCCCCTTGGCAATGTTCTTGCCGGTCTGGTAAGGCCAGCGGCGGTCGATCATGTCAAGGGTCGCCCAGCGGTCTTCCGTTTCAGCACCGACGGAAGCACCGATGAACAGGTTGAATTTCAGTTTGCCCTGCAGATTGTTTTTCTCGACGTGGTCTGCCAGCGCGATGGGAACCTCTTTGGGGTAGCCGGCGGGGGTGAAACCGGACCACATCAAATTCATGCCGGACTTGAAGTGCTCAATGGTGTCTTCGGCCTTCACGACCTTCTTGAGCAGGGACTTGCGACGAACGCGACTTTCCAGGGTTCCGAAATCGGACATCTCTCTCCTCCTGTGAATTTAAGTCGAACAGACTGCGTGGCGACAGGCCACGTCAGGTTTTGCAGAGCTGAAAAAGTGGGTTGTTTTTAAGCGAATTTTCGGCATTGGGTCTGCAATAAAAACAACTGAAATAATTAAATAAAAACAGGAATGTCCTGTTTATAGTCATCAACCGCAATGATGGGATGCGTGCGATGAGTAGATTTTAAAATCACGTTATATTCAAAATCCACTCCCTTATAATATGCCGTAAACGGCAAGTCAAGCAAAAAGAATGGATTTTACTTTTTGTGGTAGGCCGAGGAGTTTGATCCGTCGGAAGGAAGCGGGAATACTCGCTAAAATGCTTTGGCAACAATCTTCTGCGCTTTGGGGATATATTCGCTCTTGGGAAACTCCTTCATCAGGGTGTTGAAGGCGTCTACGGCTTTGTCGCGATTGCCCAATTCCAGGTAGGCGCGTCCCAGATAAAAATAGGCCTCGTCACGCTCAAAGAAATTGGGGTAGGTCTCAAAGAGATATTCCAGCCGCTGGGCAGCAGCTTTCGGATGGCCGGTTCGAAGATAGAAGCGGCCGACATAGAGTTCGTGGGCGGCAAGATGATCGCGACAGCGCTGGATAAGGGCGCCGACTTCTTCGCGCCGGGGATCCTCGGGGTATTTCTCAAGCAGGATCTCGAATGTCGCCAAGGCGTTGCGTGTTGCGGTCTGGTCGCGGTCCACCGACAGGATCTGGCGGTAATAGGTGAGCCCCAGCTGGTATAGGACGTCGGCGTTGCGGGGGTGATCGGGGTGCTGTTTGAGAAAGTCTTCGTAGGCCACAGCTGCTTCCACATAACGCTCGGCCTCAAAGTAGGCATCGGCAATCTTAATTTCGGCAAGGATGTTGAGTTCCGGTGAATAATAACTGTCGCGAACTTTTTCCCAGGAGGCGATTGCCTCGTCATACAGACCGCGCTCGAAATAGCTTTCACCTTCGGTGAGATGCTTCTGGACTCCGCCAAGGTTATCGGTATCCGGGCTGGGAGCGCAGGCCGAGAGGGCGAGAATAAACGTGAGCAGGAAAAATCGTTTCAACATGAACCGCATACCTTTGCCGTGAATCGGGGAATAAATTGAAGGCGCAGGGTGAAGGTAAGTCAAGTTCGTAATTTTGTCAATTGGCAGCGCATGTCTGTGGGCTTGAATGCCCGGTTTGTTCCAGGGCGCGACGCATCTTGTTTATGGCGTTCTGTTCCACCTGGCGCACCCGTTCACGGCTGATGCCGTAATCGGCCGCAAGGTCCTGGAGAGTGCGTGGATCTTCCGCAAGGATACGCTCGCTGATAATGCGGCGCTCACGTTCGTTCAGTACCGCCAGTGCGCTTCGAACCTGAAGCTTTCGCGCCCGGGATTCTTCCTGCTGCGCCAGCAGCTGCTCCTGGTTGTCGCGTTCGTCGGCCAGCGTGTCGAGGAGACTGTAATCCTCCCCCTCGCTGAGTTCGAGATCCAGGGAGGCATCACGGGCACTCATCCTCAGGGCCATCGACTCGACCTCGTCCTCTTCGACCTCAAGTTCCTTGGCGATGCGGGCGGGATCATCATCACCCTGCAGGTGGGCGATTTTGGCACGGGTGCGGCTCAGTTTGAAGAAAAGTTTCTTCTGTGCCTGGGTTGTGCCGATTTTAACCAGGGACCAGCTGCGAATTATGAAATTGTGAATATAGGCCCTGATCCACCAGACGGCATAGGAGATCAGCCTGATTCCCCGTTCAGGATTGAATTTTTTGACCGCCATCATCAGGCCGATGTTGCCCTCCTGGATCAGGTCGAGCAGTTTGAGGCCGTAACCGCGGTATTCGTAGGCAATTTTAACGACAAAGCGCAGGTTGGCGCATATCAGTCGGTGGGCGGCTTCGATTTCGCCGCGCTTGTAATAACGGCGTGCCAGATCGTATTCTTCTTCCCGTGACAGAATGTCGAAGCGGGTGATCTGCTGCATGTAGTGTTCAAGCCCGTCCTGCGGAACGGGCAGAGTGGCCAGATTCATGGGCGTGAGCCTCCCGGTGAAAAGTTTTGTTAGCACTCGTGCAAAGTGAGTGCTAAATTTTATAACAAGAATTGTCCCCAAATGCAAGCGGCGAAGGGAAAAACCCGGGGTGCCGCGTGATATTCAGACACGTTGACAGCCTGTGGCCGTCCGGCCATAATGATGCGGCACCTTAACAAGTGCGCCGACCTTTTCATTCGCTCCAGCGTGTTTTCATCAACCGTATTTATCCCTTGCGATCAGGGCTATGAAAGTTTTCTATATTGGATTGTTCGGCGCGGCCGGCTGTCTGGCGCGCTACTGGGTTTCTGGCTGGGGGTACGCGCTTTTCGGACGCAGCCTTCCCTATGGAACCCTGATGGTCAATATGCTCGGATCGTTTCTGCTCGGCATGCTGATGGAAGCGGGGCTGCGCACCACGATCTTTTCCGTTGATGTGCGTACTGGATTGGCCGTCGGATTCATGGGGGGCTTTACCACTTTTTCCACTTTTTCCTATGAAACCTGGCGGCTGATCGAAGAGGGCAGTTTATGGCAGGCGGGAGCCACTGTTCTGCTCAATGTCATCGCTTGCGTTGTGCTTGCAGGGCTGGGCATCTATGTTGCCCGCCAGTTTTAACCCGGAGGTGTGCGCATGAAGCTTGAGGGCGAGCAGACCCTGATGCGGATTTTTGTTGGTGAAAGCGACCGCTGGCAGAGAAAGCCGCTTTACGAAGCTATTGTAGAGATGCTGAAGAGCGAAGGGTTTGCCGGTGCGACTGTCCTCAAGGGGGTCATGGGATTCGGCGCCGGCAGCGTGGTGCACAGCGATCGATTGTTGCGCCTGTCTTCAGATCTGCCGGTCGTGATCGAAGTTGTCGAATCCGAAGAGATGATTGAAAATGTGCTGGACCGCCTCGATGAGATGGTCTCCGGCGGTATGATCACCCTCGAGAAAGCCCGTGTCATCCGCTATCGGCCTGAGGAGAAGAAATAAATGATTGATTCATTGAAGAAAATTTTTGGTTTCCAGTCGAGCGAGGCGGAAGAAACTCCCAGCGAGGGGCCGGACAGAACCTGGGTGGCGACAGCGGTGCTGCTGCTTGAAATGGCCCATACGGATGATGGTTTTCACGAACTGGAGTCCATTCTTGTCGACCGGATTCTGGGTGAAAAATTCGACCTCGACGCCCGCGCACTTAAAGATCTTCGTCTCTATGCGGAACAACGGCGGCAGGAAAGCCTTGATCTTTATCAGTTTGCCAGGGAGATCAACGATCACTTCAGCAAAAAGGAAAAGCTTGAAGTGATGGAGCATCTGTGGCAGATCGTTTTTGCAGATGGGAAGATAGATCCTTATGAAGAGGCACTGAGCCGCCAACTGGCCACATTGTTGAAGTTGTCGCATAAAGAGATGATCGATGCGAAATTGCATGTGCGTGAGATGTTGGCGCAGGGCGAAGGGGGAAAGAGGTGATCGGGTGAGTTCTGCTCTGCCCCTACCCTTGACCCGCATCGTACCCTGGTCCCAATCCTTGTTGGCGGAGGTCCTGGCAACCGGTGATCTTGCAGTGGATCTGACCGCGGGGGCGGGGCGCGATACTCTTTTTCTGTGGCAACAGGTGGCGCCTTCGGGTTCAGTGGTGGCTTTCGATGTCCAGGAGGCCGCGCTGGAAAGGACCCGTCTTCTGTTGCAGGCTGAAGGGGTGCCCGTGTTTCTGCACTCCTATGAAGACCCTGGCAGCTTTGCAGAGCCTGGTGTTCATCTGATCCATGACAGCCATGCTCAATGGCTGCAGTATGACTTTGATTCGCCGCGTGTCGTTATCGCCAACCTGGGATACTTCCCCGACGGAGACCGTTCACTGGTTACGCAGACGGATACGACTCTGAGAGCCCTGACTGTTGCGTTGCGGCACCTCAGGGATCAGGGTCGTCTGGCGGTCGTGGGCTACCCCGGTCATGAAGGGGGACAGGAGGAGGTCGAGGCGGTCGGGTTTCTGCTGAGCGGTCTTGATCCCGAAAGGTGGCAGGTTCTGCATCTTCGGGCGGCAAATTGCCCTCAGGCCCCATTGCTGTGGGTGGCTGAGAAAAAAGCGGCCTGAACGGCGGCGGCATCCATACTGACCAACAACGCAAAAAAGGCCGGGAAATCTCCCGGCCTTTTTGCGTGTCGTTCGTGATTGCCGAAGATGATTATTCTTCAGGCGGCAGCACCATGCAGCAGATGGTTTCGACGCGGCGGTTCTGATAGCGTCCTTCAGCGGTGCTGTTGTCGGCCACCGGTTGCGCCTCGCCGTAGCCACGTGCGACCAGCCGCTTGCGGTCAATTCCATGTTCGCTGACCAGGTAGTCAACGACTGCCTGGGCACGGCGCATGGAAAGATCCTTGTTGTAGGATTCGCTGCCCAGAGAGTCTGTATGACCCGCGACCAGGATGTAAGGCACGTCGCGGTGCTTCTGGATGAAGGCCGCCGCACGGGCGAGTTCTGATTCGTACTCGGGTTTAATGGCTGTTTTGTCAAGATCGAAGTTGATGTGCATGGTCATTTTGAGGGTGCAGCCGTCCTCATCGACCAGTTCGCCTGCCGGGGTGTCGGGGCATTTGTCGCGATAATCGGGTACGCCGTCGCCGTCGCTGTCGAGGGCACAGCCCTTGTCGTCAACAGAGGCGCCTTTGGGGGTGTCGGGGCACTGGTCAAGATGATCGGGGACACCGTCGCCATCGCTGTCAAGGGGGCAGCCCTTGTCATCGACCTGGACGCCTTTGGGGGTGCCGGGGCATTTGTCGAGATAGTCGGGGACACCGTCGCCGTCACTGTCAAGAGGGCAGCCCTTGTTGTCGACCTGAACACCCCTGGGGGTGCCGGGGCACTGGTCGCGCTCATCGGGTACGCCGTCGCCGTCGCTGTCGCGGGGCTCGGGCTTGGCCGCTTCGGCGAACTGCCATGCAAGGCCGGCGGAATAGCTCATGTTGTTGACAGCCTCGCCGGTCAGCAGATGCCGCACATCGGCGCGCAGGGCGGTTCTTTCTGTCAGCCAGTATTTGATCCCGCCACCCCAGTTGAAGAGAGCTTCGCTGTCGTCGGAGCCGTCTTCGTAGTCTTTATTCTGCAGCCCCACGCCGGCGGCCAGATAGGGCACCAGGGCGTTGTCCGTCAGGAAATGATAAAGGCCATCCATGCGGAAGTGCATCACATCGACGTCGCCGTTGCCTTCGTCAATGTCGGTGGGGGTCAGGCCGGCGACAAATTCAGCGCCCCAGGACTTGGTAAAGTTGTAGCCGATACCAAGACTGTACTGAATGTCATCTTTAATGTTCTCGGCGCCGTCATAAACGTAGCCGCCCACCATGGGGGAAAGGGTAAAGGCCCTCTCCTTCTGCTCGGCCGAAGCGGTTGCAACCCCAGCCAGGGCCAGGCTGACGGCCAGGGCGCAGGACAGAATCCCTCGATACAATGTGTTCATGAAATAAATCCTCCAAAGGTGAATTGTCGGGACGCCGGTGTGAATAGCCTGTGCGTCTCTTTTATTAAACGATATAGCAAACAATAGCAGGGCAATCTGCGATTGCAATGAAGCTTTGTAACAATTTGCGGCGCACCGAAAAGATTTGTACGGGCAGAAAGGATGGTCCGTCAGTCTGATGGAAGGTTCTGAGGCAGGACCAGCTGGAACGTCGTTCCGTTTTCCGGCGTTGATTCGAAAACGACCCGCCCGCCCAGAAACTCTTCTGCAAGCAGGCGCATCCCGTAGGTGCCAATTCCACGTCCATGGCCTTTGGTCGAAAATGAACGTTGGAAGAGTTGCTGTTGGACGTCCTTCTTGATGAAGGCGCGGTTGTGGACCCGGAACTGCACCTGTTGCCCCTGCCGCTTGAATCCGAGCGTGACCCTGTCGCCTTTACGGCCGGCCTCCAGGGCGTTTTTCAGCATGTTGCCCAGCACTCGGCCGACCAGCGCTTTGTCACTGGTGAACCAGGGATCACCCGTGCCTGTTTCGATGTGGATGGTCTGATGGTCCGCGACCGGATGGCTTTGATAGAGTTCTGCAGCCCGCTTGAGAATTTCAGGGCCGTTGAGCAACTGCGGCCTGACTTTCAACTCTCTATTCTCCGCGGCCAGCAACATGCGTTGAGCGTTGATCTCTTCCACGACCTGTGAGGCGGCAGATTCGATCAGGCGCACCATTTCGGGGGCCTCCGCTCCGTCGGGGTTTCCCGCCAGAAGTTGAGCGAAGCTTTTGACGCCGCCGGCCAGATTGAGAATGTCGTGGAAAAAGATGTTTTCCAGAACAGAGCGGCGCTTCTGGTCGCTGATGTCCTGGACCGCAAAAACAACGAACCTCTCCCCCCGATGCTCCAAGGGCATTGTGTCGACCCTGAGATCAAGACTTTCGGTGTGTTTGTCGAAAGTACGGGTCAGGCGGTATTCCTGGTGTCCGGGCTGTCCGTCAATCGCGGCAAGTATGGCATTGACCGCACCGCAGGTTCGGCACATATCCGCTGTGCCGCAACCGCCCGGAAGGGTGTCGGCATTGATGCAGCCAAAGACTTCACCCGGGCGGGAGCCGAGGACAGAATCTTCTGATGCGGCACCGAGAAATTCAAGGACGGCACGGTTGCTGAAAATGATCTGCCGATGCGTATTGAGGACAACAAGTTGAATCGGGATTGCATCCAGAAAACGGCGCAGCAGTGAATCTTCAGCAAAATACTGATACTGGGCAAACGCCTGGGGTTGTGTCAGACGCTCCGCCGGCGCATGACTGGTCTTTTCAATGTTGTCGACAGTTTGGGATGGCATGCGGGTCCGTTCCAAATGAAAAAGGAGGTAGGCAGCTTTATCAGAATCCGAAGTCCTCTGGAATACAAGGTTTCTTGCAGATTATCACACCTTGCCTTCTTTACTCAAAGGAAACCGGCGCAGAGACAGGTTTGGTCAGCGCCCCTGCCGTTTCTGGAGCAGGGCGTTCAAATGAGTGTAGTCTTCCGGTGTATCCATGTCGAGAAGGATGCCGGGATCATCCACGGGGAATCGCCGGGTGTCTGCCTTGTGGCGATTGCGCAGATCACGCAGGGTTTCCCCCGGACGCAGCCGGCGGAGAACGGATTGGGCAAACAGGGGAGGGTGCCCGCCGCGCCCCATGTGGGTCGGGATCAGGATTGCGCAGGGAGCCTGACGGTAGGACTGGATCAGGGCCTGGATGGTTGTGGGGCGAATCAAAGGCATGTCCGCCAGCGCGATTAAAATCGCGGCATAACTTGGATCCAGGGCAGACAGGCCCGCCAGCACCGAAGATGCCATGTCGCCCGCAGGGTCGGGATTGGTGACAAGGATCGTGCCCCGCGCCTCAGCCGCGCTTGATACCTCCAGGCCCTGGGGACCAAGCACGACGGCTATTCGCGCCACCTGCCCTTCGGTCAGGGCGTTGAGGACGAGTTGGAGTGCAGGGCGCTCATTGAGGGGCAGAAGCTGTTTGCAGCGGCCCATCCTTGTCGAGCGGCCTGCTGCCAGCACGATCGCCGCGATCGGCATCGACATGTTGTCTCCTGAAAGAAATCAGTTGTGCAACGACGCTGACCGCAATTTCCGAGGGAGTCTGGGCGCCGATGTCGAGACCGATGGGCGATGTCACGCGCCCCAGTTGGTCTTCAGAGAGCCCTGAACGCCGCAGGTAGTCGACCAGGGCTGCCCTTTTGCGCCGACTGCCCAGCATGCCGATAAAGCCGGCTTCGGTGTCCAGGGCGGCCCGCACCACTGAAAAATCACGCTCGTGCTCGCTGGTGACGACGGCGATGGCAGAGCGTTTGCCACATTTCAGCCGCGGAAAGGCCTCTTCGAAAGAGCAGAAAATCGTTTCATCGGCACATTCCAACGGCGGCCTCTGTGGGTTCTCCTCCACCACCGTGACGTAAAATCCGCTTTGGTTCGCCAGTTGGGCCAGCATCCGCCCGATATGCCCGGCTCCAAAAATAACCAGGTACGGCCGCGGATTGATTGGTTCGAGATAGAACATCAGGCGACCGCCGCAGGCATGACCGAAGTCCTCGGTCAAGTCAAATTCCGCTGTGCTCGGCCGGCCATTTTCCACCGTCTCAAGAGCTTTTTGAATGACTTCAACCTCCAGGCGTCCTCCGCCGATGGTCCCATGGATGCTGCCGTCCGATCGAACCAGCATTTTAGCCCCGGCTTTGCGCGGAGTGGAGCCGGTTGAGCGGATCAGTGTGACCAGGGTGGCGGGCTGTTCGCCGTTTTTCAGGCGGATGATCTCCTCGTAAAGAGTGATATCTTCCATGTGACTGTCTGGACTCCCTGTGTGGGTGTTGTTTTTGATTGAGAATCCTGAATGGCAAAGCCGCCGCTTCGGATTTTCGTTTGTGAGTATACCAAGGGCCTTTCACTTTTCAAAGAGGCTTGTGCTTTATGCCGGACGGCTTTTGGCCCAGCTCCATTTCTTGAGGGAATAGTATGATTTTTCGAGCTTTTCCCCTTTGACAATCAGGCGCAACACGCTTGACCTGCCGGAGGGCTTGGATTACATTGACGCTCCGACGGTCTGCCCACGGGCAGGGATCTTCTTGAAACTCAGGGCCCGGATGCTCGCCGGAGAATTTTGCGCGATTTGATTCTTCCTTGAAACAGTCCAGTGACTCAGTCCCATCTGCCGATAAAAGGAATTACAGTCTATGCCACGAATCGATATCCCCCGGGAAAAGAAAAAGGGGCATCTGACCCTGCTGCGTGAAGCACGTACTCTTCGTGCCGGCGAATACAATGCTCTGACGGTCGAGGAGCGCCTGCGCATTGTGCGCAATGCCGTGGGGAGGCAGAAGTACGATCTGATCATCGAGGCCGTTGACAGCACCGAGTTGGTGCAGCGTCTGCCGTCGCAGGAAATCTATCTTCTGCTCAAGGAACTGGGGGCTGAAGACTGCACGGAACTGCTGGCAATGACCACTACCGAACAGATGATGATTTTCTTCGATCTTGATTTCTGGCGTGACGAGGAGTTTTTGCCCGATTCCGCTCTGCAATGGCTGGCCATGCTGCTGGAAACCGGCGAGGACAATGTACTGCGGACGGCGCACGAACTCGATTTCGACCTTTTGACCGTTTTGTTGCAGAAATTCATCACGATTACCCGCGGGCTCGAGTCTCTGACCGATGAGGATGCCCTGGCCGAAGGCAGGCTTGAGCGCTTGTACGACATGGACTTTCGTGATTCCGAAAGCGCCAAGATTGTCGGGATGTTCCTGGATATCCTCTATCGCCACGACCGCGATTTTTATATCGGGTTGATGGAGTCGGTCCGCAACGAGATCCCGGCTGAAATCGAGGAAGTCGCTCAGGAGAACCGGCGCGGCCGCCTGCTTGACCGTGGTTTCCCCGATCCTTTCGAGGCTATGAGTGTATTCAGTCCCATTGACGCCGGCATCTTCGAGCGGCGATCCGAAAGTAAGATCCCCTTCCAGGCGGGTGAGAATGGAGTCGAGGCGCCGGGTTTCTTTTTGGTGGAGCCGGCGGGGGATCTGCTCGGCGAAATTCTTTCCCGCGGGATTGAGCCCGAAACCTGCTGGGAGATGGCCTATCTGCTCAACAAGGTCATGATGGCCGAGCGGGCCGATGTCGGAGACCTGGAGCAGATTGCCGAAAAGGCGCGGGAGGTCTACGGCTATCTCAATATTGCACTTGAATACTTGGGGCGCGGGGATTTTGAAGAGGCCATGCAGCGCTTTTCCCATGCATACCTTGAGCACCTGCTGCGGCTGGGGCTGGGGTTGGTCATGCCCCTGCGGGAGCGGGCCCGTGTTGTGAAGCAATCCGGTGCGATGACCTTTCTCGATGGCCCTTTCAGGGCGTTGGTCGAGGCCCTGTGCTCTAAGCGACCCCGTTTCTATGAAGGAATGGTTGAGGTCAATCGCGCTGGGGAGCGCTTTTTTAAGCGGCTCGACGACATTCGTCTTGCCGAGCAGTGGTTGAGTCGTGTCGAGATCCAGGTACAGCTTTTTGATGGGCGACTCGGTTTTGATCTGCCCGATCCGCAGGGCGAAGTGCTCAAGGGGTGCGTGCCCGATCAGGTCGGCGACCTGGCGCTCTCGGACTTGTTTCTGACCGCCTGGGGAAATCGCCTGCTGGGCCGTGATTTTTCCCCGGTCCCCATTGCCAAGCGTCATTTGCCTGAGTTGCACAAAGTTGTCTGCGCCGATGGTACCCTGCGCGAGGAGGTTCGCCGGGAAATTCGCCAGGCCACAGAGTCCCTTTTGCCCGGGGCGGGTGAATTTTCCGATTATTGCCTGGACTTGTGGCAGGAGCAATTCTGCACCCTCGCACCTGATGCGCTCGATGTGCGATTCATCGGGGCGATGATCATTCGATTGGACTGACCTATGGTTGCGACGGGATCAATGATGATGTCCTAGTGTCCCGTGCGGTTAGTTCGTTTAGATAATTCTGAGCAATTTTGCCTGCTGGCAAGGCACGCCGACGCAGGCCTAGCCGAAGCTAAGCCGAGGAGGCGCAACGAAGGCAGCGGGCAAAAGGGCCATAATTAATGAATGGAACTAACCGCACGGGACACTAGCAGAAATCCAGAAGGTGGAAGGTCAGGCAATGCCGTCGCGGCCGATACTTTTAACGTAGAACAGGGAGCTGTCGGCGATTGCCAGCAATTCCTCCAGATCCTGCGCGTCTTCGGGAAATCCCGCAATTCCGAAGCTGGCCGTGAGCCGCACATCAAGGCCGTGCGCGGCGAGGTAGGAGGTCGCGGACATGTGTGCGCGGATCTCTTCAGCCTTGCGAACGGCATCGGCGCGATTCTTGTCCGGCAGAACCACCACGTATTCGTCTCCGCCATAGGCGACGGCAAAAGCGGGGGCTTCGATGCAGGCCTTGATCGTCTGGGCCACTTCCCGCAGTGCCTGACTTCCCCTGATGTGCCCATGAGTGTCAACCACCTGTTTAAAGCGGTCGACATCCAGGAATATCAGAGCCAGCGGCCTGTTGAGCCGGGCGCACTTTTCAAAGTGGTGCTTGAGCCCCTGATAGAAGTAGCGGGTATTGTAGAGCCCGGTCAGATCGTCGCGGATTGACAGTTCTTTGAAGCGCCGTTCGCTGGCGCGCAATTGTTCCTCGGCCTCGACCCGGCGGCGGCGGTCCTCTTCCAGGCGCTCAAGCATCTTGTTGTATTCGTGAACAAGTTCGCCGATCTCACTGCTGCTCCTGACGCCGATACGCTCGGACAGGCTCTCATCCGTCTGGACTTCTGCGATGTGCCGGCGTAACCGTCCCAGCGGTTTGGTGACGATGCGCCTGATGATGATCAGGTGAACCGCGGAAAAAAGGATGCCGATTGCCGCCAGGGAGGCAAAGACAACCATTGCCAGACGCCGGCCGAGATGGTTGAAGATGCGCGGCACTCGAACTTCCAGCAGAAGCGCCGGTTCTCCGTGGATATCGGGGTAATGAGCAAAAATCCGCATGCGATCCGGTGCCTGAGGGTCGCGGTAGAAGCGGGGCTGCGAGAGTTCAGAGTCTTCGCCGAGGAGATGGGAGAAGTCCGGGTCGTGCAGCAAAGCGCGTGCTTCGGGCAGCAGATCAAAGCGATCGAGGTAGTACGGCAGCCGGTAGTTCTCGTCGGGAACCCGGGCCTCACCGGCCGGATGCAGAGCAAAGCTGACGCGCGTTTGCTCATTGAGGCGCTTGATTTCGTCCTGATCCAGAAAACGCCCCATGATGACCGTGCCCTGGCGCGCGCCGGTGCCCATGCTGGTCAGAACCGGACTCGACGCGATCTGCAGGGGACCATGGCCCGTGACGAGGATGCCGGTTTTGGGTTTTTTCGGATCTTCGAACTGCAGGAGAGGATGATCAAGCGGCCAGGTCCCCGAGGGAAGCTCGCTGATGTGGCGCTGCTGCTGTGCCGGCCGGTCAAATTGATTGCTCCAGACTGTTTCGCCTTTTTTGTCGATAAAGATGAGCAGGTCGAGGCGTGTCTTGCGGAAGGTGTCGGGAGACAGGCTGGTGACCTGGAACTTCAGGTTGCGATCCTGTACGAACCGATAGGTTTCATCCCACTGCGCCCAGTCGCCGATGAGCACCCCCAGGTGCTCCGATTCTCGCCGCAGGGCCTGGGCGACGCGGGCCAGGTTGATTTCGGCAATCTCCTCTTCGGCGGTGATCTGCACCGGCGTCAGCAAAACGCGGATCAACACGACGCCGAAGGCGAGAAACAGCATGAAAAAAAGAATCATCAGCAAGATGATGCGGGTTTGCAGGCGCATGAGAAACAACTTCGGGGGAGAGAGGTTTACAGCCGTATTTCTTTAACCTTCAGGCCACGGCCCGAGGCGGTCTCATAAATAAAGAGGATAATGCGGCGCTCGTCAAGCTCTTCAAGGTGATGAAACGCAGCTGCAAAAAATTGAATCTTGACGCCCTGTCCCTTGACGCGTGCGGTTTCTTCCTGAACAAGGCGATGAACGTGCTGTTGCTCCTGCGGGTGGAGGCGCGAATCAAAAAAATCCGGCGCGTTGCCGGGCACCACTCTCTCGCAATGGGCGAAGTCCCGGGCGAGCTGCTCGCGAAGAATATTCTGCCGGGGCGCAGAGAAGCCCTGGGAGACGAATCGGGCAAGATGTTCAAAGACTGCTTTCTGCGACAGGGGGAAGCGCAAAAGCCCTTCCCGGCACCAGTAGTTTTCAAGCTGCTCCAGCGCCGCGCTGAAAGAGCCCGCTGATTTCTGCAGTGCACCCAAAAAACGTTCCAGCCGTCCGGCGTTGTAGGTCAGATCCAGCAGGCGGCTGATGCCGCGAAGACGCTCGAGGTCGGTGTGGTCCAGATCTTCGGTGCGCAAGACCGTATAGGGAGGGTTGGGATCGAACTTCAATTGCAGATGGGGGGCCTGTTCGCGCAGGGGGGCGCCCGGAAGCAGTTTGACCGGCTCGATCTGCAGGTGATGAGGGTGAAGGGCGGCAACCCGGTCGAGGGATTTCAGAAAGTCGATGTAGCCTTCCTCCGGCAGCCCGGCGATCAGATCCAGGTGCAGCGCAACATTGCTTTTTTCACGCAGGCGGCGCACATTGGTCTCCAGGAGTTCAAGGGACGTCTCGCGGTTGATGGCGTTCAACGTGCCGGGGAGTGTGGATTGCACCCCGATCTCAAACTGGAACATCCCCGGCGGGACCTCCTCAAGCAGACTCAGGGTTGCTTCGTCGAGCAGATGGGCGCCGATCTCGAAATGAAAATGACTGCCGCGATTGTGGGTGAGGATTTCGCGGAAGATTTCCCGTGCGCGTTTTGCGTCGTAATTGAAGGTGCGATCCACCAGCTTGATTTTGGGAACCTCATGGTCCATCAGCAGGCGTAGGTCTGAGCGGACCCTCTCCATGCTGAAGGCGCGCACCCGCTCATCGCGCGCGCTCAGGCAGAAAGCGCAGCGATAGGGGCAACCGCGGCTGGTCTCGTAATAGACGAATCCACGGTTGAGATCGATCAGGCCAAGGGCAAAAGGCGAGGGGATCGCATCCAGATCTTCTGTCGGCGGGGTATCGGGCCCCTGGCCACCCTGGTTCTCCTCTCGCCACATCAGGCGTGGCACCTGCGACGGCTTTTCCCCCTGTGCCCAGGCCTGAAGCAGACCGCGAAAGGGAATCTCCCCCTCTCCACGGATGAGGGCGGTCAGACCGGGGTGTCGGTCAAAAAGGGACGGGGCTTCGAACGAGACTTCCGGGCCGCCCACGACGATGCGCAGATCCGGACACACCACGCCGAGGGCGTCGATGAGATCGAAGGTCTCCCGCCGGTTCCAGAGGTAGACCGAAAATGCCACCACGTCGGGATCTTCGGCCAGAATCATGGCCAGAATATTTTCCCGGGGTTCGTGAACAGTGAATTCGCGGATCACGAACTGCCCCAGATCGCTGCAGTAGGCGGCCAGATAGGGCAGGGCGAGGCTGGCATGGATAAATTTGCTGTGAAGTGTCGCCAGAAGAATACGCATGAGCGCCAGAATAACCAACAGTCGCTTCGGCGTGAAGAGAAATTTTGTGTAAACCGCAGGAGAACTCCATAGATGTCAGAACAGAAAACATTTCTTACCGTAGTTGCCGATGATGGCGGTGAAATGTTCGAACATCCCGACCTGATGATGGCCGGTATGAACGGCATGACCCCTTGTCTCCCCGTTGCTGCAGAGATGATTCCCCTTCCTGAAGGCAGTCGTCTCTTCACCCTGCCCGAGATGCCCCCGGTGGGGTATGATCCTCAGCGCAGGGAGTTCATCACCGTTGAGCATCTGCCCCGCGAATGGGGAGGCGGCCGTGCCCAGGCCGTATGCGCTTTTATGGCGCCGGGGTACACCCGGACCCTGTTGCCCGCCGCCGATTACCAGCGTAAAAAGCAGACGCTTCCCCTGTGGGCCTATACCGCTGTAGCCTGGTGCGTGGAAGATGAACGTTTTTATGTGGCGGCCTCCCGGGTTGACAGCAACCGGCAATGGGAGCCCGATCACTTCGATGACCGCGAGCTTGATCCGCTGGTTCGGCGCCGTCTCCGTCAACAGAGCGGCAACCGCCTGCTGGAGCAGTTGGCGCGCTGCGCCCTTGATTACCATTGTTTTGCCGCCAAGAACCTGTTTTTTGAACGCTGGGAGGCGCCGCTGCCGACCTCACCCGCCTGCAATTCGGCCTGTCTCGGTTGCCTGTCCCTCCAGCCTGAAGCCAATGAATGCTGCCCTTCCAGCCAGGAACGCATTCAGTTTGTTCCGACCCTCGAGGAGTTGTGTGAAGTTGCAGTTCCCCACCTGGAAAAGGCCCGAAACGCGATCGTTTCCTTTGGCCAGGGCTGCGAAGGAGACCCGATTCTGCAGGCCGATACCATCATTCCCGCAGTCAGGGAGATGCGTCGTCACACCGGCAGGGGCACCATCAATTTCAACTCCAACGCGTCTATCCCCGATGTGATCCCCCGTCTTGCTGAAGCGGGCCTCGATTCGATCCGCGTATCGCTCAATTCAGTGCGGGAAAAGCGCTATACGGCTTATCATCGCCCGCGTGGATACGGGTTTGCAGACGTGGTTGAATCTCTGCGACGCGCCAAAAGCTCCGGGCTGTTTACCATGATCAATTACCTGGTGTTCCCCGGTGTGACCGATCAGCGGGAGGAGATCGAGGCTTTTGTGGAACTGGTGGAAGAGACCGGAGTCGACCTGGTGCAGCTGCGCAACCTGAGCATCGACCCGGCCTGGTACTGGAGTGCGATGGATGAAGAATCCAACGGTATCGGCATGCTGGCGATGATGCAGGAGATCAAAAAGCGGGTGCCGCGCCTTCAGTACGGTTATTTCAATCGAACCCGGGAGCAGTTCTTCCCGCCCGGATTTGAGCGCGCCTGGCCGATTGATGAGATTTAATTGCCCCGCATTGAACGTTGAAAAGATGACGTTCTCTGAAAAGATGTCGATATGAGCTTGTTTCGGCCCAAATCCTTTCTCGTTCTTGTTCTGATTGGCTTCAGCGTCGTTCTGACTCCGCTGCTGATTGCCCTGATTTCCGCCCAGGTTTCCGTGCGGGGGATGGTGGATCAGGGAACCGAAACGGTGTACCGCTCTGTTTCCGCGACCGAAGGGGGGCGGGTGCTGGTAGAGCGCCTGGTGGATCTGGAGCGAAGTGCCCGCCAGTACCAGGTACTCAAGGAGCCCGCCCTGCTTGAGGATGTTGCGCACAAGCGCGATGATGTCCTCACTCGGATCGAGAATCTTGCGGTTCAGGCCGATCCGTCCCAGCATGGCGTGCTCGAGAGCTTGCGGGAAGGGGTTGATGCGTTGACCGCAGAGTTGATCTCTGCTGCAGGCAATGGAGAGAGATCTGTCTCCGATCTCGATCTTGATGAATTTGTGCGTCTCAACGCCATGGCCAAGACCGTTTATTTCAACAGCTATGACCTCATTGTGCGGGAGGTGGACAGTCTGCATGCCAGAGCCTCCAAGGTGCAGAATCTTCTGATCTGGACGTCCCTGGGTCTGCTGCCCCTGACCCTGTTGCTGGTCGCGTTCTTCGTCAGGCGGCTTTCGCGCCCGGTGCAGCAGATCAATAAAAAGATCATGCGCCTGGGCGAGGGGGACTTTTCCACCGAGATCAGTGTCGGCGGTCCTCAAGACCTTCGTGATCTGGGGCAGCGGCTGGATTGGCTTCGCCAGCGCCTCGGCGAAGTTGAGAGAGAAAAACATCGCTTCCTTGCCCATGTTTCCCATGAGCTGAAAACCCCGCTGGCCTCAATCCGCGAAGGTTCGGAACTTCTCATCGAACAGGTGGGCGGCCCCCTGACCAAACAGCAGCGCGAGATTGCCAGAATACTTGGAAAAAACAGCGTACAGTTGCAGAAGATGATTGAAAACCTGCTTGGATTCAGCCGTAATCCGACCCGCAGCATCCGAAGTGAAACAAAGGTCGATCTGCAGGAGATGATCAAAGCGCTGCTGCAGGATCATCGGGCCGTGGTCCTGAAAAAAAACCTGCAGATCAAAACCCGTCTTCGTCCTGGAGAGCTGACCGTCGACCGGGACCGTCTGCGCACTGTTTTGGACAATTTACTGTCCAATGCGGTAAAATACACTCCCTCCGGGGGACGGGTGGAAGTCGCAGTAAGGTCTGCGGACGATGAAACCCTGATAGATGTGTCCGATTCAGGTCCCGGTGTGGATGAAACAGAGAAAAAAAAGATTTTTGAACCGTTCTTTCAGGGCAGCGCCCCCTGTCTCGGTCCCGTCCAGGGGACAGGGCTCGGCTTGTCTATTGCCAAGGAATATGTCGATGGGCTCAATGGGCGGATCGAACTTGAAAAAAGTACCTATGGTGGAGCGCTGTTTCGCCTCCATTTGCCGATGAAGATGGAGACCCCTCATGAGTAGGACTTTTCAGTTTTTACTGCCGGCGCTGTTTGCCGTACTGTTGCTCGGCGGGTGTGCTTTCCTGCGCGAACTCCATCTCCCTGCTCAGCTTCCTGCCGCGCCCGAGATCGCTGATGAGGCCGTGAACGCAGAGGGAAATCTGATCGACGCAGAGTTTGAACACAGTGTCGATACAAGCGAGGCTGAATCCCTTTTAACGTTTTTAGCTTACCTTGAGACGCTGTCTCCTGATGAGCAGGATCAGGTCTATCAAGAAGTAAAGAACCAGTTCGATGACAGTCCTGATCAGCAGGTGCGCTTGCGCCTGGCCCTGCTTCAAATTCAACCGGGAAGGTCTTTTACCGACTTTTCCGAGGGCCGGAAACTTTTACAGGACTACGGACGGGACTCTCAGGAACAGGGGGATGCAGGTCTTGGCGCCCTGGCCAATCTGCTTGAAGCGCTTGCCCGCGAGCATAATCTTCTCACCGCGCAATTAGTCGATGAAAAGCGTGCCAATGAACATTTGGCACGCCAGTTGAATGAACTTAAAAATATTGAAAATATCTTGAAATCCCGTGAAGTCGAAAGCCTTCCCGGCATGTGAGCGGTCTATAAAGATTTCCCCCTATGAGCCAAAACGAAAAGAAAATTCTTCTGGTTGATGACGATCAGGATCTGCTGCAATTGCTTTCAATGCGGCTTGAGCGGCATGGTTACCAGGTGAGCCTGGCACAGAGTGCGGAAGAAGCTCTGGCCCGTATCCCTGTGATCCGTCCGCACCTGGTCATAACCGATTTACGCATGGAAGGGATGGACGGCCTGGCCCTTTTCGATGCGGTGCGCCGGAGCCACGGTTCCCTGCCGGTGATTATCCTGACCGCACATGGCTCCATCCCTGACGCGGTGGATGCGACGAGACGCGGAGTTTTTACCTTTCTGACCAAGCCCTTTGACAGTCGCGACCTGCTGCGGGAAATCGAAAGAGCCCTTACCCTCTCGGCTGACACTGCCGGGCAGGCGGATTCCGATGGCGACCAGGACTGGCGCAGGGAGCTGCTGACGCGCAGTCCGCTGATGGAAGATCTGCTGGCCAAGGCCCACCTCGCTGCAGCCAGCGGCGCAAGTGTGCTGCTTCGTGGCGAAAGCGGTACCGGCAAAGAGTTGCTGGCCCGCGCCATTCATCGTGCCAGCAACCGTCGCGACAAACCTTTTGTCGCCATCAACTGCGGCGCCATTCCGGATTCCCTGCTCGAGTCAGAACTTTTCGGGCATGCCAAGGGCGCATTTACCGGTGCAGATCGTAACCACCCCGGTCTTTTCAAGTCTGCCGACGGGGGAACGCTTTTCCTGGATGAAATCGGAGACATGCCTTCCGCGCTACAGGTCAAGTTGCTGCGCGTCGTCCAGGAGCGGCAGGTGCGCGCGGTTGGAGCTTCACAAACGATTCCTGTTGACGTACGCATTATTTCTGCGACTCATCGGAATCTTGAGGAGGAAATTGAAGCCGGAAATTTCCGCGAAGACCTCTACTATCGCCTCAACGTGGTTTCGCTCGATTTGCCGACGCTTGCGCAAAGGCGCGAGGATATCCCTCTGCTGGCCGACCATTTTCTGCGTCAGTTCAGTCAGCAGATTGGCAAGAAGGTCAGTGGTTTTTCCCCGGAAGCGATGGAAACCCTGGTTGGCGCTTCATGGCCCGGCAATATCCGGCAGCTGTGCAATGTTGTGGAGCAGGCCGTCGCATTATCGACGACGTCGGTCATCGCCGCCGATCTTGTCAATCATGCCTTGCGTGAAACGCCCGAGGAAATTCCTCCCTTTGCCGAGGCCCGGCGCCGTTTCGAGCAGGACTACCTGGTCCGATTGCTCAAAATAACCAATGGCAACGTGGCGCAGGCTGCGCGTCTGGCTAAGCGCAACCGGACGGAATTCTACAAATTGCTTAATCGCCACCATATTGCTCCGGCATTATTTAAGTAGATAACCCTTTCGCGCTCATTCAGGATTCCCGCAAGACCATCTGGAAGAGCGTGTCTCCTGAAGGAGACAACTGCCTATTGCGTTGTTTTTCCCGGCAGTTTGAAAAAAATTGTCAGTTTGATGACTCAACCTGGGGTGCTTTGTCTCCAGAAGGCGACAGGACCGGGCGGAGTTCTCCCACCAATCCAGCCATTTTGTGCGCCCGACGCGCGGCTGCAGACTTGGCACTTTGTTTGCTTCTTATTCGTGCATAGATTTTGATGGGATGGAAATCCCTGGAATTTATTCGTCAAGCCTGATCTTTTTTGAGCCATTAGCGTAATGTAAGGAGTTTTTCTTGAAAAATTCCATTTGGCGTTCATTGGTCGTGCTGGGCGTCGCCATGGTCATGGGGCTTGCCGCGTACGCCGGTCAGACCGGATATCCCGATGATATGGAGGTGCGCCGCATTACGGCACTTCCCGAAGTCCGCTCCCTGGAGTATGATGGAGTTCGCTTGAGCTATCGCCTTGGTGAAGTGCGGACTCAGGATCGTCCTTATCTGGCAGGGAGTCAGGACTTTCCCGCCCAAAGCGATCTGAAGATTTTTGCATCACTGACCGATGTGGAAAGCGGCCATGCACTCGATGGCGCACAGGTTTATTTCAATGCAGAAACACCGATTGGAGTTGAAGTCACTGCCATTGGCAAAAAGGCTGCCTGGGGGTACTATACAGTGCTCAAGGATCCAAGCAGCGGTCGATATGAATTTACCTTCACCGCCCAGCTCGGAGACACCTTTGTGGAAGATCGGTTTTGCTACGATTTCAACTGATAAAACGTTTGACTTTCGACAACTCGGTTTGACCTGTTTTTATTCCCGTCCGGCGGCTCCTGCCCTTCCGTTGGACGGGTTTTTTTCGCGATGGAGACCTCATTATGATTCGTAAAGTCGTGATTGGATCCGTGTCTGTCCTTCTGTTGCTGCCGTCCGGCGGTCTGGCTGAAACCCGATATGTCAGTGATCAGTTGGTGATCACATTGCGGGAAGCTGCACGGGATTCTGCGCCGATGATCAAGACTCTGCGTACCGATACCGCCGTAGAGATTCTTGGAGAGCAGGGGGCGTTTTTTCGTGTCCGTGAGCCGGGAGGCAAGGAAGGCTACGTGCTTAAGCAGTATATCAGCCCTCAACTGCCGAAGCCCCGCCAGATCGACCATCTGAAGAAAGAAAACGCGTCCCTGGATGGCATGCTGAAAAAATGCCGGGAAGAGCTTTCAGGCCTTCGCGACACATCAAAAGATGTACGTGCCCAGGACAGGGAGCGGATTGCCGAGTTGGAGGCCCTGATTGCTGATCTGGAACAGGAAAAACAGACCCGCATGGAAAATTATGATGCTATCCGTGAAAAATATGAAAAACTCAAAGCTCAATCGGAAAACGTCGTTCAGTTGGCTGAGGAGAATAAGCAGCTGCATACCGACCAATCCCGTTTGAGTGAGGAGAATGTCCGTTTGGCCGAGCAGAATCAGAAGCTGATGATGAAAGGAATCATTCAATGGTTTCTTGCCGGGGGCGGGGTCTTTTTTATCGGCTGGCTCAGCGGGAAGTTTTCCCGGCGGAAAAAGTCCTCATTCATGGGTTGAACCACTGAAAGTATGAAAAACTGGTAAATATTTTTTCAGCTTTTCAGCATGGGGACCTAACCTCGATATTTCAACCAGATGAAAATATAAAAAAATGGGCGGCCATAAAAGGCCGCCCTCATTGAAGTGGAATTTATAGTGAT
>NPIE01004120.1_pt1 | contig 39521 bp, 38 predicted proteins | sample 8637661 | NCBI WGS metagenome assembly NPIE01 (sample SAMN07420842, study PRJNA396082) | bioreactor metagenome | isolation source: sample BA12 brine-fed electro-methanogenic bioreactor BA | place: Japan: Kochi | collected 2016-12-09 | reverse complement strand
TGGGCGAAAAGATTGTTTTGCAAATGGCTCAGGTGATGGCATTGATCGTTCTTTTTCTGTCGAGGTAACGCATGGAGTCCATTCTTTCCTTCGGGGTGGCGCTGCTGGTCGCACCACTGTTCCCGGGCATTGTACTCAAGGTCAAGGCTTTTTTTGCCGGTAAGAAGGGGCCGCCGTTGTTGATCAAGTACTACACGCTGGTCAAACTGCTGCACAAAGGATTTGTCTACAGCACCAGCACCAGCCTGGTTTTCCGCATGGGCCCGACTGTCGTCTGCGCGACGGCGCTGATGGCACTGCTGTTTTTTCCGTTTGGCGGTATGGCGCCGCTGCTCTCTTTCCAGGGAGACGTGATTGTCCTGTTCTACGTGATGGGGCTGGGCCGCTTTTTCATGGTGATCGCCGCGCTCGATACGGCGTCACCCTTCGAGGGGATGGGCGCCGCTCGTGAGTCATTTTTCAGTGCACTGGCCGAAGCGAGTATCTTTACCACGCTCATCTTGTTCTACCGGATGAACGGCACTCTCAGTCTGACCGGCTATTTCTCCGGACCGGAAGCGATTTCCCAGACGGCCCCGGCCGGCGCGTTGGTGCTGCTGGTGATCGTTGCCGTGTATATGGTCCTGCTCGCCGAGAACTCCCGGGTCCCGGTGGACGATCCTGCCACCCACCTGGAATTGACGATGATCCACGAGGTGATGATCCTCGACCACAGCGGTCCGGACCTGGCCTTGATCGAATACGGTTCGTTTTGCAAGCTGTTCTTTTATGCTTCCTTTGTCGCCATGCTCATCTATCCGTTCCACCAGTTCGGCCCCATCCTCGGGATGGTCCTGTTCTATGGAGCGGTCGCCCTGGTCTACGTGGCAATCGGTATTACCGAGTCGATCATGGCCCGGCTGAAGATGAACCTGGTTCCCAAATATATCCTGACGTCTTTTACCCTGGCGTTTTTTGCGGTGATCCTGTCCATGGGGATAGGCCAATGATCAACATGACCAACACCATTCTCGTCATCATCTTGCTGTCGGTATTGTTGTCGCTGGCGTCCAACCGGCTGTCCGCCCTGGTCAGGATCATGGCCCTGCAGGGCGTCATGGTGTCGCTCACCCCGCTGTTTCTCGAACAGCACAGCCATCTCGGCAGCGGCGGGCTGATTTTTTTCCAGATCATGATCCTGATCAAGGGGCTGCTCATTCCCGGCCTGTTGTTCATGGCGATGCGCAAGGTTTCGATCACCCGCGAGATCGAGCCGCTGATCGGCTACCACGCTTCCCTGTTCTTCGGGTTGGTGTGTATTGTGCTGTCCGGCTATATCGCTTCCCGACTGCAGGAGTCCCTGCCGGCCGGTCATGAGTTGTTACTCATTGCGGCCATCACCACCCTGGCCGCCGGATTGTTCCTGATGATGGGCCGGACGAAGGCGATCACCCAGGTGATCGGCTACCTGATGCTGGAAAACGGCATTTACCTGGTCGGCACCGCGCTTACCAAACAATCGCACATCCTCTATGTGGTCGAGTTCGGGGTGCTGCTCGATCTGCTGGTCGGCGTGATGATCATGGGCATCATCCTGCATAACATCAACCATGCCTTCGACGATGTCGACACTACCCTGATGCGACGGTTAAAGGACTGAACCGATGATTGAATTTATCTTCCTGCTGCCGATGATGACCGGGATCATCGCGCTTTTCCTGCCGGTCAGTCTCAGCCGAGGCGTGCTGGTCGTGACCGCCCTGTTGCACCTCCAGGTCTGTGTGATGGGCTGGATGGGTAAACTCGAGCCGATCTTCGGCGCCTTTTTTGGGCGGTCGCCGGAGGGGATGCTGGTGCTGCTGGTCACTTCCTTTATCTTTCTTTTCATCGCCATGTACGCTGTCTCCTATATGGCAGAGACGTCGATGCAGAGCGAGCCGATCTTCATCGGCTGCATGCTCCTCTTCCTCGGTACGATGAGCATGGTCGCGTTGGCCGATCATCTGATCGTCCTGTGGATCGCCATTGAGGCGACTACTCTGGTCAGTGCCCCGCTGATTTTTATCAACCGTTCGAAACGGGCCCTGGAGGCGACCTGGAAATATGTGCTGATCTGTTCGGTCGGCATCGCCCTGGCCCTGCTCGGGTGCTTTTTCGTGACCCTGTCCATGGATGTCGCTGCGATCAATGTACCGCTCACCTTCACCTCGCTCAATGCGGTGGCCGAGCGCCTCGATCCGTTCTGGCTGACCTTCGGTTTCATCTTCATCATTATCGGCTATGGCACCAAGATGGGGTTGGCGCCGATGCATACCTGGCTGCCCGATGCCCACAGTGAAGCCCCGAGCCCGGCTTCCGCGCTGCTTTCCGGGGCGCTGCTCAACTGCGCCTTCCTCGGGGTCTATAAATTTCACACCCTGATGCACTTTGCCGGACTCGGATCGTTTTCCAGTAATCTGCTGATCGGATTCGGCCTGGTCTCGATGGTGGTCGCTGGTATTTTCATCCTCCGCCAACCCGATTACAAGCGGATGCTGGCCTATTCCTCCATCGAGAACATGGGGATTATCGCCTTCGGTGTCGGCATCGGCGGGATTGCCCTGTACGGCGCGATGCTGCACCTGATCCATCACTCTCTGCTCAAGTCGTCGCTGTTTCTGTCCAGCGGCAACATTCTGCTTGGTTTCGGCAGCAAGCTGGTCGCGCTGGTCGGCGGTCTGATCCGTTTTCTGCCGAAGACCGCGGTGTCGTTTCTCGCCGGTTTTGTCGGTATTTCCGGACTGCCGCCCTTTGGCCTGTTTATCAGTGAGTTGTGCATCATTTTCGGGGCGTTTCAGGCCGGGCACTACCTGGCGGCCATCGTTTTTATCGCCAGCCTGGTGTTGATCGTCGCCGGAATGGCCCAGATTGTTACCGATATGTCGTTCGGCGGCGGCGGTGACCAGGTCGAGATCCTTGTCGGCGAAGGGTTTTTCCGGGTCATGCCGCCCTATGTTCTGCTGGCCGCCTCCATCGTATTGTTCATTTGGCTGCCCGACGAGATCTACCAGACCATTATCAACACGATCAGCGTGATCGGGGGGACGATCCATGGATAACCTGCTGGCCATACGTAATGGCATGGCGATCGGGAGAGAACAGATCCCCTGTGTGCCCCTAACCCGGTTTTCTGCCGAGCTGTCCTCTTTTGTCGGTGACGGCGGCTCCATCGTTCAGCTGTTTGGATATCGGCAGGGAAGGGAGACCCGGTTGCTGGCGATCGTTCGCAACGACGGTCTCTATGCCCTTGGCACCGTGGTCGAGCGGGACTTTCCGTCGCTGACCGGTGCCACCAGCGAAAAATTCCACCTCTTCGAGCGTGAAATTGCTGAACAGTTCGGTGTTATTCCGGTCGGCCATCCCTGGCTGAAAATGGTACGCTATCACGCCAATGAGACCGGTCTGCCCGATGCCTTCGGCAATGACTACCGCCAGGAGATCCCGGGAAATTACCCCTATTTTCAGGTCGATGGATCGGCCATCCACGAGGTTGCCGTCGGTCCGGTGCATGCCGGCATTATCGAGCCGGGACATTTTCGCTTTCAGTGCGCCGGCGAAGAGGTTCTCTCACTGGAAATCCAACTCGGCTATCAGCATCGCGGTGCAGAAAAGCTGCTGACCGGGGTGCCACTCAAACGAGTGCCGATCATCTGCGAAGCAATCGCCGGAGACACCGCCATCGGCCATAATCTCTGTTGCTGCCAGGCCATCGAGGCGCTCGCCGGTCTCAGCGTCGACCGCGGCGCTCGCGTCGTGCGTACCATCGCGCTGGAGTTGGAGCGGATCTGTAACCATGTCGGTGATCTCGGTGCGCTCAGCGGCGATGTCGCCTTCAACCCGCCGGCCGCCTATTTCGGCAGGATCAGAGGTGAATTCTTGAACCTGCTGCTGACGCTGTGCGGCAATCGATTCGGCAAGAGCCTGGTACGGCCGGGCGGCGTCTCCCAGGTGATGACCGACGAGCAGCGGCGGATCATCGCCGACAAGCTGAGCGAGGTCGAACCGGAGATCCGGCACGTCTGCGATCTGCTCTTTACCGCCCACACCGTGCAGGCTCGGTTTGAGCATACCGGCACCGTCTCTGCCGAAGTGGCCGGGCGACTCGGTCTGGTCGGCTATGCCGGCCGGGCTTCCGGGATCGCCTATGATGCCCGGGTGCAGTTTCCCACCGAATGTTACGCAGAGGTTCCGGCCTGCCGCAACGAGATGACCAACGGTGACGTCTACAGCCGGGCCCAGGTGCGCAGGGAAGAGATCATGCACTCGATCTCGGTGATCCGAACCATGCTCAGTGACGGCGTGGATGCGGCCGGTCCGGTGCTGATGCAGGAGCGGGTGTTGGCCCCGAATGCGATGGTGGTGACCATTAACGAAGGCTGGCGGGGCGAGGTGTCCCATTGCCTGCTGACCGGGACGACAGGGGAGATCGAACGCTACAAGATCAAGGATCCGTCGTTTCACAACTGGACCGGATTGGCCATGGCCCTGCGCAACCAGGAGATTTCCGATTTTCCGTTATGCAACAAGAGCTTCAATTTGTCCTATTGCGGCTTTGATCTGTGACGGAGTGAAACCGTAGTGCCGGCTCTCAACGGTGATCCGGCATCTTTGCTTGATAAGGTTTGATCATGTGGAAAGTAATCAGGAACAGGATAGAGCAGGGATGCAAGACCTCGAAGTACCCCCGTGTGCCGATCAATCTGTATCACCGGTACCGGGGCCGTCCGGTGGTGAAACAGGACTGCCCGATGGCGGTGGCCGAGACCTGTGCCGCGTGCTGCCCGCAGGAGGCGATCCGTGCCGGAGAGCGGTGCATCGATCTGGGACGCTGCACCTTTTGCGGGCAGTGTGAGACCGTTGCCGACGGGGCCTTCGTCTCCTTCAGTCAAGATTTCGACATGGGGACCGCAGCCCGGGAAGATTTGATAATCAACGGGAACCTGCCCGATCTGGCCAGCCATGCGAAAACCCACTTCAAAAAACTCTTCGGCCGCTCGTTGCAATTGCGCCAGGTGTCCGCCGGCGGCTGTAATTCCTGCGAGGCAGACACCAACGTGCTCAACACGCCGTTTTTCGATCTCTCCCGGTTCGGCATCGATTTTGTCGCTTCACCGCGCCATGCCGACGGCATCCATGTCACCGGTCCGATAACAAGGAACATGCGGGCGGCCCTGCTCGCAACCTATGAGGCGGTACCGTCGCCCAAGGTGGTCATAGCCAGCGGCGCCTGTTCAATTTCCGGCGGGCCGTTCTGGGGGAGCCCTGAAATCGTCGGCGATCTGAACAGCATTATTCCGGTGGACCTCTATATCCCCGGGTGCCCGCCCCATCCACTGACCACATTGTCCGCGCTGCTGGCTTTTTTCAAATAGGGAATGACGACGGCAGGGGGCGCTTTTTCGGGAAGCGGAGGTGGAGATTTTTTCAGCACCCGCCACTTTCTTGTTGCGCGGCCCAAAGGAATGCGCTAGTCGTTTAACCATATGCTTAACTTCTGAATTATCTGTTTTCCGACCGAATAATCTATGCTAACTGCAGTTGTTGTGGACCATGAGCTGCGATGCTGCGGATGGCGAGAAAAAGATAATGACCACGTGGAGCGATGCGGCATGAGAATGACTTTTCTATCTCTGGCGGTCAATAGTATCTTTTTGGTATTGTTCATCTTTACTCCGATTTCAGCGGAAGCGGCAGAGGCGCACGCCCGGGAGATCGAGTTTACCCTGGAGATGGGCCTGGTCTTTGGTGTGTTACTGCTGGCGGTGTTGTTGTTCGTCTTTGAATGGGTGCGTGTCGATGTGGTCGGTATCATCATGATGGTCATCCTGCCGGTGCTCGGTTTGGTATCGCCGCAGGAAGCGATCAGTGGTTTGTCGAGCAATGCGGTTGTGGCCATTATCGCGGTGATCATTATCGGGGCGGGTCTGGACAAGACCGGCTGCATGAACGTTCTGGCCAGGAATCTGCTGAAGGTGGCCGGTAAGTCGGAAAATCGTATCAAGACGCTGATTTCGGCCACGGTGGCCTTTATTTCCAGCTTTATGCAAAACATCGGGGCAGCCGCGCTGTTCATGCCGGCGGTCATTCGGATGGGTCGGCAGACCGGTATTCCGGCGTCTCGAATCCTGATGCCGATGGCTTTTTGCGCGATTATCGGCGGCACCATGTCCCTGGTCGGGGCGAGTCCGACCATTTTGCTCAATGATCTCATTGCGCAGGCAAATGATGTCGGTATCTTGCCGGTCAAGGTCGAACCGCTTGGCCTGTTTACCCAGACGCCCATCGGCATCGCCCTGGTGATCTCGGCAATTGTCTATTTTATCCTCTTCGGCAACCTGATCATGCCGCGGCGCCCCGACGAACGGGATGAAAACCACCTGATGCCGTCATCGTTGATTGATACCTACCAGGAAGTGGCCGGTGTCTACGAGGTCGAGGTGCCGGCTACGTTCGGCTCCTTCACACTGGAGGAGCTGCATGTCCGCGACCGCTACCACGTTACCATCGCCGGTGTCTATATGCCGGAGAAAAAACAGAAAAACTATGCGCCGACCCGCGATGAGCTGATCCGTTCCGGAGAGACGCTGGCCATGGTCGGCAACGAGGAACACGTGCGCCGCTGTGCCGAGGACTTCGGGCTGATCTACAAGGGAGAACTCGATGTTTTTGCCGAGGATTTCTCGGTCAACAATGCCGGCATCGTCGAAGGAATCGTCACCCCACGCTCGCTACTGGCAGGACACACCATGCGCGAGCGGCGGTTTCGCAAGACCAACGGGGTAGTGCCGGTGGTGCTCTGTCGCGAGGGCGTCTGCCAGTTCGACCAGATCACCAAAGAAGTGATCAAACCCGGCGATGCGCTGCTGATGTTCGGGCGTTGGGAAAAATTCCGGGAGCTGCAGAAGCGCAATTGCTTTATCTTTACCACCGAGATCAAAGGAGACGTCATCAGGAGCGAACGGGCCGGCATGGCGGTGGCCTGGCTGATTATCGCGGCGGCTTTGGTCCTGTGGCTCGAACCGGCGAGTGCTGCGCTCGGTGTGCCGATCAAGCTGTCCCTGTCAATTTCATTGCTGGTCGGGGCTCTCGGTATGATCCTGACCAAGGTGTTGACCATCGATGAGGCCTATCGTTCCATCGACTGGATGACGGTCTTCCTGCTGGCCGGCCTGATCCCGCTCGGCCTGGCCTTCCAGAAAACCGGCGCCGCCGAATGGGTGGCGGTGACGATCATCAACCTGGTCGGCGAGGTGCCGCAAGTCGTCTTTCTGCTTATTGTCGGGGGACTCACCTCATTTTTTACGCTCGTCATCTCAAACGTCGGGGCAACGGTGCTCTTGGTACCGCTGTGCATGGCCATGGCCGTCGAAGTCGGCAGTGATCCGCGGCTGGCGGCGATGGTGGTTGCGCTGGCGGCGTCCAACACCTTCGTGCTGCCGACCCACCAGGTCAATGCGCTGGTGATGCGGCCGGGCGGCTACCAGACCATCGATTACGTGCGGGCCGGCACCGGTATGACCGTCATTTATCTGGTAGTGCTGATTGGCATGCTCGTTCTTTTTTATTGAAATTTTTATCGGCAGTGCTACACTAGCAGGTTTTTCATGACTGATTGGTCGGGAAAAGCGCGACTCGACCAACGGGATTCCATCCGAATGTAGATTCAACCGGGAATTTTAACTGAGCATTGCAAGGAGTTGCAGCATTTGTAACTCCTTTCTTTTTTCCTTTTCTCCCCGGAAGGCGACGGGAGAATTGCTTTTCACGTCGGTGTGCAGGTAAATGGTAGAGGATAATAACCATGGCTAGAGATTTATCGAAGGTTCGCAATATTGGTATCAGCGCCCATATTGATTCGGGCAAAACCACCCTGACCGAGCGGATTCTGTTTTATACCAACAGGATTCACGCTATTCACGAGGTCCGCGGTAAAGACGGCGTCGGTGCCAAGATGGACTCCATGGAACTCGAGAAGGAGCGCGGTATTACCATCCAGTCCGCCGCCACCTACGCTTCGTGGAAGGACTTTGATATCAATATTATCGACACCCCCGGTCATGTCGATTTCACCATCGAGGTGGAGCGGGCGTTGCGCGTGCTCGACGGGGCCATTCTGGTGCTCTGTTCTGTCGGCGGGGTTCAGTCCCAGTCGATTACCGTGAACCGGCAGATGAGCAGATACCGGGTGCCGCGGATCGCTTTTGTCAACAAGTGCGACCGCACCGGCGCCAACCCCGAGCGGGTGGCCGGACAATTGCGCGACAAACTCGATCTCAACGCGCGGTTGATGCAACTGCCGATCGGTCTCGAGGCCGATTTTTCCGGCATTGTCGATCTGATCACCATGAAAGCGCTCTATTTTGAGGGAAAGAGTGGTGAGCAGATTCGTGAAGCGGAGATTCCGGCCGAGATGCAGGCCGAGGTGCAGGATCGTCACCAGGAGTTGCTCGAGGAATTGTCGATGTACTCCGAAGAATTGATGGAGGCCCTGCTGGAAGGGGGAGAGGTCGACATCCAGCTGGTGTACGACGCGGTTCGCAAAGGGACGCTGTCGCTCGAATTTACCCCGGTGTTTATCGGTTCGGCCTACAAGAACAAAGGTATCCAGCCATTGCTCGACGCGGTGGCCGCCTATCTGCCCTGCCCAACCGATGTCCAGAACTTCGCCCTTGACCTGCGCAACAACGAGGAAGAGTTCGCGGTAACCAACAGCCCGGACGATCCGCTGATCATGCTCGCCTTCAAGCTCGAGGACGGACGATACGGCCAGTTGACTTACGTGCGGACCTACCAGGGGAACCTGAACAAAGGCGATACCGTCTACAACAGCCGAACCGGCAAAAAGGTCAAGATCGGTCGCCTGGTAAGGATGCATGCAGACGAGATGGAAGAGATCGACGGCTGCGGTCCCGGCGATATCGTCGCCCTGTTCGGTGTCGATTGTGCCTCCGGCGATACCTTTACCGTAGAAGGGATAGAGGCATCCATGAGTTCCATGCATATCCCTGAGCCGGTCATCTCGTTGGCTATTATTCCGGTGGACAACAAGGCACAGACCAATATGTCCAAGGCGCTCAACCGGTTCACCAAGGAAGACCCGACCTTCCGGACCTTTGTCGATCATGAGACCGGCGAAACTATTATATCCGGCATGGGCGAGCTGCATCTTGACGTCTATATCGAGCGGATGAAGCGTGAATACAAGGCCGAGGTCACCGCCGGGGCACCGCAGGTCGCCTATCGCGAAACCATCACCGCCCGCGCCGATTTCGACTACACCCATAAGAAGCAGACCGGCGGCTCGGGCCAGTACGGGCGGGTGGCCGGCTATCTCGAACCGCTGGAAGAAGGCGACTACGAGTTCGTCGACTCCATCGTCGGCGGTACAATTCCCCGTGAATATATCCCGTCCTGCGACAAGGGGTTTCAGAAAAGCATGGAAAAAGGCATCCTCTGCGGCGCCGCCATTACCGGGGTCCGGGCGGTCATCAACGATGGCGCCTCGCACTCGGTGGACTCCTCGGACGTTGCCTTCCAGCTGGCCGCCATCGGCGCGTTCAAGGAAGCCTATCGTAAGGCCCAGCCGGTGATCATGGAGCCGATCATGAAGGTCGCCGTGGAAGGGCCGACCGAGTTCCAGGGTGCGGTGATGGGCAGTCTCAACCAGCGGCGCGGCATGATTATCGGTACCGTTGAAGAAGGCAACTACACGGTGGTCGAGGCAGAGGTTCCGCTCTCCGAGATGTTCGGTTATTCCACCGTCTTGCGTTCTCTTACCCAGGGCAAGGCAGAGTTTACCATGGAATTCGCCACCTTCAAGCAGGTGCCGAAAAGCGTCGGCGAAGAGTTGATCAAGAAATACGAGCAGGAAAAGAAAAATAATTGAAACGTGGTGTTGACTTGTGTCACGCCGCTTCGTTCACCGAGTGAAGAGTCGGCGACAGGTTCGTCCCGTTGTTAACAGAGAGGAGTTGAGCGCCATGGATAGAGAAGATCTGATCACCAGCAATCCGCTGCGGGTGTTGGGGCTGGATAATAAAGCGGAAGAGGGCAGGCAGAGCCTCGGCTTGGTCATGGCCAGGGCCGGCCTCGGCAAGACGGCAATCCTCGTGCAGATTGCTCTGGATTCGATGCTGCGGGGCAATCGAGTCCTGCATGTGTCCATCGGTGAGTCGATCGAGAAGACCCGTGATCGGTACGACGAGATCCTGTCGCTGATGGTCGAGAGGTTGTCCGATGAAGCGCGGACCGAGGTGGCCCGGCGGCGGATGATCATGACGTTCAAGGAGAATGTGTTCAGCCGACCGATGCTGGAGGAGCGATTGAAGGACCTGATCCAGCAGGAAATCTTTCAGCCCGATTGCCTGATCATCGACGGCTACGATTTCGATGGCAACAGCCGTCAGGCGATGGAGGACTTGAAGGTGCTGATGGCCGATCTCGGCATCGCCGTTATCTGGTTTTCGGCGGTGTGCCATCGTGAGGACGAGCGCGTTTCCGCAGACGGTGTTCCGGCGCCCTGTCATGCGATCGACGATCTGTTCGAGGTGGTGCTGGTCATCAAGCCGCATGGCGATCACATCCACCTGGACATCCTCAAGTGCGCCTATTGCCAGGTCGAACCGGGTACGACTCTGACGCTCGATCCGTCCACCATGTTGATCAAAAAAGCGTAGGCTGACCAATTGTCCCGCCCGGCTGGGCGGGATGGAAGATCAGAAAGCGGGTGGTCCCGATCGGGGCGACCCGCTTTTTCGTTAAGGGGAAGCAATGAGATTTCGACCCTGTATCGATTTGCACGATGGTGCCGTAAAGCAGATCGTCGGATCGACCTTGAGTGACGACGAACCGGGCCGGTTGCAGACCAATTTCGTCGCGACGCAGCCGCCGGCATGGTACGCCAACCTCTATCGCCGGGACGATCTGCAGGGCGGGCATATCATCATGCTCGGGTCCGGCAATGAAACGGCGGCCGGCGAGGCGCTGGCCGCCTGGCCCGGCGGCATGCAGATCGGCGGTGGTATTACCGCGGAAAATGCGGCGTCGTGGTTGTCTCGCGGGGCGTCCCATGTGATCGTCACTTCCTGGGTCTTCCATGACGGCCGAATCGATCAGCATCGTCTGGATCGTTTGCTGGCCGAGGTCGGCAGGGACCGCTTGGTGCTGGACCTGAGCTGCCGCCGCCTGGGTGCCGATTATTTCGTCGTTACCGACCGCTGGCAGCGTTTTACCGAGGTGCGTATCGAAACCTCAGCCCTGGCCGAACTGGCCGGCTACTGTGCCGAATTTCTGATTCACGCGGCTGATGTCGAAGGCAAATGCCAGGGTGTCGAGACGGAATTGATCGAAATTCTCGGGAAACACAGCCCGATTGTGACCACGTATGCCGGGGGGATTCGAGATCTCGAAGACTTGGAAACTATCTTCCGGGTCGGCGGCGGTCGCCTTGATGTCAGCATCGGTAGCGCACTCGATATTTTCGGAGGACAGGGCATCACCTATCACCAGGCCGTTGCGTTTCATCAGCGCCACCGAGGTACCGCCAATGACAGGTGAATACGATGAAGAGCTTTTATCGTCGGGCGATAGCACTGAAGAGGCCATGCGCGAACTCAGAATCGTGGTCCCTGATGATTTGTTCCGGGCCTGGCAGCGCTGTTCTTGGCTCCTCCTTGCAGAGACCGGTCGTTCGCGAACCGAGAGCATGACCGAAATGGTGCGCGATTTCCTCGTCAAGCACGGTTGCTGAGGGATACCGTTGCTGCAGCGACGGTGTGCAAAACCTTTTGTAACGATCTGAGGCCCGTATCCCGTTAAGATCGGACAACCGAAAATCGACAAATCGCTTCCGGTTGTTGTTGACACGATATTGGCCAAAATGGTACGTAACGATGTATCGAACCACTCTGGCGATGGGATAATGGTTCAATATCACAGTGTAATAGCAGATATCGGCTCACCTTCAACTCTTTTTGGCTTGAATGAGATACGTACTTGCTTTATCGACACTTCTCTCCGTTTTCTGGTTGATCAATTCCGGTCACTATACCCCGTTGATGCTGTTCTTCATGGTTGTTTCCGTTGTCTTCGTAGCGATGCTCTGTCGTCGTCTCGATGTCGTCGACGGTGAGTCGCAACCGCTCAATTTGACGTTTTCCATCCCCGGATACTGGCTCTGGCTGATCAAGGAAGTCGTCGTCTCGAACATCGCGGTTGCCGCTAACGTCTGGGGTGGTGCGGAGACGATCAGTCCACGGTTGATCAAGGTCACCGCCCATCAGAAGACGGATCTCGGTAAGGTTATCTATGCTAATTCGATTACCTTGACCCCGGGAACAGTCAGTGTCGATCTGGAAGGCGATCAGATAACGGTGCATGCCCTGACCCGTGATTCGGCCGCAGGACTGCAAACCGGCGAGATGGATCGTCGGGTCTGTTTGGTGGAGAGATAATGTACGAGTTGACGGCATTGATCCTGCTTGTGGTCATGGGGCTGGCATTGGTTCGTGCCTTCCAGGGCCCAACGTTGTATGACCGGATTCTGGCAGTCAATAATTTCGGCACCAAGACAGTGTTGCTGATTGCGATTCTCGGCTTTCTTGGTGGTCGTCCCGACTTCCTGGACATCGCCATCGTCTACGCATTGATAAACTTTATAAGTATTATCGCTGTTTTGAGGTTCTTCGAGTATTCCTCCAAGAGGCCCATGGATGAGGAAAGCTGATGGAAGTCCTCTTTGATATTATTTCCTGGGTATGTTTGGTGTCGGGGAGTTTTTTCTGCCTGACCGGCGGAATTGGGCTGTTGCGCTTTCCCGATTTTTTTACCAGAATTCATGCCGCCAGTCTGACCGATACACTTGGCGCCAGCCTGATCCTGGTTGGCTTGATGTTTCAGGCTGGGTGGGGGCTGGTTTTTGCGAAGTTGCTGTTGATTTTGATGTTTTCCCTGCTCGCTGGGACGACAGCGAGCCATGCCATGGCCAAAGCGTCATTGAAGAGTGGTCTGAAGCCACTGGAGTCCGATGACGCGGAGAAAGATGGGGTACCGGAAGGAGAAAGGCCATCACAACAGTAATCGACATTGTATTGCTCAGTTTCCTGGCCATGACGGCTTTGGCGATAACCAGGATGAACGACCTGTTTGCAGTGGTTATGCTGTCTGGTATTTACAGCTTGATGTCCGCAGGTTTTTTCCTCGATCTGGATGCCGTTGATGTCGCCTTTACCGAGGCGTCGGTTGGTGCCGGCATTTCAACGCTGTTGATGCTCGCTTCGTTGAAAATGGTCAAGCGATACGAAGGAAAGACCAGGTATAAGCCGATGCTGGCACTAGGCGTTGTCGGTGCGACGGCGCTGCTGCTGATTTACGGGACGTTGGATATGCCTCACTTCGGCTCTGCCGATGCCCCGATCCACCAACATGTTGCACCGCGTTACATCAACGACTCCATGGCCGAAGTCGGGGTACCGAACATTGTCACGTCGATTTTGGCGAGCTATCGCGGCTATGATACGCTGGGCGAGACGCTCGTTATCTTTACTGCCGGCATCGGCGTCATGTCAATGCTCCGAGTATCTCGCGAGACCAAGGATCAGCAGCAAAAACGTGTCCCCGCCGAGATGCAGCAACAGATCATTTTGCGCATCGTCGCCAAAATGATGCTGCCTCTGATCTTGCTCTTCGCACTTTATGTCCAGTTTCATGGAGACTACGGGCCGGGTGGCGGCTTCCAGGCCGGCGTCATTTTCGCCGCCGGAATCATTCTGTATACGATGTTGTTTGGTCTGAGTACTGCCCGGCTGGTATTCAAGAGTTCTCTGCTCCAGAAGTTGACGGCGGTCGGAGTGCTTTTGTACGCCGGTGTCGGGGTGGCCTGCATGCTGCTTGGCGGCAACTTTCTTGATTACAACGTATTGCGTCATGACCCGGTGCACGGGCAGCATCTGGGGATCCTCTTGGTTGAATTGGGGGTGGGGATCACCGTGGCGACGGTTATGATAACTCTGTTCTTCAAGTTCACCTGGCGTACCGTCAAGCATAAGTATATCGAACAATGAATATCATCGGGCTATACAATTACTGGATTGTGGTGGTACTGATGGCGATCGGGTTTTTTATCGTCATCGCCCACGAAAACCTGATCAAGAAATTGATCGGGCTGTCTATCTTTCAGACCGCGGTGTTCTTCCTCTACATCAGTATGGGCAAGGTCGTCGGTGGAACAGCGCCGATTCTCGATGACAAGTGGCACCTCTATTCCAATCCGTTGCCGCACGTCTTAATCCTGACGGCAATCGTTGTCGGTATTTCTACCACGGCCGTGGGATTGGCACTGGTGGTTCGAATTCAGGAGGCCTACGGTTCGATTGAAGAACACGAGATCCAGACGCTGAATGCTCAGGACCAGATAGAGTGTCAGCTAGAGGCCTACGGTTTCATGAAAAACAATGCGTTTAGCGTGAAGAGTTTAGACGAGTGATCACTCATTATCCCGTTCTGCAGGTTATCATACCCCTGATCGGCGCGCCGCTTTGCCTGTTGTTTCCGGTGCCGCGTCTTGCCGGTCTGTTTGCTTTGCTGGTCAGCAGCCTCGCTTTTCTGGTGAGCTGTGGTCTGTTGCAGCAGGTAATGGTTCATGGAACGCTGGTCTACGCGCTTGGCGGCTGGGCTGCGCCGTGGGGGATCGAGTACCGCATAGACTATTTGAACAGTTATTTGTTGCTGCTCGTTTCGTCGATGAGCACCGTTGTGCTGATTGCCGCGCAGAGCAGCATCCGAAGAGAATTGCCGCAGAATCGCCAGACCTATTTCTACACTGCCTATTTGCTCTGCCTGACCGGGTTGCTCGGTATCCTGGCGACCGGTGATGCCTTCAATGTGTTTGTGTTTCTGGAAATTTCATCACTGTCTTCCTACACCTTGATAGCTCTGGGAACGGATCGACGGGCCTTGACCGCATCCTACCAGTATTTGATCATGGGCACCATTGGAGCGACCTTCATTATTATCGGTGTCGGCTTGATGTACATGATGACCGGCACGTTGAACATGTACGATCTGGCAGAACGCTTGCCGGAGGTCAATCATTCGCGAACCGTGTTGAGCGCCTTTGGTTTTTTTATAGTTGGTGTCTGTTTGAAGCTGGCCCTGTTTCCGCTACATCTCTGGTTGCCCAATGCCTATGCCTTTGCACCATCGATTGCGACTGCCTTTCTTGCCGCTACCGCAACCAAGGTCGCCGTCTATGTCCTGATCCGCTATGTATTTACCGTTTTTGGTATCCAGTACGTTGAATCGGTTTTACCATTACAAGAGATCTTTTTGGTTCTCGGCCTGGTCGGAATCTTTGCGGCGTCAGTCTCCGCCATCTATCAACTCAATATCAAGCGTCTCTTTGCTTATTCAAGTGTTGCCCAAATCGGGTACATGATTCTCGGTTTGGCCATCGGTACCCAGTTGGGCCTGGCGGCGACCCTGCTGCATATGTTCAATCATGCGCTGATGAAAGGGGCTCTGTTTCTGGCAATCGGTAGTATCGTCTACCGCATCAACAGCTCGCAGCTCAACCATATGGCCGGTCTGGGCAGGAAAATGCCATGGACCATGGCTGCCATTGTTATCGGTGGTCTGAGTCTGGTGGGAGTGCCGCTTACGGTCGGTTTCGTCAGCAAGTGGTATCTGGTGCTGGCTCTTCTCGAAAAAGGGTGGTGGTTGGTTACCGTGCTCGTGTTGATCAGTTCGTTGCTTGCCCTGATTTATGTCTGGCGCATCATCGAGTGGGTTTATTTCACCCCGGCGCGTATTCATCTCTCCGAGGTTCGTGAAGCCCCGCTGAGTCAGCTGGTTCCGGTTTGGATCTTGGTCATCGCCAACATCTATTTTGGTATTGATACCAGTCTTACCGTCGGAGTCAGCAAACTGGCGGCGCAATCATTGTTCGGCTTGTTTGGAGCGGCTCCCTGATGAACCTGGCACCGGAACAGATGCTGCTATCAGCCATATTGATCCCGGCTCTCGCCGTTATTGGGATTATTTTAACCGGACGGTGGGCGAATATTCGTGAGTTGGTGTCGATCATGGCCGGTCTGATCCTGATTAACCTGGTCACCGGTCTCTATCAAATTGTCGCTGATGGCGGCCTAATCGCTTATCAGGGACCGGAACTGTTTTCCGGACTCACTATCGCTTTTGCCATTGAACCGCTCGGCATGCTGTTTGCGCTGGTCGCGGGGTATCTGTGGTTGGTTACGACCGTCTATTCGATCGGCTATATGCGCGGTCATAAAGAGGAAAAACAGACTCGTTTTTTTGCCTGTTTTGCCGTGGCCATTTCGTCGGTCATGGGGATAGCTTTTTCCGCAAACCTTTTTACTCTATTCATATTTTACGAAATCCTGACGCTGTCGACCTACCCGTTGGTCACCCATTCCGGGACCATCAAGGCAAAACTTGGCGGGCGGGTTTACCTTGGTGTCCTGCTGACGACCTCGATTCTCTTTTTGCTGTTGGCAATAATCGGCACCTGGTTTGTTACCGGATCGCTGGACTTTCGCGATGGCGGCCTGTTCGATTCGTCAACGCTCGGCGCGGCCGCCATCTTGCTGCCGTTGTACATCTTCGGTATCGGCAAGGCGGCCATCATGCCGTTTCATCGCTGGCTACCGGCCGCCATGGTGGCTCCGACTCCGGTGAGTGCCTTACTGCATGCCGTTGCCGTCGTCAAGGCAGGGGTCTTCTCGGTGCTCAAGATTTGCGTCTATGTTTTTGGCCTCGATACGCTGCGACAATTACCGACGACGGACTATCTGCTCTATCTGGCTGCGGTGACGGTGTTGCTTGCTTCGATAGTCGCAATGCGTCAGGATAATTTGAAAGCGCGGCTCGCTTATTCAACGGTGAGCCAACTCAGCTATATCACCATTGGTGCTCTGCTTGCCACCAGTGCCGGTGTGGTCGGTGGCGCCATGCATATCGCGATGCACGCTTTCGGTAAAATCACCCTGTTTTTCTGTGCCGGTGCGATTATGGTGGCGGCGCACAAGACTGAGATCAGCCAAATGCGCGGTTTGGGCCGGCAGATGCCAATTACGATGATTGCCTTTTTTGTCGGCAGTCTCAGCATTATCGGTCTGCCGCCGACTGGCGGCACATGGGGGAAGTGGTTCCTGATGATCGGTGCGCTTGATGCGGGACAAGGGGTGATCATGGCCGTGTTGATGATCAGCTCACTGCTCAACATCGCTTATTTGCTGCCGATTCCAATACGTGCGTTTTACCCGAACGATGACGTTGAGCGGCCGACCGGCATCAAGGAAGCACCGTTACCGTCACTGGTAGCACTCAGTGTTACCGCAGCAGGTTGCATCGTGCTCTTTTTCTTTACCGGGCCGCTCTATGAGTTGGCCCTGGCAATTCTCTCATAGGCGCGGAAGGCGGATATGGCAGAAAAAAAGCATATGTTCGATGATCCGAAGAATGTCCGGCGCGTCCTCTATGTGCTCTATTGCTGCTGCGCTCTGCTCTTCATTCTTGATTTTGTTATTCACCGTCACCTGGTCCATCCCTGGGAGAGGTTGGTCGGTTTCTATGCCGTCTACGGTTTTGTCGGTTGCGTGGTCTTGGTGTTGGTTGCCAAATGGATGCGGACATTTTTAATGCGTGACGAAGACTATTATGATCGAGAGGAATTGAACGTGGCCACGACGGATGGAGGCGATCATGTGGAGCACTGAAATTCCCGCCTTCGCACCATTGTTGATTGGCGCGGTACTGGCCTTGTTTACCCGTGGCTGGCTGCGTGGAATCGTCACCCTCGGCGTGATTGTTGCCAGTGGCTGGCATCTCCTGCAGGTTCCGGAGGGCATCACCGTCAGCGTCTCCTTTCTCGGCTATGAACTTGTTCCCTACCGAGTGGACAAGCTCAGCCTGATATTTGGCTATGTTTTTCATATCGCCGCATTGATCGGCGTCATCTTTGCTCTTCACGTCAAGGATACCGTGCAGCAGGTGGCAGCGCTCGTCTATGCCGCCGCTGCGCTCGGCGCCGTGTTTGCAGGTGATCTGCTCACGCTGTTTGTCTGTTGGGAGTTGCTGGCAGTTTCGTCGGTTTTTCTTATCTGGGCACGTCGAACGCAACGTTCTTACCTGGCCGGACTTCGTTACCTGATTATCCAGGTTCTATCCGGGGTGATCCTGCTTGCCGGACTGCTGGTCCATGCCTCGGCAACCGGTTCGCTTGCTTTCGATTATATCGGCCTGGAAGGGAGCGGTGGCTGGCTCATCTTTCTTGCGTTCGGCATCAAGGCATGTTTCCCGCTGTTACATAACTGGCTTACCGATGCGTACCCTGAAGCAACGCCTACCGGTACCGTCTTCCTCAGCGCGTTTACTACAAAAGTAGCAGTCTATGCGCTGGCTCGCAGTTTTCCCGGGACAGAACTTTTGGTCTTTATCGGGGCGGCAATGACCTGTTTCCCGATCTTTTTTGCTGTTATTGAGAATGATCTGCGGCGCGTTTTGGCCTACAGCCTGATCAACCAGGTCGGTTTTATGATCTGCGGTATCGGTATCGGTACGGCCTTGTCTATCAACGGTGCGGTATCTCACGCATTCAACGATATTATTTTCAAGGGGTTGCTGTTCATGTCGATGGGTGCGGTGCTGCATATGACCGGCCGGATCAATGGTTCCGACCTCGGTGGACTTTACAAGAGTATGCCGAAGACCGCTGCACTGTGTATCGTCGGTGCCGCATCAATATCGGCTTTTCCCCTGTTCAGCGGATTTGTCAGCAAATCGATGGTTATGGCGGCAGCGCTGGAGGAAGGATACGATTGGGTTTGGTTGATGTTGCTCTTTGCGTCGGCCGGTGTCTTTCATCATGCCGGTATCAAAATTCCATATTTTGCTTTTTTTGCTCACGATTCGGGCATTCGCACCACTGAACCACCGGTTAACATGCTGACCGCGATGACCATTGCGGCCGTCCTGTGCATTGCCATCGGCGTCTATCCGCACTGGCTGTATCAACTCCTGCCGTTTGATACAGGTTATAACCCCTATGATGCTACCCATGTGCTGACCCAGACACAATTGCTGTTCTTCTCCGCGTTGGCATTTGTCTGGCTAAACTTGCAAAAATTGTATCCCCCCGAACTCCATTCCGTCAATCTTGATGCCGAATGGCTGTACCGGCGGCTGTTTCCGCGCATCATTGGCGCTGGATTCTCTCGTATTTGGCAGATTGACCGCGATTTTCGGGGGTGGTTCCTGGCGAGGATTCATGGATTGCTTGAATATCTGGCACATCTGCATTACCCCGGTGGTCGAGCATCGGTGACCCGACCGACGGGACACATGGTCATCTGGGTTGCCGTGCTCTTGGCCGTTTACCTCTGGCTGCTGCTCAGCTTTCCGAATGCCGAGACGGTGATAGGGCACTGATCCCCTCCGGTTGCACTTCGCTTCTTCGATTATCCTTTTCGCACTTACTGCTTCCGTGAAAATCATTGGCCGGTCTCCACCGGGCTTGACCTGTGATGGTTCTTTGGATACAATTACCCTTGTGATCTGTAAAATGTTGATTCAGAAGAATAAATTTGAAAAGGTGGAGTGGTGATGCAGCCAGATTCGGGAACTCATCGCAAACAGATCGAAAAATTCATTACCCGGATGCCGAGCCTGTCGACCACCGTCGGCAAGGTCATGGAAATCTGTAGCCGGGTCGATGCGTCCCCGAACGAGCTGAACAAGGTGATCTCTCTCGACCCGGTGTTGACCGGACAGGTCTTGAAACTGATCAACTCCGCCTACTATTCGCTGGTCAACAAGGTGACGTCGCTGACCCGGGCCATTACCATGCTCGGCCTGAATACCGTGAAAAATATGGCACTGTCGACGGCGATCATCAAGACCGTGTCGGGAGTGAAGAAATCCCGGGTGTTGCCGGTCAGTAAATTCTGGGCGCACTCGATCAGCGTTGGTGTCAGTGCCAAACTGCTGGCCCAGGCCAAGGATATCCCGGTGATGGAGCGGGAAGAATTTTTTGTTGGAGGGCTGCTCCACGATCTCGGCAAGATCCCGTTTGGCGACGAGTATGCCGATGTGATTCGGCTGGCCGGCGATGAGCAGGTGCCGCTGATCGATGTGGAACGTGAAGTGCTCGGCATCGATCACCAGGAGGTCGGCCTTATGATAGCCGAGAAGTGGAAGTTGAACGAGGCGTTGTCGCAATGCATCGGCTTTCACCACGACCCGCAACTGGCCGGGGAAGGAACCCGCCGGCAGACCGCCTTCATTGCGCTGGGTAACATCTATTCAAACATCTACGATATCGGGTACGCCGGGGATCTCTATCCGTCCGAGCGGGCGCTGGAACACTTGCTTGAACTGACCGGTCTGAACTGGCAGGAGTTCGTCACCATCCGGGCAGATATCGAATCCGAGATAGAAAAAGCCCAGATTTTCCTGCAGATATGATTACTAACTGAGAGGGCAGCGGATGAATTTGAGATTTTGGGGGGTCAGAGGATCCATTCCCTGCCCCGGCCCGCAGACCGTCAAGTACGGTGGCAACAGCGCCTGCCTCGAACTGCGAATCGGCGACAGCGGCAGAATTATCGTTATCGATGCCGGCACCGGTATCCGCGAGCTTGGCAATTACCTGATGAAGCACGATTTGCCCCAGGGACCGCTCGATATCGATCTCTACCTCTCCCACACCCATTGGGATCACATCATGGGCTTTCCGTATTTTACGCCGATCTACATTCCGGGGACCAAACTTCGGGTTCACGGTCCGGTCAGTTTCGAGGACGACCCGTTGCAGGATGTGGTCGGCGGGCAGATGAAATATCGCTATTTCCCTGTCAACGTCGGTGAACTGGCTTCCTCTATCGAATACATCCGGCTACGGGAGGATCCGGGCATGGATCTCGGCGACGGGCTGGTCCTGACCACCAAAATCCTCAATCATCCGATCCTGGCCCTTGGCTACCGTTTTGAATACCGGGGCAAGGTATTGTGCACCTGCTACGACACCGAGCCGTTTCGCAATCTGTTTATCACCGATCCGGAGCATCCCGATTACGATGAGGCGATGGCCTGCGAAGGGCAACTGGTCGCCGAAGAGCAGAACCGTATCGTCGAGCAGTTTTTCGCCGGTGCCGATCTGCTGATCCATGACGCCCAGTACACCGAGCAGGAGTATGCCGGCAAAATCGGCTGGGGACATTCAACCTACGAGCAGGCCCTGGCGGCCGCCGGGCGGGCCGGGGTGAAGCGTCTGGCCCTGTTTCATCATGACCCTGATCGTACCGACGACCAACTCGACGCGCTGGCCGAGACCTATTGCCGGCCCGGGGCCTATGGAGACATGGAAGTCTTTTTTGCCCGGGAAGGGCTGGAAATCGACTTGTAGACAGACTGACCGGCACTATCGTTACCGGAGCCGATCCATGATCTGAAGATCCGGTTGATACGGAACGAATGGCGGGGGCGGAAAGGGAAGTCGACCCTCTTCCGGAAACGGCGTCATCTCGACAAATCGGTTGTATGCTTCCACCATGAGTCGCTCCAGGTTGACCGTGTCTTCGATATTGTAGGCGAGCAAGGTCTCCAGGGCGGCCTGGTTGTCGTATCGTTCGTATTCCCGCCATAACGTGACAGCGAAGGTTCCGTCGACGCCATCGAGGGCGCCACGGTTGATGCCCAGCTGTCTCTCGCAGCCTTTCAAGCCCCCGCGACAGCCGAGACGAGCGAGGATGTACCGCAAGTCGATCTGTGCCTGGCGGACTTTGATCCGGAAATAACGCTCGATCATCGGAATGTCAAAACAGCGGCCGTTATAGGTGACCAGGACCGCATATCGGTCGAGATCAGCGGGAAATCCATCGAGATTGAGGCCATTGACATAGGTTCGGACAGTTTCGCCGTCATAGAGGGCGATGGTGGTGATATCGCAGGTCTCTGACAGGCCGGTGGTTTCGATATCGAGATAGGCGCACCGGCCGCGGAAGTGCGGAAAAATCCGCCAGGCCTCAGCCCCGGCCAGCCTGCTGGTGAAAAACAACGGATCGGTGGCCAATGCGGCGATCGATTCCGTAAGCGTTTGCGTGATGATGCCGGCGCCGACCCGCGGAACGATAGTCGGAACGCTGAGCAATTCATCCCAGCTCCTGATGCCGCGGTCCCAGAGATTCCGTTCCGTGGCGTGGCCGATGCCCTCGATATGGCGAAACGTCCTGGTCAGCACGACAGGCTTATTCTTCCGTGCCGATCTTGCGGCGCAGGGCTTTTTGCCGGCCGCGACGCACTTTGCCGGCCAGTCGTTTTTGCCGTGCCGCCTTGCCGGGGGAGGTCGGCACCCGTTTCTTTTCCCGTCGCAACGCCGCACCGATCAGCATCTGCAGTCGCTGCAGGGCGTCTTCGCGGTTCTTTTCCGTGCTTCGGAAGCTTTGAGCCTTGATGACAATGATCCCGTCACTACTGATGCGTCGATCACTGCGGGCCAGCAGTCGCCGTTTGCAGGACTCCGGTAGTGATGAAGCGTTGATATCGAAGCGCAGATGCACGCTGTTGGCTACCTTATTGACGTTCTGACCGCCGGGCCCGGATGAACGGATCTGGCTGATGGTTATTTCGCTGAGCGGAATGGCGATCGTTTCGTTGATACGAAGCATGACTGGTCACTTGCTCGGGCAGCGGTCGGCCTCGATGTGATGGACCTTCAGCATATTGGTGGAGCCGCTGGTGTGCAACGGGAAACCGGCAGTGATGATCACCAGGTCGCAGCTTTTTACCAGTCCGGAGCCGATTGCCGCCTGTACGACCAGGCTGATCTGACCGTCCATCGTGTCCGCTCGCGCACAGGGCAGCGGTACCACACCCCGGACCAATTGCAGTTTACGCAGGCTGGTCGGTTCCGGACTGATGGCCAGGATCGGAGTCTGCGGACGATAGCGGGCCACCCGAAGTGCCGTTGAGCCCGAGGTGGTGGCGGTGATGATGGCCGCCGCGGAAAGGTCGGCCGCGGTGGCGCAGGAGGCATAGGAGATGGCATCGGTGATCACCGGTCGGCGGTGGCGTAGACCGTCGGCGAGAATCGCCTCGTAATCCAGAGCCGCTTCACTGATCTGCGCGTTGCGCGCCAGAAAACGGACGGCCTCGCGAGGGTATCTGCCGACTGCCGTTTCTCCGGACAACATCACCGCGTCGGTGCCGTCGAAGATAGCGTTGGTCACATCGCTGGCCTCGGCCCGGGTCGGGGTCGGGCTGGCGATCATCGATTCGAGCATCTGCGTGGCGGTGATGACCGGTTTTCCGGCTTTGTTCGCTTCCCTGATGATCCGTTTCTGAATAACCGGGACCTCTTCGGCCGGCATCTCCACGCCGAGATCGCCGCGGGCGACCATCAGGCCGTCAGCCTCCTCCAGGATTTCCGGCAGGTTGTCGACCCCTTGACGGTTTTCGATTTTTGCGATCACCGCCTGGTGGCCGCCGGCCTCCCTGATCACGTCACGCACGGCTCGGACATCGTCGGCGCGGCGGACGAACGAGACGGCGATCAGATCGACGTCCTGCCTGACGCCGTCTATGATGTCCAGTCGATCCTGCTCGGTGATCGACGGCAGGTTGACGGCGATATCGGGCAGGCTGACCCGTTTTCGGGAGAGCAGCAGGCCGCCGACCAGGACCCGGGCGATCACCCGGGTGGTCTCGACTCGCTCGACCCGCACCTGTAGTTTTCCATCGTCGAGTAGGATGATCCCGCCGGGCACTACATTCTCATGGAGCCGTTCATAGCTAACCGGAATTTCTCCTGATTTCGATATTTCGTGAGAAAAAACGACCAGTTCGTTTTCACTGAGCAGTACACCGTCCCCGAGTTCGCCGACTCTGATCTCCGGCCCCCGGGTATCAAACAGGATGGCCGTCCAGGTGCCCAGCCGTTCTCTGGCGTGTTTGACGGTGTCGACAAAGTGGCGATGACTTTCCTGGTTGCCGTGTGACAGATTGATCCGTGCGACATCCATGCCGGCCTCGATCAGGTCGCCAATATGCTGCTCCTGGTAACAGCTTGGTCCAAGGGTGGCGATGATCTTAGTTTTTCGTTTCAGTCGTTTCATACCGGGACGATGCTCCTTGACAGGGTCCGTATCGTTGAACTCCGCACGTTACCAGAGCGACGAGCGCGTGCAAAGATAAAAGAGGAACCGATTATCGATCCTGCGGGTCAGGATTGCGTCGGGAACGGATGAAGTTCGTGTTTGGTTACCGTTTTGACAATAAGGCCGATTATGGACCGGTGATATCGGGCATGTGGTTTGACTTTATGTTTCATGATCACTTATGCTTTTTATAAAGGATAATGAAAGAACGTTTCCGGCAACGGCGGCCGGAAGCTGAACGGGGGTTATTTGCCGCGGCTGTGGAGGCTCTATGGCGATCAGGGGGAAAATTCTGGCAACGACTATTCCATTTTTCATTCTTCTCGGTCTGGTGACCATGTTTCTCAGCGTCAGATCGCTTCAGGTCCAGGGTGAGCACAGTCTGGCAACGATCGAGGAGGTAATGACCAAAGAGAAAAATGAAAAACTCCGTGATTTGGTGCGCAACACGTTTGAAATCCTCGCCGACCGCTATCGGGCCGCTCACGATCCGGAGCAGGTAGCTGCTGCCTATGAGAAGGAATTGCAGGCTGTCGTCAACCTTGCCTATTCCACTATCGAAGCGATCTCCGGGGATCAGTCACTCAGTCGTGAAGAACAGATGAATCGTGCCCTGGAGATCGTGAAAAATATGCGTTATCAGGGCTCGAATTACCTGTGGATCAATGATCTGCAGCCGACCATGGTTATGCATCCGATCAATCCGGCCCTCGACGGACAGGATCTGACTGGTTATCAGGATCCGCAGGGAAAGAAATTATTTGTCGAGATGGCCGATCTCTGCCGTCGTGACGGCGATGGCTTTGTCTCGTATCTCTGGCCTAAGCCGGGGGAAGAGAAACCGGTAGCCAAGCTGAGCTATGTCAGGCTTTTTGAACCATGGGACTGGGTAATCGGCACCGGGGTCTATCTGGAACTGGCCGAGCAGCGATTTAAGAGGGAAGCCCGGGAGCAGATCGGCAAACTCCGCTTCGGAGCCAATAACGATGACTATTTTTTTATTGTCGATACCGACGTCAACATGGTGATGCACCCGATTAATCCGGCTCTTGACGGAAAAAACATGGACGACTACAAGGATCCCGACGGCACCTACCTGTTTCGCGAGATGGTGAGTGTTTCCCGGCGGGAAGGCGAAGGTTTCGTACGCTATCGCTGGCCGAAGCCAGGCGAGCAGGAACCGGTTGCGAAGCAATCCTTCGTGAAATTATTTGATGAGTGGGGCTGGATTGTCGGTACCGGCATCTATATCGATGATATCGACAAGGCCATGGCCGCCCAGCGACAGGATGTCGCCGATGCCGTCAAACGGCAACGGACGTGGATCATTGCGGTGAGTGTATCGATGATCGTCGTTGTTTCTCTAGTCATGTTCTTTGTCGCCGCCTCGATTTCCCGGCCCATTCGGCGGGCCGCGGAGATGCTTAAAGACATTGCCGAGGGAGAGGGAGACCTGACTCGGCGTCTGGCGGTTACCACCAAAGATGAGTTGGCCGATATGGCACGGTGGTTCAACACCTTTGTCGAAAAGCTGCAGGGTATTATCGCTGCTATCGCTGGGGATGCCAAGGATATCAAGGGGTCGGCCGGACAACTCTCGGAGATTTCCGCGGCCATGGCCGAAGCTGCCGGCAGCACATCGGCGAAGTCGGAAACGGTGGCCGCCGCTGTTGAGGAAATGTCGGCCAATATGGGTACCGTCGCGCGCTCGATGGAAAACACGGCAGCCAACGTCGATATGGTGGCTGCGGCGGTGGAGGAGATGACGTCAACCATCAACGAGATTGCCGAGACCTCGGAAAAAGCTCGGGCCATTACCGGCCAAGCCGAGCAGCAGGCGGCGACTGCCACCGCCCAGGTGGACGCGCTCGGCACGGCTGCACACGAGATCAGCTCGGTGCTGGCGAGTATTACCGATATCTCCGACCAGGTTGATTTGCTCGCCTTGAACGCGACCATAGAGGCGGCCCGGGCAGGTGATGCGGGCAAGGGATTTGCCGTTGTTGCCGCCGAGATCAAGGAGCTTGCCCGTCAGACCGCCGAGGCGGCGGGTCAGATCGAGGAGCGGATCATCGGGATCCAGCAGACTACAGGGGCGACCGTTGCCGCAATCGAGAAGATCAGCAGAGTGATCGGTGACAATAGTGATATCGTTAATACCATTGCCACTGCGGTGGAAGAGCAATCCGCCACCGCCGGTGAAATTTCGCAGAACGTTTCACAAATATCCAGTGGAATTCAGGAGATCAACGTCAATGTCGCGGAGAGTTCCCAGGTCTCGGCGGAGATCGCCCGGGATATAGCCGAGGTCAATCAGGCTGCGGCCCGCATGAATGAGAGTTCCCGGGAGGTCAGTCAAAATGCCGGGCACCTCAATGAGCGGGCGGTCAGCTCTGCCGATCTTGTCGCCCGGTTTAAGGTCTGATTTCTCTTTTTTTCGTCTTGTAACGGAGTCGCGTCTTCCGGTCGGCGTCTTCGTGCGACGAAAGATTTGACTTTGCCGTCCCGAAGTAAATATACTGGTGCAAGTGCCGGTGTCGGCAACGTGTCGCAGTCTGTGAATAATTTCCTGTTTCCAAACTGTTTCGCGGGGCGAACCGGGAAACGGTAACGGGGCTCGGGGGAGCGCAGATGACGGCAGACAGGCAGCCGCTCGTGGTTGTTGTTGACGATGACTCGGTCTTCAGGAAAATTATCAGAACGTTCCTGGAGAAAAACGGTTATCGGGTTGTCGAGGCGGCGGATGGAGCCGCCGGACTGGACGTTTGTCAACGGCAGCAGGTCGATCTGCTCCTGGTCGATCTGAACATGCCGATCATGAACGGGTTTGCCGTCCTATCCGAACTTGCCTCGGGCAACAGGGAACTGCCGGTCATCGTCGTCTCCGGAAGTGGGGACAGCAAGGATGTGGTGGAGGCCCTTCGTCTCGGAGCCTGGGACTACCTGTTCAAGCCGATCGACGACAATACCATCGTCCTGCATGCCATCAAAACAGTGCTTGAACGGGCGCGGCTGATCCAGGAGAACCGGGATTACCAGCGAGGGCTGGAGGAGAAGGTCAAGCGCAAGACAATCGAGCTGAGCCTGGTGAATTCCCGGTTGCAGGAGGTTGTTGAAAGCACAAAACGACTGCTTGGCTGCGGCGAGTTGAAACAGAGCGGCCGAGTTATCCTCGAAGAATTCGGCCGCCACATGAATGCCCGAGGCGGCAGTATTTACCGGGTGGTCAGCAATGGGCTGGAGCACTTGCACAGCCTTGATCCCGGTCACGCCGAACCGTTTCTGCCATTTCCGTTGAAAGAGAACAGCCTGTTTGCCCGGGCTCTGGCCAGTTCCGAGCCGTTTTTCGTTGCCGATCTGGAAACCGACGTCGATTGCGAGGGCAGCGGCTGGCCGCACTACAACGACAACTCGATCCTGTTCTTCCCGATTGTCGATGCCGCCGGAGAAACCATCGCCATCATTTCCCTGCACAGCAAGAATCAGCCGCCGTTCATCGTCCAGGACCGGGAAATCGGTATGATCCTCGCTTCCTATGCCAGTGAGGTCCTGCAGACCGCGCAGATGCAGGTCTCGTTGAAACGGAGCGAGGAAGCCCTGATGCAGTCCCAGAAGATGGAGGCGATCGGCACACTGGCCGGAGGCATTGCCCACGACTTCAACAATATTTTATCGGCGATCATCGGCTATACCGACCTCAGTCTCTATACCGGAATGCTCGCCGCGAACATCAGGAGCAATCTCGAACAGATCAAAAAAGCCAGCAACCGTGCTCGTGACCTGGTCCAGCAGATCCTCTCCTTCAGCAGGACCGAGGAGTTCCGGGAAGAAGCGGTTGATATCGGTCCGATCGTCAAGGAAGCGCTCAAACTGCTCAGGGCGGTCATCCCGGCCACCATCGAGATTGATTCCCGGGTGCCTTCCGGTTTGGGGAAGATAAAGACCGATCCGACCCGAATCCATCAGGTAATGATGAACCTCTGCTCCAATGCCACCCAGGCCATGGAGAGCGGCAGCGGCTTGATCAGGGTGACATTGGAGAAGCTCGTCAGAGAAAATTTTCCCGCAGACCTGGTAGAGATCGACACCGATCACTGTTTCTGTCTCAGTGTCAGCGATTCCGGAGTCGGTATTCCCGCAGGCGTACTGCCGCGTATCTTCGATCCATATTTTACGACGAAACAGAAGGGGGAGGGCACCGGATTGGGGCTGGCCGTTGTCCATGGAATTGTCACCCAGAGCGGCGGGACGATCAGGGTGTCAAGCGAGCCCGGTCGCGGCAGTTCGTTCAGGCTCTATTTCCCGGCCGCCCCGATTGCAGCCGACAGCGAACAGCAGCTGCCGCCCGACAGTATGCCGCGGGGAACGGAACGGATTCTCTTTGTCGATGACGAGGCGTCTCTGGCCGAAGTGGCTCGGGAAATGCTCGTGCGCCTCGGCTATCAGGTCGATATTTTTACCAGCAGTGTTAAGGCCTTGGAGCAGCTGCGGGAACATCCCGAGCACTACCACCTGCTGATCACCGACCAGACCATGCCGGCATTGTCCGGCATCGATCTGGCCAGGCGGGCGCTTGTCCTGCAGCCCCTCCTGCCGGTCATACTCTATACCGGATACTCTACTGCCGTTGATGGTCCGGAGGCCCGCCAGGCGGGTATCAAGGCGTTCCTGATGAAACCGCTCAGCATGACCCGACTGGCGACGGTCGTCCGCCAGGTGTTGGACGGATCGTAGTCTCTGCCGGCAGAAGACTGGCTCTTTTCTCCTTTTCTGGTATAGTGCCAGATCCTGATTGCTCTTTGTTTTCAGGAGCAACGACAGCGGTGGAACCTCGTTGATTTCGTCGTAATCGTGCGCATAATCTGCTCCTGAATCGTCGATGCGGGGCTCTTGTCACGATTATCCGTCGGAGTCGTTCGGCATTTGATCCGGGACTCGGGTTTCCGCAGAAGAACATCGCCGGCCACGCCGGCATTATTTCTTAGAGGATTGCCATAAGATGATGTCACTGCGAATGATCATGATAGCCCTGATCTTGGCCGTCGTGCCGCCGCTGGTCGGGAGCGTTACGTTTCCCGAAGTCGTTGAAGCCCGTTCGTTCAAGGGCGGGCGAATGTTCAAGCCGAGTACCCCGGCCTACAAGGCACCGAGTCAGAAACAGCAGCCTGGGGCGTCCCAGCAGCAGGCTGCTCCGAACAGGAGTGGCGGCTTGGGCCGCGGGTTGGCCGGCGGATTGCTCGGGGGGGCCATGGGGGCCTTCCTTTTCGGGTCGTTGTTCGGCATGGGCGGGCAGGGTATCGGCCTGCTGCCCATTCTGCTGCTGGCCGGGGTCGCTTTCTTTCTCTACCGTTCCTACACCAGGTCACAGTCGGCTCGGCCGGCGACGGCCGGTCCGGCATCGGGCGGTTCATCGCGGGTCAACACCGATTTCGAGATCGGTGGTGGGGCAGCAGCACCTCCACCGCCGCCGCCCGTCGATCCGGTCCGGGATGGCCTGGCACAGATTCGTTGCACGGACCCCGGTTTTGACGAGACCTATTTCCTCGAGGTCGCGTCCGACGTCTTTTTCCAGATCCAAGCCGGCTGGGCCGGCCGCGATCTGTCGACCTACCGGCATCTGCTCGGCGATCAGCTTGCGGCCGAATATGAGCGCCATTTCGATGAAATGCGGGCTGCCGGTCGAATCAACAAACTTGACAACGTAGCGGTGCGCAACGTCGAAATCGGTGCGGCAGGGCAGCGCGACGGCGAAGATTTTATCACCGTCTTGTTCACCGCAACGCTGCTCGATTATACCATCGACGAACAGAGCGGTGAAGTGGTCGAAGGCAGTCGCACCAACCCGGTCAAGTTCGCCGAACACTGGACGTGGGCCCGAAAGGTCGGCACCGAAGATTGGCGTCTCGAAGGCATCGAAGTTGTTGACGAACAGCTCCTGTAGCCGCGCGGCGAGCGTCGGAAAGCCGGATGGATATCGGACATTTTCGCAGGGAGTTTTTAAAGGGCGGCCTGAAGCGCGCCGATCTGGATTCGGACCCGGTACTCCAGTTTAGTGTCTGGTTCGAGCAGGCGCGGCAGACCGATATCGTCGATCCGAATGGCATGGTCCTGGCCACGGTCAGCCGGGACGGGCAGCCGAGCCAACGAACCGTACTGCTCAAGTATTTCGATGAGTCCGGATTCGTTTTTTTTACCAATTACGGTAGTCGCAAGGCCCGGGAGATTGCCGCCAACAATCGGGTTTCTCTGTTGTTCTGCTGGTACGCACTGGACCGCCAGATCATGATCAACGGGACGGCGGCCAAGATCTCGGTCGCCGACTCGACTCGCTATTTTCTCAGCCGGCCGCGAGACAGCCGGGTCGCCGCTTGGGTATCGAACCAGAGTCACTCTTTGGGCTCCCGCCAGGCATTGCTGCAGAAGTTTTTGGAAATGAAGAAAAAGTTCGGCGAGGGCACAATTCCGCTGCCGTCTTTCTGGGGCGGTTATCGGGTCATCCCGGCGGAAATCGAGTTCTGGCAGGGGCGGGAAAACCGGCTGCATGACCGCTTTCTCTACCGCCGGCAGCAGGATCAGAGCTGGATCGTCGAGCGATTGTCGCCGTAATGCTGCCCGCGTTTAGCCCTTGATCACTGCCAGCGGCGTCAATATGTCGATGACCTCGACCAGGTCCTGCTGATTGGCGATCACCCTCTCAATATCCTTATAGGCGCCGGCTGCCTCTTCCAGATCGCGGCGGCCGCGAATGGCGTGAATGATCCCCTGTGCTTCGAGCCGGCGCCGCTCGTGGTCCAGGTCCAGGTTCTTTTGGGCCTGCTTGCGGCCCATTTTCCGTCCGGCGCCGTGGGAGCATGAGGTAAAACTCTCCGGGTTGCCCATGCCACGAACCAGATAGCTGTTGCTCCCCTGTGATCCGGGGATTATGCCTCTTTCCCCGAAACCGGCTCTGGTGGCCCCTTTGCGGTGCACGACGACCTGTTTCCCGAAATGCTGTTCGAGGGCGGCATAGTTGTGAGAGATATCGACCGGCTCGGCGAAGGTGATGGCGGCCGAGACCTCGTCGAGCAGGGCCTGTTGCACGCGTCGACAGATAGCGCTGCGATTGGCGCGGGCAAAGTAGACGCAATAGGACATTTCCCGGAAATAGTCCTGACCCTCTTTGCTATCGAGCGGCAAGCCGGCGAGCTGCCAGGAGGCTGGGACCGTCGAGTGCCACCGTTTGCTCAGGCTGATCGCCAGTTTGTTGTAATGGCCGGCCACCCGAAAGCCGATATTGCGGCTGCCGGAGTGGACCATGAACCAGATCGTCCCGTCCCGCCCGCGCTGAATTTCTATGAAATGATTGCCGCCACCCAGCGTGCCGATCTGGGTGCGGGCGGCTTCATACTCCTGTTCGACAATCGGCAGCGATCCCTCGAGCGACGGCATCGTGCCATGGGGCTGTGGCTGCCGATGGTGCTTAAAGCCGAGTGGTACCTCAGTTCTGATCGATTGCAACACCTGTTTCAGGTCTTCGTGTTCGATGGAGGACAGTGAGGTCTTGATGGCGCTCATACCACAGCCGATGTCGACACCGACTGCATTGGGGACCACCGTGCCGTTGGCGGCCAGGATAGCGCCGATGGGCATGCCGTAGCCGACATGGGCATCGGGCATAACGGCGATATGGTGAACGGCGAACGGCAGGTTGGCCAGATTGCGGGCCTGCTGCAGGGCTTCGCCGGCCAAGTCGTCAAGCCAGAGTTTGATCGGGATTGCTTCGCTGGTGATTGTTTGTTTCATCGGTGGCTGCGGCGATCTCTGATGCAAGGCGTTTTCTCGGTGGTTTCCGTGGTCGTTTCTACACGATAAGCAGCTGCCGGTCCGGGGCAAGTCGCCGCTGCCCATCAGAACGGCGGTGGCCGATGAAACTCTAGCGGCCGGCCCGATGCCGGGTGATAGAACAGCAGATAGCTGGCATGGAGCAGCAGTCGTTGCTCCATGCGGCTGCTGCCGTAGAGCGAATCACCGACGATCGGCGCGTTCAGGCCGCGCGGGTGGGCGGCATGGACCCTGAGTTGATGGGTCCTGCCGGTCAGCGGCGTGAACTCGACCCGAGTGCCGAGCGGTTCCTCGCCGAGGGTCTGCCATAAGGTGACACCGACCCTGCCGTTGACCGGGTCGAAGATCTGTCGAGGCCTGTCTTCGGGGTCGAGCCGGAAGGCCATTTCGATGGTGCTCGACGGTGCGGGCGGTGCATTGCGCAGTACGGCGATATAGCGTTTGATCACCAGGCGATGTTCGAACTGGCGAGCCAGTTCACGGTGAGCGGCGGCGGTGCGGGCCAGCAGCATCAGTCCGGAGGTCGCCATATCGAGCCGGTGGACGGCCGGCTGTTTGGGCAGGTCCGGGATACGGCGGCGAACCCGGGCGACGGCACAGTCCTGCCGGTCCGGTCCGCGTCCCGGCACGGCCAGTAGACCGGCCGGTTTGTCGATCAGCACCAGCTGATCGTCGCAAAAGACGATATCCGGTTCAACCGCCATAGGCGTTTCGTCGCTCCTCTGCCCCGCAGAGCATGAACCCGAGCAGCGGCAGGCACTTGTCACTGCACGGCGGGTAGAAATGCCCGTGCTGACGGGTGCCCGAACGATTGCTACGACCGAAGTAGAACTCGGCCAGCGATACCGGCGCCAGTTTCCGGGCGGCGGCTTGGCCAAGCAGCTTTGGTGCGCAGCAGTCGCCGATCCCGGTCGGTTTGCCGGCCGCGTAGCCGACGGCACCGGTCAGTGTCGTGGTCTCTCCCCGAAAGTTGGGGATGCGATAGAGTTCGTGAAGCGCCACCATCAGCTGTTGTGATAAACATCGACGCGCTCTTGCAATCTTCCGGTAGGCAGGTCCGCTTGCCGGCAAGGCGGTCAGCTGACGGCCGAGAGCCTTGACCTGCCGTTCACCCGGCTCGTTGATTCGTTGGTAGGCAGCCGGGTCGAACAGGGGCGGCGCCCAGCCGGGAACCAGCCACTGCTCATTGTATTGGCCGGAAAAGGCAAACAGCCACTGGCAGCTGCCATCGGCGGCCAGACATTCCAGCACGCCGAACATCTTGCCGCGCGCCTCGCCGAAGAGCGAAGCCGTTGCCAGCCGCGGGTCTGCGGCAGCCGCGGAGCCGGGTGCGGCGATGGTGCCGGTGCGCGTCAGCCGGTCGAACAAGGCCCCGGCCTGCTCCCGGGCCCGACCCGTCGGCAGGCCGTGCTCCCGGCGGCAAGACCGACACCAGCCCCGGCACGCCGAGTGGTTTTCCAGGGCTGGCTGGCGGCTTTGTCCTGGCTGGTTGTCAGTAAAGCAAGTATCATGAATCGATGTCGTCATTGAATCCGTTTTCCCACCTTCCTTATGGATGCAGACCGCTCTTATGGCTGATTACCCGTTTTCCCGTCTCGATCCCGATACCGTCCTCGCCTGTGTCGAGCAGGCTCTGGGCCGCCGTCTGCTCAACGTCTGTCGCCCCCATACCAGTTACATCAATCGGGTCTTCGAACTGCAGGATGAAGACGGCGTCTTCATTATAGCAAAATTTTATCGGCCGCACCGCTGGAGTGAGGCGGCATTGCAGGATGAAGTACGTTTTCTGCTCGACTGCGCCGCCCACGAACTGCCGGTCATTGCCCCGCTGCCGTTTGGTGACGGCAAGTATCTCGGCAGCTGCGGCGATATCCGGTTTGCCGTCTATCCCCGGTGCGGCGGCCGGCTGGTCGATGAATACCAGGATGAACACTGGCTCCAGATCGGTCGCCTGCTCGGACGGCTCCACCAGGTCGGCCGGTCCCGTACGGCAAACGCCAGAGAGCGACTGCATCCACGGTATTCAACCCGGAAACAGGCGGATTACCTGCTTGGCAACCGGTTGCTGCCTGAAGATCTGGTAGCACCATTTCGCCGGGTGGTCGATGCACTGATCGAGGAGATGGCGCCGCGTTTCGATGGAGTGGAGTCGCTTCGTATCCACGGTGATTGCCATGCGGCCAATCTCATTTATCGTCCCGGCGAGTCGTTTTACATCATCGATTTCGACGACATGGTTGTCGGGCCGGCGATCCAGGATCTGTGGATGCTGTTGCCCGGCCCGCTCGATCAGGTGCAGCGGGAATTATCGTTGTTGCTCGAGGGCTACGAATCGTTCAGCCCTTTTGCCGAACAGACGATCCAGTTGATCGAGTCGCTGCGGGCCATGCGGTTCGTTCATTATTTGAGTTGGTGTGGACGGCAATACCTGGAGGACGGCCAAACCAGGATAGATGAATCGTATGCCTCTTACGGTTATTGGCAGCGGGAGATCGCCGATCTCCAGGATCAACTCGAGATCATTTGCGGGCGACGATAATTCGATGCTCAGGAAAACAATCGGGCGAGGCGCTGCCGTCTGGTCAAGTTGTGCCTGCGGTAGATTCCAGCAATTTTGTCAAAATCGATGGCAAAACGATCGCCGAGACGCTCCAACTCACTTCGACCGCGTGTCATCAGCAAATTAAGATCGGTCTGCCGGCCGGCAAGACAAATGACATTGCCGCGATTCGGGACCGGCAGGCTAAGCGGCGGGCCGAAACAGTCGGTAATATCATGACGCACCTCTGCCATTCTCGCCTCGTCGCCGCTCCACAGATTGATGCTGAGGATGCCGTCCGGTCGCAGGTGACGGCGGCAGAGCTCAAAACAGGCACGGTGATAGATTGAAGGAGCCATTCCCGCTCCATCGAAGGCATCGACCAGGATCAGGTCGTACCCCCGCGGAGCCGGCAACTCCCGGAGATAGTCGAAGCCATCGAGGTTATGGATGGTCAGTCTCTCGTTTTCCGGCAGATAGAAGTAACCGCGGGCCAGCTTGATGATATGGGGAGCATTGTCGATGCCTTCGATTCGGCAGGACGGCAGGTGACTGTGGAGAAAACGCACCAGAGAACCGGCGCCGACCCCGATGACGAGTACTCGCTCGGGATCTTCGTTGATCAGTAGCGAGGCCATCATGCATTGGGTATACGAGAGGATCAGCCGATTCGGGTGGGAGAGCGACATGCTTGATTGCAGAACATCGCCGCCGAAGACGAGTGAACGGGTGTCACCATCGTCGATGACTTCAACCAGCAGGTTATCCCAATGTTCGCGGTGTACGATCTGTCTGTTCATGGTCCGGCTGTCCTGGCGGCTTATCGGTGTTTCGTGATATATAATCGCCAATAGCGGAAGCGACAACGAACAAAGAACATTTGTGTTGTGATTTGAAGATCTGGCCGGTCTTTCCACCGCCTGCTGCGCTGCGGCCCGATCGGTGGTCTCTGGGGAAAAAAGGCACAACGGGCCGTTAAAAACTTGACAGCGACCGGATGAACGAGAGTACGAGCCTGCATAGTGATCAGCGTGACGCGCGGGAGCGGTTGCTGCTCAAGCTTTCCATAACCACCGTGGTGACCATCTGTTCGCTCTATGCGGCCCAGCCTATCCAGCCGGTATTTCAGCGGGAGTTTGGCCTGAGCAGTCTTCAGGCCCTTCTTTTCACCACCTTGATGATGCTGCCGCTCGGCTGCGCTCCACTGTTCTACGGTTATCTGCTCGAACTGATTCCGGCCCGTAGAATTCTGCGGGTGGCGTTGCTGATCCTCGGAATCCTAGAATTGTTGTTCAGTCTCGCCAACGGCTATGTGTTGTTGCTCTCTATCAGGGCCTTGCAGGGGCTTGTTTTGCCGGCGGTGCTGATCTCGCTGATGAGCTATGTCTCCTACACCACGCCGCGACATGCGGTGCAGCAGGCCGTCGCGGTCTATGTCGGCATGACGATTATCGGCGGCATCCTGGGGAGAATGCTTTCCGGAATCTGTACCGAATTGTTCGGCTGGCGGCTCTTTTTCTTTCTGCTGGCCTTGCTCTTTTTCTGGTGCTGGCACTTGCTCGGTGCGCTTGACCGACGGATTCGGCTCAGTGTAGCCCGCCCTGATCTGCGTGAAATTGCCGCGCTCCTGCACCGTGGCCCGTTGGTGTGGCTGTATGGTGCAATTTTTTTCATCTTCTTCGCCGGTGCCGCGTTGCTCAACCTGATTCCGTTGGAATTGATGCGCATCAATCCACAGCTCAGCGAAACAGCCGTCGGCCTGCTCTATCTCGGTAACAGCATGGGAATCTTCGTCGCTTTGGGCAACGCTCGGATACAGCGTTTCTGCAAGGGCGAGATCTCCACCGTGGTGACGGGACTGGCGGTGTTCATGCTTGGCACCGTGGGGTTTCTCGCCGGTCATTATCTGGTGATGTTCGTGGCGATGTTTGTCTTTTGTCTCGGCATGTTCGCCGCCCATGCGACCCTTTCGGGATACGTCAGCCGCCTGGTCGATGATCATAAACCCGTTGCCAACGGTCTCTATATGTCTTTTTATTATTTCGGCGGGGCGGTCGGTTCCTTTGTCCCCGGCCTGATATATGTACCGTTCGGCTGGCGCTGGTTCATCCTTGCGCTGCTCGTGATCGAGTTGTGTGCATTGCTGTGTATTGTCGGTTTGAGGTCAGCGACCAGAAACACCGGTCGATAAGAGGAGATGGTCATTCATGAACCCGAGCTGTCGAAGATTCGAATCAGATAGTTCAGGCAGGAGGTCGGGCAGCATGGACCGGTGTGGCGGGCAGGCAAGAGGCGGCCGTTCCGCCGGGATTTTATGGCCGGACCGGTTTGGTCGATAATCAAAGGATGGATACGTATGGTTCGGAAAATCATCTCCGGTGGGCAAACCGGGGCCGACCAGGGGGCATTGGATGGTGCCTTGGCCTGTGACGTTCCTCATGGCGGGGCGATTCCGGCCGGCAGGAAAACCGAGGCCGGTCCGCTGCCGAAGCACTACCGCCTGGAGGAGTTGGACTCACCACATTATCCCGAGCGTACCGAGAAAAACGTGGTCGACAGTGACGGCACGCTGATTCTCTCTCACGGGAAACTTTTCGGTGGGTCGGCACTTACCCGGGCCATAGCCCAGCGGCTGGCCAAGCCCTGGCTGCACATCGATTGCGCCACGGTCACTCCGGAAGAGGCGGTAGAACAGCTGCGTGCCTGGTGCCTGCAGCATCGCGTTGAAGTGCTCAATGTCGCCGGGCCACGCGCCAGCGTTGATCCACTGATTTATAGTAAGACCAGACAATTAATCATTGCCATGCTGCTCCGGCAGCAGCGAGGAGCGCATGGATCGGCGTGAGGTCCCGGTAATCGACCGCACGTGCTGCACCGGTTGCGGAGCCTGCATCGACGTCTGTCCGGACCGGATCCTTGCTGCCGACGCGTCGGGAAGGCCGAAGATCGAAGGTGAGCATTGCATGCTCTGCGGTCATTGCGCGGCGTTGTGTCCGGAAGGTGCAATTGCCGTTCCGGGCCTGGTGGACACGCTCTCGTTGACCGTCATTGACGAACGGGGACCGGCCAACGGCCCGGCGACGGTCGCCCCGCTCGACCTCGTGTCGTTGATGCGGAGGCGTCGCTCCTGTCGTCGTTACACCGCCGATCCGGTTCCCACCGAGATGTTATGTGATCTGGTAAAAATCGGCACCACCGCCCCCTCGGGAACCAACAGCCAGGGGTGGGGCTTTATCATTTTGCCGCGCCGCGCGGACGTCGTCCGGCTTGGGCAGGCGACCGCCGATTTTTACCGTCGTCTCAACAAAATGGCCGCCAACCCCTGGTATCGTACGGGCAGCCGCTTGTTTGCCGGTGGCGGCCTGGACAGCTACTATCGCCGCTATTACCAGTCGATAGAAGAGGCCTTGAGAGAATGGCGGGAAGAGGGGATTGACCGATTGTTCCACGGAGCGCCGGCGGCTATCATCGTTACCGGTGATACCGCTGCCAGCTGCCCGGCCGAAGATGCACTGCTTGCCAGCCAGAATATTCTACTGGCCGCGGAGTCGCTCGGCCTGGGCACGTGCTTGATCGGTTTTGTCGTCGAGGCGGCCCGGCGGGACAGGTCAATTGGCCGCCTGCTGCGGCTTGGGGCGAACGAGAGGATCCATGCGGTGATCGCCTGCGGCCATCCGGCCCTCAGGTTCCGGCGGCCGGCGGGCAGGAAGCCGATCGAGCCGCGAATCTTGATGATCGATCGGGAGGACCCATGAATGAGGAATCGATGGCCGTCGCAATAGGGGCGGGAAGACGGATGAGCCTGATCCTTTACTCCTTCGGCTTCAAGTACGGGATTCCCATTGACGCCACTATCCTCTGGGATGTCCGCTTCTTGCCGAATCCCTATTGGCAAGATGAATTGCGGCCGCTGTCCGGCCTCCAGCCCCCGGTATTCGACTATGTGGTGGCAAGTGATCGGGGAAAAACCTTTCTTCATCTGTTGAAACCGCTGCTGCAATTTCTTGTCGAGGCGGGAGAGAGCAGTGGTAAACGCTCCTTGCGTCTGGCGGTGGGTTGCACCGGAGGTCGGCACCGATCGGTGGCAATCGTCGAGGAACTGCACCGATTTCTTCTTTCCCTGGGGTATGCGTCGACCGTATTCCATCGCGATCTCAACCGCGATGAAACTCGCGACGAGATGACTTCGAGCTGACCGGGAAATTTTTACCCGCACCAGTGTGAAACAGGGTAATTATTACCCTGTCGCTTGTCGCGAGAGGTGCGCTTGATGTTCTTGCGAGAAATGCATAGTTTATCTTTTCGAGGAGTTGCCTCGATAGTTGAGTATCTGGCACGACCGTTGCTGACAAAGAGGCAACAGAGAGACCGGCAGCGGTCAAATCATCAACCAGATCAAAAGGAGTAGATCATGAAAAAGAAGATAGCGATTGCCGTACTCATTACCGGATTAGGGTTGGCTGGCATCAACCAGGCGTTTGCCGGCTGGGGAACTCGCAGCGGATATTGCCCGAATTTTCAGGGAGCAGCGGGATATAACCAACTCGATCCCGCAGTACAGGAAAAACTGGATGCCTTTTTTACCGCCAATCAGGACCTGCGCAAGGCTCTGGTCATGAAACGGGCCGAGCATCACGCCTTGATGATGAGTGATAATCCGGACCCGGCGGCGGCAAGCCAAGTGGCCGGCGAATTGTTTGACTTACAGACCACCGTGCGGCAAAAGGCGGTTGAAGCCGGTGTTACCCAGTATCTCGGACCCATGGGTGGTGGCTTCGGCATGGGGGACTGCCGTCCTGGTATGCGCGGGCCGGGACCGGGTAAGGGTGGTCGAGGCATGGGCGGCCAGATGATGCATGGTCCCGGAACCGGAGGTGGGCCGCGCTTCTAAGATGCGTTCCCTCTCTGCATTTAGTATGCGTCCGGCGGGCTTGTCCTGCCGGGCGCTTTTTTTGGTGCGCCCGGCAGGGCGC
>NPIE01001951.1_pt1 | contig 39614 bp, 39 predicted proteins | sample 8637661 | NCBI WGS metagenome assembly NPIE01 (sample SAMN07420842, study PRJNA396082) | bioreactor metagenome | isolation source: sample BA12 brine-fed electro-methanogenic bioreactor BA | place: Japan: Kochi | collected 2016-12-09 | reverse complement strand
CTTTCTTCGGATTGTAGAGCATCTCTCTGTTTACAGATTTTGATGTTTGAGTTCCGGTGTAGGTCCGGCGTCCTGCTTTTTGCTTTTTAAAAAGACTGTTAAAAATTTTTCAAGATTAAATCACTAAAATTTCCCTTAGGGGGACTTTTGTTTGATGAGGTGTTCTTGAATATTTGAGAAGTGTTTTATTCCTCCTCTACATCAGCATCTATTCCTGTTATCTTTGTAAATTTTTCAGAAGCTGTTTTTAATGTTGTTCCTCCAGATACTGCCATCTCTCCAACAATATTTCTGATAGCACCCTCTAATTGCTTCTCAATAGTAACAGGAATTAACCTACCTTCCTTTTCTCTAACCTTCTTAACAAAATTACAATACTGAATAATCTGTATAGATGCTCCAAGTTCAGAACTCTCTTCCAAATCTTTAAACATCTTTAACATCATATTAAAATCTTTAACCTTTGGATCTATAGCTGGAGTTTTCTTTAAAACCTTTATAGCCTCTTCAATCTTCTTTATAGGAAGAATAGGTCTTATTCCAAGATTCTCTACATTATCTACAGGTGTAGATATACTAAGGGGATTTGTTATCAATTCAAATTCAAAATACTTCTTTTTTTCACCATTAAACTCTATCTCTTTTTCTCTTTTTATAACTCCTGCTCCGTGGGACGGATAAAAAACTTTCGAGCCAACCTTAAATTTCATATTTCATTCCTCTGTTATATTAACAATCAATTATAGCATGAAAATGATATAATTTCTTATGAACATAGTATTAATAGGAGGAGGAACAGGCTCTACAGTGGTCTTAAAAGGCCTAAAGAAACACAAAGATCTAAACCTAAAGGTTATTGTTTCTATGATGGACGACGGAGGTAGTAATGCTGTTGTTCGAGATGAATTTGGACTCTTGCCCTTAAGCGATGTTAGAAAATCCATTATTGCTTTGGCAGATACCCAGAGTAATGAAGTCTTAAGAGATTTATTCACATACAGGTTCCATGGCTCACAGAGCATGGAAGGACATACCCTTGGAAATCTTCTCATGATAGCAATGACGGACATTATGGGTTCGGAGGTAGGTGCCATAGAGATGTTTAAGAACATGTTTAGTGTTAGAGGAGATATTATCCCTGTCACTCTGGATAGTGTTAGACTTGTTGCGGAGTACGAAGATGGCAGCAAAGTAGTAGGGGAGCATTATATAGATGAACCAGAGCATCACAAGGAGATAACTAAATTCTACCTAGATTCAAATGCAAAGGCATTTGAAGGCGCTCTAAAGGCTATTAGAACTGCAGATTACATTATCTTAGGCCCAGGAGACCTTTACACTACACTTATTCCCAATCTCTTGGTAGAAGGCATAACAGAAGAAATTAAGAAGAGTAGAGGGAAATTGGTGTATATAACGAACCTTATGAGTAAGATAGGCCAGACCAGAGATAAGACCCAGAAGGAGATCTTAGATACTCTAGAAGGATATATTGGTAGGAAGGTAGATTATGTTCTTGTTAATAACGGTAGAATTCCAAAAGAAGCATACAAGAGATATCTAAAAGACGGAGAGCATATTCTACAAGATGATCTCCATGATGGTGATGGTCGGCTTATAATTAGAAAAGACTTAGTCGCATCAGACCCAATTAAAAAACAGAAAGGGGATCACCTGAAAAGAAGTTTAATAAGGCATGATAGTGAGAAATTAAGAAAGCAACTCTATGCAATATTTAATAGGGACAAGAACGGTATATCAAGAATTCTAAATACTTTTCTTAGCTACTATAAGGATTAATTCCTCTATAGGTTCTTCTAATTCTCTTCCATCCTGCCTGTAACTTATATCATAGCCATTCTTTCTTAAAATTTTCACCAGATTTTGTAATTTACTATTCTTTGATGGATGATATTCCACTAAGAGGTTTTCTATTTTAGAAAAACTACCACCCTCATCTAACTCTTTTATAATCTCATACTCGGTTCCCTCCGTATCTATCTTCAAGATATCTACCCTTTTATTGATATATTTACTCAAAGGTTTGCTTTTAACAACTATTGGTCTAGATTTCTGTTTCCCGTTCCAAGCATCTTTTCTAAAACTTGCTGTAGAGAATGCTGCAAAACCAGAACTCTCAATATACAGTTCTTGGTCTCTTGTATTTCCCCCAATTGCAATATTATGTAATTGAACATTTTTAAGATTGTTGTATTCAACATTCTCCTCTAAAAGAGGAAAAATATTTGGATTAGGTTCAAAAGCAATTATATGTGCATTAGGATAACGGGATTTAAAGTAGAGAATAGATAAACCTATGTAGGCTCCAACATCTATGATGTTAAGCTCCTCAGCCTTATCTTGTTCAATATCCAGATGATAAACTTCGTCTTTAAAGATCTCTTTCTTAAGATTACGAAACTCTATCTTGTTGAAATATGATACGGAGTATTTCCCGATTTTTGCTATATTAGAATCCATCTTGCAAGTATAACAGAGTGAATGTTAATTCCCAATCTGATTCATAACATAGTTAACATTCTGTGCCCACTTAACAGCGTTAGGAGGACAGTAATATGGTGCAATTAATTCAGGTCTTGTAAGTCCTCTAGAGTAGTATCTAGATATACCAGCAGAAACGCTCCATATACCGTCAGTCCAGTTTTCAAAAGGAGATTTACCCCAACCCCAAGCATTGTAAGCTTTAAAGTTGTGCTTTCCTCCTCCAGACTCAATTACTGAGATAGCGGCAACGATTCTATAGTCAATACTATAATAATCTGCAGCTTTAACAAACTCCTCAGCATAATCTGCCAAAGGAGCATTTCTTCCTGCTAAATACTTTCTTATGTTTTCAACCTTCTTAGCATCAGGAGTGTACTGAGTAGGTTCATTTGGAACATATTTTTTAACAATAAGAGTTTCTTCAACTTGCTTGCTTGTAGATATAGAAAGGTTAGCAATATCACTAGAACCATTAGCTTCTACATAACTAATAGATTCCTTTCCTGCGAAATTGTTTAACATAGCCCCTGCAAGCAGTATTCCTGTTATAATAGCAAGAGTCTTATTTCCTTTTATGAGCAGGTTTTTCATAGTATTATGTCTAAAAATATTAAATAATACCAACTACATTATACCATAAAATACCCTATAGTTTCCACCCTCCTATTCTTACTCCTTCATTTCTTTATGTGCTAATATATCTTGTATATGCACCAAAGTTTTGACCTAGAAGATAAAAAAACAAGGGGGGATAAACTTTCAGTTAAAAAAGTTATCTTAATATCAATTCCATTATCATTAGTTCTAACATTTTTCTTTTTCCTTTTCACAAAAGGTAATTATCTGACAGCTAATATAGGTTATGTTCTAGGAGAAAAAGATTATGTTAAATATGATACCTTTACACTCTCTTTTGATGAAAATATCCCTGAAATGTATAAAACTGAGGCGATTTCTAATTTAGAAAAGTTGGAATTTCAAGGCAAAAAGAGATTTGAAATTGTTCAGAAAGATGCAGATATTATGCTTTCAAGGCAATCAGGTGAAAATTCCAAGGAAATATTTAGTAAAAATCTTATACCTGTTGCTCATCTTTATTCTCTAGTAAACAATATAGATAAGGAAAATATTGAAGATTTTAATCTTTTTGTTCTGAATTCACTAAATCAAGAGTTTGTAAGGGAAGAGTATAGGACAGAGGTAACTTTATTAGAAAGTTATGATGAATTAATTTCAAAATTGCAAGAAAGTGACACCAACATTGGACTTGTAGAATTCCCAGATCTAGATTTTAGAGTAAAGATTCTTGAAACAGAGAAAGGATATTACTTAGACAACAGGGAGGCTTCCATAGAAATTAAGTTTTATGCCCAACTTAGTGGAAAAGTAGATGATTTTATTCTCTCAGTTTTATCTAGGAATATAGATATCGGGACAGAGGGTTGGGATGAAGAGAAATTGGCGAAAGTGAATATGGGGGGAGTAGTTGCTATAGCAAGATCTCTTGCTGAAAGGATGGATGCGTTAGGAGACTATGGTTATCCAGCAAAAGAGATAGGTTCTTTTCTTGCTGATGCAGACCTAACGCATGTTTCCAATGAGGTTTCCTTCGTAGAAGGTTGTGCAGTTTATAGCGGTATGAGATTTTGTTCCAAGCCTGAATATATTGAAACTTTGGAAAAATCTGGTGTAGATATTGTTGAATTAACAGGTAACCACAATAATGATTTTGGTAGTGAATATAACAAAAATACAATAGAGACATATACAAGCTTGGGTATGAGATATTTTGGAGGTGGTCTTAACAGTGAAGATGCTAGTAAGGTTCTGTATGAGGAAGTGAATGGTTCTACAATAGCTTTTGTCGGGTATAACTATTATGACACAATGTTAGGAACATTGGCTTTAGCTGGAACAGATAGTGCTGGAGCGAATTCTTACTCTGTAGAGAAGCTTAGGGGAGATATAGCGCAAGCTAAGGAGAAGGCAGATGTTGTTATTGTAACTTTTCAATTTCAAGAGTGTTGGAGTTATCCTGCTACGGATGTGGTTTATCCTCCATGCTATAAACCTGTTGCAGTTCCAGACCAGGAGGGCGTATTTAAACAGGCAATAGACTTTGGTGCAGATATTGTTGTAGGGACACAGGCTCACCAGCCTCAAACTTATGAACTGTATGGAGATGGTGTTATATTTTATGGTTTAGGGAATCTTTATTTTGACCAGATTAATTGGATAGGGACAAGGCAGGGTTTAGTTCTTTCACACTATTTTTATGATGGCCAATATATACAGACCAAGATGACACCTATCCTTCAGGGAAGTGATTTTATTCCTCGTCTTGCAAACGAAGAACAATCTGAGCTTCTTATGAAATTGCTTAAGGAGGCTAGAAATTAGGATTTTTAATTATAGATAGTAGGTTCATAGTATCTTGGTAGACAGATTTATTTATAGAGATTTGATGTTTTTGTTTGTAATTTGAAAATCCAAAGAGTTCCTCATCAAAGGGTCTATTTGAACTAGGTTTCTCTATTTTCTTTTTCTTTCCATTTTTTATAAATAGGGTATAGTTAGGATGGCAATTATTTAATATAGCAGTATTAAGAAAGAATACCTTCTGTAAAAAATCTTCGAGATCTGTATCTAGGGTGTGTTGTTCAAAGTAACTCAAATATCTTTTCCTTGTGTCTGGGTCTATCTCTGGAAGTAGTAAGGAGAGGCTGTTTTTGTTTCTCATTTTTCTGGGATATCCTCCAGGATCTACAGTTACATCTATTGGGAATTTGTTGGATTTGGTATGTACTATGAAATCTATTCCTTTCTGATCTTGATCTCCCGTAGAAACAGAAACTTTAGGATTGTTAAAATAATTATTGTGCTGATATCTGCAAGCTAAAGCTGTAAAAAATAGAGCCTCGTAATGAATTCCTTTTGTTAGGCAATGTGGTTCTTCACAGTTAAGCTGCTCCTCAAGGTAAAGCAACAGTTGTCCTTGTTGTTCTCTGTATTTGTGTGAACCGTTGGTGGTTGTGTGTAGTCTATAACTTGTTATGTCTCTGGATACTTGTAAAAGGGGGCTTACTTTTGTTTCTAATTCAATATTTTCTACTTGCTCTTTTTCTAGCATAAGCTGTCTTTAGAATCTTTTTAATCTATTATAGGGTTGTTAGGTCATTTCTTTCTTCTGACTTAGGCCACAGGTTGGAATTTATTAAAATTTTCAGAAGTGTTGCTAAATTCTTTTCATTATTTACTCCTGCATTTGCGAAGTGAGTATTTGGGGTAGGATTATCTATTTGAGCTCTTATGTTTTTTAGGACATCTAGATTTATGGTAAGAAGGTCATAAAGATAGTTTTTATTATTTACGAAGTTCCCGCGTATATGATCCATCAGATAAGTTTTATTTCTTGTAAAATTCTCGTCCTCTGAAAATGGTTGTTTCTGTCCATAGTGTCTAGGAACATAGAGAGTTGCAAACCTAGAAGCTTGGACTTTCTCCTCAACGCTGTTATATCCTGTTGTTATATCCATAGGAAAACCATTTAGGTAGAAGTCTATTCCTGCCATATCGTCTTCGCCACTTCCGATTTTAATATCTATGTCAGATTCTCTTATAAAGTTAAGGAATATTGCCTCTCCTAAAATTCCATGGAGTTCTTTTGTTTCGTAAAGGTGTTCTATTGGGGTTGTAGTTAGTTTTTCTAATTCTTGCACTTTAGAATCTTTGTAAGAGGTGTTATTGCAGGTGTATATACGGTGGACGAGGATTTCTTTTGCAGTGGTTACTAAGGCTGGCTCTTTTTCTGTTGTGTCTCTGAATTCTTGTTCCAATCTCTTCCCATTCTACAAAGAAAAGGGGCTATCTTTCAAGCCCCTTGAGAATTTCCCGTTTTTGAGAAATTTACTTTATTTCAATTTCTCTTGGTTTAACTTCATCTGTTTTTGGAAGTTTAACCTGTAATACCCCATCTTTAAACTCTGCTTCTGCTTTGTCAGGGTCTATTTTTGTTGGGAGATTGAATCTTTGTTCAAAGGAACTTTCCATACTTCTGTAGTAGTATTTCTTGTCTTTATTATCCTCTTCTTTTTCTTTAGTCTCTCCCTTGATGGATATGTTATCTTCGTTAATTGTTATTTTAATGTCTTCCTTTTTAATTCCAGGAAGTGCCATCTTTACGAAGACATCATCTTTTTCCTCCCAAACATCTGCAGAAAGGTTAGAGTATGTTGTGGGGAATGTAAAGAAGTCATCCCATACTGTTGGTGTGAAGAAGTCATCAAAGATTGATCTAAAAGGAGTATATGTGGTTGGGTATGATCTCTTATTGTCTTCTCTTTTTACAATTTTCATATGTTTTCTCCTTACAATTTATATATAGCAAATGGTATCATTGAGTGCCAATTTTTGTCAAGGGGAGGAGTGAAAAGGTTTGTTTAATAGGGAATTTTTATGAAGATTCCTCTTTCTTGAGAGATATTGATAGAATCTCCGAATATTTTGCCTGCATTATCTCTAAGGGTGTAGTCAAAAAGACTTTGTTGATTATTCCAAACAGCTATTTGCTTAATATAAGAATATTCTGTATTTAGTAATATATTCTTTGTTGTTGATATGGTATTTTTAAATAATGATGTCGGAACCAGATTCCACCCAACTAGTTGGGATACCTCTACTTCGTATGGTATGTTTATTGTTTTTATTGGGATCTCAATATCTTCTAATGCAATTACTACATATACTTCTCCAGGAACAAGGTTAAAGTCAGTTCCATAGTTTTGTCCGTTTTCATTCTTGACAATCTTTTCCCACTGGTCGTTTCGGAAGAGTCCAACGGCGAGAATTTCTTTGTTTGAAGTTTCAATTAGTTCTTTGGCTGTCCCGATTTTAATCTGGCTACTATTTATTACGAGTGGTGCTTCAAACATATTTACCCCTTTTAAAAGGTTTATTCTCGCATTATTTTCTTTACAATATCTTTCGGTAACATTTTCTAATATTTCTCCTGAACATTCTTTAACTTCTGTATATTCAACAGAGTCATTAAACAAGCAGCAACCCTTTTCTTCTGGTGTGGGGGGTTCTGGTGGTGGTGGTTCTGGTGGTGGTGGTTCTGGTGGCTCTGGTGTTGTTGGAGTAGCGATGACTTTCCCACCTACAGTACAAGTCTGTCCGATCTGTGCGTCTTTTGTGTGTTCTCCAGGTTTAATATTGTATTTCCAGATACAGGTACAGTAGGTGTTCCAACCAAGTGATTCGCATGGCAAATCAACTTCTGGGGATATCCGTTTCCCATCGTTTCCAATCCCAGTGACGGCCAACCATTTACGAGTTGTCGAGGGGGGTGGGGTTGGAGGTTCTTCTGGGGGTGTTGTAGTTGTTCCCTTGCTATTACAACTATTATAGGTGGTATTTGTATATGCATTGGCATAACTGCAAGCATTTGGTTGTGCAGTTACAGTAAATGGCCATGTCAAGGTTTTGTTTGTGTACCACCCATAAATTTGGTTAATCTGGCTCATATATTCATATCCCTTCTTTAATTGGTCAAAGGTTGTACATCCTCCTGTCAAGAATTTTGCACCCCACATAATGACCCCAGTACTCAAAGTAGGGTTGTATGCCTGTTCAAAAGCGGGATCCCACACACATGTCTCTCCAGTGTATGAGGGAACGGCAATATTTTTGAGGAAATACTCTATCTGTTTATCGAAATTAGCAACGGGTACGGAGGAATTGTTGTGTATTCCGAAGTCTTCGACAGAGGATACGTAAGCATAGTTACTTCCCCCCGATTCGTTTGACCATATTGTTATTGCAAAAGCTGGATTTATTCCATATTTAAGTGCTCTACAATACACGTCTTCATAACACTCATCGGGATATCCTCCAAGCGGGCAAGATTGTACCCATCTGTTTAAAATGTCGGTCACTTTTGCTTTGCTAGGTGAGGTTGAAACATTAACTTTGACATTCGTTTTGCAATTAGGTCCACTTTGGGCATATATTGGTGAAGAAATTATATCCATTAGTTGACTCTTTAATTCACTTTCTTTGGTATAGTCTGCATATGTTTCTACAGTGTAATTCCTCCCTTGTGTGTCTAGTGCCCACGTGCCATGATACTGTGTGTCCTGGAGATATTGTTCTCCATCATCTATGGTTATTAAGAGTAATTTTTTCTTACCTGCTTTACCTGTAGTTATCTCGGGTAAAAGTACTTCGTCGGAGATTGGTTTTGTCTTAAAGGAGTATTCATTTTCCCCTTTCTGACTATTGGTTTGGATTCTGAAAAGGTATTCGGTGTTTGGTTCTAGGTCTGAGAGGGTTGTGTAATATATTCTCTGTTTGTTTGGAATTTCAATGTCTATAATTGCAGTTTTAGCTGTTTTATACAGTCCTGTTTCTGTTGCTTTTTTATACTCTAATCTCTGTATTTGAGAAGGGTTTGCTTTCCAGTATATTTGAGTTGCAACTGTGGATGTGTTGACTACTACTACATCTGTTGGTTGTTCAGCTAGTATTCTTGTTTCTTCGATACTCTTGAATAGAATAAATGTTGTTGCCGAGAAAAGTAATATTGCGAGGGAAAAGAGTAATGGATATTTTTTTGATTTCGATAGGGTTCTCATTAAACCTTATGATAGCAAAATGATTTTGTGAAGTATAGGGCTAGTTTAACTAAGTATAGTTGTTATACCTTAAACATATGTGGGAACAACTCCGTGATAACTTCGTATTTTTCTCTAGTTGGGTCTGTTAAAAGAAATATCTCTCGTGCAAGTTCTACATCGTGCATCTGCCAAGGGTTTACAACAGTAGGAGCGTTTAAGGTTGGGATATCAGGGTTCATTTTTCTTCGAAGTTCTCCATATATCTTTATTTCTTTTGGAGATAACTCTAAATTGCAGAGGTCACATATGCCAGTAATTTGGCTAGTGCAGGCACATTTCTCTATCCTTATTGATATTGAGGAATCTTCTATAAGGATATCTGTTATGTATTTAAAGTCTTCGTAGGGGAATCGTCCGCCTTCAAGGAGATATGTTTCGTAATCTTGGTTAAAGTTGTCTGCTGTTTTTAAGTCGAGTTCTGTCTTGGAAAGCATCAACTCCATTTTAGCAGAGTGTTTTATATTGGGCAAGGGGGTACTCAGATTAAAAATTTTAAGAAATCAAGGTCTTTTTATTTCTAACTCTGCCTTTTCTAGAATATCTTTTACAATTTGTCTTGATATCTCTGTGGTTTCTTTTGAAGTTTGTATTTCAAAAATACTCGAGATAGTTTACTCCATAGGTTTCTTTAAAGATTCTAACACTTTCAATTTACTCTCAATGCTATCAATTAAAACTTTACCAGCATCTATGTCTTGGTAAGGGAAAAAATTGATGATATATTTCTTACCATTTATCATTTCTTGATGAGATAACATATTTTCTTTTGTGTTTTCTATACTCCATTCCCTGGTTTTTTTGTTTAATTCCATTAGAAAGTTTTCATATTCCTCTGTTTGACAATCACCCCATATAAAATCTTGATTATCTTTAGATATTACAGAAATTATTCCTGAGGGTAGTAATATAATCCTAGGTTCTGTAGAGTGATCAATTTGTTCATGATTTTTTTCAATGTTTATTGGGATAATATCTATGTGAAGTTCCTCAAAAAGATCAGGATAAGCTGTAGCAACTTGTTCGTTAGATGTTATGAGGACTTGAAAATTTGGTTCGTTTTCCATTTTGGTTTATGAAAACAAAAAACATTAGTCATTATATCTCAGGTGAAAATGAAGAATCCAGTAAATCTTTATATCGAATGTCTAGTAGGCTTGTTATTACCGCAGATGAGCGAGTATCTTCATAAGGTAATATTCTTAAGAAATATATCTCTGTATCATAATGTAACTCTTGGACTAGATCACGTATGTCTTTAGTCCCTGATTCAATTTTTTCTTCTACAATGGTGTTAATTGTTTTTAGAAAATGATTGTTTGAATCATCGTTTTCGATATCCCAAATGGTGTCTTTTTTGAAAGAAGATACGGCAACTACTCCAGCAGGGAGGATCATGAATCTAAATAGACCTAATTTCTGAGGGTTGGGATTTTCTATATAGAATGAATCCTCGTTATTAAGGGTGTGTCTAGAGAATAAGCCGGGATACCTATTTAATATTTCTTTCTTGCAGGTTATTAAATTTGTTTTATCCCTTTCTTTTTCTATCATAACCTAAGAATATAATCTTATAGGTTTATTTTATAATTTTGTAATAAATAAGTAAAGATTTTTAAAAGGGATATTTATAAGAGGGAATTAAAAGGGTATGGCTCCGCGTACTTCAAATTGTGCGAACTTTTTTAGAGAAAGAGTATCTGGAAAAGGGAATCAACATATATTGTAATAGTAGTACTAATTAACAGTATAAATAAACAGATAGCTTTATCCAGATAGACTTTCTTCATCTTATATAAGTAGGTGTAGGGTATTCTCTTTAGTTGAGATCTGTAGGGGACAGAGGTATGGAATCATCTTCAGAATAAGATTTTGGAACTAAGTACACTGTTTTTCCAATCTATTCTCTTTTAATATTCTTATCATATGCATTACATATGGTTGTTTATTGATACGGTCTTCGTGTTCTTTCTTCATACTACAATAATTATCACATACAGAATATGTATAAAATATATATTCATCTATCTCCTCAGCTTTTAAGGAACGGATCATTTCTTTAGATAATTCAGATTCTACTAAGGAGTTAGAGGGAAATGTTTTGTAGATGAAATTGTCACGAAACTGCATTAATTGTTTAAAACGTTCATCACCATTTAAGTCTACCTCTTGTAATTGTTTTCTAAATTTTCTGTATCTTTCATAGTTATGAACTCTAAGTAGTAAAATACCAATAAAGTGCAATCTCATTAGCGCAGTAGGATAATCATAATAATTTTTATTTTGTTTTTTTAATATATGAACAATTGTTTCTACCGAGAAATCTATTAGTCTGTCATCGTATAGTTTTTCAATTGCACTTATTCCTAAATAACTAAGTGGTTCTAGAAATTCTGCAAACTCTTTAGAATTAGGTTGACAATAAGTTGCTAAAGCTGTAACTTCTTCTGTCAAGTCTGCTAAAGTTTTTTTTAAGGATGGTTCTTCTTCCTGTTTAAGGATCTCTACTAAACTTACGGTTATATTATATATTGAGTCGTTTAAATAATGTCTTGCAAAAGAGTTGTTATTTTTATATATCCCTCGGATACTTCCTATAAAACCTCTCACGTAGGGGAGTGTTTTTTGATAAACAATTTCTTTCTCTTTCATTCTTAACTGATTTCCAATGTATGTAATAGTTGGTTCCAACGTAGTGTGTACAAAGAATGATTCTAATGTTCCTAGAGAAGTCTCCTCCTTTAATTCAAACTGAAATATGTTGTTAAAAATCTCTTCTGTTTTCTTTTCAATGTAGTAAGGATCTCTGTCGGAATCCAAGAGCCTCAGAGAAAGTTGAAGAAGAGAATTTTGGAATGTTGTTGTTGCATGATACCTTTTGAGACCTATATGATACTTGAAGAGAGTTTCTATTTCATCTAAACACTCGTCCAACAAAATATAATTACTATTGTTAATTGCGGTATTAGCAATTTTATTAAGACTATATTGGGACTGGAAACTTACTTCTGTAAATTTGTTTACAAACGAGTCTCTTATGTAAGTTTTAAAAAAGAAGAGTAATTTATAAGATAGAGGGTTTTCATTAAAGATTGGGGCATTCACATATTTAATATCCAATGATTTAATGATAACTTCTTCATATAATTTCATTATTTCCAGAGCATAAGACTCCTTTTTTGACTGTGCATATGTATTTGCAAGTCTGTTTATTTCAGATAGAGGATATTCAAATAATTCTTCTAAACTACTTTTTTGATTAAGGGGGTAATCTAGAGAAAATTCTAAAACAATATTATTTTTTCTAAAATCTATATATTCGCACAGTACAGCCTTTAAAGCTCTTAGTGAGTTAATTGTTGGCTTTGGCTGTCCTTGCATATATTCTGCTAAGTACAGAAGATCTATAACTCCGTCCATAATTTCTGAAGTAAATGGTGAGAGTGCTGTTTCTAATAATATACTTTCTACACTTTCCTGATTAGAAACACAATTATAATTATCAAGGAACTCTTTTCCTATCAAAGAGCTTGTTTTATCTAAAGAACGGATTTTATTAATAAGTGTTTTCTCAAGGAAGTTGATTGCATTGTTGGGATTAGTTCTGTCAGAAACTTTTTCTGCCATAACATCAATTAAAACAATAGATATACCTATAGAGATGATGAATATGAGAGTTATTACTCCTAAATTGCCAAAGGAGAAAATTGAAAGGGATAGTGTGAAGTATAGTATTACGAAAAACGATAAAATTGAAAAAACAATCCGATCAAGATGATTGTTTGAATATGTTTTATAGAAATTTGTAGAACTAAGATAGGAGCTCTGTTCTATAAGGAAGTTATTTAATGTAAAAGCTATTGCAAGTATTCCCCCGACCATAGTTCCTGCACCGACTAGAATATTTGAAAGCATAGAAGGATCGTGTTTAATGTTTGAGGAATAAATGCCTCCTGTTATTGCTATTACTATTACTAGTACTCGTATTAATAATCGGGATTTTCCTTTGAAAAATTGTTTCAGAAATCTCTTTTTATATTTCATTGAATTATTAGTAAATAAGAATCCTAGAATAGAAAGACAGATTCCAGAAGTTAATATGAGACATGTCATTGGTAAACCCATAGGGCTATTATATCAGCTATGGCAACGTATCTCTAGAAGGAGTTAAAGTAAGGGTTTTGTAATTATTACAGAATATGTATAATATGAAATATTACCTAAACCTTTTTAGGCATGGTGATTAAAATTAAACCCAGGTCAGTGTGTTAGGCGGTCTTCCGTCTCTCAATCACTGACCTGGTTACTAGGGGAAACCTTAGTAGAGGATACAGTAATGTACCTCTGTGAGCGGGAGACCACTTGTCTCCAAAGTTCACAACTATATAACTTGGTCAGAAGTTAAAATGTATAGAAAAACACATACCCCATATGTAATCCTCGCATTTAAAATGCTTAAGATAGAAGATGAACTCTTCCAAAACAATATACCAGCTTTTAAAAAACCATTAGTTGGTCTGGGTATTGTCAAAATAGATATGACTAAGCTTTATAAAGACATTAATTCCTTGCATAAAAAATATAATGAAATAAAGTGTAAGGATAAAGAAAAAGAGGCAACGAAAGAGTTCGGAACACAGTTAGAACAAGCTATCATTGCTTTAGAAGAGTTAATAAAAGCCTTGTATAAGAAATCAAAAAATATAGAACCTTTAAACTGGAATGATTATAAAGTTTTAACTTCTAAATATAGACTACGAAAAGAAGATGTCCTAATAACCTTAGAGCAATTAAAAAATGATATTATATTCTAATATATGGACATTGATAACATAATAGGCATTTTTCAGACATATGGAATAGAAGTATCCTTACTAAAAGAAACCTCGGGGACTCAGATAGCTAGATGTATATTAAAAGCTCAAACAAAGGAAGATATTGAGAAATTTCTCTCTGTAAAAGATGATCTCTCATTAGCACTTCAATCAGCTTTTTCATATACAAGAACATATATATCAAAAACAGATGCTTTAAACATCGTTGTAGAGCTTCCTAAGGCTCAAAAAGAGTATGTATGTCTGACAGAAGAGCTAAAACAGTGTAAAAAAGAGCTTGAAAAACTGAATCTCCCAATTGTATTAGGGAGAGATTTAGAGAACAATTTAGTTATTAAAGATATAACTGAAACAGGAAGCTTTTTAATATCAGGAGCTACTAGTACAGGTAAATCTATGTTTATTGATTCAGTAATATATACACTATTAAATACAAGAACCCCTAATGATGTTAAATTTATTATAATAGATTCTAAGGTTAGTATTGAGATGGAGAAATATGAAGAATTGCTTCCTCTGCTTTATGAACTATCAACTGATACACAAAAATCTTACGAAATCCTTACAAAAATTGTAAAAGATAGAGAGAAGGAGAGGGATAATCCTAAACACATTGTAATATTAGTAGACGAATTATCAGACTTAATGTTATCTAATATCGGAAAGGATATAGAAGAGATTCTTTGTAAGATTGCTAAAAAAGGGAAGGAACTTGGAATATATATGTTCCTGTCTTCTTCTAAACCATCAGAGACTGTTTTCACAGAAAGATTAAGAAAAAATATACCCAACAGAATAGCATTTGCTTTAGCGACTAGAGAGGATTCAAAAAGAGTTCTAGGAGATGAAGGTGGAGAAACACTTGTTGGAAATGGGGATATGATATACAGGAATGTAAATACTATTGAGGAGATTAGAATACAAGCACCATTTATATCAACAGATAAGGTCGGATATAATACACAAGTTTCATCTTCAGAATCAAAGATAGAAGATTACTACAACAATAGATTTAGAAATCAATTTCATGAATGGGTTAAACAAAGTTTTGCCCATGAACATCCTGGAGAAGGCATCTATATCCCTCACAGAGATCTCTGTATGGAAAAGTTGTCTCATGTACCTGAAGAAGATATACCCTTGTTTTTTTGCTCGTTAGGATGGAGTGTACTAATAGATCAGGTCATGTACACATACTTTAAGGATGATTATCCTAAATTTCAATCATTAACTCTCTATCCAAAGATAGAGGTTGGTATAACTAATACTAACATGTCCCCAGGACGGGTCTTTAGGGGATATTTAACAAAGGATATCTTAAATTTCTTTCTGATGGATTTAAAAGAGTTTTTCAAAAAAAATAAATTTAAGGAAGCAAGTTGGGAAAGTGTAACAAAAGTAATGTCAGAAGATAAAGATATTAATGAGAATATAAGGAATGAAATATTAACAATTAGAAAACTATGAAAATATACCTAGATATAGATGGAGTATTCCTAGATACTAAAGAGTATAAGCAGATGCCTTATTTAAAAGAATTTCTTAATAAAGTATTTGATGTATCTAAAGGAGAGGTATATTGGTTAAGTACACATACTAAGCATGGTGAAAATGATATAGCTTTTTACCACTTGGAGGATATAGATAAGGATATACAAGAAATGATAAAGGATATAAAAAATACTAAATGGGATACTCTTAAAACAGAAGGTATAGACACAGATAGTGAGTTTCTTTGGTTTGATGATGTAATATTCCAAGCAGAATACAACTTCCTAGAAAGTATTGGGAAGGAGCATTGTCTAGTAAAGGTGAAAGATAATTTAGATGAAATGATAGAGTATTTAAATGATATACCAACTAAAAAAGAAGAGATAGATCCATTATTTGAAGATGCTAAAAACCTTATAAAAGAGTATGGTTTTGCATCAGTAACTCTTTTACATAGGAAATTAAAAATTGGTTGGAATCATGCTGCTAGATTATTTGAACGACTGAAAAAGGAAGGAGTGATTGAGGAACGAGAGGGTGTAAAAAAAAGAAAGATTTTCGTTAGCAAAACTTGAGGTTTGGGAAAAATTAGTAAAGGGAACCCAAATAAACCTATATGGCGAACCTTAATCTTTTAGGTTCTATTTTGTATGATATAGGTATGAGAGGAGTAGTTGAACAAACACCATATATTACAATAGCTAAAGGAGGAGAGAGATATACCTTTGTTCATGGATCTAACATTATAGAAGATATAGATTACGTAATAGACAGGTATATGATAGAAATAGACACGACAGAGTGTAATTATGGAGGTTGGAGAGAGTGGTTAATCTGTCCTCTCTGTGAGAAAAGAAAGTTATCACTTTTTTATCAAGATTATGAATTTAAATGTAAAGAATGTGCGGAATTGCTTTATGATATACAGACTGTTTCAGAATCATACAGAAGAACTTTTAATGCATTAATTGGCACATTAAAGATCAAATACAAGATGGAAAATAATAAAAGACCTTATTATAATGGAGAATTGACAAAAAGAAGTAAAAAACAACTGAGAGATCTCACAAGGCAGGTAAAATTATTAAAAGAAGAGTTTGGAGATTTATAAAAAACTGGACTTCTAGTATACTGAACAATGATGTCTAATAATCCAAAAAGCAAAACAGGAGAGAATTATACCTTTATTGATCTTTTTGCTGGTATAGGAGGTTTCCATATTGCGTTACACAATTTAGGAGCAAAGTGTGTCTTCGTTAGCGAATTTGACAAGTATGCAAGAGAAACATACAGATCTAATTTTGAAAAGATTTGTCCAGATATTATAAATTCAGATCTTTTTGCAGGGGATATAACAAAAATTAATGCTGAAGATATTCCAGAGTTTGATATTTTATGTGCAGGTTTTCCATGCCAACCTTTTAGTGTTGCAGGTTATAAAAAAGGATTTGAAGACACAAGGGGTACTCTATTTTTTGATATTGCACGAATAATTAAAGAGAAGAAACCTAAAGCATATATTCTTGAAAATGTAAGGGGTTTATTTGTTCATAATAATGGGCAAACTCTTTTACGAATGAAGGAAATTCTGGAAGACTTAGGATATTCTTTTTTTTACAAGGTTTTAAAAGCTGACGATTATGGGGTTCCACAAAATAGACAAAGATTGATAATGGTGGGATTTAGAGATGGTGGCATAACTTTTGATTTTCCAAAGCCATTTCCTCTAAAAACGACCATGTCAGATATTTTGGGTGGACAATGTAACAAAACAGTGGGATATACGCTTAGGGTAGGGGGAAGAGGTTCAGGGATGGGCGATAGGAGGAACTGGGATACTTATTTAGTGGATGGAGAAGAAGTAAGATTGACACCTGAGCATGCACTTAAGATGCAAGGTTTTCCAAAAGAATTTCACTTTCCCGTAAGCGAAGCTCAAGCAATGAAGCAGTTGGGTAATAGCGTTGCTATCCCAATGATAGAATCAGTAGCGAAGCAAGTATTCATAAGTTTAAATAAGGAATAAAGTGATAACAGCTAATAAAGGCGAATGGTCGGAATTTTATGCTATGCTAAAACTGCTTGTGGAGAGGGGATTCCATGGTGTAGATTCAGATTTAAATGAAATACCTGGTTTTTTCTTCTCTGTACTTCAGGTCTATGGTAATGACGACAATCTTATTTATGAGTTATCTGATAGAAATAAAATATTAATTACTTCCTCAGACAATTCAAAGTTAATAGATAACAAGGTAGTTAAGGAGAGATTAGACAGTATTCTTGATACAATAGTGAATACTAAAGAAAGAACTTTTGCTATCCCAGAAGCTGAGGTTTTGATGAAAGAAATACTATGTAAAAAAATAAAATCAAGCTCATCAGAGAAAGGAGATATAAAACTTGTCTTTGAAGAACCTCAAAAGAAACAAATTGTAACAGATTATTTCAGTATAAAGTCTTTCTTAGCTGGAAAACCAACTCTTCTCAATGCATCAACCCATACTATTCTTACTTACAAAGTGGTAGGTCTTTCTTCAGAACAAATTGCAGAAATTAATAATATGTTTAATAGCAATGGTAGTATTGATCTTACTAAAAGAATAGAAAAGATATATGAATATGGTGGAAAGTTAGAGTTTCAGGGTATGGCTTCCAATACTATGGAAAAGAATCTCAAGAAGATAGATTCCTTATTTCATTTTGAAATAGCAAGAATGCTAAAAGATTCATATTTACATAGGAATAAGAAAATATCTGAGCTTATAAAGGATTCTAAAATGGAGGATATAAACAGAAAGATGGGAGAGTTCCTAGAAGCAACCTTAAAAGGGATGATGCCTGCGATTGAGTGGGACCTATTGAATGTCGCAAATGGTTTAATCTTAGTTGTAAATGAAGGAGAACTCGTTGGTTTTCATTTGTGTAATAAAAGGGAACTCATAGATTACCTCGTTAAAGATGCCTATCTTGATACTCCAAGTACATCCAGACATAAAATAGGGAAGATATACTCAAAAGGATCTGAGTTCCTTTTAGATCTATCACTACAAATACGACTAAAATAAGAAACAATTTGTTAATAAAATTATGACACTCGGGCATATAAGCGACAAGCTGATTCCTTACTCCACTTCCTTTGTATTTTTCAAACAGAGTTGTCTATACCTAGAAGAATATTTGAGAATAATATTTCAAGTTGAGGATATTGAGTTATTAGAAAAAGAAATTGCACAAATTAATGGTTCTTCTCTCTCTGATAAACAGCAAGCTTATCTGCTTACGGGAACTATGCTTATTAATAGGGTCTTTACACTTGCTGACAGTTACTTTGAGACTTTAGCATATGAAATGGAGTTGTTGTCAAAGGGTAATTTCCAATATATCCCATATGAGAAACAAGGGGGGAGAAGAAGTACTAAGGCTATAGGAATTGAAAGAGAAGATCACGAAATAACCTTCCATAGATTGTATTTGTCCGACAAGAAATATATTTTTAAATATGTGGAGGAGTATAAAGAACTAATTGAATTATACTTTGACACATATTCTGAAATAAGGAATCCGACTACACACAATGCTTCTAGCTTGACAGCCTTTCTTGATTTGCTGAAATCTTTAGTTATTTCTATTTCCTACATAGACATTTCTTTTTCAAATAGTTGGAAGAACAATTCAGCATATACAGGCATAATAGATATGTTAATGTATGAATATTTTATAGAAGTTACGACTACAACATTAAAGTCCAAACAACAAATTATGCAAAAACTCCCTGATCTAAAGACTTTAGATGAATATGATAAGATAATTTCTAAAGTAGGGGAAATGAAAATTAAAGAATATGAACCTTTATATGACAAACTTTTTAATTTTGCTGGAGGTTCACAATTCTGTTTCTTATTACTTTGATTCATAGAGATATTTTCATCTAGTAGATTTTCTTAAAGATACAATTCAAATAGGAACCACATTTACTTCCATTTATGCAGGAAGTTTTATTAAAACCTAAAAACATAGTAGAATATCTCAACATGGATATTCCAGCCAACAACGAATTTAAAAATCTCTTCAGTGCTATGTTTAGCATCCTATACAAACCCCAACTAACTAAGATATATGTTAAGGGATTCTTAAAGGGTAGATTCTCTATGTTTGACAAAGTGAAAATACAAGAAAATCATAAGGCAATCCTTTATAGTAAAAAAGAAAACAAATACTACGATATTGACTTAGACACTGGGGAAAGAACAGAATTAGATAAATCAAACATATCTAATAAAAATGTCTAAAGAAAAAGTAGAAAAGAAAACCCCTGTCTATGGATATATAAGAAAATCTACAGAAGAAAACCAAGAGGGTAATTCAAGAAGACAACAAAACTCTCTAGAATACCAACGCAAAACTAATGAAGAAATAGCTCAAAGGAATAATTTGAGAATAGTAAGAACTTTTGATGACAGTATGACAGCATATAAAGCATTTGTAAGAGATGGTTTTAAAGAAATGCTTGATGTTTTTGCAGAACAAGGAAAAGAGGGCAATGTAAAGGGAATAGTATGTACGGAACATAACAGATTGGCAAGGAACTTTGGAGATGGAGGATTAATTCTTTGGTATCTACAGGATGGGTTAATAGATAAAATATATACATTTGACAAAATCTTTACCAATTCAGCTAGTGATCAGATGATGTTAGCTATTAACTTCGCTATGGCTAAACATTCTAGTGATGAGACTAGCTTTAGATCAAGGAGAACATGGGATTTAAAAGCCTCTCAAGGACAACCTCCGAATCAAATCATTCCAGGATATAAATATGTAGGAGAGAAAGGAAGGAAGGTTTGGAAGGTAGAACCTAAGAATGCCCCAATAATAATTGAGATGTTTGAAAGGTTTGGAAGTGGCAAATACACAGTATATGAGATATATGAGTTTACAAAGGAAAAAGGCTTAATAAGTCCGAGAACGGGGAAACCCTATAAAAGTGAGAAATCGGTTCGTGAATTACTAAAAAAGAAGGAATATGCAGGGTTATTTGAATACAATGGAGAGGAAATAAAGGGCTCCTACAAGCCCCTAGTGAGCCTAGAGCTCTATTTTAAGGCTCAGGAGGTATTGGAGTCCTCTTCACATCCCAAATCGCCAGGGAAGAGCGAATATGCCTATTCTGATGGCTTAATTCAGTGTCAAATATGTGGAGGTAATATGTCTGGAACTATTCGTAAAGGTATTACCTACTACAGGTGTTTAAATAGAGAAGAGCCATGTAAGAGTAAAAAGTCTCTGAGACCTTCATACTTAAGAGAATCTCTAATAGACGAGAAGATTGTAGAGTTATTTAAGGATATACAGATCTCAGAAAAGAAGTTTAAGCAACTATCCTCCTACATCTCTGATGTTTTTGAAGATGAGAAATCTAAATACCGAACAGATCTAGTAGTCTTAAAAGGCAAATTATCTAATGCACAGGACGAATTTAACGAGTATTCAAAGCAGTTATCAGAACTAAGGAAAGTTCCTTCTAACAGAAGGGGAGAAGAGTGGGAGAGAGATGAAGAAGGATATATAAGCCTAAGAAAGAACGCACACTTAAATGTTGATACTCTTAAAAGAAGAATTTCTAAGACAGAAGAATTGAAGGAAGAGATTCCTTCTATGATGATTAATTTCTTGGAGAATATAAAAATAGTTTCTTCAAGGTTTAAAGATGCTTCGCCGTCTAATAAACGTCAGATAGTTGATACTCTTTGCGCGAACTTTAGATGGGATGGGATGAAACTAAGCTGGGACTGGAAAAAGCCTTATCATATACTCACTAATTCTGAAAAAAAAGGTGATTGGCTCCGCGAGTAGGACTCGAACCTACAACCAAACGATTAACAGTCGTTCGCTCTACCATTGAGCTATCGCGGATTATTAAACAACAAGGATATTATATATTTCCATTAATATTTCTGCAACAGTTTTTAAGATTGGAAATAGTTCTCTCTACATTATATTATATTAATATATCTAAATTAATTAAGGGAGAACATAATGCCAAGAGATAAAATAAAGATAACATTCGTAGGTATGGAACCCTCAGAATCCTTAAAAGAATACGTTACAGAGAAAATAGATAAAAAGAAAAAACTACTAAAGGAAGCTACTCTAATAGAAGTATTCTTTAAAGAAAATATACATAGTAGAGGAGTTAAGGAAGATTTTAGAGTAGATATTAATGTTACCCTCCCCAATTCACCAATAAGAGTAGAACAAAGTGGAGAAGATATGTATGCCAATGTAGATTTGGCTATGGATACATTAGATAGAAGGTTAAAGAGATATAATGATAGGAGAGGACATTGGGAAGGTGTTAAGCCATGGAAGGTACTAGAAGCCGAAGCAGCACTTCAGGCTCTTACGGAGGAAGTGGAGGGAGAGTTAGATGACTATTCTGACTATGTTCCTAAGATTGCGGTAAGGAAGAGTGTTAAAGATATTGGTCCTATGGTAGAGGCAGAAGCTATAGAGAGGATGGAATTGTTAGGTTATGACCAGTTCCTATTCCTAAATAAGACTACAGGTAAGATGTCAATGATATATAGAAGAAGCAATGGTGGTTATGGTTTGGTAGAAGCAGAGACGGCCTAATATCTAGGTAATAAGAACGAGGTATTAAAAAAGGGAGGTAATACCTCCCTTTTTATTTACAAAGAATTTAACAATTACTCTGTTTCTACTTCTTCTACAGTTCCCTCTCCAGATATATTATCTAAAAGGTTATTAATTATGTTTGTAGTAATTGTTAAGAATCCATACTCTGGTTTACCAGTAGAGTTATTTTGTATTTTGTACTCTGCTTTCTTTCCTGCTAACCATGTAGCTCTGTAGTTTTGTACTTCCTGTTGTAGATATACCTCTTCTGTTCTCTCTTTGTAGTTTTCAAATGCTAACAATTCCCCTTCCTCTAATTGTGATGTTTCTTCAGGGAAGATAACATCACTATATTGGTCAAAGAATGCTTTAACATCTTCCTCAGTATATTCCAAGTCAGGTGCTAATAACTCTGTAGCTAAGAGGTCAATTTCTATTTGGTCTCTTAATTCTTTTAAAGAAAGATTGCTTGCAACTAATGCAGCTTGGAATGATTCCTCTCCTCCTATGCTCTCTATAATGAGATCTATCTCTTTATCTATAGCTTCTTCTGTAACGCTAACACCTGCTTTCTTAGCTTCCATTTTTATGATTTCTTCATCTATTAACTGAGAAGCAACGGATGGTCCGTATGCAGCTGCTAATCTCTCATGCCATTCGTTCTTAGATATTCTGTTACCATTAACTATAGCTACGCTGTAATCGTTGTTTAGGTATTGGACTCCTAGGTCTATTAGGGCTAAGGATGCGATTATTAAGACAACTAGACCTATGACTTTTAATGCAGGTTGTAGGCTTTCTGTACCTTCTACTTTAGGTAGTTTTACCTCTTTAAGATCTACTTTTTTAGGAACGATCTTTTTAGGATCTATTTTATTGTCCTTTTTCTTGTTCTTCTTTGGGGTAGTTTTTTTAGAAGTGCTTTTCTTTTTAGGCATTGTATATATGTTATGTAAAATTTAATATGACTAGTTTAACAAAATATTTGTTATTTGAAAAGATGGGGGAGAATGTTATTGAAGGTGGAGGTAGACAGATACCATACCATTTGTATGGTACACTATGGCGTATTTCCCCCCATAACCGTCAACACCTTTGTATAATTGTCCATCCATTATTGGATATACAGGAGCACCATCATTTTTATAACCCCAAGCATTTTGACTGTATGAAACTAGGTCTATGGCATTCCCTTGGTGTTCGTCTTGGGTCATTAAGATATATGCTCCAGAAAGGGGGATTCTAGTGGAACCCGAATAGATGAGAGGGGACCACCAAGGACAAGGAGTTCCCCAAGAACAGGGAGGACCCCATTTCAGGAAGGAATTTGGACCCTTGACTAAATATCCGTTGGAGAAGAGATTTATATCACTCCAGAAGTATCCATAGTTAAATCCTCCTATCACATATTTTTTGCCACTGTTCAAACCAAAGTGAAGATGTGCACCATTTGATAGTCCAGTATTTCCCATTCTTCCTATGGGCATTGCTGTTGTAACCCACCCCTCGTCTACGATTTCACTCTGGTGAGTATTGATATAGTTAATAATTGCTTTGTCGAGATCTGCAACTTTCTTTATGTTTGCTTGATATATTGCTAGTAATTGAGCCTCCTGAGCCTTGGACTCTGCAAGCAATCTTTCTCTTTCTGCTTTCTGTGAATCTAATTCCTGCTTTGTTTTAGCCAATTCTATCCTGTTTTCATCTATGCTATTTCTTTTCTTCTGGACCTCAGCCTTTTCTTCACTCAAGATGGTTTCTTCCTCTTTCAGAACTTCCGATTTATTGCTAAATTCCTCGAGATATAACTTATCTTGATTTCTTGTTACTATTAAGTACTTGGTTTTTCTAAGAATCGAAGAAAGACTCTTTGTGTCAAGAAAAAGTTCGAGTGGTCCTACAAAAGAGTATTTGTAGGATTCCGTTACTCTTTTATTAACAGCTCCTTGTAGTGTGTTAATTTCTTGCCCTAGTACTGCTATGTTCTCCTCTTTTTCGTTGATACTTTTCTCTAAAAGGCCAATTTCGATATTAAGAGCGGCAATTTCAACCTCAAGCTCTTTTATACTGTTCTCTGTAGAGAGTATACGGTTATTTATATAAGAGATCTTTTCCTGAAGAGATAATTGTTCATACTCCTTTTCTGCCAATTGTCTCTGAAGAGATCCTTGTTCCTTTTGAACAATTCCTAACTGTTCTCTAAGATAATCTAAACATTGAAGAGAGTCAGGATCTATGTGTGACGGACAACTAACCTCAGCAAAAACTGGTTTTTCATAATACCTACTTAACCCAAAGAAAAAGGAAAGTGAAAAAACTACTAAGAAAATTGTTAGAACAATATTCTTTCTTTTCATATAACTATTCTAAATACCTCTTAACTGCACTAAAACTACTAACAACACCCAATAATCCACCAAACAAAAGATGTACCAAGTAGTAAACCAGTATAAAAGTAATATTTAGAGAACCTAGAAAACCTAAATTAAAATCTGTAAGAAGCTGATTTGTCCAGAAAGCAAAATCCGTATTCTGCGTGTAGTAGATCATAATATACCAAGGCACAAGTAGTAACGTAGCACCTAAGAAACCCCCCACCAAACCATAGAAAAACCCCTCTAAAATGAAAGGAAGCTTTATAAACTTATCCGTACCACCCACAAGATGCATAATCTGTATCTCATCCTCATGAGCATTAATATTAAAACCAATAGTTATCCTAATTAAGAAAACTGTAATAAGGAGTAAAATAGAAATTAAAACTACAGAACCAATCGTAATCACCCTAGATAAAGTCCTAAGATTATCTACTACATCCTTAAAATACATAACCTCATCTATATATGCATTAGTCTCCTTCTCTATATTTATATTCTCAATAACCTGAATTAAGGAGTCTATAGATTTAGCCCTTATCTCTAAACTCGGAGGCAATGAATCTGCAGTCACAGTAGATATAAGATCTGGATTATCTGCAAAATCCTCTTGATAAATCAATAGCGCCTCCTCCTGAGATACATATTTAATATCTTCAATAAGCTCAGGATCAAAAAGCTTATCCCTTAAAGTTAAGATATCAGCCTCCTTAGCATCCCTCTTAAAAAAGATTATTACCTGTGCCTTCTGCTCATAATATGTAACACCTCTCTGTGCTATTATTGCCATAGAGATAAAGAAGGAAGAAATTGCTATCACTATTGTAGAAACAAATATAGTGGACAAAGATAACCACTTATTTCTTTTAATATTCTTTTTTGCAGTACTAAATATTTTTTCTGAAGTCATCTTTATTCCTCCTTACTATTTAAATATTTACGCACAAAATCTTCTAAAGTCTCTTTCTCTTTCTTTGTTAAGCCCAAATTCTCTAAATCTCTCTCCGTTAAATTTAGTACCAACTCTATATTATTTATTTTAGCATTTAAGAGTTTATCTACAACCCTCTTGTTAAGACCCTTTAGAGTTTTATCTGCTTTTATCTTCTTCTTCTCTTTTTCCTTTTTATCTTTTGGTTCTTCTTTCTCTGTTTCTATCTTGGAAAGTTCTGGGGGCTTAGGTTTCCCAACAGCATCATAATCTCCTTTCGTGTCTGAAATAATCCTACCTTTATCCATACGAATTACCCTTGTCTTCATCTCATTAACAATATCTCTGTCATGACTTATTACTAGAACTGTAGTCCCCGTCTTATTAATATCTTTAAGAATGCTCAGTATTTGAAGAGCATTATCTGGGTCTAGATTCCCAGTAGGTTCATCTGCGACCAGAAGATCTGGAGCATTCGCTAAAGCTCTAGCTATTGCCGCCCTTTGCTGTTCTCCCCCAGATAATTGTCTTGGAAATAGATGCCTTCTATCTTCTAATTTAACAAGCTCTAGAAGATAGTCTGTTGTCTCTTCAATTTCTTTATTCCCCTTCCCAAGAATCTCTAATGCAAAAGCAATATTTTCATCTAATGTCTTAGTCGGGAGTAACTTTATGTCTTGAAAAACCACCCCCAACCTCTGTCTATATTGAGGTAGAAGTTTTCTAGGTAATTTAGGAACCTCTATATCTTCAAAAAGAATATTCCCAGATGTAGGAAGCTCTTCCCTTATTAGCAACCTAAGCAGAGTAGTTTTACCAGCACCTGATGGCCCAACTAAGAACGAGAATTCTCCTTTATCTATTTCAAAGTGAACATCTTCTAAAGCTATAATGTCTTTGTCGTATCTTTTACTAACCTTGTCAAAAAGTAGCATAGGCAGTTGTCATAAGTTTATGTACTCATATATCTTACTGCAATCTTATCTGAGCTTCAAGGAACTTCTCAAGGTCTCCATCTAAGACATCTTCAGGATTTTGGGATTCAACTCCTGTTCTTAAATCTTTAACCAGTTTATATGGATGTAGCACATAGTTTCTTATTTGGTTACCCCACGCAGCAGCTTTCTGTTCCCCTGTAATTTCAGAGATTTTTTCTACTTGCTTTTCCTCTTTTATTCTCCACAATTTTGCTTTAAGTATCCTCATTGCCTCTTTTCTGTTTTGTGCTTGGCTTTTATGTTCTGAAGAATGCACAGTAATTCCCGTTGGTATATGTGTAATCTGGACTGCAGAAGAAGTCTTGTTAACACTCTGACCTCCAGGTCCAGAAGAGCGAACAGCCTTAAAGGAGATATCTTTCTCTGGGATTTCTAAATCTTCTTGGCTCTCTTCGGAATCTTTTAGCATTGGTAAAACCTCTACTCCTGCAAATGTAGTTTGTCTAAGACCCTGTGCATTGTACGGAGAGATTCTGACTAAACGATGAACACCGTGTTCTTTCTTTAGCATTCCGAATGCATATGGTTCTTCTATTTGGATAGTGACAGAAGAGATCCCTGCTTCATTTCCCTTTGTTATTTCTGTAGTTGTATGTTTCCACCCCTGTTTGTCAAAAAACATTGTATACATTCTGTATAGCATCTCTACCCAATCATTAGATTCTGTCCCTCCTTGTCCTGCGTTTATGGAGAGAATTGCTCCAAGGTGATCATACTTCCCAGAGAGGAATTTTCTTAAAGAGAATTTCTCTAGTTTTGCTTTAATAGCCAAGTAGTCTTCTATGAGGTTGTTTTGTTCAGTCTCCTTCTCTATTGAATTAAAAAGTTCTTCTAGTGACCCAATGTCATCTTGTAACTGTCTTGCTGTATCAATCTCATCTTGTATTACAGAAATTTTAGACATGGTTTCTTTAGCTTTCTCTTGGTCTTTCCAAAAATTCTCATCAAGAGTTTCACTTTCTAAGATTTTTAAATCCCTCTCTTTCTTTGCAAGCCCAAGGCTTTTAATTGTTTCATCAATGTCTTTCTTTAATTCTAGGATGTCTCTTTTGCTTAAATCATTCATAGGTTATATTATATGTTATATGTTCACTTGATTACCAATAGATATATGATGAATTTTTTAACGAAAGAAAAACCAGAAGAACAACCTTCTCACAAAAATCTTTTAGATGTAAGAAACTTTGTTACACTAATAATTATGGATGGGTTGGGCATACACCCGGATAGAGAGGGCAATGCCGTGCTTGCTGCAAAGACACCATTCCTAGATACTGCTTGGACATATGGTAGGTCCACCTTGATACATGCCTCTGGGACATATGCCGGTCTTCCTGGGGAAGAGCCAGGGAACTCTGAGGTTGGACATCTTAATCTGGGTGCAGGTCAAGTTGTGTACCAATCTTTGCCAAGAATAAATGACGCCATTGAGGCTAGTGAATTGCAGAGTAACAATGTTATTAAGGAGATGTTTGCTTTGCTTAGGAAAAGAAATACTAAGCTTCATCTTGTAGGGGTTCTTAGCCCAGCAGGTGTTCATGGTCATATTGCCCACCTTTTCTCTATACTAGATCTGTGCAAGGCAAATAAGATAGATCCGTATATTCATGTTATTTTAGATGGTAGAGATACCACTCCTATGGAGGGACACTTGCATGTCCAGAGGTTAGAGGACAAACTTGCAGAGTTAGGGATAGGGAAAATAGCCTCGATACAAGGGAGATTCTATGGTATGGATAGGGACAACCGTTGGGATAGGACACAGTTAGCTTACGATGTTATGGTTGGAATAGCTGAAGAGTCTTTTACTAATCCTGTAGAGGCTGTTAATCTGGCCTACCAGAGGGGGGAGGATGATCAGTATTTTAAACCGAGAGTTAGGGTGGATGAAAATAATAAGCCTGTAGGCCCTGTTAAGGATGGAGATGCCATTCTTTTCTGGAACTTTAGAGAGGATAGGGCAAGGCAATTAACTAAGGCTTTTGTTCTTAAAAACTTCACAGAATTTAACAGAAAGGATTATCCTAAGGATATATATTTTGCAACTATGACTGGTTATGAGGAGGGGTTACCTGCTAATCCAATATTTCCTCCTTTGCCAATTAAGAAACCTTTAGCAGAATATTTAGGAGAAAATGGAAAGACACAGTTCCATATCTCGGAGACAGAGAAATTTATGCATGTCACATACTTTTTCAATGGTGCTACTGAGCAACCCAATCCAGGGGAGGTGTTTTTTAACATTCCTTCTCCGAGGGTTATTGACTATGCAGATGTCCCAGAAATGAGTGCCTATCCCATTAAGGATGAAACAGTAAGAAGGATTAGGAATATAAAAAATACGCATTATGATTTTATTCTCTTGAATCTAGCAAATCCAGATATGTTGGGTCATACGGGAGATTTTAAGGCAACTGTTAGGGCGAACGAGATAGTAGATGAATGTGTTGCAGAAATATCTAAGGAGACATTGGCTGCAGGTGGTGCAGTCATAATAACTGCGGACCATGGCAACTGTGAGACAATGATAAACAGAACTACAAAGCAAGTAGATATAGCACACACAAACAACCCAGTACCCCTAACCGTACTTACCAGTATGAACGAAATTGAACCTAAAGTAGGAGTCCCCTTAATGAGAATAGGGACTGGACCAAGAGCAAGAGAGACAGGATTGTTGGCAGATGTAGCCCCCACAGCACTTGGTTTGATAGGAATGGATGCACCAGCAAATATGACAGGTGTAGATCTACGGGGAGTGCTTTAAAATAGTTTTGTAATTTGTTATTCTGAGATATATCCGATTTTAAAAATTATAAGGACACAATTGTGAGAATAAATAATAGTAGAAAAAAGATAACCTTCTTAACAATATCTTCTTATATTACTCTTTCCATTCTGTTCCTTTTATCCCTAAACCAGGCCCCTTTCGTGGAGACTTTTTCATCTTCTTTTGGGAAGGCTTATGCTCAGGAAGAATCTGAACCAACCTTTAAGCTTTACCCACCTGGTGGGATAGTTCTTAATAAAGAGCAGGGGTTTGTTGTCGATGTGTTAATAGATAGTGCTGGAAAAGAGGTAATATCTGCAAATTTCTCGCTTCTTTTTGACCCAGAGGTTTTACAAGTTAAAAAGGCGGAGAGGAATAACTCACTCTTTTCGCAATTTCCTCAGGATCAAGCAAGCATAGATAATAAAAATGGAGTTATATACCTCACAGGATTTACTCAGTCTGGGACAGATACTCTTTACAAAACGGAAGGAGATCCAGATATTTTTGCAAGAATAACATTCCAAGTATTGGATGTAGGAGAAACCACTTTAGATTGGGAATATGGTGAAGATGCTAATTTTGGAACAGAGATTTATCAAGATGGCAGTCCTCCACAGAACATTCTTATGTCAAAGCCAAGCCCCGGAACCTTCACGATAGGGGATGAGGTACTAGATCCTTCCAGTGTAAGCACAGGTTTAACTCCTGATAACTATATAATTGTTACAGGTGCAGTCCTTCTTCTTTTTGGTGGATTTATGGTTTTTACTAAACCAAGAAGTTTTAAGAAGAAATCTGGGACAGTAGTAATCTATGATGAAGAATAATCCGAAGGAGGAAAACAGGGTTAATAAAAATTCTCACATTAAAGTAGCATTAGTGACAGAATCCCTTTGGAAGATGGGTGGTTCTAATAGGGTTCTTGATATTTTTGCCCAGATCTACCCTCACGCAGATATATTTGCACTATTTGGGGAGAAGAAAAACCTCTCTGCAAACCTCCGAGAGAGAGACATAAGGTTTACATTCTTAAATAGAATTCCATTCATAAAAAAGATTTACAGATACACTTTCTTTCTTTGGCCAATAGCCATAGAGAATATAGATCTGTCAGATTATGACCTAGTAATCTCTGTCAGTAGCTCTGTAGCTCATGGAGTAATAACACCTCTTGGTTGTAAGCATGTTGTCTATCTAAACACCCCTATGAGATATGCTTGGGATTTAACATCTCTTTACAAAGAGGTTGTAGGTTTCGGTTTTTTCAAAAGAATTGTAAGAGATTTTTTCCTTACAATAAATAGGGCTTGGGATGTTGTAGCTGGAAGAAGGGCGGATGTAATAATCGCTAATTCTAGGTTTGTTTCAAAAAGAGTAATGAAATACTGGGACAGAGAAGTTGATGCTGTTATATATCCTCCTTCAGAGAGATTCTCAGGGGATATTGTAATGGAAAGAGATGATTACTTTGTAGCAGGAGCTCCGTTTGAACCCAATAAAAGGGGAGATTTTCTTTTAGAGTGTGCAAGGGAGTTGGGTTTTAACTTAAAGATAATAGGTGGAGGGTCAATGAAAAAGAAGTTAAAGAGAAAATATGGGAAGTATCCGAATATAGAATTTTTAGACTGGGTAACAGAAAAAGAGAAATGGGAGATTCTATCTCATGCCAAGGGTTTTCTTGTTGGGGGAATAGAGGATTATGGCATTTTTAGCTGTGAAGCAATTAGTTGTGGAACCCCAGTATTAGCTTACAATGGAGGGGGTAGTGTAGAAATTGTTAAAGATGGTAGGAGTGGCCTTTTCTTTAATGACTGGGATATTTCTGGATTTGAGGAGGAAATGAAAAAGTTCAATGAAATAGAGTGGGACTACAAAGATATTGCTAAATCTTTAGAGAATGCAAATAGCCAAGATAATTTCAAAAAGGAAATAATTTCTTTATTGGTTGAATAGAGTAGGTATTTTTGATATCATTTTTCTAGCCTTTAGATGCCAAGATAGCTCAGTTGGTAGAGCATCTGTCTGAAGAACAGGGGGTCCCCAGTTCGAGTCTGGGTCTTGGCATATTCCTACAGCAGGATAATAAGCAATACCCCAAGAATAATTCTGTATGTTCCGAACACTGTTAACCAATTTGTCTTTTTAAATCTTTGTAAAAGAATCATTGATAAATACCCAACGACACCAGCAGTTATTATCCCTAGTATTTCTTCTATTCCGAATGAGGTTATACTTGCTTCTTTTATTAATTCATACCCCGATGCCCCTATTAGTACTGGCAATCCAAGTAGAAAGGAATATTGTAGGGCAGTAAACTTGTTTAAACCTAACATCATTCCTGTGATAGTAGTTATTCCAGATCTAGATGTCCCAGGAATTAGTGCTAATGCCTGTGCAATTCCCATAATAATAGACTCTCTTAATGTAACTTCTTCAACATTAGTTTCTGCAACATTCTTTTTGTTCTTCTCAAGGATAATCATTACTACTCCCCAAAGGATTAAAGATATGGAAAGGAATATTGGAGCTCTTAATCTCTCCTCAATAAAGGATTGAAAGAGAAGTCCAATGATTCCTATGGGAAGGCTTGATACCAGGATTTTAAGATAAAAGGACATTTTTGCTTTTGTTAATATGTCTTTGAAAAGAACTTTAGAAAAATAGAGTATCAATGCAAGAGTAGTTCCTAAATGAAGTGTAGTAAGGAAATATGTTGTGGCATCGAATTTAAGCAGTTCAGAAACGATTAGAAGATGTGCACTACTTGAAATGGGTAGTAGTTCTGTAACTCCTTGGATGAAGGCGAGTATTAGATGTTTTAGGATATCCATATAGGAGACATTATATCAGAATGAAATTGTGCCTAAATATTGAAAAATATTAGATTGATTGTTATTATATTTAAGCCTAGTTTTTAGTGTTCTGCGAGAGTAGTTCAGTTGGCTAGAACGACACATTGCCAATGTGTAGGTCGCGGGTTCGAATCCCGTCTCTCGCTTTCCACTTCAATTGAAATTATTTACTCCTCCCGATTTTTGTTCTTGCCCAATTCCTTCTTTATTTTCTTAAGGAAACCATTATTAAGGAGTTTCTCTCTATTTAGGTATATATAGATGATTATTCCTAGAAAGATTATCCCTAAGGAAACATTGTTGAAGGTATCTATTATGCTCTTAATCTGATCCCAGTTAAAACCAATTTCTGCACCAAGAAGTGCGAATCCATAACCATACACGATTGTCCCTCCAAACACAGCAAGTGTAAACAGGGGAATGTTTAATTTCATGTAGCCTGCAATGAGTGTCGCTACTACTCTAAGCCAAGGCACAAAGCGGGTAATTAAGATGTAAAACACACCTTTCTTTTTAACAGATTCATATCCCTCATTGTAGGATTTTTCGTTAATGCCTAGAATCTTTCCTTTTCCTTCTGTTAGAAACTTTAGAAAATCTTTGTTACTGAAGTAATAACCTATAAAGTAGGTTAAATATGCGCCTCCAACTTCCCCAAGTGCTGCAACAACAGCTATCTCTAAAATATGTTGTGGCATTATTGCCCCGGCCACTGCTATTACAATTTCTGCCGGAAATATCCCAAAACAGGCCAAGAAGATTCCCAAATACCCTAGATCTGCAAACCACAGTGTTATATCTTTTAATATCTCGCTAATCACAATATGATATCTTAACAGATTATATCTGAAAAAGTATAGGTTGTTTAAATCAAAAGGCTTGAATGCTAATATCTATAATATCTATATATGGACGAAGTTGTAGATAAAAATATTACAAAGAAAAAAAGATCTTTCCTTAAGGATAGGATAATGAGGTTTAAGCCAGTGGCTATGATCAGAAAGAATCTCCCACTATCAATTTCCCTTTTCATCTTAGTACTCTCTTTTCTTCTAGGTTTCTGGGATATAAAGAAATATGAGCTATATGATGTAAGTGGAGATGTGGTCTCTGAGGAGATATCATCCTCTGTTAGTAAATACCTAAAAGAGAATGTTACAGGAGAGAACTATTTTCTTCTCAATCTCTCTTCTCTTGAAAAGGACCTTTATTTGCAAATTCCAAAAATAAAAACCGTAAGAATCGAAAAGGTTGCACCTAATAAGATTGTTCTTTTCTTAGAAGCCTTTGACGAGAAATATGTCGCGTATCTTAGAGACCAGAAATGTTATCTTCTTGCGCAAGAGGGTGTTGTATTAGATTTAATTTGTGAAGAGGCAGAGAAAGAGTGTTGTCAGGAGTATGCTCTAGATAACCCTTTAATTTATTTTTCTTCCGCAGAGGTGGAGCCATCAATTTTTGAAGACGACAAGGATAGACTTTTAATAATGAATGAGGTTGGTAAGATTGTTAAGGTCGTGGAAACCTTTAATTACAAAATTAAGAGAATTGTTTTAAATAAAGAAATAGTAGAACTGTATGATGAGAGTGATAGGGTTTTTAGGTTTACAATTTCGGCAGATATTGATATACAGTTACAGAGATTTATAGTTGTTGCAGGAAAGATAAATTCCGAAGAGATGGATTTCTCATTCTTAGATTTGAGGTTTGAAAGACCTGTGATGAGAGAGTAAAAAGTTCTTGCTAAAATAGTAAATATTGATTATATTATTAAGTAGAGTTTGTTTAATTAGAATTTTTATATATAATAAATTTAAAGTAAAATTACCGCCTCTTAATAAATATGGCACGCAAAATAATAACAGCAATCGATGTAGGCTCCTCCAAGATTACTACGGTTATAACCTCAGTAGAGGATAACCAACAACCCACAGTTATAGGTGTGTGTTCTTATCCAAGCAAAGGAATAAAGAAAGGTGTAGTTGTGAATATAGATGATGCCACCGCAGCAATATCTGAGAGTGTTACCGCAGCAGAGAGAATGGCTGGAGTAACGGTTTCAGATGTTTATGTGTCTATAAATGGGGAGCAGGTAACTAGTCTGAACAACAAAGGAGTTGTGGCAGTTGCTAGTTCAGAAATAACAATAGATGATACGTACAGGGCAATAGAGAATGCTAGAACCCTGTCTTTACCAGACAACCTAAACCCTATTCATATTATTCCAAGAGAGTTTGTTGTAGACAATCAAGGGGGAATAAAGTATCCAATAGGTATGAGTGGTGGAAGACTTGAGGTTGAAACACACATAATTACAGCACCTAATTCCTATTGGCAAAATATAAAGAAGTGTGTAGACCAGATAGGTTCCAATGTATATGACGTTATCTTTACAGGTTGGGCTTCTTCTCTTTCTGTTTTAACTGAAACAGAGAAAGAATTAGGGGTAACACTTTTAGATATTGGTTCTGGGACAACAAGTATCTGTATATTCCAGGAAGGTGCAATTATATATAGTGGTTGTATTCCTTTGGGTGGGAATAGTATCACCAGTGATATTGCAATAGGCTTACAGGTTTCTTTAGAAGAAGCAGAGAAGATTAAGGTAAATATGACAGATCTTTTGGATAATAAGTATTCAGAGAGTAAGGGTAGAGATTTAGACTCAACTCCAGCATTACTTAGGAAAGAAGACGAGCCAAAGAAAAAGAGTAAAGGACCAGAGATAGACTTGAATGTCATTGGTGTAGATAAGAAAGTTTCTAAGGAAATGTTACAGAAGATTGTAGAAGCAAGATGTGAAGAGATATTTGAAATGGTTAAAGAGAATGTATCAAAAGCAGGATACGAAGTTGCAATGCCTGCCGGGATTGTTCTTACAGGTGGTAGTAGTTTATTAAAAGATCTTACTAAATTAACACAGAATATCTTTGGTGTAGCAGCAAGAGTAGGGTATCCTTCTGGTCTTACAGGTATGGTAGAGGAGATATCTGAGCCTTCATATGCTACTGTTCAGGGATTGATAAAACACGCTCTTGATGATGATGTTGAGATATCTTCCTCTGGAGATAAAGGTTCTGCTAATATAGGAGGATTCTTTAATAAAGTTGTAGAATGGTTTAAGTCTTTACTGCCCTAGAAAATAATTTAATTTAACAGTAAAGTAGAATGTTAGTCACAACGAATGTAGACCCAGTTGCCAAAATTAAAGTTGTAGGAATTGGCGGTGGAGGGTGTAATGCAATAAATACAATGATCTCCGACTATGAAATAAACGGTGTTGAATTCATGGCATTTAATACAGATGCCCAGGCATTAAAGATGTCTCAAGCACCAATAACACTTCAGTTGGGGGAAGAATTAACTCAGGGATTAGGAGTTGGTGGGAATTATGAACTGGGGGCACAGGCAGCTGAAGAGAGTTTAGACCAGATACAGGAACTTCTTGAAGGAGCTAATATGGTATTCATAACAGCAGGAATGGGTGGAGGAACTGGAACAGGTGCTGCCCCAATAATAGCTGGAGTTGCAAAGAATATGGGTGCACTTACGGTAGCTGTTGTTACAAAACCATTTGATTTTGAAGGAACTAAGAGAAGAGAGATAGCAGAGGAGGGGATAAATGCACTGAGAGATAAGGTGGATACCCTAATTGTTGTCCCAAACCAGAGACTTCTTGAAATAGTAGATGATAGCGAAAGATTATCTTTCATAGATGCTATGAAGAAAGTAGACTCTGTTCTAGCCGAAGGCGTAAATAGTATCTCCAGCTTAATTAGTCAAACAGGGTATATTAACGCTGACTTTAATGACGCTAAATCTGTAATGGAGAATGCGGGTACAGCCTTAATGGGTATTGGTAGGGCAAGTGGAGAGAACAGGGCAGAGAAAGCTGCTAGAGAAGCTACAACAAGTCCCCTACTGGACATGTCTATTGAGGGTGCGACTGGAGTTCTTTACAATATTGTAGGTTCTGATCTAACACTCCCAGAGATTAGTCTTGTATCTGAACTTATTAAAGAGGCAGTAGATCCTGCAGCAAATATTAAGTTTGGAGCTCAGATAGATCCAGAGTTAGGAGAGGAGATATCTATAACTATCGTAGCTACAGGTTTCGATGAGAAGAAGCAAGTCTTTACTAGAAAACAGCAAGATTTTACTACACCCGGTTCTGTTAGAACATTCGGTTTTGATTCTGATGAAGATGAAATAGCCGAAGTACAAGAAGAGGATAGCTCACAATCAATTGCAACTGAAACTCCTCCGGAGGATCTACCATCCTTTGAAGAAGATGATTCTCAAGAGATAGAGGAGGTAAAGAAGGAAAACATACCAGATGACATAGGAGATGACCCTCTAGATATTCCTGCCTTTATGAGAAAGAAGGATGGCAATTAGACTCTCATAATGCTATAACTCTAATATGAATTTACTAGATTCTACTTCTAAAAGAGGTTCTTTGTTTGGCGTAAGTATAATTCTTCCACTCTTACTTATTTCTGCTATTGGGATACTAACACTTCTCTCTACCACAATCCTTCCTCAGGGTGGTTTTGGAGATTTGGATATTGTTTATAAACAGATACTTTTTGTTATTTTTGGTTTTATCCTTTTTTTCTTGGTATCTCGTGTTGATCTTTCCTACATTCAACACTGGCAGAGTATTCTTATAATATATCTTCCAACCCTAATCCTTTTAATAGTAACTTTACTCTTTGCTCCAACAATAAATTTTGTAAAGAGATGGCTAGTTATTGGAGGGATACAGATACAACCATCTGAGATTGCTAAGCTAGTTGTAATTATCTATACCGCTGTATTAATGTCCAGAAAAGACAAGTTTAACGAATGGTTACTCTTTGGAGTATCTTTTCTTCTAACCCTTCCTCTCGTCGTTTTAATATATCTGCAACCTGATGCTAGTATGTCACTTCTTATTTTACTAATTTGGTTCTTTGTCGCTTTTATGGGTTTGACAAATCCTTTGAGAAATACTGCAATCTTATTTGTTTTAAGTTTTGTTCTTGGAGGCTTCCTTCTAGGAACAATAACAGGGAGTCTAGGTTGGTATTTACTAATAATTCCTGGTGTAATATTGACTATTTTTATATTCTATTCTAAAAATACTTGGGGACAGGCTGCTGTTATATCCCTAATAGTTGCTATTTTTCTAGGCTTATTTACCTCTGTTATATGGCAGGGGTTACTTCAGGATTACCAGAAGGACAGAATAGTAGCATTCTTAAATCCCTCGGAGACAGAATCTGACATTGGTTTTAATGTCAACCAAGCGAGGATAGCAATAGGTTCGGGGCAATTACTAGGAAAGGGTTTTGGAAATGGCACTCAGAGTAAGAGAGATTTCCTTCCTGAACATCAAACAGACTTTATATTTGCCTCTTTTGCAGAGGAGTTTGGTTTGGTAGGAAGTCTTTTCTTAATATGTTTGTATGGTTATTTAATAGTTCACTGCCTCTTAATTGCTATGGGTACTTCTAAGAATCAATTTCTTTCTCTTCTTGTTTTGGGAATTGGTATCAAACTTCTATTTGAGGTATTTATTAATATAGGAACAAATACTGGTGTAATCCCAGCCACAGGTATCCCTTTGCCACTTATGAGTGCAGGTGGAAGTATTACAGTTATAACCCTTCTTGCTTTTGGTCTTGTCCAGAATGTTAAAAGAGAAAATGACACAATGAAAGCAAATGTTATGCTTGAGGGGTAGGTTGTATATATACCATCTTGTCTATAATCTCGTTATTCCCAAGCTTTTTTCCTTATAAAGTTGACTTTTTATAAATATTAACTTAAAATCCCTCATGATGGCAGACACAAAGAAAACCACAAAATCCAGTGAAAAAACAACAGAAAAGGTATCCAAATTTGCTGTTATTAAATTAGCTGGTTCACAACTAAAAGTTTTCGAAGGAAAACAGTATGAAGTTAACAAATTATCTGGCAAGAAAGGAGACAAGATAGAAGTTAAGAATGTTTTGTTAGTTTCAGATGGTAAAGAGACCAAGGTAGGTAAACCATTGATTAAAGACGCCAAGGTAGAGTTAGAGATTACTTCCCAGAAGAAGGGTGAGAAGATAGACGGTCTTACCTATAAAGCGAAATCCAGATCTAGAAGAAGATACGGTTTTAGACCAGAGATAACAAGAGTACTTGTTAAAAAGATATCCTAATGTCCAAGCAATATTTTTTCCAAGCAGGGAGTTTTCCAAATCTCTCGTATGTAGAGCTAGTATCTGTAAGCCAATTATATGGTTTAAGCAAAGATAACATTCACCTCTTTACAGAGAATATATTCGTGATTAAGAGTGATGATGTTACAGAAGAAGTCCTAAGTAAGATATTTAATAGGCTAGGGGGTTTTGTAAGGTATGGAGAGATTATTCAGAATACAGAGACTTTTCTAAAAGAGTTCAATAAAAGTGAAGATAGAGTTGTATTCGGTATAAGCTTACTAGGAGAATTAGATAGGTCAGACGCAAGAAGAGACAACTCCTTTATTAAAAAGCTCGCAAATCAAATCAAAAAAGGTCTTAGAGAAGGTGGATTATCTGCGAGATTCTTAATTCCAAGAGGCTCAGGTTTTGAGCTTAATGCAGCCCAGGTTATTAACAACGATATCCTTGAAAAGGGCTTTGAATTGTCAATTATAAGGAATAAGCAAAGAGGTGAAGAAATATATGGTAATACAATTGCTATTCAGGATTTAGAAGGCTATGTAGAAAGAGATATGAATAGGCCATATTCAGATATTAAAATGGGAGTATTACCTCCTAAGCTGGCAAGAATGATGGTTAATTTTACAGGATTAAAGGACGGAACAATATGGGATCCATTCTGTGGTTCAGGAACCATCCTTATGGAAGCAGCTGTACTAGGTTATAATTTTTTAGGTTCGGACATAGATGAAAATGCTCTTTACTACAGTGAAGAGAATATTAAATGGTTAAATAAACAGGGATACCTAGGAAATGTTGTTTACGAACTTTTTAAACTAGATGTCACAGATCCAGATAAAGAAGTTATTAAAGAATTAAAGAACACAAAGATAGATGCAATAGTTTGTGAGCCATTTATGGGACCACCTCAGAAAGACATTGTGTCTAAAGATAGTGCAGAGCAATTACTTAATTCTGTAAAAGAGCTTTATCTATCTCTTTTTAAAATGCTAGACGAAGATATTGGAGTTAGAGGTAGTAAAATGGTCTTAATAATTCCCTCTTACAAAACCAATGATGGATGGAAGACCTTTAGCATCTATGATGTAATAAGCAATAGATGGGAACTTCTAAATTCAGAACTTTCTCCCAACAAGGACTTGAAGTGGGGTCGTAAAAATAGTATTATCACAAGGAACATTTACATACTACAGAGAACGTAGTATTTAGATAATTTGAAATTATACAAGTAATGTCACACGTTGCAGCAGGAGCGACATCATCGAACTTCGGGAATGTTGCTGGAAAAAGATTAGGACTTAAGAAATACGCAGGAGAAACTGTTAAACCAGGTAACATAATTGTTAA